>Ga0079301_1001510_pt1 | contig 10658 bp, 10 predicted proteins | sample Wag4_2014_7_11_3_FD_74797 | JGI IMG/M metagenome (GOLD analysis project Ga0079301, IMG submission 74797) | Fresh water mixed with fracking chemicals microbial communities from Ohio, USA - Utica-2 Time Series FC 2014_7_11 | ecosystem: Engineered > Industrial production > Chemical products > Input...
TTACAGCGGATTCGACCAGAGATGCCAGAACTAAGTTGGACTTGGGACGGCGAGATGACGCGTTGGAACGACTTGTTAAACAAGTCGGACTAAGCAACTACTTGTTAAACAAGTCGGAATAAGTTCCTGAGCTAGTGATCTACTGGCTGAACTAGTTCGACAAGAACTCCGCCAACATCTTTAGGGTGCACAAAGTTGATCAAGGATCCCGCAGTACCGATTCGAGATTCTGGGTAAATTAATCGCATGCCAGCTTCCAAAACATTTGCCATGGCTTGTTCTATGTCCGTAACCCTAAACGCAAGTTGCTGCATGCCTTCGCCACTGCGTTCTAGAAACTTGGCGATTGTTGATTCGGAATTTAGGGGTGCCAATAGTTGCAAGCGGGTCCCGTCAGCCAAGTCGAGCATGGCTTCTTCAATACCTTGCGATTCATTAACTTCGCGATGTGAAACTTCCAGGCCGAAAGTCTTTGACCAGCGTGCGATTGCTTCATCTAGGTCTCGAACCGCAAGCCCGACATGATCGATCCCAAGTAGCGTTCCGCCTAGCGCGGCGCTTAAATTGACCATTGCAATCCTCGCAATCATTGGGCGGATTCCTGTAAAGGACAAGAACATCGCTAAAGTGACAGTAAGGGATTTTGTATAGCACGCGCAATTTTCCATGTTTTCCCTGATCTGAAAGGCCTTTAATGTCCGTAATTGTTGGTGGAGCTCGGACCGGAATCGGTCGATTGCTTGGCTCTTTAAAAGATGTATCCGCAGTTGAGCTAGGTGCCACCGCGATTCGTGGGGCGTTAGAAAAATCGGGTGTGTCAGCATCTGATGTTGATTACGTAATCATGGGACACGTCCTGCAGGCTGGAGCCGGCCAGATGCCCGCTCGCCAAGCCGCCATTAAGGCAGGAATTGGCCTTGAAGTTCCGGCGATCAGCGTTAACAAAGTTTGTCTATCTGGGATTAACGCAATTGCAATGGCTGATCAACTAATTCGTTCAGGTGAGGCAGATGTAGTAGTTGCTGGTGGCATGGAAAGCATGACTAACGCACCACATGTCTTGGTTGGAAGCCGTGAAGGCATGAAGTACGGCGACTGGACACTTAAAGACACCATGGCATTCGATGGACTTTACTGTGCAATCGATCAACTTGGTATGGGTGAAGCAACTGACAAATACACGGCAGTTGAAAAGATTTCACGTGAGCGCCAAGACGAGTTCTCTGCAAAGTCGCATCAACGAGCTGCGGCGGCTCAAGCCGCTGGACTGTTTGCTGAAGAAATTGTTTCGGTAGCAATCCCTCAGCGAAAAGGCGATCCAATCTTGTTCGCCAGTGATGAAGGCGTGCGAACCGAAACCACATCAGAATCCCTGGCAACGTTACGCCCAGCTTTCGATCCAAACGGAACCATTACCGCTGGGTCATCCTCACAAATTAGTGATGGCGCTGCTGCCGTAATCGTCATGAGTGAAAAGAAAGCTGCCGAACTTGGCTTAATAGTGCTGGCTGAAATCTTGGCCCATGGCATGGTTGCAGGACCGGATGCTTCCTTAGTTGCCCAACCTGCCCGCGCAATCAAGAAAGCTGCTGCCAAAGTTGGCCTAGATCCAGCTGGATTTGATCTTTATGAAATGAATGAAGCGTTCGCTTCAGTTGCACTTGTCAGCATGGATCAACTTGGCATCGATGATTCCAAGGTCAATGTAAATGGTGGCGCGATTGCACTTGGCCATCCAATCGGAATGTCGGGAGCGCGCATTGTGTTGCACTTGGCAAACGAATTAAAGCGTCGTGGCGGTGGAACTGGCGCAGCCGCCTTGTGTGGTGGTGGCGGTCAAGGTGACGCACTGATTATCAGAGTTCCTTAAGGCAGTTTGCAATGCACTCGTTACTTGAAGCAGCAGTCGCAGGTGACGTGCGCGCCTTAGGTAAGGCATTGAGCGTAATTGAAGATGGCACATCAGAGTTAACTGAACTGTTAAGCGAGCTTCCTGACTCTGGCTCAGCCTTGCTTATTGGCGTGACTGGTCCACCCGGAGTTGGAAAATCAACGACCACTGGCGCATTGATTGCTGAGTATCGAAAGCAAGGTTTGCGAATCGCAGTACTCGCAGTTGATCCTTCATCACCAGTTACCGGTGGCGCCTTGCTTGGTGATCGAATTCGAATGCAAGAACATGCATTAGATGAAGGTGTGTTTATTCGATCCATGTCATCGCGAGGCCAACTCGGCGGATTATCAAGTGCTACCCAAGCTGCAGCGAAAGTTTTAGATGCTGTCGGATTCGACGTAATCATTGTCGAAACAGTTGGGGTAGGACAGTCTGAAGTAGATGTGGTTAATGCAGTTGACACTGTTGTATTAGTTCTAGCTCCGGGTGCAGGTGACGGTGTGCAGGCAGCAAAAGCAGGAATTCTAGAAATTGCGGATGTTTATGTAGTTAACAAAGCAGATCGCGATGGTGCCGAAGGTGTAGTTCGTGAACTTCGTTCCATGATTGGACTTGGATCTGCCAATTCAAGATCCTGGACTCCTGAAATCGTCACAACAGTTGCCACCAGCGGTCAAGGCTTGCCTGATTTAGTGACTGCAATTACTAAACATCATGACTGGGCAATTTCATCAGGTGATCGCGCATTACGTTCGGTTGAACGTGCGAAATTGAATCTTCGCCGAGCTGTTTTGAATTCGATAACCGAACTAATGGATCTAAACTCAACAACACTGAATTCACTTAGTGCTCGAGTAGCAAATGGTGAAATCTCAACTGAAATAGCGGTTCGTCAGATTTTGCAGGACTTGAATAACTCCTAGAAACTTCAATACGCCACAATAGAGGCGTGAACCAGTCCAATATGAACTTGCAAGGTGCGATTGATCTTGGCGCAGTAGCAGCAGCTCGCGAAGCTCAGGCCAAAGCCGCTCAGGTTGCCGCGCAACGAGCAGCAGATCCAGTCGCAAGCAATGTGATCATTGATGTGACTACGCCAAGTTTTGAAGCCGATGTTATTACGCAATCGATGACTGTTCCTGTTGTAGTTGACCTGTGGGCTACTTGGTGTGAACCATGTAAACAACTTTCCCCAATCCTGGAAAAACTCGCTATCGAATACGACGGACGCTGGATCCTTGCCAAAGTCGATGTTGATGCGGAGCAACAAATCGCTGCAGCTTTCCAAGTGCAATCGATCCCAACCGTCTACGTTGTTATTGGCGGGCAAGTGGCTCCAATGTTTCAAGGTGCGATGCCTGAGTCACAAGTACGACAAGTATTAGAAGCAGTACTTGCGGAAGCGGAAAAAGCAGGCATCACTGGTCGCATCGGAACTGGTCATGATGAATCACCGGCTGCTGGCGAAGATAGTGCAGCAATGCAACCCCCTAGTGATCCAAGATTTGATGCAGCCGAAGCAGCACTTGAGTCTGGTGACTGGGATAACGCAGCGGCAGCCTACAAAGAAATACTTTCCATTACCCCTGGTGACACAATTGCAAAAATTGGCTTACTGAATGTAAATCTATTGAAGCGAACTGATGGCCGAGATTTCTCAGCAGATATTGAAAACTTGAATCTAGATACTGAATCAGTTCTACGTGCAGCGGACGCAATCTTTTTAACTGGTGAATTTTCCGAAAGCTTTGCATTGCTGATTGAGCATTTAAAGAATGTAACTGGTACCGAGCGGGATCAAACTCGGGAACGCGTACTAGAGCTGTTTGAAATTGCTGGGCCAACAGATGATTCAGTTGTGAAGGCGAGAATTGCTTTAACTAACGCGCTTTTCTAATTCTTGATTTGAAGTTTTGTTGACTGTAAATCCATAGATAGGCTAAGAACGTGTCAGAATTCATCAGAGTTGAGCGCCAAGAGCGTATTGCAATTATTCACTTAGAACGTCCAAAGATGAACGTACTAAACCGAGCAATGCAGGAAGAGATCAAAGCGGTTGCGCTTGAGGTTTCTAGTACCGATGAAGTGCGCGCAGTCGTTATTTATGGTGGCGATCGCACTTTTGCTGCTGGCGCTGACATTAAGGAAATGATTGATTGGGACGGCGAAGTCGCCCGACAAGAAACTCCCGGACTCCAGGCTTGCTTTAACGCTGTTGGTGATATCCCAGTACCAACAATTGCAGCGATCACAGGTTATGCACTTGGTGGTGGCCTTGAACTTGCACTTAGTTGCGACTTCAGAATTGCTGCATCAAATGCAGTCATGGGCCAACCAGAAATTTTGCTTGGAATTATTCCTGGTGGCGGTGGTACCCAGCGTTTAGCGCGATTGATCGGTCCATCTCGAGCTAAAGATTTGATTTTCACAGGTCGCCGTGTAAATGCTGACGAAGCCCTAACTCTTGGCTTAGTTAATGAAGTCGTTGACTCAAGTGATGTTCTGAAAAGATCTATGGAACTAGCAAACCTTTACGCCACTGGACCAGTTACTGCAATGAAGGCTGCAAAGCGCGGTATCGATAAAGGTGGCGAACAGCTACTTGCCGATGGTCTAGTTATGGAACAGGGTCTATTTGCCGGTCAGTTTGATACCAATGATCAAAAGGTTGGTATGAAGTCCTTCGTGGAAAATGGCCCAGGCAAGGCAGATTTCTCCTAGTAACTGGTGGGCTTTTTCTGCACCTAACCCTGAACTAGCGCCTTTTAAATAACCGATTAGGCTTAGGTTTTACGGATTGTATCCAATCTTGAAGCCGCCTAAATTGTGGCTTAAGAACTTGGTTTAAAACTTCGTCAAGGCGCTAAAGGAGTAATCATGAAGATTTGTGTTTGCGTGAAGCAGGTTCCAGATAGTTGGGCTGAAAAGAAGCTGACAACAAGTGACAGCACCTTAGATCGAGCAGCTGCCGATCGGGTAGTTAACGAACTTGATGAGTATGCCGTTGAAGAGGCGCTGCGAATTGTCGAAGCCGGTGAAGGCGAAGTAACAATTCTTTCTATGGGACCTGATGAGGCTGCCGACAGCGTTCGTAAAGCAATTTCGATGGGTGCCCACGCCGGTATTCACATCAGCGATCCAGCGCTGCATGGCTCCGATGCCCTTGCCACTTCACTAGTGCTTGCCAAAGCGCTTGAAGGCCGTGGGTTTGATTTGATCATCTTTGGTTCAGAATCAACAGATGCTCGCATGAGTGTTGTGCCAGCAATGGTTTCGGCACGACTTGGTTTGCCACAGATGACATTTGCTAACAAAGTTGAAGTCAGCGGATCGACACTAACTATTCATCGTGTTACTGATTACGGTTACGACGAAGTGCAATCTAGCCTGCCAGCTGTAGTTTCAGTTGTTGAAAAGACGAATGAACCGCGCTACCCATCATTTAAAAACATCATGGCAGCTAAGAAAGCGCCAATGGAAACTTTGAGTCTTGCTGACATCGGTTTAGATGCAGCATCAGTTGGACTAGCCAACGCGTGGAGTGAAGTTAAGGATTTCGCAGAACGCCCAGCCAAGGCTAAGGGAACGATCATTACCGATGAAGGTAATGGCGCTGAAAAAATTGAAGAATTCCTCGTAACCCAGAAATTTATATAGGAGCAAACATGTCTGAAGTACTAGTACTAATTGAGCATTCTGAAGGCAACGTTAAGAAAGTTTCTCTTGAACTATTGGCAATGGCGGCCGGCATTGGCGAACCAAGTGCGGTTTTTGTTGGACCTGGCTCCGACGCTGCAATTGCAACTCTTGGTGATCATGGTGCCAAGACTGTTTACGTAGCTGATAACCAAGCATTCTTGGATCACGTTGTAGTGCCAACCGTTGATTTACTCGCAAAGTTGGTTTCTGAAAAGTCACCAGCAGCAGTTTTGATTCCATCGTCTGCTGACGGCAAAGAAATCGCTGGACGCTTAGCCGTTGCAATTGACTCTGGCATCATCACTGATGCAGTTGCAGTCTCAGCTGATGTGGTAGCAACCCAAAACGTATTCGGTGGTGCAACCATTGTTCACTCAAGAGTTTCTAAGGGAACCCCAGTTATTACGGTTCGAACAAACTCAATAGCTCCTGTGCAATCAGGTGGCTCGGCAACGCGCGTTGATGTTGCAGTAGAAGTTAGCGCTGCGGCAAGTGCAACCAAGGTTGTTAATCGCGTGTCAGTACAAAAGAGTGGCCGTCCAGATTTGTCTGAAGCTGCAATCGTGGTTTCGGGTGGCCGTGGAGTTGGCAGCGACGAAGGCTTCGCTAGCGTAATTGAACCGCTTGCTGATTCACTTGGCGCTGCAGTTGGTGCATCACGCGCCGCAACTGATGCTGGTTGGTATCCACACCAATTCCAGGTGGGACAAACTGGAAAGACTGTGTCTCCGCAGCTGTATGTAGCCAACGGAATTTCGGGTGCAATTCAGCACCGCGCCGGCATGCAAACCTCAAAGACTGTTGTTGTCGTCAATAAAGACGCCGACGCACCAATCTTTGATCTTGCTGACTTCGGTGTTGTCGGCGACCTTCATTCAGTAGTTCCAGATCTAACTGCTCGGGTAAAAGCCCGTAAGTAGTCACTAAACAGTGGGTTTTCGCTTACTCAGGAAAATCCATAGAAGTGTGAACTCATCTAGAATGGTGATGTGGCGTATTTAGATAACGCTGCAACGACCCCAATGCTTCCGGAGGCCGTTGCGGCCATGACAAAGTTGCTCAGCGAGCCTGGCAACCCGTCATCTCTGCACGCCTCTGGCCGAAAAGCCAGACGAGCCGTCGAAGAATCTCGAGAACGCGTAGCACGCGCAGTCGGCTGTGGCTCGGCGGAAGTTGTCTTCACTGCAGGTGGCACTGAGGCAAACAATATCGCCGTTAAGGGAATTGCCTGGGATCAGAGAAATAAGGACCCACGCAGGATTCGCGTTGTTGCCGGTAGCACAGAACACCATGCCGTTATGGATCCAGTGCGTTGGCTTGGAGATTCTGAAGGCTTTGAAGTCACTTGGATTAAATCAGATTCAGAAGGTCGAATTACTCCGGATGCACTTCGTGCAGCTCTGGGGGATGACCCAACAGATGTTGGAGTAGTCAGCGTTATCTTGGCTAACAATGAAGTCGGAACAATTAACGACATCGTTGCATTAACCGCTGTGACACGAGAATTTGGAATTCGGTTTCACACTGATGCGGTTCAAGCTCCAGCTTGGTTAGACCTTAACTTCTCCGAACTTGGAGTTTGTGCGATGACAATCTCAGGACACAAAGTTGGTGGCCCACACGGAATTGGTGCGCTAATCATCAGTCGTGACTGTCACGTAACACCTTTGATTCATGGCGGCGGTCAAGAGCGCGATGTTCGATCTGGAACGCTAGATGCTCCAGCAATCGTTGGTTTTGCAACTGCACTTGAAATTACAACGTCGCTTCGAAATGAGACAGTGGCTCGGGTAGCTGCACTGCGTGACGATTTGGTTAAGCGGGTAATGCAAGTTGCGCCAGATGCAATTTACTCCGGAGCAAAGACTGATCGCCTTGCTAATAACGCGCACTTTATTTTTCCTGGCTGCCTAGGTGACTCACTTTTGATGCTGCTTGATGCTCAAGGTGTGGAATGTTCAGTTGGCTCTGCTTGTAACGCAGGTGTCCCACAGCCGTCGCATGTATTGCTCGCCATGGGAGCAGACGATGATGCTGCGCGCAGCACATTGCGGTTCTCGCTTGGTAGCACGACTACACAAAGCGACATCGACAAACTTATTGAAGTTTTGCCAAGCGCAATTGAAAGAGCCAAGCGCGCTGGGGTTCCAAAGTTAACTACCGCACCGGTGCGTGTGTAATGCGAGTATTAGCAGCACTTTCAGGTGGCGTAGATTCAGCAGTTGCAGCCGCTCGAGCTGTTGATGCCGGACATGATGTAACCGCAGTTCATTTAGCGCTTTCGAGAAATCCACAGTCCCATCGAACTGGCGCTCGTGGCTGTTGCACTATCGAAGACTCCAATGATGCCTTTCGAGCCGCAGACATGCTTGGCGCTCCGTTTTATGTGTGGGACTTATCGTCTGAATTTCAAGAAAAAGTTATTGAAGACTTCATTTCTGAGTATGCAGCCGGTCGCACGCCAAACCCTTGCTTGCGCTGTAACGAAAGCATTAAGTTCGAAGCGGTACTTGAGCGAGCTATGGCACTTGGTTTTGATGCAGTTGTCACAGGTCACTATGCCCAAATCTTCCAAGGTGAAAATGGACCAGAACTTCATCGCGCAGTTGATCCACTAAAAGACCAGTCATATGTTCTTGGCGTGTTAACCGCCGAGCAAATTGCACACTCGATGTTCCCACTAGGGGACAGCACAAAAGTAGAAGTACGAGCTGAAGCAGACCGACGCGGAATTTTGGTGGCAGCTAAACCTGATAGCCATGACATCTGTTTCATTCCAGACGGTGACACCGCAGGATGGCTTTCGCGACAGATTGAATCCGTACCGGGTGTTGTTGTTGATGCCGAGACTGGTAACAAGGTTGGAACTCACGCTGGTGCTCATGCATTTACAGTCGGGCAGCGACGGGGATTAGCACTAGGTAATCCAACTGGTGATGGTGAACGTCGCTACGTAGTTGATGTAGACGTTAAAAACAATGTTGTCATGGTTGGTCCACCGGTGCTGCTGGACATTGATTTGATTGAAACTATTAAGCCGCGATGGGCTGGCCCTGTCCCAGCATCTGGCTCGCGAATCCATGTTCAGATTCGAGCACACGGCGATGCGCTGCCTGCAACACTTCACATTGGCGACGACGGCTCAATAACTATTCAGCTCGATGAGTATTTACGTGGCTTAGCTGCTGGACAAGCTGCTGTTTTATATGACGGAACCCGCGTGATCGGAAGCGCAACAGTTTCTCGCTCACGTCGATCGGCATCCGTTTAGTGCAACCTGCAACCGTAACTGGTGTCGGAGCTTGGCCAGGAACTGATGTTCATGAAGTTGCGGTAACTATCCGCGATGTTTGTCCCGACTTCCCACACTTAGCTGAACTTCCCGAACGTGGTCCCGGTGCGGAAATGATCGGGCGCACTATGGGATTGATTTCTCAAATTGCCAGCGACTTTTCGGTTTCAACAGTTCCAACTGGTTGGCGCCTAACAAGTGCTCGCGGCAAAGATATGTTGCGAGCCGCATCATTTATGAGCAATGACTTAGATGAAATTGAAGCCGTTTACGAAGGGTATGAAGGCGATTTCAAAATCCAAGTTGTTGGGCCTTGGACACTGGCAGCAAGCATTGAAATTCGATCTGGTGAAAAGTTACTGCGCGATTTGGGTGCAGTCGCCGATTTGGCACAAGCCCTGGGTAGCGCAGTTGAAAGCCATGTTGCCGATGTTGCTCGCAGGTTGCCGCAAGCACGCATCGCGCTTCAGTTTGATGAACCGTTGTTGCGAGATGTGCTACGTGGTTCTGTGCCAACGCAAAGCGGTTGGGCCGCATATTCTGCAGTAGAACCAACTACAGTTGGCGAGACTTTGAAATCTGTTCGAAGCGCTCACTCAGGCACGACAATTGTTCACAGTTGCGCAGATGAAATTCCCTTTGATCTAATTCGCCAGTCTGGATTCACGGCAATTTCCTATGATGTGGCCTTAGTTGGTGACATGGCAACGGATTACCTGGGTGAACAAATTGAAGCCGGTGGTTTTGTGATTTTAGGCATTGAGCCGTCAACGACAGCCAGAGCGGTAGCCGGAGTTCGTCGACTCGGTGGACGAATTGGGTACTCCGACGAAGACTGGAACTCTCACATAGTTTTGTCGCCCCCATGTGACCTAATTGACATGCCACTGTCACAGGCTCGCGAGAGAATGGAATCATTAAGTGAGGTTTCGCGCGCGTTAGTGGAGGTAGATCAGTGAGCATTCCGGCCGCTGTGCGCAAACGTCGTGATGAACTTGTCGAACTAATCGAACAAGCACGAACCCAGTACTACAGCCATGACAAGCCAACTATTTCTGATGCAGATTACGACACGTACTTTGCTGAACTCGTTGACATTGAAGCGAAGCACCCAGAATTGGTTAGTGCTGATTCACCAACGCAAAGTGTTGGTGGCGAAGCGACTGAGGGGTTTGGCGAATTTGAGCACCCAACGAAAATGTGGAGTCTCGATAACGTATTTGATGACTCGGAGCTAGATGCTTGGTTTGCTCGAGTTGGAGATCATAATTTTCTCTGCGAACTTAAGATCGACGGCTTGGCAATTAATGCGGTGTATCGCAATGGTGAACTTGAAACCATCGCAACGCGGGGAAGTGGCAGCGTTGGCGAAAATGTAACTGCAAGCCTGGAATATCTAACTTGTATTCCAAGAAAACTAAAAGCAGTTAAGGGCACTAAGTTCCCAGAATTACTTGAAGTACGAGGCGAAGTTTATTTTTCACTTGCCGAGTTTGATCAGATTAACTTAGAGGTAACGGCAACTGGTCGAACTGCATTTGCTAATCCACGAAATGCTGCGGCTGGAACTTTGCGACAAAGAATTGATAATCGACTTGAAGCAGTTGCTGAGGCTACTAAGCGAGCCAAAGGGAAATCTGCCGATTCTAAGCAGGCTGCATCACTTGCAAAACACGTTGAAGAACTTGATCGAGCTAAAAGTGCACTATCTAGACTTGGCTTGATCGTTCATGGCATCGGTGCCCATGAAGGTCTGGAAATTTCTGCGCAGTC
>Ga0079301_1001520_pt1 | contig 10626 bp, 12 predicted proteins | sample Wag4_2014_7_11_3_FD_74797 | JGI IMG/M metagenome (GOLD analysis project Ga0079301, IMG submission 74797) | Fresh water mixed with fracking chemicals microbial communities from Ohio, USA - Utica-2 Time Series FC 2014_7_11 | ecosystem: Engineered > Industrial production > Chemical products > Input...
AGCTTCAACACATCGGCGTTGGTGTTGCTGTCTTCAAGCTGGGCCAGCGGTACATAGGCTCCACTGCCAGCGAAAGCGCTGTTTTGAAAGTTGCCAGTCCTCAGGCGGGTGTAGAGAAGGTCCTTGCCGGTGAAGCTGGTGTTCAGGTCCAGGGTCAAGCGGTAATTGAAGCTGACAGCTTCTTGCAGTGGTTTCGTGCCCGTGCCCGCGTTGGTCCCGCCATAAGCACCCGTGTAACCGGTGCCGCCCAGGATCATGTCGGCCTTGCCGGTCAGCTTGGTGGTGGTGCTGAACTGCTGCGACTCCAGCACCCCCACCTTTTGCTCAAGGCCGTCGACGCGGCCGCGCAGCACGGTCAGCTCAGTCTTGAATTCGTCAAGCAGGCGCTTGAGCTCGTCGGTCTGCTCGCTGACCCGATCCAGGCAGGCATTGAGCAGGGCCGCCGCTTCAAAGCGGGCCATGGCCTGACCGCCTTTGTAGGCGCCATTGGGATAGCCGGCCACGCAACCGTACTTGTCGATCAGATTGCTCAGGGCCTGGTAGGCCCAGTCCGTTGGACGCAGATCCGAGAATTGGTTGACGCTGGTCACCTGGTTCTTCGAACGCAGGGCCCTCAGTTCATCCATCTCCTGCTGATTCATGTAGTCATTGATGGCCGACATGTCAGCGGCCAGCAATGGGGCTCCCGGAGCAATCGCTGCCAGCGCCATCGGCGCCAACAGCAATTTGCGCGAAAGAGTCATTGGATTCCTCACAAACGGAACGTCCGCCAGGCAGCAAACTGCTGCAAAGCTCATCCGTTTCTAAAGTGCCCAGGCTTTAACTCTGAAGCAAAAAGGTACCGGTCTAAGTGATCAATGATGCGACGTTGGGTGTCACTCGAGGATCAACCCTGACGCCGGACACGCACCGGTACCAGCACAGGTTGCATCAGGCCACCACCGCCGTTGTCATCGTCGGAATCGGTGGTGAGCCAGTAAGCCAGCCCGAACAGGGTGAGGACTCCGGCAAACAGAAGCACTTCGGCCATGACACCCCTCGCGGTCTGCTCACCTTAACCAGCCTGACGGGATGTGGTGTTACGGCTGTTACGCCAATGGAGCAAGGGCGAGGGCTGCTCCGGCCAGGCTCAGAACGGCCGCCAGCCCCATGGTCCAGCGCAGGGGCAGCCGCCGCAGAAGGCCGAAGGACACCCCAACCACAGCGGTCGAGACCAGCAGAGCCCCGACCCACCAACCGATCGCGCCGCTTGGCGCTTCCTGTCCGTGCAGCAGGGCATGCACAGCCACGGCTGCAGCCACCGGTGCTCCGACGAGGGTCAGTGACGGATGCTGCTGCAGGCGTTGCAGTTGAAGCGTCAACAGACCGAGAACCGACACGGCCAGGGCCGCGATCACCTCAGCCCCGGGCAGGTGGCCGCCCAGGCTGCCGATGACGGCTCCCACCAGGCCCCCACCCAGGGCAAACAGCAGCACAGGCGCACCGATGCAGGAACTCACCGTCCCGACGCCGATCAGCAGCAGAAGGTGATCAAGTCCCAGCAACGGGTGGGTGGCGCCGCTCAGCAGGCCGCCGTCGGCCATGCCATGGGCCCCGGCCGGTAAGGCTGACAGCAGGCTGAATCCCAGGCCAGCTGCGGCGGCAGTCAGCAACTGGCGGTTGGTGGTGGACGTCATGAAAGGCGGACCGGTCCGCGCCGGTGTCGAAAGGTGGACGTGGCTGGGCGAGCGTTCTGACTGAGATGCCCACGCCCTGAAAGACAGGAGCGAGCACCATCACAGCTGCGGGACAGTGCCGGACTTGGGTGAACCCACACCGGACTTTCCTCGTTGCCTCTGCGGGCTGAACCCGGAGAACCCACCCTCCAGTCTTACCGCCGTTGATGCCCTTGGGACTCTTCAGGCGAACCCCTTCCCCGAATCGCGGGCGACGCAGGCCTGCAGTTGCTGCCGCAACTTGTTGTGGTCAAGGTTTCTGCCGATCAGCACGATCTGGTTCTTGCGCTCGGGGGTGGGCCAATCGGAATCATCGATCGAGAACCGCTTGCCGGCCAGGTGAAAGATGTGACGGCGCTCGCTTTCGTTGAACCAGAGGATTCCTTTGGCCCGGAACACGCCAGCGGGCAGCTGGTTGTCGAGGAAATTCTGAAACTTGCGCAGACCGAAGGGGCCATCTGCCGCAAAGGACAGCGACGTGAACCCCTCGATCGCGGCGTGATCGGGGTGATCGGCGTGGGCGTGATCACCGTGATCGTGGCTGTGGCTGTGGCTGTGGCTGTGGTCGTGGCTGTGAGTGTGATCGTGGTCGTGCTGGTGCTCGTGAGCACCCTTCTGGTTGTGACCATGGTCATGTCCATGGTCAAATTCGCAATGCCCGTGGTCGTGGTCGCAGTGGCTGTGGTCCTGCTGAGCCACCACTTTGTCGCTCTCGAACAGTCCCACACTCAGCAGCAGTGGCAGAGGGACGTTGCCTTTGACCGACCGGAGAATGCGAGCGTCGGTCTTGATCTCGCGCAGCCGGGTCTCAAGGGCCTGTAGCCGGCTCTCTTCGACCAGATCGCATTTGTTCAGCAGCAGCATGTCGCTGTAGACGATCTGGGCGCGGGCCACCTCGCCCTCGAGCAGGTCATCGCCGAAGTTCTCGGCATCCACCAGGGTGATGATCGAATCAAGCCTGGTGGAATCGCGCAGGTCGCTGCCCAGAAAGGTCATCGCCACTGGCAGGGGGTCGGCCAGACCGGTGGTTTCCACCACCAGGTAATCCACGGGTTCGGGCCTGTCCAGGATCCGGTAGACGGCCTCCAGCAGTTCGCCGTTGATCGAGCAACAGATGCAGCCGTTGCTCAGTTCGACCGTGTCATCGCCGGTGGCGACGATCAGGTCGTTGTCGATGCCGATCTCGCCGAATTCATTGACGAGAACAGCGGTCTTCAGCCCTTCCTGATTGCTGAGAATGTGGTTGAGAAGCGTGGTCTTTCCGGCTCCCAGAAAGCCGGTCAGAATCGTCACCGGCAGCAGCCGGCCTGTGCTGACCGCGTCGATTGCGGCATCTGGAGTGGCGGGAGCCGTCGTCATGGCGTGCCGTGCGATCAGGCCGGGGCAGGGTGAGTGGATCCTAGGGAAGGCCCCTCGTGGAACTTCGGCCTCCAGGACCTCGGTCAGGACGCCAGCGCCACCCAGGCGAAGGCGCCGCCGATGCCGATCCAGATGCCGGCGGCCAGCCGACGTCCGTCAGACCCCAGCCAGCCCAGCAGACGCTGCGACAGGGAGGTCACCACCAGCAACAGGGCTCCTTGGCCCAGCAGCAGGCCGGCAAAGTAACCCAGCAGCGGGGTCGGTTCGGCGCCCACCACCATGCCCCCCAGCAGAAAGCCGTGCAGGCCGAACAGGGGCAGCAGCCAGGCCGATGGCAGCACGTTGAGTGCCACCAGACCCTCGAGGGCCAGGCTCAGGGCCACCAGGGCTTCGGCCCACGGGCCCCAGGCTGCCGGCAGGCTCAGCACCTGAGCCAGGGCGCTGCCGGCCAGCCCCACGGCCAGCAGCGGCACCGTCCAGGTCTGGGGGCGCTTCAGTCCGACAAAAGCCAGCGCCAGCAGAAACAGCAGATGGTCAGGACCCAGCAGGGGGTGGCCGATGCCGCTGAGCAGACCCTGCCAACTGTTCAGCTGGGTCCCCTCGGCAAGGCCGAACGGATGGTGGGCCTGCGCCGGGGCCATGGACGCCACCACCAGCAACGGCACGGCAGCCACCATGGCTGCCCGCAGGCGAGAGCCTGCAGCCCTGGAAACGGTCATGGTCGATCCTCGTCGGGGGAACCTGGCGGGCGTTCTGACTGACGCTCGCCGGTGCGAGCGCTTCACAGCTGCGGGACAGCGACGGATTTTCACCGTCTTTCCCCGTTTCCATCAGCGGCTGGACCCCGCTGATACCAGTCAAATCACTGTAAGCCGGGACCAGAAGCGTTCAACAGCGGATGGCCCGGGTCAGAACCGGAACTGGGTCTTGACCAGGGCTCCCAGCTGGTTGAAGCTCTCTCCTGCCGGGGTGTTCTGGCCCAATGGCCGCGACAGGTAGAACAAGGCGGGGGTGACCGTGATCGCGTCGCTGACCTGGACTTTGTACCACCACTCCCACATCCAGTTGGCGTCATCGACCCCGCCGCCGTTGGCCAGGCCGGTGGCATGGGGGGCCTGACCGAAGGCCATGCCAGCGCTGTTACCAGGTGAGATCACGTCCAGCCACTGCAGGCCAACCGACCAGGCGATGGCCTGATCGGCGTTGGTGCCCTGGGGGTTGGGGGCCTCCTGGCTGTAGTCGAACCGGGTGATTTCAGCCCCGGCGCTGATCGAGGGAAACCAGCCGTTGCCCAGGGGTTGCCAGTAGCCGCTGAGGCCCAGGGTGTGGAACAGACCAGGTTGGTCGAACGACGATTGCAGAAAATCGGTCGAATAGGGCGAGACCTCGCCCTGAATGGCCGTATAGACCAGGGCCAGGGCCCACTGCTGTTGTTGGTAACCCAGCTGAACCGTGGTGGAGGCCCGTGATGACTGGGTGCCGATGCCGCCATCGCCTGGATTGCCGCTGTTGGCGCCCTGGGCGATGTAGTTGACGCTCAAGCTCCAGGCATCCTTTTTCCACCAGATGCCTGCTCCGGGGCCGACATTGAGGTCATAGGCCACCGGTGTGCCGGCCATGGTGAACATGTCCAGAACAGTCGAGTCTGGGTAGACGCTTGGATACATGGCCAACATGTCATCCTGCTCCACGATGGCACCAATGGTCACGGTGAAATGGCCAGCGGGAAATTGATAGAACAAGCGGTCAATGCCAACGATGTTGGGCCCGGCGTCTTCCCCAAACGCTGCCTCAAGCTGCGAAAGGCGGCTGGGACCTGCGCCATAGAAACTGTTGCTGTTGCGATCAAAGTTGCCGACCCGCAGCCGTGTTCTCAGCAGATCCTGGCTGTTGAAACTGGTGTCCAGAACAATGCGCAGGTCATAGTTGAACGTCGCGGCGCCACGGTTGCCCCTGTTCTCGGCGACCAGGTTGCTGGCGCTGCCGTCAAAGCTGTTGGCACCGACGACCATGTTGGCGTCGACCTTGAGCTTGGTGGTGGTCGAGAACTGTTGGGCTTCGAGCACACCGATTTTGGCTTCAAGACCATCGACCCGGCCTTTGAGCATGGCGAGTTCCCTGGCGAACTCGGCGATGAGCTTGTTGAGCTCGTCGGTCGCCTCAGAGACGCGCGCAAGGCAGGCATTCAGCAGAGCCGCCGCTTCCAACCGGGTCATGGCCCGCTGGCCATTGCCGGTGCCGCCCGGGTAACCGGCCACGCAGCCGTAGCGCTCGATCAGGTTGCGCAGGGCCTGGTAGGCCCAGTCTGTGGGTCTGACGTCAGTGAACTGCGCCAGGCTGGTGATCGCTTCGTCGCTCGCGTACTGGCCGATCCCGGCCCGGTTGAACTCAGCGGTCAGGGCAGGCCAAGGCCCCATCAGGCCGAGAGCCGCAGGGGCAACGATCAGCCGCTGGAGGTGCTTCATCGATCCCGCCAGCACGAGAAGCCTGTGGCCGTCGCGGGGATGATAACCGCTCTCACGGTATCCGGGTTGCGTCCTCTGCGGGCTATGGCTGCTGCCGGGTTGGTGCCGGGGCCTGGCGTTGCTGGCAGCCGTCGCACAGCCCGAAAAATTCCAGGGTGTGAAACAGCGGCTTGAAGCCCCCCAGTTGCGCCGGGCTCAGTTCTGCCCCGTGCACCGGACAGATCGCGAGGGTGGTGGTGCTGCCGCAATCGACGCAGGTCAGATGGTGCTCGTCCCGTTCGGCCGGTGCGTACAGCGCTTCGCCACTGGGCAGGTGGCGGCAGCGCACCAGCCCCAGCTGCTGCAGCTGGCGCAGGTGGCGGTACACCGTGGCCAGGCCCATCGGGCTCTTGCCCTGGCGCAGGCGCGCATGAAGGTCCTGGCCGGACAGCTCACCCTTGCTGCGCTTGAGCTCCTCGAGCAGTTGCTCCTGTTTGGCGTTGAGCGGCACGGCTGAACTCAGTCGTTGTCTTTTTAACCCACCTGGCTCAGCCCTGGGGTCACCAGCTCGGCGGCGGAAGCTCGATGCCATCCGCAAGGGCTGAACGGGGACCCATCTGCTGGCTGATCACCCAATTGGTGGCGGCCTTCTGGGTGTGCCAGGCCTGCAACAGTTGTTTGGCGATGCTGCGCAGTTCACCGGTGTCTGCGGTGGCATCAATGGCGCGGCAGAAGCGCTCAATCTCAAATTGTTGACCCACACTCAGGGCGATTTGCATGGTCATGAGCGTCAGCTTCTGAAACTGAAGTGAAGGTATCCAGCTCATCGTTCAGGGGCGTAACCATGACTACTCAATGCGTCTTCGGTCAGTGTTTCGGGTCGTGAAAGCCTTGGGTGTTGCCATCGGTGTTGATGGGCGTGGCAATTGTGATGCTGACTGAGGATCCCGCTGCGCTTGCACACAAGAATCCGATCTCGTCATCAATCAGCCCCGGGACCCTCCGCAGGGGCTCCGATGGACCCGATCAAGCGAAGCCCTTGGCTGTAAAATGAGAATGATTCTCGGGCTGGTTGTGGGCAGTCGTCTGCGGTTGTCATCGGCCATGGGGCGTCTGACCAGCTCCGTCGTCGTTGGGGTCTTGCTCACGGCCTGTGGCGCGTCACAGCAGGCAGTTGAGCCAGCGCCACTGGGCAGACCGTTGCCGGTTGTCACCACGTTCGTGCCGGTGACCTGGTTCACACGGGCCGTCGCCGGCACCTGTGCCACGGTGACGCCCCTTGTTCCGCCGGGGACCGATCCCCATGACTTCCAGGCCCGGTCTGCCGACCTGCTGGCGTTGCGCCAGGCCCGGGTGTTGGTCAAGAACGGCTTGGGCATCGAGGGGTTTCTCGACAAACTGGTTGCATCGGCTGACAACCCAGGGCTGCGGGTGATCGATTCGAGCCGAAGCGTCAGCACGCTGGACGCCCACGACCACGCGCATGCCCACGGCACAGCGAACCCCCACATCTGGTTGGATCCGCTGCGGGCCGTGCAGCAGGTCGAAACCATTCGCGATGGCCTGGTGAAGGCGGACCCCAGCTGCGCCGGGGACTACCGGCGCAATGCGGCTGCCTTCATCGGTCAACTGCGCCAACTCAACAGCGAGATCGCTGCCCAGCTCAGGCCTTACCGGGGCAGAACGTTCGTTGCCTTCCACGATGTCGCCCCTTACTTTGCCCAGCGCTATGGCCTCAGGGCCGCGTTCCTGGTGGATGTGCCGGAACTGAATCCCAGCCCGGCCGACCTGCAGCGGGTGGCGGCACAGGTCAGGCAGAGCCAGCTGCAGGCCCTGCTCAGTGGCCCCCAGGAGGGTAACCGCTCCTTCAACGCCCTGGCCCAGGATCTGGGCATCAGGGTCAGTGTCTTCGATCCGCTCGAGACCGCAGACGCCCAGGCTGCCGCTGACTCCAGCACCTATGTCACGGTGATGCGGCGCAATGCGGCCGCACTGGCCCAGGTCTTTGCCCGCTGAGTGCAGGAATCAGCCTTCGTACCAATCGGGCAGCGCCTCGTAACAGGCGGCGTTGGTTTCGTTTTCGCGGGCCTCGACCTTCCAGCAGCAGCTGCGGCCGCCGTCGCGCTGCAGCAGCAGGGCGTTGGCCCACTGCCAGACCAGCTGGGCGCTGGATTCCATGCCGACGTTGTCCATGACCCGCAGATCGAGGGCGCCCTGGGTGTGCAGGGCCTGCCACTGCTCCAGCAGGGGGTCGTCGGCATTGACCAGAAAGGTGTGGTCGAACTGGTCGGCCAGTTGCTGGCGCAGGCTGCCAAGGCTCGAGAAATCCACCACAAACCCATGGGGGTCCAGGGCCTGGGCCTGAAACCAGAGGGTGAAACTGCGGCTGTAGCCATGCACAAAGCGGCAATGGCCCCCATGGCGCCACTGGCGATGGCAGCAGGGAAACCCGCTGAAGGTCTTGGAACAGGTGAACGCGGCGGTCATGGCCGGAAGCGGAGGCCCCGATGGCAGAGCTGAGGGTGCTGCGGGAAGATCGACACAGACGGCATCGGACCCGTGCAGGCATCATTTCAGGCCCCTGAGCCGGCCCTGATCCAATCGCTCCGGTTCAACGACGCCGGCCTGATCCCCGCCGTGGCCCAGGACTGGCTCGACGGGGCCGTGCTGATGGTCGCCTGGATGAACCGCGAGGCGCTCGAGCGCACCCTCGCGACCGGCGAGGTGCACTACTGGAGCCGCTCGCGGCGCGAGCTGTGGCACAAGGGCGCCACCAGCGGCCACACCCAGACCCTGCGGGGCCTGCGCTACGACTGCGATGCCGACGTGCTGCTGCTCACGATCGAGCAGCGGGGCGATGTGGCCTGCCACACCGGTGCCCGCAGCTGTTTCTATGACGACGGCGCCGAACCCACCGCGGGCGGGCCGGCAGCGACGCCGCCCCCGGCCGATGCCTGCACCGAACTGATGCGGGTGATCGAGGGCCGCCGCGATCACCCCGAGCCGGGCAGCTACACCAACAAACTGCTCGAGGGGGGCGACAACCGCATCCTCAAGAAGATCGGCGAGGAAAGCGCCGAATTCGTGATGGCCTGCAAGGACGCCAACCCCGCCGAGATCGCCGGCGAAGCGGCCGACATCGTCTTTCATCTGCAGGTGGCCCTGGCTCACCACGGGGTCAGTTGGCGCCAGGTGCAGCAGGTGCTGGCCGAGCGCCGGGGGGCACCCCGGCGCTCCTGAGCTGGGCGCTCAACCCTGCGCGGCGGTGCTCAGCATGGCCAGCGCGGTCCAGACCACAAAGCCGGTGAGCACAAAGCCGCCGGTGGCCACGAACCAACGCCAGGCGTTCTGCACGGCCGGGGTGGGCTGGCCGGCCAGCCAGGCCGGTTGGGGCCAGCCGCTGTTGGGGGCCCAGGCGGTGCCGCGGCCGGCGGGGGCGCGGCGCGCCATCGCCTCGCGCCAGTAGGCGTCATAACGGGGGGCCTGCTGGTTGAAGGGCATGGCGCCCACGGCCTGGCCGGCCAGCTTGCGGGAGCGCTGGTAGGGCACCAGATCCTCGCCGAAGGTCTCCAGGTATTCGCTGGAGTCGAGCAGGGCGTCGACAAAGCCAGGAAGGCCATTCTGGGCGATCACGATCGACCAGGCGATGCGCTCCTCGTCACCGTGCACCGGGCGGCCCAGCACCCGCCCCACCACCTGTTCGACCATGCGGTAGTTGCTGTTGCAGCGGTAGAAGTCATTGCGGAACTTGTCGGACTTGAGCAGGCCGCGAATGAAGTCGCGGGTGCTGATCTGGCCCGAACGCAGCTGGGACTCGAGTGCCGCATCCCGGTCCACCTTGAAGGCGTGGAAGAAAATCTGGCGGTAGGACTGCTCGATCAGCTCGTCGGCGCCGGCACGATCGCACTGCAGGGCAAAGCGGCCGCTCTGGCGCGCGGTCTCCTCACTGGCCACGAGAAAGCTGCTGACGCGGCTGTTGTTGGTGCGGGGGCGCGTGGCCAGAACGGGCAGGGCCATGGGTGCGATGGTGTGCAAAGGGCGAAAGGTATGGCTGAAACCCCAGGCGCGGGGCGTGTTTTCCCCAATCCACAAGCAACGTCACGGCTCGCAACAGCTCGCAATGTTCTGCAGCCATCCGCTGGCCTCCTAGCCTGCAGACATGGGTGAAACGATTCTCGAAGTCAGCCATCTGAGCGTGTGCCGGGGCGGCCAGTCGGTGGTCGAGGACGTCAGCTTTGCCCTGTCTGCAGAAACCGACACCGCCCTGGTCGGCCCCAACGGTGCCGGCAAGAGCACCCTGGTCCAGGCCCTGCTGGGGCTGATCCCCAGGCAGGGGGGCTCTGTTCGCCTGCTGGGACAGGAGCTGGGCCCCCGTGGTCAACTGCCCGTAGCGGTACGCGATCAGATCGCCTACCTGCCCCAGCTGTTTGCCCCCACCGGCCCCCTGCCCCTGACGGTCGCTGAATTTGTGGCCCTGGGTGGGGTGCCGTGGCGGCAACGGCGCCAGGCCGTGGCCCGGGCCCTCGCCCTCTGCGGATGCCAGGGGCTTGAGCGCCGTCTGCTCAGCGAACTGTCGGCCGGGCAGCTCAAGCGGGTGTTGCTGGCGTTCTGCGTGGTGCGGCCGCGGCGGGTGCTCGTGCTCGATGAGGCCCAGGCCGGTCTCGATGCCCAGGCGGCCGAGCAGTTTCACAACCTGTTGTTCGACCTGCGGCGCAGCCAGGGCTGGACGATCCTGCAGGTCTCCCATGATCTCGACATGGTGCGCCGCAGCTGTGACCGCGTGCTGTGCCTCAACCGCCGTCTGCGCTGTCAGGGGGCACCGGCCCAGGCCCTGACGCCGCCCCAGTTGGAGCGGCTGTACGGCAAGGGCTTTGTCCCCTACGCGCATCACCATCACAGCGTGCAGCCATGAGCGCCCAGTCGGCGCCACTGCTGCTGTTGCTCGGCCTGCCGTTCATGCAACGGGCCCTGCTGGCGGGTCTGCTCAGCGGCGCGCTCGGCGGTCTGCTGGGCAGTGTGGCGGTGCTGCGTCAGCTGTCGTTCTTCAGCGATGCCCTGGGCCATTCGGCCCTGCTGGGCATCACCCTGGGGGTGCTGCTCGGCCTGGA
>Ga0079301_1001522_pt1 | contig 10618 bp, 14 predicted proteins | sample Wag4_2014_7_11_3_FD_74797 | JGI IMG/M metagenome (GOLD analysis project Ga0079301, IMG submission 74797) | Fresh water mixed with fracking chemicals microbial communities from Ohio, USA - Utica-2 Time Series FC 2014_7_11 | ecosystem: Engineered > Industrial production > Chemical products > Input...
ACGAAGTCCTTTGGCGCAGTGGAAAACTATTTGAAAAACCAAAGACTGCAACTAGCTATGAGGATGTACGAGATACACATCAACATCGCTTGGCAAAAGTTCTTCATACTTTTAACGTTTCAGAGGATGCATTAAAAGCTCACGCTTCAGCAGAAAAAGGAAGCTCTCGCAGAGCTTATGAAGACACAGTTGAAGAGTTGCACTCTGCTACTCAAGAACACAACGACTTCTATGGTAAGAAAGTTCAGTTAATCCCAGGACCAAATGATTCTTGGGAACACCCAACAACTAAACAAGTACACCCAATAGCTGCTAATCATCCAGATATGCCTGCAGCGTTTTATAGATCAAAGCAACCAATTACACGAGTAAGCAGAACTTCTGAAGGTTCCCTTACTTACAAGAGAGGCCACGAAGGTTGGGACTCTATGACTGTTGCTGGGGGAACAAAAGTTTGGCGTGAACAGACTCCTCCTCCTGGAACTGATCTAGTAGATCATCTTCGCACTCAAGTATTAGCAAATCATGCTTCTGGCGGAGTTGCAAGAAAGAGAAAAGTTCGTGAAGCCACTACAGTGCTTGATTCACTTAAGGGTGGAAAAACAGTAATTGGTCTTAGAGAACGAGGACGTGCTGAAAGAGGTACTGGAATACCTTCAGTTAGTACTCGCCCTACCGCTAGCACTGATCCTAAAAAACGTAATGCGGTAACAGTTAGTTATGATCAAGGACAAAATTCAGTTACTGAAGCTTTAATTGCTCCTAAGGACGCACCTACAGGATTGCCTACAGGTGATAGAACTAAACCAAAACCAGCTAAATCACGTTCAGGTAGAGTCTTAGTACGAAAGGGAACTACTGGTTTACCTATTAGCTCTACAAACTTAGAAACAAAACAACCTGAGGTAGAGACTGCAACTGGTGCTAGAGTACCTGCAAAGAGTTTACTACGACCTGTAGCAGATAAAAATGCAATGGTTCCTGACAAAGGCAGCTCTCGTCTCTACACGTCAAAAGGTGAAGTTATTCCAGCACCTAAGCCTGTTAAGACTACTAAAGAAGAAAAAGCTATGGCTGCTGCTAAAAGGAACGAAAAGGCCGAGAAAGCACGTGGCGTTGGTCCTCTAGAAAAGGGCACCGTAAACATTGCAGGAAAGCCATCTATACTTACAAACCCTCAAATGGCATTGCCTGGGTTTGAAAATGTAGAGAATCTTCGTGTAGGTGGAAGAGCTCAACGACTTTTGGCACAAGCTCACGGAAATACTCCTGCGGAAACTACTGGCTTAGAAGAACTTCGTTCTATTAAAAACGCAGGGTTGATTGTTAAACCTACCCCAAGTACTAGTCGTGCAGTTGCTGTTAGAGAAGGAACTCCAGGACAAAAGAATAGAGCTAAACGAGCTGCAATTAAAACTCGTGAAACTAGTCGTCCAATGGAACAACCTATGCTTCCAGGAAAAGAATTACGTTCAGCTGCTTTTGCTATGGGCGGTACTAGTGAAAAGATCAGCGAAAAGACTCGTGTTCTTCAAGGAGAGGCCAGAAAGCCTTCTAGACCTTCTAACCCAATCTACCTTGCAGCAAACAAAATTCTTGAAGAGAATAAAGATAAGTAAGCCATGGCTAGAGTGGCTAGCTTTTCTTCAGAACCGGATAGACCTAATCGGTATAAATCCTTGCGCCATAACGCAAGAGAGGCTGCCGAGTATCTAACTGGCCTACCCTACAAACAACCTAAGGCTCCTAAGTTTGACGTCTATAAGAAGCCTGGGCGGGGTCCTAACGGGGAGTCATCAAACTAATGGGACGTTCAAAGAAAGACCTGCATTTCGGCTCTAGAGACGGCCGTGGAGGCGTTATACGCATGTCTGTAAGCGACCGTAGCTCTAAAGCTGCTCGTCCTTGGAATGATCCTCAAGTTGTTAATGCATCATCTTCTTACGGAGTTAAGTTTAAAAGCTATAAAGAAGTTCATAAGTACGAAAATACCCTTGAATCCCAAGGATCACTTGAGTCCCATGAAAGATTTACTTGCGGACCATGTGGTAAATTAAACGCCTCATGTGCGTGCAAGGGAGATAGTAATGGCTGAAGCAAAGAAGTTTGGTCCCTACAAAGGTTCCAAAGCGAATGGAGGTCGCCCTATCTACGTTTACAAGAAAAAAGTAAACGGTAAATGGGTTACAACATCGAAAAACAAGGCTCGTGCCGATTACGAATCTAAAAACGGAAAACTACCTAGAGGAACGGATGTTGACCACAAGGACAACAACCACAGCAATGACTCTAAGGGAAACCTAAGGGCATTGAAGCATGGTAAGAACACCGCAAAAGAGAATAAACGAAGAGCTGGTAAGAAAGAAAATCAGAAGTAAATGAATAAGGCCCGGGTCTCCCCGGGCCTTTTCACTATTTATTAGTTATAAAGTCATCAAACCATTTGGTAATACCAGGCTCTGATGGATCTCCATCATAAGCGCCAGGTCCGTATCCCCAAGAACTCCAGTTAGTACCTTTGGAGGTCATATAGAAAGCGGCCTGTGCGTTAGTCACTGGATCGAATAACTCATCGTTTTTTAGGATTCCAAACTTCTCCCGACGTACATCTCCGAGTTCCCCAATCATATTCAATTGGAATAACCCATAGGAGTTGTCACCTGTAGCGGGAGTATTGTTACGAGAAGTGGGGTGTCCCCTCGACTCCTTCATAACAACGGACCAAGCTACCTTCAGGTTCTCACCTTTAAAGCCTACTAAAGAAAGAAGATCTATAAGTTCCTCATTAGTAAGCTCCGTAGCCCCCCTATACCTATCTAAAGGATCATAGGGCTCTTCAACGACTGTTGTTTGTGTTGGTTGGTTTTTGTTGTCTTCGGCGGCCATTGCTGCGGGTATTCCACAGATTAACATTACATATGCCGCCATGATTGCGATTTGCGATTTTGCATCTTTATTCACACTATCTCCTAGGCTAGAAGGCCAGTTCTGACTCACATATGCCTGTCACACATATAGAGCAATCCAGCGTCGGTCTGCCGGATTCGTACTGCAACCCTTTTGTTACGTAGTTAGTGATGGCCCAGTTGCCTGGGCCATGGATATACCGTAGCAGTAACTACAGGGGGTCAGCAACCAGGAAACCCATGTAGAATATCTTTTTGTCTAATGAGAGGATTATCACATGACACAATGGTCAAAACCATGGAATGCACAGGAAACAGTAGTTCCTGAGGTAAAAGTAGAAACTCCTGCACCAGCAGCAGTTGTAGAGCCTGTTGTAGAAGAAGTAAAGAAAACTACAAAGAAGACAACTGAGACTCCAGCAGAGTAATGCGTATTGAGCGCATCATTACGAGACAAGGGCATCCCGTACCTGAGACAGCGCACCAGCCTAAAGGACCGTTTCCTCCTGAGTTGTTTGAATCACCAGAAGTAGTTACAGACTATATTCCACAACCAGATGGTGGAGTAGATGTTCCTGTTGGCGGAACAGCACAGAATGAATTTAAGCAAGTAAGATGGTTTCGGTGTAAAATTTGTAGCGAACATCTGCGTGAAGCAGAAGTTATGGGACACGATTGTGAGGCGTAAGATTGGCAAATCCAAGAAGTGTGGGATCATTTTATTGGCATCCCTTGGTATATCCAGTAAAACCTCCAGTAATGTGGGAAAGAGCTGAAACACAAGAAATAGCGTTTCCATTTAGAGGTGGCGTTGGTACTGCGGTACGACTGCCATTCACTAGACTAGCTTTAGTTATAGGACGCTGGACCTCTTCACACGATGAGAGTCAAGCACTAACTAACGCAATTCGTGGCAGGGTACTTTCAGAAGAAGAAGTTAATTGGGACTTTGTTAGATTTGGAGCACAAGATGATGGGTATTAGTTTTAAGAAGTACGCAGAGAAACAAAGCGTAAAAGAAAAATCCCGAATTGAAAAACGAGTAGAGGCTTTGCCTACCTCTGATTTACTACCTTGGACAGAAAATGCTCTGTATACAATAGGTAGAAACCTGTCTTCTTGGCAAAAAACAAAAGATTCAGCTACTTTAGAAGAAGCCCGCATAGGCGCAGAGGCGCTGCACGTTATTCTTGAATCCCTAGTAAAGAGACATTCAAATGGATGATTTTGAGTACGACGACCAGTTTGAAGAAATAGATCCTGAAGAAGAATTACAAGAAGAAGAAATACCTTTTGAAGACGAAGAGGTAGATGAGTTAGACGAACTTTCTAAAGAGTTTGTTAAAGCCCTTATCAATAAGATCATGACCTTTATGGAAATGCTAGTAGGGTATAAATTACACGCATATCAAGAGCCTCTTGCTAGAAGAATCATAGAGTCTGTAATTATTAATGATGGTGAGGAAGTAACCGCTTTAGCCTCTCGTCAGTCTGGTAAGTCTGAAACTATTGCTAATACTGTAGCAACCTTAATGGTTATCCTTCCACGCCTTGCAAAAATGTACCCTGATCTTCTAGGAAAGTTTGGAGACGGTATTTGGGTAGGTATGTTTGCACCTATTCAATCTCAGGTAGAAACTCTATATGGAAGAACTGTATCTAGACTTACGAGTGAAAGAGCTCTTGATGTGTTGGGAGATCCTGAAATCGATGATATGGCTACCAAATCTCCAGGAGTTATTAGAAACATAAAGTTAAAGAACTCTGGATCTACCCTAATGATGATGACAGCCAACCCTAGAGCTAAGATTGAATCTAAGTCGTTTCATTTAATTATTATTGACGAGTGTCAGGAAGCTGATGACTTTGTTGTATCAAAGTCTATTGCTCCTATGGGTGCGTACTACAACGCTACGATTGTAAAGACTGGCACTCCAACCACCTCTAAGAATAACTTCTACAGAGCTATCCAACTAAACAAGCGTAGACAAACAGGTAGGTCTGCAAAGCAAAACCATTTCCAATGGGACTGGAGAGACGTAGCAAAGTTTAATGATAACTACGAGAAGTTTATTAAAAAAGAGATGTTAAGAGTTGGAGAAGATTCTGATGAGTTTCAAATGTCGTACAACTGTAAATGGCTTTTGGAAAGAGGTATGTTCCTCACTTCTACTATTATGGATGATCTTGGGGATACTTCCCAAGAACTTGTTAAGAGCTGGCATAGGTCTCCAGTCGTTGTTGGAATTGACCCAGCTAGAAAAATGGATTCTACGGTTGTTACTGTTGTTTGGGTTGATTGGGATCGTCCTGATGAGTTTGGTTATTACGACCACCGTGTTTTAAATTGGCTTGAAATCCAAGGAGATGACTGGGAAGAACAATACTTCCAGATAGTTAACTTCCTACAGAACTACGATGTGCTAGCTATTGGGGTGGACTCTAACGGTGTAGGAGATGCTGTAGCCGGTCGTCTAAAGGTTCTTATGCCTAGAGCAGAGGTGGTACCCATTACCTCTAGTCCATCGGAACAATCTAAGAGGTGGAAGCACCTACAAGCCTTAATTCAACGGCAAATGGTTTCATGGCCTGCCCATGCAAAAACTCGTCGTTTACGTCTTTGGAAGAAGTTTTACCAGCAAATGACGGACGCAGAGGTTCAATACAAGGGCCCTAACTTTTTGGTTGCTGCCCCTGATGAAGCCCACGCCCACGACGACTTTGTGGACTCTTTGGCCATCGCATGTGCCATGACCCAGGATATGGTTATGCCAACTGTTGAAGTAAGTGCATCCCCATTTTTTTCTTAATTTAGCATTTAAAAAGCAGCCCGAAGGTAGAGACTTATACCTGAGGACCCTCAATCCCTATGCATAAGGAGTAAACATGGCAGTAGAAAACATTGCCCCAACACCTCAGTTCCCTGAGAAGGTTGGCGCAACATACGAACGCAAGATGGCAGGATCAGTACCTGGACAACGTGGACCACTACGTTTCGAAGAAGGTATTGCAACTGACACAGATGTTCCACAAGATTTTCAGGTGGGACTAGATCAAGGATATGACACCCCAGCTGGTCGTCCAAACCACAATGTTAACGTGTTTGAAAAGTATCCAGAAGAAACAATGAAGCAACGTGCACATGTCGGCTCAGCCGCATGGCCAGAGGCTCCAATCTATAACGCAGAGTTCTCTCAAGGTAACTTCGGTGATCACTCACAGGTAGTTATTGAAGAGGTAATTCGCTCAGGTGGACGCTATCAACGCACCAACCCTGCTCAAGTAGCAGACTAAATATAGTAGACTGTAGAGGCTCCCAACCCCGCACCCCTTCTCCGGGGTTGGGAGTCTTTACTTAGAATATTTCTAAGTAAAAGAAGAAGGGAAAACAAAATGAGTATTAACGTTAAGATGGGGAGTTGTGAATAATGGCTGGTGGCATTGATTTTTCACCTCCCAGTTATAGAGCTGCGTCATCTGATTTAACAATCTCAATTTCCCCACTTGGTTTAGTAGAACTTGCAGATGAAGAGTTTGAAGTACACGGCCCACGATTAAATAGATATTCTCTTAACTGGGCAATGTATCTAGGCCATCATTGGTCTTATCGCCGTGAAATAGGCGAGTCACAAATGGTTTACAACTATTATCGTGCATTTACCGATTACATAATTAACTTTACATTTGGTCGCGGAGCATCTTTCCGAAGCCCATCAGAAACAGAAGCTGTAGTACCAGATGCTCTTAAAAGAGTTTGGGAGATAGATAACGACAAGTATTCTGTAATGTGGGAAATGGGACAACAAGGCGGAGTCTCAGGAGATTGTTTTGTTAAAGTAGCTTATGAAGAAGCTTATGAAGATTCTACAGGTCGTGCACATCCCGGCCGTGTTCGTATTTTGCCCCTCAACTCTTCTTTCTGTTTCCCAGAGTTTCACCCACATGATCGTTCACGTCTAATTCGTTTTAAGCTTAAGTATCGTTTCTGGGGAACCTCTATGGAAGGTACCCGTCAGGTTTACACATATACAGAGATTTTGACCGATGATCGAATTGAAGAATATATTAATGACGAGTTAATTGATTCTCGTCCAAACCCAATAGGCGTTGTTCCAATTGTACATATTGCAAATGTACGTGTTTCAGGCTCACCTTGGGGACTTTCAGATTGCCATGACATTATTGTTCTAAACCGTAACTATAACGAAGTCGCTACAGATATCGCAGATATTATTAACTACCATGCGGCACCAGTTACAGTTATTACAGGTGCTAAGGCCTCTTCCCTTGAAAAGGGTCCTAAGAAGGTCTGGGGCGGGCTACCAAAAGACGCTCAAGTATTTAACCTAGAAGGTGGCGGACAAGGCCTTCAAGGTGCAATGGAATATCTAAAGATCATCAAGACTGCTATGCATGAGATGGTTGGTGTTCCAGAAACAGCTTTAGGTCAAGTACAGCCAATCTCTAACACTTCAGGTGTTGCACTTTCTATTCAGTATCAACCTTTGATGAATCGTTATCAACAGAAGATGATTCAATACGGCGAAGGTATGCAGGCAATTAACAGTCTTATTCTTCGCACACTAGCATTTAAAGAGCCTGAAGTATTTATTTGGAATCAGGCAATTAACGGACCTATCAAGTCATTCCAACTTCCAGTTCTTGATATTAACAGCCCTTTAACTTACGAGTCATCAGTACATTTCCCGCCTCCATTGCCTCTTGATAAGTTAATTGTTTTGAATGAGATTCAGGGCAAGATGGCCATGGGACTAGAGAGTCGTGAGGGCGCTTTACGTCAACTTGGCGAAGAGTTCCCAGATGAAAAGCTTGAAGAAATTAGAGCAGAACTTATTGCCGATGCTAAGGCTGATGGAGCCCTTCAACTAGTTAAGAATCAGATTGCAGCATCTATTGCGTCTCTAACAGGAATTTTGCCAGATGGATCCCTACCCCCAGGACAAGATCCTGGACAAGGTATAGGACCGGGACCTACCGGACAACCGGGAGTTATATCCCCACTTGAAGAAGGAGTACTGCAAGAACTACAGCAGACTCAAATTGATCTTGTTACAGAAGCATACGGAACCAAGATTCCTCAACGGAGGACTCCTGATACGGATAAACCTGAATAACAAGTTTAGGCAGACAAACTAGGAATAGTTTGCCAGCCTATTACCACCTAATAATCCGCAGGTCATCGTGGCACTAAATCGGACAACGACCTCTTAAACCTAAGGAAAAAGTATGTCAGAAGCAACTAACGTTGTTGATACACCGGAAGCACAGGCAGCCTTTCTAGCCGATGTTCCAGTACCAACAGAAACACTAGTAACACCAGTAAAGGACCAAGCTTTGGTAGACAAGGCTTACAGTGAAGAAGATCTAAAGCGTGTACGTGAGCAAGAGAAATCAAAGCTCTACCCACAAATAGATTCTCTTAAAGAAGAACTTAACTTGCTTAAGAAAGAACGCGAAGAACGCATCGCTGAAGCAGCTGCTCGTGCAGCTGAAGCAGAGGCAGAAGCCAAGAAAAAGGCTGAGTCTGAGATGGACGTTCGTCAGCTTCTTGAAAGCAAAGAACAAGAGTGGGCTCAAAAGTTGGAAGCAGAACGCTTAGAGCGTGAACGTGCTTTCACTCTTCTTGAGCGTGAGCGTCAGTATGCGGAACTCACTGAGTATCGCACCCGCCGCTTGGAAGATGAGCGTGATAACATCATGCCAGAGCTCGTAGATCTCATCTCAGGAAATACCCCTGACGAGATTGAACAAAGTATTACAGGACTTAGGGAGCGATCCGCAAGAATCCTGGAATCGGCGCAATCTGCAATGCAGAATGCCCGTAAAGAAATGACTGGGAGTCGTGTAACAGCGCCTCCATCCGGACCGATGGACACTAATATGGAGCAAAACTCGTTTACTGCGGAGCAGATTGCCGCAATGTCGGTTACCGAATACGCAAAATACCGAGGAAAATTGTTGGGTAAATCAGCAATGGACCGAGGCAAGGGAATCTTCGGGTAAGAAGTTACCTACTAAATTAAAACTAACTAAGGAGTAAAACCGACATGGCATCAGCCGTAACGGGTACCGGCAATTTAGCCGCGGCCCCAACAGCGTACTCTGGCTCCAATAGCCAGCTTACACAAGCAATTCAGACCATCTGGTCAAAGGAAATTCTTTTCCAGTCAATGCCTATTCTTCGCTTCGAACAGTTCGCTGTTAAGAAGACAGAACTAGGAGTTGCACCAGGTCTTCAGATCAACTTTATGCGTTACAACAACCTCGGCTTCGCGGGTTCACTCGTTGAAGGCGTTCGTATGCAAACTAACGCACTAACAGCTCAACAGTTCTCAATCACAGTTGCAGAGCATGGCTATGCAATTGCTGTATCTGAGCTACTACTAAATGCATCCTTCGATGACGTAATGGCTTCTGCCTCACGTCTCCTAGGCCGCAACATGGCCCTCTACCTAGATGGCCAGGCTCGTGACACACTTATGGCAGCATCTTCTGTCATCTATGGTTATGACCGCTCATCACTTAACGCAGTTAACAACTGGTATGACTACGGTACAAAGGGCACATCACGTGCATCCCTTACCGGAGCATTCGACCTAACAACAGCTGTTGTTAAGGACGCAGTTGAGACACTTGCAACCAAGAACATCCCACGGTTGGGCGAGACATATGTTGCTTTCGTTCACCCACACCAGAGCCGCAAGCTTCGTGACAACCCAGAGTTCATCGAAGTTACAAAGTACGCAGCTCCAGGTAACTTCATGCTTGGCGAAATTGGCCGTCTATATGACACAGTATTCATTGAGACCACTCAAATTGAGAAGGTTACAAATGGTGCTGGTTCAGGATACTCAGCTGACACAGCAGTAGCAGCAGGATCAATCGTTTACCCAACTGGTGGAGGTTACACAACTCCAGTAACAAAGACAGGTAACGGTAACAAGGACCGCTATACAGCTATCTTCATTGGAGATAACGCATTCGGTCACGCAATCTCTCTACCAGTCGAGCTCCGCGATGGCGGTATTCTTGACTTCGGTCGTGAGCATGCACTTGCTTGGTATGCAATTTACGGTCTAGGTCTGATTACAGATCAGTCTGTAGTACTAGCAGAAACCAACTAATTCAATCAGTCTGGGGGCGGGCCTTAAAATCCGCCCCCAACACAAACTTACAGGAGAATAATAATCGTGGCAAAAGCAAAAGTAACAGACGTCACTGGACGTCAACGCGAAGAGCAAATTAAAGCTCACGCAGAAGAACTTGCACAACGTGCAGGCGAAATGTCAATGGCTACTGCAAATGCTGCAGCTAGACTAGAGACAGAAGTTGTAGATCTTACAGTTCCTAGCAATCCAACAGTTATTGACGAAGTCGAAACCGTAGGCGTAAGTCTTGCAGATGACTCACAAGTAATTCGTGTCGCTGAAGACCTAGATTTTGTAACAATCGGCGCAGGAAATCATTATTCCTTTAAAGCCGGACAGAAGTACAAAGTAGCAAAGCATGTTGCTCAGCACTTGCAAGAAAAGGGCTATTTGTACGATCGTCTCTAAGAGAGACACAATCTAGAACGCCCTCATGGACAAGCCGCCCTTCGTCCATGAGGGCCCTTAACGTTTGCGCTGACTTATGGAGATAATCACGGGATTATTTGAACATTAACTTCATCGGAGGAATCAGTGGCAACA
>Ga0079301_1001524_pt1 | contig 10606 bp, 10 predicted proteins | sample Wag4_2014_7_11_3_FD_74797 | JGI IMG/M metagenome (GOLD analysis project Ga0079301, IMG submission 74797) | Fresh water mixed with fracking chemicals microbial communities from Ohio, USA - Utica-2 Time Series FC 2014_7_11 | ecosystem: Engineered > Industrial production > Chemical products > Input...
CAGCTGCGCAGCCAATGGAGCAATTGGTTTGTGGAGGGTGGCAGTGTCATTTTGGGCGCTGGCGGATGTGGGTTTGGGCGTGAAGGTGACACGCCGCCAACACTCAATATTGCATGGATTTCAGGTAAGCGGGGGCGCTGGGGATGTTGATTTCAGGGCTGGGCAATCAGAATGCGCTCGCTGCCAAACACACGCCAATGCCTTATCTCTCCCACTTGCGCTGATCATTACCCACAAGCTTTTCCGGATGCCATCCATGCCTGCAAAACCAGCGCTTCCACGGCACTGATCGCGAACCCGCTGTGCAGTGCGCCCCTCGCCCGCTTGCGGGAGAGGGGCGCCACAAGGCATTTGCCTGTGCCTGAGCGATCGACCATTTTGATGCCCCAGCCCCGATGTTGATTTGAGGCCTGCAGCGGCGGACGCAGACGTGATGCTTCATGTGCCTTGCGAGTTGGCGTAGGCGCTTGTCGCGCCACCCCCGCACCGGCCCTCCCCTTTTCCGGGGCGGGAGTTGGATTAAAGCGAATTGGATTTCTTGTGCGCCGAAACGGTGGGCTGGGTTATGATGAGGTGGGTCTTTCCTCTTTTCGGAGAGCATGCCGATGTCATCATTTCTGCGTTGGGGTGTGCTTGCACTCTGGATGACTCTGATTGCCCCTTCCAGCTTTGCACAGCAAGGGGTGGCGGTGGGCTTTGTGCTGGATGTGGCCGGGCAAGTCACCTTGTCCGCGGGCGGCAACCGACAACGGGCCGAGATTCTCGACCGCATTGATTTCGCTCACACGATCACCGTGCCCACGGGGGCCAAGGTGGTGTTTCTCTATCGCCCGGAGCGGGCTGAATACACGTTCCAAGGTCCGGCGGCGATTCAGTTTTCAGCCACCGGCGTGGTGGTGAAAAACGGCAATGGCGGCATGGTGCGCGCAATGCCCGCCGGGGTGTCGGTGCGGCTCGACCCGAATTCACGCACCCGCCCCGAGGCGCGCGCCACCGTGGCCGGCGCGATCTCGCCGGAGATCGGCGAGACGGTGCTCACCAATCGGCCGATTTTGTCATGGGATTCTGGCGGGGGTCGGCACAATTATGAGCTCACCCTCACCGATTGCGGTGCGGATCTGGTGAATTGCCAGGGCATGCCGATGAAGGTCGCGCTACGTGCGCCCAACTGGCGCCCCAGCGAGGAAGATGCGCTGGCCTGGGGGCATTTGTATCGTTGGTCTGTTTCGCGGGACAAAAAAACTCGCTCGGATCAACGTGGCTGGTTCATGGTGATTGCACCAGAGCAGCTAGAGATTTTGTCCTCGATCCATCCGGGCGAATCGACGGAGACTTCGTTGTTTGTGCTCTATGCGCAGGCGCTTGAAGAAGCCGGCGCTCGACGCGAGGCCCGCGAAATCTGGCAGCAGCTCGCCCAAAGCCGGCCAGAGCAGCGCGCATTTGCCTGCAAGGCCGCCGGCCGCCCCGTCGAGCAATGTCGGCGAATGGGCGAGTAGCGTGGGGCACTTGTTACCCACGCGTTAGCTGAAAGGAGCGGGTTGGCAGGTTACCCAATGGGCCCGAGCCAGAGGCACTTTCCCTTGCTTTCTTTCTGGATGCCCTCCAGCAGCGCGTCGTGGGCGGCGGATTCTTCGTCGGTGGGGGGCACCACCTTGAGCGCGGGGCGTTCGAAGTGAGCGCCCTCCTGGTGCGAGGTGGCGATGGGCTCTGACAGATCAATCATCAGGCTTTCCTGGCCACGAGTCATGGCCAGATAGACCTCGGCCAGCAACTCGGCATCCAGCAAGGCGCCGTGCAGGGTGCGGTGGGCATTATCGACTTCGAACCGTTCGCACAGCGCATCGAGCGAGGCCTTGCGGCCGGGGTGGATTTCCTTAGCGAGCTTCAGGGTGTCGATCACCCCGCTGATGCGTTCGGCCAGGAGCCCCTGCCCTTGCAATGAAAACTCATACTCCAGAAAGCCCATGTCGAAGGGCGCGTTGTGGATGATGAGCTCGGCCCCCGCCACAAAATCCAGAAACTCTGTCAGCACATCGACAAACTTGGGTTTGTCCTGCAGGAATTCACTGTTGATGCCATGCACTGCCGCTGCGCCGGCGTCGATCTCGCGTTCCGGGTTGATGTATCGGTGAAAGCGCCGGCCGGTGAGCTTGCGGCCGGCGATTTCCACGCAGCCGATTTCGATCACCCGGTGGCCCTGACGCCATTCGAGCCCGGTGGTTTCGGTGTCCAGCACAACAGCACGCATGATTCAGCCTTTCAGGGTTTGAATACCGCGCCGGGCGAGTGCATCGGCGCGTTCGTTTTGGGGGTGGCCGTTGTGGCCGCGCACCCAGCACCATTGAATCTGGTGGCCGGCGGAAAGTGCATCGAGCTGTTGCCAGAGGTCGGCGTTTTTCACCGGCTTTTTGTCGGCGGTGAGCCAGCCGCGCCGCTTCCAGCTGTGTATCCATTCGCTGATGCCCTTTTGGACATATTGCGAATCGGTGTGCACCCGCGCCTTGACCGGGCGCTTCAAGGTTTCCAGCGCGCGGATGACGGCGAGGAGCTCCATGCGGTTATTGGTGGTGGCGGGCTCGCCGCCGAAAAGCTCCTTTTCCTTGCCAAAGCCCTGGAGCAACGCGCCCCAGCCACCGGGCCCGGGGTTGCCGCTGCAGGCGCCGTCGGTGTAGATGTCGAGTTCGTATTCGTTTGTCATGTGGGTCTTTTTTGAAGCTGAAAACCGCAGTTGGACACGGCTGATTGCGTGGTGTTTGGGCGGACTGGCAAGGCCGCCCAAACACCACGCAATCGGGCGTGTGGCGCTGTCACCCCGATGGGGCTCTCATTGACCGTAAAAATTTCAAATTTGCTCATGTGGTTGTTGAGGCCAGTAAGCGGTTAACGTCGGTTTTCAGGTTGAAAGTGGGGGTTAAGGTGGGCCTCAAGGGTGGCGTGAGTGTCGGCGTGAATTTCCGCGCCGTCACGCTGCACCACCGCCGACAGGGCGCGCCGCGCGCTTCGCTTGCGCCATGCCGGGCGGATGAGCCGCATCCCAGGCACCCGCTTGACGGCCTGGATGACATACACCGCGCCCGCATACGGCCACCAGCGGTCGCCCGCGCGGGCCATGAAATCCCAGCGCTCGAGCCATTTTTCGCTCAGCACCGGCGGCACATAGCACCCAAAGGCACCCGCCTGTGTTTCCATGCCCAGCAGTTTGAGCCAATCCCTGAGCCGCTTGACCGCGAGATACTGCCCGCGCCAGGGAAAGGTCTCCGAGGGCTTGGCCCAGGCGCGCTTAATGCCCCACAGGCTGAAGGGATTAAAGCCAGCAATCAGGACTTGGCCTTCCGGCACAAGGATGCGCTCGACCTCGCGCAAGATCTGGTGCGGGTTGTCGGAAAACTCCAACACATGCGGCAGCACCACGAGATCGATGCTCTGGCTCGCGAAGGGTAATTCGGTGAGTTGCGATCGCACCTCGGCACCGGCGGTCAGGCCGCAGCGGAATTTATGGGGCACACGGTTAGCGCGCAGGCAATCGAACACGGGTTCGCCAAGCTGCACGGCATTGAAGCCGAAGATATCCGCGCAGACGAGATCGAATTTTTGTTGTTCCCAGCGCAGCACATATTGCCCCTGCGGGCTGGCGAGCCACGCGGCCAGAGGGGACGCGGGGTCGATTTCATCGGGCTGACGATTAACGATTGACATTCGGCCTCAAGATTTCGAAACTGCATCGTATGGACGTCATCGCCATCCCTGCATTTACCGACAATTACATCTGGCTGCTGCGCCACGGCCGTCACGCGGCGGTGGTGGACCCGGGCGATCCCGGGCCGGTGGAGCGGTATCTTTCGCTCTACGGCCTCACGCTGTGCGCGATTCTAATCACCCATCACCACCCCGACCACACCGGCGGCATCGCGGCTTTATCGAGCAAATGGGCGGTGCCGGTGTTCGGGCCGAAAAACGAGCCGATCGCGGGCATCACCCGTCCGGTGAGTGAGCCGGATGTCATCCAGCTGCCCGGGCTCGACGCAGCGTTTTCGGTGCTGGATGTGCCCGGCCACACGCGAGGGCATGTGGCCTATTATGGCGCAAACCTTCTCTTCTGTGGCGACACGCTTTTCGGCGGCGGCTGCGGCCGCGTGTTCGAGGGCACGCCGGCGCAAATGCATTCGTCATTAACGAAAATCGCCGCCCTGCCCGGCCACACGCGCATTTATTGCGCGCATGAATACACCGAGGCCAACCTGCGTTTTGCAAGCCGGGTGGAGCCGGAAAACGAAGCCCTTGCAAAGCGTCTGAATCAGGTGATGCAGATGCGGGCGGCGTTCATCCCTTCAGTGCCAACACGGCTGGCCGATGAGCTTGCCACCAACCCCTTCCTCCGCGCCACCGAGCCTGCGGTGGTGGAGGCCGCTAAAACTCGCGGGGCGAGGGACGATGCAGTAAGCGTGTTTGCGGCGATACGTGAGTGGAAGAATCAAACGTAGGATGGGTAACGAGTTACCGATCCTACTCGTAGCCCAGGCTTCTCAGGGCGCGTTCGTCGTCTGACCAGCCGCTTTTGACTTTGACCCAGACTTCCAGAAATACCTTCCCGTCGAAGAGTTTTTCCATTTCTGCGCGGGCTTCGGTGGCGATTTCTTTGAGTCGCTGACCGCCTTCGCCGATCACGATGCCCTTGTGGGCTGGGCGATCAACAATGATGGCGGCATGGATGCGCCGCAGCGCGCCGTCTTGCTCAAATTTTTCGATTTCCACCGCCATGCCGTACGGCAGCTCATCCCCCAACTGGCGGAATAGTTTTTCGCGAATGAATTCACCCGCCAAAAAGCGCTCCGAGCGGTCGGTGATGGCGTCGGATTCATACATCGGCGCGCCCTCGGGCAACAGTGCGCGGATGGCTTGCTGCAACACCGCCTCGCCAGCGCCCTTTTGGGCAGACACCGGCACCAGCGCGGCGAATTCGCGCTCGGTTTGCATCTGGGCGATGAAGGGCAGCGCCTCGGTTTTTTCCTTGAGGCGATCGATCTTGTTGATCACCAGCACCACCGGCACCCCTTCGGGGAGGAGGTTCATCACCTCGCGGTCTTCGTCGCTGAAGCGGCCGCATTCGATGACGAACAAGATGACATCCACCTCTTTCAGCGATTGCACCACGCTGCGGTTCATCATGCGGTTGAGCGCGTTGAGGTGGCGCGTCTGAAAGCCGGGGGTGTCGACAAACACGAACTGTGCATCTTCGGTGGTGAGGATGCCAGTGATGCGGTGGCGTGTAGTCTGCGCCTTGCGGGAGACGATGCTGATTTTTTGTCCAACCAAGCGGTTGAGCAGGGTCGACTTGCCCACATTCGGCCGGCCGACGATGGCGATGAACCCGGTGCGGAAATCGCTGCGCTCGGGGGTGTTGGGTTCGGGTGTGGTCATTTCAGTCTTTCCAGTGCCTTGGCGGCGGCGTCTTGTTCGGCGGCGCGGCGGCTCGGGCCTTCGCCGCGGGTGGTAAGGCCAAAGCTTGGGATTTCGCACTCCACCATGAAGTGCTGCGCATGGGCCTGGCCCGCCACGCTTTGCATGGTATAGATGGGCAGCGCGATGCGCTGGCCTTGGAGCCTTTCCTGGAGCTCGGTCTTGGGGTCCTTGAGCATCCGCGTCGGGTCAAGGGCATCGAGCTCGGATTGATAGAGCGCGCCGATCACCCCGGCTGCGGTGTCAAAACCCGCGTCGAGCAAGATCGCGCCGAACACCGCTTCGAGTGCATCGGCCAAGATCGACGGGCGGCGGTGGCCACCGCTTCTCAACTCGCCCTCCCCCAGCCGCAACACCGTACCCATATCGAGTTGCATGGCGATGCGGTGCAGCGCCTCTTGACGCACCAGCGTGGCGCGAAGACGCGAGAGCTGCCCTTCGGTGAGCAGTGGAAACCGCTCATAGAGGGCGCGGGAAATGGCGCAACTCAATACGCTGTCGCCCAGAAACTCAAGCCGCTCGTAATTGGTGCTGCCGAAGCTGCGATGGGTGAGCGCCTCGTCCAGAAGCTGGGCATTCTGGAAGCGATACCCCAAGCGATTGCAGAAGGCTTCGCGAAACATCAGTCAAACGGCCCCAGCCGGGTGATGTCGGAGAAATTCATCCAGACGAAAAAGGCCTTGCCGACGATATTGCGGTCAGGCACAAAGCCCCACACCCGCGAATCGCTGGAGGCGTCGCGGTTGTCGCCCATCACGAAATAATGGCCGGCTGGCACTTCGCAGGTCACGCCCGAGGCGTTGTAGACGCAGTTCTGGCGATAGGGGAAGTTATGCACGTGCGGCGAATAGGTCGGGGCGTCTTTGTCGTTGAGCACTACATGCTGGTGCTCGCCCAGGGTTTCGCGAAATTTTTGCGAGAGGTAGAGGCGGTCGGTGTGGAGATAGCTACCGAGTTCATCCGTGGGCACGGGTTGGTCGTTGATGGTGATTTTTTTGTTTGTGTAGGTAATCTTGTCGCCGGGCAAGGCGACCACGCGCTTGATGTAGTCGGTGCTGGGGTCTTCGGGGTAGCGGAACACCATCACATCCCCGCGCTTGGGGTCGGCCAAAGCGACGACTTTTTTATTGATGATGGGCAGGCGGATGCCGTAGGAGAATTTATTCACCAGGATGAAGTCGCCCACCACCAGCGTTGGGATCATCGAGCCGGAGGGAATCTTGAAAGGCTCGAACAGAAACGAGCGGATCACGAACACCGCCAGGATGACCGGGAAGAAGCCCGCGCCGTACTCCACCCACCAGGGCTCGGCGGCGTTGGGGGCGCGGCGCACGCGGAAGTAAAGCTTGTCGGCCATCCACAACAGGTAGGTGAGGACCAGCAACACAAAGAGGATGATGGAGAAATTCACCGTGTATCGCCTCGTTTGGTTTTGAGGGCGAGGCAAGGCCTGGCCCGGGTTGGAATCAAAGGTTTCTAACCAGACTTGTGGTCGGTGCGCAAGACCGCGAGGAAGGCCTCCTGCGGGATTTCCACATTGCCGACCTGCTTCATGCGTTTTTTGCCGGCTTTTTGTTTCTCGAGCAGTTTTTTCTTGCGGCTAATGTCGCCACCATAACATTTTGCCAACACATTCTTGCGCATTGCCTTGATGGTTTCGCGGGCAACGATGTGCGAGCCGATCGCAGCCTGCACCGCCACATCGAACATCTGCCGCGGGATGAGCTCACGCATCCTTGCGGCCAACTCGCGGCCGCGATAGGGGGCGTTGGCGCGGTGGACGATCACAGAAAGCGCATCTACCCGCTCACCGTTGATGAGGATGTCGAGCTTGATCACATCCGCAGCGCGGTATTCCTTGAATTCATAATCGAGCGAGGCATACCCGCGCGAGACGGATTTCAGGCGGTCGAAGAAATCCATCACCACTTCGGCCATGGGCATGTCGTAGGTGAGCTGCACTTGCCGGCCACGGTAAGCCATGTTCACCTGCGCGCCGCGCTTTTGTTCGCACAGCGTGATCACCGCGCCCAGATACTCTTGGGGCACGAAGATGGTGGTGGTGATGATGGGCTCGCGGATTTCTTCCACCTTGCTCATGTCGGGCAGCTTGGAGGGGTTTTCGACCTGGATCGTTGATCCGTCTTTTTGCACGACTTCATAGACCACCGTGGGCGCGGTGGTGATGAGGTCCATGTCATATTCGCGCTCGAGCCGCTCCTGCACAATTTCCATGTGCAGCAGGCCCAAAAAGCCGCAGCGGAAGCCAAAGCCGAGCGCCTGCGAGACTTCCGGCTCGAAGCGCAGCGAGGCGTCATTGAGCTGGAGTTTTTCAAGCGCGTCGCGCAGGGCGTCGTATTGGTTGGATTCCACCGGATAGAGCCCGGCGAACACCTGCGATTTGATTTCCTTGAAGCCCGGCAGGGGCACTGCGGCGCGGCGATCGGCCAGCGTCAGGGTGTCGCCCACCTTGGCGGCCTTGAGCTCCTTGATGCCGGCGATGACAAAGCCCACCTCGCCCGCATTGAGCGACTCGCGAGCTTGGGATTTCGGTGTAAAAACCCCCACCTGCTCGCACAAAAACTGCGCGCCGGAGGACATGAAGAGGATTTTATCCTTGGGCGAGAGCTTGCCATCGACCACCCGCACCAGCATCACCACGCCGACATAGTTATCGAACCAAGAATCGATGATGAGCGCCTTGAGCGGGGCATCGATATCGCCCTCGGGCGGGGGGATGCGGGCAATCAGCGCTTCGAGGATGTCCTGGACACCGAGGCCGGTCTTGGCGCTGGCCAGCACCGCATCGGTGGCGTCGATGCCGATCACATCTTCGACTTCCTGGCGGGCACGATCGGGGTCGGCCGAGGGGAGGTCGATTTTATTCAACACCGGCAGCACTTCAACGCCCTGCTCGATGGCGGTGTAGCAGTTGGCCACCGTCTGGGCTTCCACACCTTGCGAGGCATCGACCACCAGCAGCGCGCCTTCGCAGGCGGCGAGCGAGCGGGAGACTTCATAGGAGAAGTCCACATGGCCCGGGGTGTCGATGAGGTTGAGGTTGTAGATCTTGCCGTCGCGGGCTTTGTAACGCAGCGCGGCGGTTTGCGCCTTGATGGTGATGCCGCGCTCGCGCTCGAGATCCATGGAATCGAGCACTTGCTCTTCCATTTCACGTTCGCTCAAGCCCCCGCAGAGCTGGATGATGCGATCGGCCAGGGTGGATTTGCCGTGATCGATATGCGCGATGATGGAAAAATTACGGATGTGCTGCATGGGCATAAAAAAAGGCGCTTTGACAGCACCCTCGGGTTGGTTTGTGGTGGCAGTAAGGTTGAGGTGGATGTTACCACACAGATGGCGGGTAACTTAACGCAGCGCCTTGCTCGCGGGTGGGCGCCGCGAGCAAATCATTGCCCGCGAGCCGCTGCAGCGTTCAGGCACTCACACCTGAATCCTTGATATTGGCCCCCAGATAAATTCGCCCGTTGGTTTCCTTGATCAGGCCGCGCACTTGCAGGTCTTTCATCACCCGGCTCACCATTTCCCGCGAGGCGCCGATCATTTTTGCGATGTCCTGCTTGGAGATCTTGCGGGTGACAATGCGGGCATCCTCGCCCTGCTCGCTCATTTCGAGCAGCAGCCGCGCCACGCGGCCATAGACATCCATGAGCGCGAGGCTTTCGATCTTGCGGTCGGCTTCGCGCAGCCGGCCGACCAGCGAGCGCATGATCTGCAGGCTCAAATCAAAGTTTTCCGAAAGGAGGCGGCGAAAATCGGTTTTGGAGATCGCCACCAGATTGGCCGGGGTGATGGCGACCACGGTGGCCGAGCGGGGGTTTTCATCCAGCACGCCCATCTCGCCGAACATCTCGCCGGGGCCGAGGATGGTGAGGATCACCTCCCTGCCCTCTTCATCGCTCACCAGCACCTTGGCATTGCCGGTGAGCATGAAGTAGACGAAATCGGTGCGGTCCCCGGCATGAACCACTGCCGAGCCGCGGGGCACGCTGCGCATCATCGAGCAGCGGCCCACCATCTCGAGCTTTTCATCGGGCAAACCGCGAAACACCTGGAAGGATCGCAAGGCAGCAAGAGAAACGGGATAGGGCGTGGCCATGGAGTAGGTCCTTTGCAGAGATGAAAACAAAGTCGGCGGCTCGCCTTTGGGCATGAGCCTTCCGTTATAATTTCGGCCCCCATCCTCAAAACTTGTGTCCGAAATGAGCGCTGACAACACACCCAAGCATTCCCGTTTGTTGATTCTCGGTTCCGGCCCGGCCGGCTATAGCGCAGCGGTCTATGCCGCGCGTGCCAATTTGAAGCCGGTGCTGATCACGGGGCTGGCGCAAGGCGGCCAGCTGATGACCACCACCGAGGTGGATAACTGGCCAGCCGATGCCGACGGCGTGATGGGCCCGGAGTTGATGGCCCGCTTTGAGAAGCACGCCCGGCGCTTTGACACTGAAATCATCTTCGACCACATCCACACCGTAAATCTGCGTGAAAAACCGATGAAGCTCATCGGCGATGCGGGCACCTACACCTGTGATGCGCTGATCATCTCCACCGGCGCCACCGCGAAATATCTGGGCCTGCCCTCGGAAGAGGCGTTCATGGGCAAGGGGGTGTCCGCCTGCGCCACCTGCGACGGGTTTTTCTATCGCAACCAGGATGTGGCGGTGCTCGGCGGCGGCAATACCGCGGTGGAAGAGGCGCTGTATCTGGCCAATATCGCGCGCCATGTGACCGTGGTGCATCGTCGCGACAAATTCCGCGCTGAAAAAATCATGCAGGACAAGCTCTTTGAAAAGGAGCGCGCCGGCAAGGTCACCGTCAAATGGAATAGCGAGCTCGATGAAGTGCTGGGCGATCAATCCGGCGTGACCGGTATCCGCATCAAGAAAGCCGGCGGGGAGACCGAGGATATCGCGCTCACCGGCGTGTTTGTCGCCATCGGCCACAAGCCGAACACCGAGCTTTTTGAAGGCCAGCTCGAGATGGAAAACGGCTATATCGTGACCCGCGCCGGACGCGAGGGCAATGCCACTGCCACCTCCATCCCCGGCGTGTTCGCGGCGGGCGATGTGCAGGATCATATCTATCGCCAGGCTGTGACCAGCGCCGGCACCGGCTGCATGGCCGCGCT
>Ga0079301_1001525_pt1 | contig 10602 bp, 7 predicted proteins | sample Wag4_2014_7_11_3_FD_74797 | JGI IMG/M metagenome (GOLD analysis project Ga0079301, IMG submission 74797) | Fresh water mixed with fracking chemicals microbial communities from Ohio, USA - Utica-2 Time Series FC 2014_7_11 | ecosystem: Engineered > Industrial production > Chemical products > Input...
GAGCGGACCAACGCGAGCTCGACGCAGCTGCTCGACGCGCGCACCGGCGAGTGGAGCGCGGAGCTCGCGCGCGCGGCGGGCGTGCCTGCGCGCGTACTGCCCGAGGTGGTCGAGGCTGGCACGCGGCTCGGCGAGATTTCCGTTGAGATCGCCGACGAAACTGGGCTCGACCCCTCGACGCCGGTGATCGCGACCGCGACGCACGACACCGCGTCGGCGGTCGTCGCGGCGCCGATCGATCCCGCGCACGACATCTACGTGTCGAGCGGCACGTGGTCGCTCGTGGGCGCGGAGCTGCGTGCGCCCGTGACGAGCGACGCCGCGCGTCGCGCGAACATCACCAACGAGCTCGGCGCGTTCGGCACCGTGCGGTTCCTGAAGAACGTCGCGGGCCTGTGGCTCGTGCAGCAGCTCGAGGCCGCGTTCGAGGCCGAGGGGCGGAAGCGCTCGTGGTCCGAGCTCTCGGCGCTCGCGTCGGCCGCGGAGCCGCTGCGGAGCGTGGTGAATCCCGACGATCCCGCGCTGTTCGAACCCGGCGACATGCCCGCGCGCATCCGCGCCGCGTGCGCCGCGCGCGGCGAGCCCGAGCCTGGCGACGACGGCGCGCTCGTCCGCTGCGCCCTCGACTCGGTCGCGCTCGCGACCGCGCGCGCCGCGCGCGAGATCGCGACCATCGCCGGCCTCGATGCGCGCCGCATCGTCGTCGTCGGCGGGGGCGCGGCCAACGAACTCCTCGACCAGCTGATCGCCGACGCGTCGGGCCTCGCGGTCGAGACGGGTCCGACCGAGTGCACCGCGATCGGAAACGCGCTCGTCCAGTACGCGGCGCTCGAGGAGATCGCGAACGCCGCGCCGCTGCGCGCGATCGTGCGCGCGGGCTTCGCGTCGCGGCGGTTCGAGCCCGATTCCGCCAATCACGCGCGCATGCAGGCCGCGATGGCGCGCGCGCGGCGGTAGATTGTCGGGTTCCCCGGAACCCCCCATGACCACCGCGACCCTGCGCCAGAACCCGACCTTCGTGAGCCGCACCTGGAACGACGCCGATGCGTCGAAGCTCGATCCCGCCGGCCTGCTCGTCTACCGCTCGAACCGCCTCGGCGACGACCAGCGCGTCACCAACACCGGCGGCGGCAACACCTCGAGCAAGGTCATGGAGAAGGATCCGCTCACGGGCAAGCCCGAGCAGGTCCTGTGGGTCAAGGGCTCGGGCGGCGACCTCCGCACCGCGGGCCGCGAGTTCTTCGCGTCGCTGTCGATGGCCAAGATCGAGCAGCTCAAGTCGGTGTACGCCGCGCGCACGCCGAACGGCATCAAGACGCAGGCCGAGGACGACATGGTCGACCTCTACCGCCACTGCACCTGGAACCTCAATCCGCGCGCGACCTCGATCGACACGCCGCTCCACGCCTTCGTGCCGCGCGCGCATGTCGACCACACGCATCCGAACGCGCTCATCGCGATCGCCGCCTGCGTGCGCGGAGAGGAGGTCATGCGCGAGGTCTTCGGCACCGAGCTCGAGTGGCTGCCGTGGATGCGCCCGGGCTTCGAGCTCGGCCTCGCGCTCGAGAAGCTGTGCAAGGACCATCCGAACGCGGTCGGCGCGATCATGGGCCAGCACGGCCTCATCAACTGGGCCGACGATCCGCGCGAGTGCTACGACCTCACGCTGTCGCTCATCTCGCGCGCGGCGGAGTACCTCGCGGCGCACGACCGCGGCGCCAAGACCTTCGGCGGGCAGAAGGTCGCGCACGCGTCCGACGAGGCGCGACGCGCGCTGCTCGTGAAGTTCCTGCCGTTCCTGCGCGGCAAGGTCTCGACGCGCCGCCGCATGGTCGGCACGGTGCAGCACGACGCGGCGATGCTCGAGTTCGTCTCGAGCCACGACGCGGCGCGCCTCGCCGAGCTCGGCACCTCGTGCCCCGACCACTTCCTGCGCACGAAGATCAAGCCGCTCTTCGTCGAGTTCGATCCGGCCACCGAGGATTTCGCGGCGCTGTGCGCGAAGACCGAGGCGGGCCTCGCGCAGTACGTGAAGGACTACGCCGCCTACTACGACGCGTGCAAGCACGCGGACAGTCCCGCGATGCGCGCGCCCGAGCCGACGGTGATCCTGATCCCCGGCATCGGCATGATCGCGTGGGGCTCGTCGAAGTCCGAGTCGCGCACGACGGCCGAGTTCTACCGCTGCGCCGTCGAGGTGATGAAGGGCGCCGAGAGCATCGGCGGCTACCGCGCGCTGCCGCGGCAGGAGGCGTTCGACATCGAGTACTGGCGCCTCGAGGAGGCGAAGCTGCAGCGCATGCCGAAGCCGAAGCCGCTCGCGGGGCACGTCTCCGTGATCGTCGGCGCGGGCAGCGGCATCGGCCGCGTGACGGGCGCGCACTTCACCGCCGACGACGCGTGCGTTGCGTGCGTCGACCTCGATCCGAAGAGCGCGGAGTCTGCCGCGAAGGACCTCGAGAAGTCGGTCGGCACGGGGATTGGCGTCGCGGGCAGCGGGATCTCCGCGTGCGGCCCCGCGATCGCGCTCTCGTGCGACGCGACTGACCGCGCGGCGGTGCGCCGCATGCTCGAGGATGTCACGCTCGCCTACGGCGGCATCGACGAGCTCGTCGTGACCGCCGGCCTCTTCCCGACGCCCGGCGCAGACGGACGGACGAGCGACAGCGACTTCATGCGCTCGATGCAGGTGAACGTGCTCGCTCCCGCGGTGCTCGTCGAGGAGGCGGCCGCGATCATGTCGGTGCAGAAGCTCCCGTGCAGCGCGGTGGTCACGACCAGCGTGAACGCCGTCGTCGCCAAGAAGGGCTCGAGCGCGTACGACGCGTCGAAGGCCGCGGCGAACCATCTGGTCCGCTCGCTCGCGGTCACGTTCGCGCCGTTCGTGCGCGTGAACGCCGTCGCGCCCGCGACCGTGATCGAGGGCAGCACGATGTTCCCGCGCGCGCGCGTGATCGCGAGCCTGAGGAAGTACGCGATCGCGCACGACGAGTCGATGACCGACGCCGAGCTCATCGCGTGCCTCGGCCGCTTCTACGCCGACCGGACCCTACTCAAGACCATCATCACGCCGCGCGACCAGGCGGCGGCGATCCGCTTCTTCGCAGGCCCCGAGAGCTCGCGCACCACGGGCCAGGTCCTCCACGTCGACGGCGGTCTCGCCGACGCGTTCGTCCGCTGATCCGACCGCAGCCCTCCGCCGAAAGGAACGACCCCATGCAGCGAGTCTGCTTCACGCTCCAGGTCAAGCCCGACCGCATCGACGCGTACCGCGAGAGCCACAAGGCCGTCTGGCCCGAGATGCGCGCCGCACTCTCGCGCCACGGCTGGACGAACTACTCGATCTTCCTGCGCGACGACGGCCTGCTGATCGGCTACCTCGAGACGCCCGACTTCAAGAAGGCCGTCGCCGGCATGCAGGGCGAGGAAGTCAACGCGCGCTGGCAGAAGTCGATGGTCGACTACTTCGTCGAGCTCCCCGGCGGCCGCGCCGACACCTCGATCGTGCCGCTGGAGCAGGTCTTCCGCCTCGACTGATTCAGCCGAGCCGCACCGACGGCTCGAGCGCGCGCACCTCGTCGACCATCGGCGTGAGGTCCTGCAGGCGGCCGTCGGCAACGTCGTAGATCCAGCCGTGGACCTTCACCTCGTGGTCGGTCGCGAGAAGGATGGGCGACTCGCGCACATGCACGACCTGCACGGCGACGTTGAGCTCGCACAGGCGGTGGCTCTGCTCGGCGACCGTGCCGAGCCGCTCGAGGTCGTCCTTGTAGTGCTTCGCGATGTCGCGCACGTTGCGGATCCAGTGGTCGACCACCCGCCCCGCGCTCGGCTGCAGCGCCGCGTTGACGCCGCCGCAGTTGTAGTGGCCGCAGACGATGATGTCCTCGACCTTCAGCACGTTCACCGCGAAGTCGAGCACCGCGAGGCAGTTCAGGTCGCTGTGCACGACGAGGTTCGCCACGTTGCGGTGCACGAAGACCTCGCCCGGCGGCAGGCCGATGATCTCGTTCGCGGGCACGCGGCTGTCGGCGCACCCGATCCACAGGTAGCGCGGCTTCTGCTGCGCCTTGAGCGACTGGAAGAACCCCGGACGCTCGCGCTCCATGCGCTCGGCCCAGCGGCGGTTGTTGTCGAGGAGGCGGGAGAGGTCGGGCATGGGGCGGCAGTCTACGCGAATGCGCCGGAGGCGCGGCTCACACCTCCGCCAGCGCCGGCAGCGGCACGTCGAGCGCGTCGGCCACCGAGCGCACGATGAGGTGCTCGTCGACCGAGATGCGGCCGTCGTGCGCCGCGGCGGTCGCGCAGGCCTCGAGGAAGCGCGCGCGCTCTGCGAAGGTCGTGGTCGAGAGCGCGCGCACCGCGTCGCTCAGGCGGTCGAGCGTGCGGTCGGATGCGGGCGGCGTGGCGGCGCCCGCGAGTCCGGCGGCGCGCGCCGCCTGCGCGAAGGCGTCGTCGGCCGCGCGCCCGTCATGCGTCGCGCCAGCGATGATCGCGAGCACGAGCTGCGCCTCGCGCGCGTGCGCCGCGATCCCGCCGCGCGCGGTCGCGGGCGCGTGGTTGAAGCGCCGCTCGACGTGCCGTTCGAGGCTCTTCACCAGCGACCACTCGCGGAGGTCGATCTGCCCGTCGCTGCGGATCGCGAGGGCGAGCGTCTGCCGGAACTCGCCGTAGCGCCGCTGCCCGAGGTTGAAGAGCGCGGGCGCGGCGAGGTCCGCGAGGGCGACCTGCATGTCGGCGCGCAGCGCCGCGACCGCGGGCACGAGCGATGCGTAGGCGTCGTAGGCGGCGCGGTCGCGTTCGGCGACCACGGCGTCGCACGCGGCGTGCGCGGCCGAGCGCCGCGCGATGGCGTAGCAGATCGCGCGCGCGCCGTCGGCGGTGCGCGCGGCCTCGGAGAGCTCCGTCGGAAGCGACGAGCGCCACGCGCGTGCGCGTGCGATGGAGGCGGCGTCGAGCGTGCCGGCGTGCGCGACCTCGTTGCTCGCGGCCGCGCCTGCGTGTGTGGCCGCGCCCGCTTCCGTTCGCGCAGGCGCAGTCTCCGCGGCACCTGCCGAGAATCCGGCGACCGCGGCGCTGCCCGCGGCGCCTCCCGCGGCGGCCGCGCGCGATGTGCGCCCCTCGCCGCCCATGCGCACGTCCTCGCGCGCGCCGACCTTCACCGCGCCCATCGCCACGATGCGCTTGATGCGCTCGTCGAGCGGCGGATGGGTCGCGAACAGCGTGTTCAGCGAGCTGCAGAAGAAGAAGTGGTTGAGCTCGCTCGCGGCGGGGCTCTCAATGCGCGCCGAGGCCACGTGGTCGCGGATCTTGGCGAGCGCGCCCGCGATGCCGTCTGGGTTGCGCGTGTACTGCACCGCCGCCGCGTCGGCGAGGAACTCGCGCTGCCTGCTGATCGCGGCCTGGATCAACCGCCCGAAGAGCATGCCGAGCGAGCCGATCGCCCAGACCGCGAGTCCGCCCACGATGATCGCGAGGCCGAGCGCCGGCCCCGGATTGTTCTTGCCGCGACCGCCCGAGCGGGCAAGCGCCGGCCCGACGAAGCGGAACATGATGTAGCCGATCACGCCCACCGCCATGATGCCCGCGATGACCGCGGTCGTGCGCGCGTTGATGCGCGTGTCGCCGTGGAAGATGTGGCTGTACTCGTGCGCGATCACGCCCTGAAGCTCGTCGCGCGAGAGGAGCTCCATGCAGCCGCGCGTGACGCCGATCACCGAGCGCGACGGATCGGGACCCGCCGCGAACGCGTTGACCGACCGGTCCTCCATCACGTACACGGGCGGCACGGGCACGCCCGACGCGATCGACATCTCCTCGACGAGGTTCAGGAGCTGCCGCTCCTGCGGATCACGCGTCGCGGGGTCGACGGGCCGTCCGCCGAGCATCTCGGCGATCTTGGGCCCGCCCTGCGAGAGTTGCGCGAGCTTGAAGAGCGTCGCGATGCCGACAACCGCGCCCGTCACCACGAACACGCCGAGCATGAGCTCCCAGCTCGCGAACGCCTTCGGCCCCGCCTGCGTGGCGACGATGCCCGCGAGCACGAGCCAGAGCGACACCATCGTGCCTGCGACGCCGAAGATGAAGAGCGCGACGAGCCTCCCCGTCTGCTTGCGCGCGTTGTCCTGGCTGGTGAAGAAGTCGGTGGACATCGATCCTCCCGCATGGAGCGTGTGTTCAGAACTTCACCGCGACCGCCGCCCGCTCGCCCGCGGCAGCCTCGAACAGGCCCATCTCGCGGATGCCGAACAGGTTCGCGACGATGCTGGCGGGGAAGACCACGATGCCCTCGTTGAGCCGCATCACCGCGTCGTTGTACGCCTGCCGCGCGAAGGCGATGCGGTTCTCGGTGCTCGCGAGCTCCTCCTGGAGCTGCAGCGCGTTCGTGTTCGCCTTGAGCTCGGGGTAGCGCTCGACGAGGCCGATCAGGCGGTTGAGCGCGCCGTCGAGCGCGCCCGAGGCGTTCGCGAGCGCGCCGATCGACGCCATGCCCATCGCACCGCCCTCGACCGCGCCGAGCGCGCTCGACGCCTGCGCGCGCGCGGCGATCACGGCCTCGAGCGTGCCGCGCTCGTGCGCCATGTATCCCTTCACGGCCTCGACGAGGTTCGGGATCAGGTCGAAGCGCCGCTTGAGCTGCACGTCGATCTGGCTGAAGGCGTTCTGCGCGCGGACCTGCGCGCGCCTGAGGCCGTTGTAGACCGCGATCACGTAGATCGCGGGCACCAGCAGCGCAAGCACGGCGACGATCGCGCCGCCGACGAGGAGCGGGGAGACGGCGAGCAGGGAGGTGGGGCTGTTCATGGCGGCGAGCATGGGCGCGGATTGTAGTCCCGCGCCGTTCGGAACCGCGCGGCGCCGGTTTCCGGCGTCACTCCTCGCCGAGCGGCTGCCACTTGCCGAGCAGCGCGCGGCTGCGGGCGCGGCGCACCTGCGTGCGCGCAAGGAGGTCCTCGACGAACCGCACCGTGTCGACCATGAACGGCCCGATCCCGAGCATGATGGCGTCGGCGCGGGCGGCGTCGGCGGCGTCGGTCACCTCGCCGCGCGTCGGGAAGCCGTGCTCGGTCATCGACTCGAGCACCTGCGTCGCCCAGATCACGGGCACATGCGCCGCCTCGCAGAGCGCGAGGATCTCGTCCTGCGCCTCGGGCAAGTGCTCGAAGCCGATCTCGACGCCGAGGTCGCCGCGCGCGAGCATCACGCCGCAGGGCGGGCACTTCATGAGCTCGAGCAGGATCTCGGGCAGCGCGCGGCAGGCCTGCGGGGTCTCGACCTTGGCGACGACGCCGATCGTGCGCTGCGTGCGCGACTGGATCGCGCGATGGAGATCCGCGATGTCGGACGCGCTGCGCACGAAGCTCATGGCGACGATGTCGACATGCTCGACCACGAAGTCGAGCGTGACGAGATCCTCGTCGGTGAGCGCCGCGATCGGCATGTCGGTGTCGGGCACATTGACGCCCTTGCGGTCCTTGAGCGGCCACGCGCCGGCGCGCACGGCCTCGATGGCGACGGTCGCCTCGCCCTTCGCGCGATCGACCGCGGTGCAGCGGCCGCGGATGTTGCCATCGTCGAACAGGACGCGGTCGCCGGGCTTGACATGCTCGACCACCTCGCGCGGACGCACGGCCACGCGCTTCGTCGCGAGGACGGTCGTGCCGTCGGCGGCGTGCAGCGTGAGCGTGTCGCCCGCGACGAGCGGGATCGGCCCGTCGGCGCATACGCCCGTTCGCACCTTGGGACCCGCGAGATCGACGCACACGGGAATGCGGCGGCCCGCGGCCGCGGCAGCGGTGCGCAGCGCGTCGATCGACGCCCGCCACTGCGCGGCATCGCCGTGCGACGCGTTGATGCGGGCGACATCCATGCCCGCGTCGATCAGCGAGCGCATGAAGTCGACCTTGCCCGCGGCCCACGGCGGGATGGTCACGACGATGCGCGTCATGTGCGGCATCGGCGTCTCGAGGAGCTCGCTCGCATGCCGCGCGAGGAGCTGCGCGCCGTCGTCGACCGTCATGCGTGCGCGCGGCTCGTCGGGCGCGACGCCGCACATCGCCGCGAGCGCGCGCTCGACCGCGTCGAGCGTGGGCATCACGTGCGCCTCGCGCCGCGAGAGCGACGAGAGGCCGTTGCGCACGAGCTGCGCCTGCAGGCGCGAATGATCGCTTGCACGCAGCGCGAGGTAATGCGCGAGATTCGCAGCGCTGCGCCGCCAGGCGACCGGAAGCGCGTCGGCCACGGGGGCAATCGACGCCTCGCGCGCGACCGCTTGCGCGCGCAGGCTTCGGACTTCATCGAGCAGTTCGCGCGGCGTGCTCATCGTGCTCATCGTGACGTTGCCTCAGGCCTCGAACGGCAGCATCCCGAGCTCGACCTCGGGCAGCCGCTTCTGGAAGTTGCGGATCGACCACTCGTCGCTGAAGAAGATCACCTTGCGCCCCGCCTGGTCGACGCCGTGCGTCGAGTCGGAGAGGAGGTCGGGCATCCAATCCTCGGCCGCGCCCGGCTTGCGCCACCAGCGGACATGCTGCCAGCGCGCCTTCTCGAGCCGCGATTCGGCGCCGTACTCGGCCTTCAGGCGGTACTGCACGACCTCGAACTGCAGCGGGCCGACGGCGGCGAGGATCGGCGTCTTGACCTGGCCCGTGCCGATCTCCATCTGCTGCACGACGCCTTCCTTGAGGAGCTGGTCGACGCCGAGGCGGTACTTCTTCGAGTTGCCCGGCTGCGGGTTCGTGAGGTACGCGAACACCTCGGGCGTGAACTGCGGGATCTCGTTGAACCTGACCGTGCGGTCCTCGGCGAGCGTGTCGCCGATCTGCAGGATGTCGTGGCCGATGATGCCGATGACATCGCCCGCCTCACCCTCCTCGACGGTCTCGCGCTCCTGGCCGAAGAGCTTCTGCGCGCTCGACAGGCGGATCTTCTTGCCGCTCTGGACATGCACGACGCTCATCTCGCGCTCGAACTTGCCGCTCACGACGCGGATGAACGCGATGCGGTCGCGGTGCTTCGGGTCCATGTTCGCCTGGATCTTGAAGACGAATCCGCTGAAGCCCGCGTCCTTCGGCTCGATGATGCGGTCGCCCGAGACGCGCGGCCCGGGATCGGCCGAATGCTCGAGGAATCCGTCGAGCAGCAGCTGCACGCCGAAGTTGTTCGCGGCGCTGCCGAAGTAGACGGGCGTGATCTCGCCCGCGAGGACGCGCTTCCGGTCGAACTCCGCGCCCGCGCCCTCGAGCATCTCGAGCTCGTCGCGGCCCTGGCGGTAGATGTCGCCGTCGATGCGCGAGGTGATCGCGGGATCGTCGAGACCGAGCACCTGCACGGGCGCCTCGCGCATGCCGCCCTTGGTGCGCTCGAAGAGGTGGAGGCGCTTCTCGAGGCGGTCGTACACGCCGCGGAACTCGGGTCCGTTGCCGAACGGCCAGTTCACGGGGAACGCGCCGATCCCGAGCACGCTCTCGAGCTCGTCGAGCAGCGCGATCGGGTCCTTCGTCGGCCGGTCGCACTTGTTCATGAAGGTGAAGATCGGCACGCCGCGGCGCCGGCAGACCTCGAACAGCTTGCGCGTCTGCGGCTCGATGCCCTTGCCCGCGTCGATGACCATGACCGCCGCGTCGACCGCGGTGAGCACGCGGTAGGTGTCCTCGCTGAAGTCCTTGTGGCCCGGCGTGTCGAGCAGGTTGACGCGGTAGCCGTTGTAGTCGAACTGGAGCACCGTCGACGAGATCGAGATGCCGCGCTGCTTCTCGAGCTCCATCCAGTCGGACGCCGTCGCGCGCTGGTCCTTGCGCGCGGTCACGCTGCCTGCGAGCGCCACCGCGCCGCCGTACAGGAGGAACTTCTCGGTGAGCGTCGTCTTACCGGCGTCGGGGTGCGAGATGATCGCGAAGGTGCGGCGGGGGAGGTGCGCGGCCATTGGAGGGCGGGGATTGTCGCAGATTCCGCGGGTCATTTCTCGCGGAAAGCCGCGGCGCGGCGGCGCTATCCTCCGCCCAGGAGCCGATCCCCAGTGCTGCTGCCCCACCTCAACGACTTCCGTGACCGCATCGCCGCCCGAGACGCCGACTGGCGCGCGGGCGCCGTTGTCTACCAGGTGTTCGTCGACCGCTTCGCGCCGAGCGAGAACTTCCACGCGAAGACCAGCCTGTATCCCGCGCCCAAGCGCATGCGCCACTGGCACGAGACGCCCGCCAAGGGGCACTTCGTCGAATCCGCCGGCGTGTGGAGCCACGAGATCGACTTCTGGGGTGGCGACCTCCAGAGCGTGCGCACGCGGCTCGGGCACCTCGAGGCGATCTCGGCCGACGTGCTCTACCTGAACCCGATCCACCTCGCGTACACGAACCACAAGTACGACAGCGCCGATTATCTCGCGGTGAGCCCCGAGTACGGGAGCCGCGCCGACCTGCGCATGCTCGTGGGCGACGCGCACGCGCGCGGCATGAAGGTCGTGCTCGACGGCGTGTTCAACCACGTCGGCCGCCGGCACCGCTTCTTCGAGGAGGCGATGCGCGATCCGCACAGCCCGTACCGCTCGTGGTTCTTCATCGGAGCCGAGTATCCGAACGGATACAGGGGCTGGGCCGACGTCGC
>Ga0079301_1001526_pt1 | contig 10600 bp, 6 predicted proteins | sample Wag4_2014_7_11_3_FD_74797 | JGI IMG/M metagenome (GOLD analysis project Ga0079301, IMG submission 74797) | Fresh water mixed with fracking chemicals microbial communities from Ohio, USA - Utica-2 Time Series FC 2014_7_11 | ecosystem: Engineered > Industrial production > Chemical products > Input...
ATATTTTTGTAAACCAAGCATATGAAGTATCACAGGTAAAATGGTATTTTCTAAAACACCTGTTTTAATGATATCTTTACCAGAACGTATTTTATAGTTGCGTAGTAAGCGCCAATAATAATCGTAAATGAAAATATCCTTAAATGCTTTGTTCCCTATTTTAGTGGCAAACCAGATGTTTTCTTTAATAATTACGTCTTCGTTATTACGGCAAAAAACGGTTGTTTGATCTTCATGGAGGCCAATGCTTACTAAATGTGCATCAAGGTATTTATAGGCATGACCTGCTTGAAGTAATTGAACATAATAATCAACATCCACAAGCCAAATATACGCCTCGTCATACCTAACAGTTACCTTACTACGTAGCATGGTATTACTAGGTGGCCCAATAACGTTTGCCCTTACCAAATGATTGGGATGCTTTTGCATATCCTGTAGTAAAGATGGAATGGCCTGTAATTCTAATATTTGACCATCTGGTTGGATGGCGGTATTTCTACAAAAAACAAAATCAACATTTGGGTTAGCATCAAAAGTTTGCACATAGGTTTCAATGGCATTACTCGATTCAAACCAATCGTCTTGGTGCATCAGCATATACAACTCGCCACTTGCTTTATTAAGCGCGTTGTTCCAATTAATAGGGCTTTTTAATGCTGGCTGGTTGTGATAATATTTAATAGAGATGCTAGAATTGTAAGATTCTATTGCTAATTTTATATCTTGGTTGGGAGAATCATCAGAAATGACAATTTCAACCTGCTTGTAGGTTTGCTTGAGCACCGATTCGATGCAACGAACAACATATTCTGGCTTTTTATACGCTGGAATACATATAGATACAAGTGGTTGATTCATTAATGGAACGTAATTATGGGCTTGATTACAAATATACTGCAAGGCATTAGAAAAAACCTCAATTGGACTGAGGCCAAAACCAGGTTTGCACCTATTCCATGGTTTACGGGTAAAATTATCAAACACGAAGATGATTCAACCCTTAAATTAAGAAAACTAGGCCCTGTATCTGTTTTATATAAAAGACCTTACGAACTCCTTAAAACGTATAATGAAATATTTGTATGTGAAATATACCGTTTTGAATCTGTAAACATAAATCCTATAATTATTGATTGTGGCGCCAATATTGGTATTAGCAGTTTATATTTTAAAACCATCTACCCAAATGCAACACTTGTTGCTTTTGAACCAGATGATAGTTTAGCGGACATCTTTCAACAAAATATGGTTCAAAATGGAATCCAAAATTTTGTCCTTCACAAAGCAGCTGTTTGGACAGAAAACGGAACTATATCATTTAATAATAAAGGTTCGGAAGCTAGTAGTATTGATGTTTCTGGAAATAGTAGCTCAACAGTTCCTACCATAAAATTAGCTTCCATATTAGCGGAACATTCATCCATTGATTTATTAAAGATTGATATTGAAGGCGCCGAATATCCTGTTATGCAAGACATAGTGAATGAGCTCCACAAAGTGCAACATTTGTTTATCGAATACCATGGTTTAGCAAGTGAAACCTACAAATTAGATACCATTTTACATATAGTTTCTGAAGCAGGCTTTAAGTGCTATATAAAAATGGCAGCCGATAATTTAGATATGCCTTTTTATCAAAAACAAACGGGCACCATATACGATGTTCAACTTAATATATTTTGTTACAGGTAAATCAACCCCATATGACAAACCCACACATCAGTGTAGTCATTCCTTGTTATAATGATGGTAAATATTTACCTGAAACTATTGCTAAACTCAAGCAGCAAACCTATACTAATTTTGAAATTATTGTGGTAAATGATGGCTCTACAGACGAAGCCACAATTACCTATTTAAATACTTTAAATAACGACCCACAAATTCAAGTTATTGATCAGGCCAATGCGCGTATGTCTGCGGCTAGAAACACAGGCGCTAAACATGCCAAAGGCGTTTATATTGCTGCACTAGATGCCGATGATTATTTTGATAACACTTTTTTTACAAAAGCATTAGCCGTATTTGAAAAGGAGCCACAAACCGCTGTGGTAACCAGTTATATCCGTTTTTTTGGTAACAAAACAGGTAGTTCAAAACCAAGAGGTGGATCGGCAGCTAACTTTTTATTTTCAAATCAATGTCCTGCCTGCGCCATGGTTAAAAAAACAATATGGGATGAAGTAGGCGGATACGATGAAGCCATGAAAATGGGTTACGAAGATTGGGAATTTTATATTCGAATTGCGCAAAAAAATTTAAACGTGCATGTAATACCTGAGCACTTATTGTATTACAGACAAACCAATAAATCTACCCTCGCAAACGATACCATTCCTAATAGAGCAGCACTGATTGGCTACATTGTAGATAAACACAAAGACTGGTACCTTGCCAATTTAAAAACACTGATTGACAATAAAGAAGTGATTTACACCGAAAACAGGGTGTCGTTTCAGAATATCTGGAAGTTTATAAAAAATAGACTTACAAAAAACTATAAATAGTTTTTATAAAAGAGATAAAAACTGCGCCATTCCTTCTTTTTTAGCTGCATCTAATGTATAGCTAATGTTTTTTGTAAAATAAGTATGCAAATCATAACTGTTAATATCAGCAGAAAGATGTTCAATTACCGTATCAATATTTGCTAGACCAAGTGCGTTGGCTTCATTAAACGAAGCAATAAAGTCAGTATCCAATTGCTTATTAGACACCCAAGTAGCAAATACAAATGGCTTACCAGTATAACTAATCCATGCTTCGGCTAAATCATACCTGAATGGATAGCTATCGTATTTATCTAGTGCCCTATCACCAATTATTACGGCCGCAACAGTGCCGTCTATTAAATCCATGAAATTTGTTGGAGCTTCTAAAAGCTTAATCTCTTTTTTCCAATAATTTTTTAATAATACACTGGCAAGATTTACCGAGGTTTTACTTTGGTAATCTAAATACAAGGATTGTATTTGCTCCATGGGTACTTTACTAAAAATACACACAGATGCTACTGGTCCGGTAGCGCCAATACAATAATCGGAAATGATATGCGCTTCAGGTAAACTAGGTATTACAGCAACTGGTACAAGTCCAATATCAATGGTATTAACTTGTAAGGCCCTAGCCAAATTGGACGGATAATCTTCAATTAATTGGATGCTTTCAGATACGGCATGATACTGTAAACCATAGAGTAATGGCTTTGTATTTAAATAACTTACAGCTCCAACACGTATTTTTTTGTTCAATTGAAGTAGATTTGCATGCAAAGAAACAATAATTACCCATTAATCGATATCAAATTATGGAATTAAGTCAATTAACCGCTATTTCGCCAATTGATGGCCGTTACAGAAAACAAGTACAACAATTAGACGAATATTTCTCTGAATTTGCACTCATTAAATACAGGGTGATTGTTGAAATCGATTATTTTGTTTTTTTAGCCGATAAAAAGTTTTTTAAACTACCTGCAAAAGCAAAAGCCTTTTTACTAGAATTAAAAGAAAATTTTAGTGAAGCGGATGCAAAAACCATCAAAGAAATTGAAGCCACTACCAACCACGACGTTAAAGCGGTTGAGTACTTTTTAAAAATACAATTAGACAAAGCAAACTGTAGTGAATTAAAAGAGTGGATCCATTTTGGTTTAACATCTCAAGATATTAATAATACCGCCATTCCATTAAGCTGGAAAAATAGCATGGAATTTGATTATTTACCTGCCCTTATTAATTTAATGCAGCATATTCAAGACCTTGCCGTAACCTGGAAAAACATTCCTTTACTTGCTAGAACACACGGCCAACCTGCCTCTCCTACCAAATTAGGTAAAGAGTTTATGGTTTTTGTTGAGCGTATCCATAACCAAGTTGCACTATTTTTAAATATTCCATATGCTGCTAAATTTGGTGGTGCTACAGGCAATTTTAACGCCCATCATATTGCTTTTCCAAAAAGAAACTGGGTAGAACTTGGTAATGAATTTGTTGAGGACAGACTTGGACTTCAGCGTATGCAGTTTACCACTCAAATTGAACATTACGATTATTTTGCTGCTCATTTTGATAATTTAAAACGCATCAACAACATTTTGATTGACATGTCTAGAGACATTTGGACATACATATCGATGGATTACTTTAAGCAAAAAACTAAAAAAGGTGAAGTGGGTTCTAGTGCTATGCCACATAAAGTAAATCCTATCGATTTTGAAAATGCAGAAGGTAATTTAGGCATGGCAAATGCTCTATTAGAGCACCTTTCAGCAAAACTACCTGTTAGTAGACTACAAAGAGATTTAACAGATTCTACGGTTCTACGTAACATTGGAACGCCTGTTGCGCATATGACCATCGCTATAAAATCTATCGAAAAAGGACTTGGTAAACTAGTGCTTAATGAAGCTAAACTAAAAGCTGATTTAGAAAACAATTGGGCGGTTGTAGCAGAAGCTATTCAAACCATTTTACGTAGAGAAAACTACCCTAACCCTTACGAAGCTTTAAAAGATTTAACCAGAGGCAATAATAGTATCGATAAAAAGTCAATTCACGCATTTATTTCTAAACTTAAAGTAAGCGCAGCTGTTAAAGCAGAATTAAAAAAGATAACCCCTCATAATTATACGGGCATACATCCTAAATATTAATTTGTACTTTTAGCACATAAAAAAAGCGGCACCAACTGGATGCCGCTTTTTTATTTGAATACATTCTATACTATTGCTTTACAGGAGTATTTACAACCGGTGCAGCTTTAGTCCAAGAACTGATATCTAATTTTTTCGCATTCGGATATACTTCATCCAGTGTATTACCATCATACAAGCGACCATTTTTAAGTACGTATTTGATCTTGTTTGTATTTCTGATATTGGTTAAAGGATTATCATTCATGATTACTAAATCAGCTAATTTGCCTGATTCAATACTTCCTAAATCTTTATCTAGTCCAAGTGCTTCGGCACCAAGTATGGTTGCAGTTTTAAGCACATTGAGTGGTTTCATACCACCGCTTGCAATGCTCCAAAGTTCCCAGTGGTATCCAAGACCTTGTAATTGTCCATGACTACCCACACCTACTAAACCACCTTGATCTACAATACTTTTTAAACCTTCAGCATGTTTTTGAAACACATGATCTTCTGGTGTAAACCAACCACCTAAACTACCCGCTCTTCTAGCCGCTTTTTGATTTAGCTCTTCGTAAGGAGTAAAACGGTTCAGTTTTGGATCGTGTAATGGACTTTCTGTGGTGTAATAAAAGTTTTCTGCCCAAGGGCCACCATACGCAACAATTAAAGTTGGCGTTAATGTTATTTTACTAGTAGCAAAAGATTTGGTAACGTCTTTATACAATGGATAAATTGGTAAAGAGTGTTCCATACCAGGGTATCCATCTAACATATGCGTCATGTTTAATTTAAAGTCTAAACCACCTTCTGTGGTTGGCATTAATTTTTGCTCTTTAGACGCCATAATAATCCACTGACGTGTTTGTCTATTACCCGTTAAGTACATTTTGATGTACTGTGTTTTGTAGTATTTACTGTACTGCTCTAATACTTTTTTAGTTTGATCATAGCTTTGTAAATTATACATCCAGTAACCTACACCTGGCCCTGTGCTATAAATTCTTGGGCCAGGAATTTGACCTGCGTCTACCATGTCACCATAGGTTAACACGTCGGTAGTGGCTGTTTGTGGGTCACGAGTGGTGGTAACACCATACGCAAGGTTAGCTGCATATAACCAAACATTGTTTTTATGTAGTCCCCAAAAAGGCCACATATGCGAATGCGTATCAACAAAACCTGGGGTAATGGTTTTACCCGCACAATCAATGGTTTTAGTACCTGCAGGCACTTTAATAGATCCCGATTTTCCAACAGATTGTATGCGGTTATTGACTACCAAAATATCACCACGCTCTATCACTTCATCACCACGCATAGTTATGATTCTTGCATTTTTAAATAAAATAGTTCCAGAAGGAATATCTTTTTGGTAGAACACTTTTACCTGTGATTCCTGTGGTGAATATTTTTCTTTCTTCTTTAGCTCGGCATTGTAAATACTATCCGCTTTTACTTTAACAGTATCTGCTTTAGCAATTGCCACTAATGAATCAGCTAATTTTTTTGCAGCTGGGCCAGCTAATTTTAAAGCTGCCGTACTATCAGAGATTCTTTTTGTTTCTAATTTTTTTGCTGTTTTAACAGAGTCTTCTACAAATTTAGCTCGCTCAACATCATATACCCAGTGCCCATTTCCTAAACTCCAATGCGCTTTTTTACCGTTTGCTTCCCATGCTGGAAACTCACCTCCAATTTCAGTTAATTGACGAGAAGGGAAACTACTATTTTGTGGAGACGCTACAGAAATAGAAGGTGTTTTACCTGCTTCAGGAATCGTAACAACATAAACGTTGTTGTTAACTTGAGCAAGGGCTAGATCCCCTTTTGGTGCCATTAAAATAATATCTGCGGAGCTTGGCATTTGTTGAGGTTCTTTTTCACCTGCCGATTCTGAAAGCATACAATTATTAACAGGATCTAAATTGGCTCTAGACTTACCCATAACATAATCATGATCAGCTTCTGCAACAGATCCGTAAGTTGTAATACCAGATACCTTTGCAATTGTTTTGCTATCGGTACCATCCCATCTGATAGATAATAAAGTTCCACCACCACCATTTAAAAATACACGCTCTGTATTGGTTGTAAAATGAATATTACCTCTGCCATTTGCATTGTCAATAAAATGCTCTGCGCCACCTGTTGGTTCAATCCAATTAATAACTGCTTCAGAACCATTGTAAGATGGTGATTCTGCTTCTTTAAATATTCTGTTAGGGGCTTTAAAATAAGCAATACGGTTATTGTAACTCCAAGCGGGCTGTGCATAATAAGCAGCTTCTGTACTTATCTTTTTTACATTAGATCCATCTGCATTAACCGTGTATAAACTACCTCCTTCATTATCATTCCATGTTACAAAAGCAAGCGCAGTTCCATTCGGATTCCATGCTGGCATGGCTTCCACAAAATTATGATTGGTTAAACGCTTTGGTGTACCGTTTGGATAGTCCATTACATACAAACGGTTTAAGGAAGTAAACGCAAGTTTTGAACCGTCTGGGCTAGGCACAGCGTCTCTAATTTGAGATCCAAGTGCATACGCCGTATCTTTTACTGGATAGTTAAAATATAGTCTTGGGCCTACTTCTAAATTTACACCCGCTTCAAAAGCAATTTCCGAAGGCGCTTCTGATGCTACAGATAATTTCCAAATTTTACCACCATAACTCGCTAATAAATATTTAGAATCTGGTGTAAAAGTCATGCCAGGTAACACACCGAGTGGTGCAATACTTTCCTGGTCATCTCTTTGTACTGGATAGGCCAACCACTTTTCTTCACCGTTTAAAAGGTTACGTAAAACAAGTCCTGTTTTATCTTGATAGCGTGAACCATACACCATCCATTTGCCATCTTTACTTAAAGTTGGCGTAAATGCAGAACCATATCTAGAAGTAACGGTATTGTAGGCTCCTTTTTCTCTGTTATAAACACCTATTTGATATTGAGGAAGTAGTGCGTTGTAATTCCAAGCACCATTTCGCTGGCTATAATAAATGAGTTTACCATCAGCACTAAAATTAGGGTCAATGGTTTTTAAACTACCTGGCTGATCATTGATTTGAATACCACCACCACCATCAACATTGTACATCCAAAGTCTAGGTGTTCTTCTACCCTTTGCAGCAACAATATATTTGCCATCTGGTGTCCAAATCGCATTTACATAATCGTCCACATTTGTTTTTGTTAACTGAAGTGTATCTTGTTTTTCAAAATCTAAAATCCAAATATTATCTGCACCACTTCTATCACTGGTAAAGAGTAGTTTTTTTCCATCGGGGCTAAATCTTGGATGCGCATCAAAAGCAAGTCCTTTGGTGATTTGTTTTGCTTTACCACCTTCCACCGGAATGGTGTAAATATCTCCCATCATATCAAAAGCAATGGTTTTGCCATCCGGAGAAATATCCAAACTCATAAACGTTCCTTCTTTGGTATCAAAGCTAATGGTACGTTCTGCTTTTAAAGGAAGGTCTTTAAAGCTCGTATAAACGGTACTATCTTTTGTTTTTTGCGCCTGCGCAAAAACAAATAAAAAGAGGCCGCTACATAAAAGATAGATTTTTTGCATAGGGTGTATTTTAATTATTTGAATGTTAAATATAAGAATTTACTATTTGCCAAAACGTTTTTTAAGCGCTTGTAGCGCGTCGTTAACACTAAGTGACGATAGGTCTTGATCGGGAGCAGGTTTTGCCGCTGTAGGCCTATTAGACGCAGTTTTAGCAGGTGTATTTTCTGTTTGCTTGATAGATAAGGCTATACGTTTACGCGCGATATCTATCTCCGTCACTTTTACCTGTACTTTTTGACCCAGTTTTAAAAACTCAGAAGGGTCTGTAATGTATTGGTGTGCAATCTCACTTACGTGCACAAGGCCATCTTGCTTAACGCCAATATCAACAAATGCCCCAAAGCGGGTAATATTGGTAACCTGACCAGGCACCACCATACCTACTTGCACGTCTTCTATTTTATAAATATTGGCAAAACTAAACTGCTCAATTTCTTTACGCGGATCCAGTCCTGGCTTTTTTAATTCATTTAAAATATCCTTGATGGTATGTTCACCAAAGGTTTCAGAAATATATTTTTTAACATCAACGGATCCTATCACCGATGTATTACCAATTAAATCTGAAATTGCAATATTGGCATCTTTAGCGATGGATGCAACAATCGGATATGCTTCTGGGTGAACGGCACTTGCATCTAAAGGATTTGAAGCCTCTACAATGCGTAAAAATCCAGCACATTGTTCGTAGGCTTTATCACCAAGTCGCGGAACTTTTTTTAATTGTTCTCTACTTGTAAAACCACCAATTTCTGTTCTGTAATTGATGATATTTTCGGCTACTGGGCCAGTAACACCACTCACATATTTTAATAAATGCTTACTGGCTGTATTTACATTAACACCTACTTGGTTTACGCAACTAATTACGGTTTGATCGAGTCTTTCTTTTAATCTAAACTGATTTACATCATGCTGGTACTGTCCTACTCCTAGGCTTTTAGGATCAATTTTAACGAGCTCCGCAAGTGGATCCATCAGGCGTCTACCAATACTTACCGAACCTCTAACGGTAACGTCTTTGTCCGGAAATTCTTCTCTTGCAGTTTCAGATGCCGAATACACAGAAGCCCCATCTTCATTGACTAAATAGATAGGTAAGCCTAGTTGTAATTTTTGAATGAACATTTCTGTTTCTCTACCAGCTGTTCCATCACCAATAGCAAAAGCTTCTACTCCATAACTTTTTACTAAACTTCTAATAATATGTTCGCTCCCGTCGAGTCTATTGTTTTCATGAATAAAAATAAGTTCGGTTTGTTGCAGCATACCTTTTTCATCGAGGCAAACTACTTTACAACCTGTTCTATAGCCAGGATCAATGGCAAGTATTTTTTTGCTTCCAAGTGGTGCGCTTAACAAAAGCTGACGTAAATTTTCAGCAAAAACATTGATCGCTTCTTCGTCTGCCTTTTGCTTTAAGGATGTGCGGTATTCTGTTTCTAAACTTGGCTGTAAGAGTCTGCGGTAAGCGTCTTTAATTGATTTTTTTACATGCTCACGCCATGGACTTAACTCCCCTAAATAAATAGATTCAATAAGTGTAAGCGCATCCTCTTCGAGTGGTGCAATACTCATGCGTAAGACACCTTCTAAAAAACCACGGAGTATGGCCATGGTTCTATGCGATGGTATTTTATGTATCGGTTCAGAAAAATCAAAATAGTCTTTGTACTTAATACCTTCCGTTTCCTTATCCGATAATACCTTGGTTTGAATACAAGCCGTTTGTTCAAATAGTAAACGCATTTTTGCGCGCACCACATCGTTTTCATTAATAAGCTCTGCTATAATATCTCTAGCTCCTGAAAGCGCTTCATCGTTGGTTGTTATTTTATCATTCAAATACTGTGCCGCTGTTTGTTCCACATCCTCTACACCCTGCGCTAGCATAATAATAGAAAGTGGCTCTAAACCATTTTCTTTAGCCGTTTGTGCCTTTGTTTTACGCTTTGGCTTGTAGGGCAAATAAATATCTTCTAGTGCAGCTAATGTTGTTGCAGCGTCTAATTTTTTTTGAAGCTCATCCGTCATTTTACCCTGCTCTGTAATGGCTTTTTCTATAAACTCTTTACGCTCTGTAAACGTTTTTAGAAATTTAGAGGCTTCTTCAATTTGTTGAATTTGAACCTCATCTAGGCCGCCTGTTTTGTCTTTTCGATACCTAGCTATGAAAGGAATGGTTGCCGCTTCACTAAATAAATCTAAAACCGCTTGAACTTGTGAAACCTTGATGTTTAATTGTGAGGCAATAATAGGAGCAAAAGAACCCATAAATACACTTGAAATTTTAATAATTAATGTCTTTTAATCAATTCGGAAATGAGTGTTTTTCCATTATTCTGAATCACTAGATCCAAAATTTGTGCAGT
>Ga0079301_1001534_pt1 | contig 10566 bp, 7 predicted proteins | sample Wag4_2014_7_11_3_FD_74797 | JGI IMG/M metagenome (GOLD analysis project Ga0079301, IMG submission 74797) | Fresh water mixed with fracking chemicals microbial communities from Ohio, USA - Utica-2 Time Series FC 2014_7_11 | ecosystem: Engineered > Industrial production > Chemical products > Input...
CCAAAAATTTGATCTCTTGAAAGATCAAGTTGTGTCTGTTTGGCTTCCTCATCATTTGAAGAAGGGTAGAACTTTAAGAATGCATCTGCATTGGAGCCATATTGTTGCTGAAAATCTTTTCTCAAATTCTCAGCTGATTTTGCTGGGCTCATCATTAGTCCTTCATCTTGGTTCCATCCAACGAGTAAAGCGACTTTATTCTGAATCCCTTTTTGAAAAATGTCAAGAATATGTTCGGGTAGTACATGTCCATCAATATAAGGACCGCGAATACCGATGAATTTTTTCATCAATAATTCAGCATCAACTTTTTTTAATTCTGCAACAGTTTTGGCGCTAAATAAAGCAGCATATTTTAATCCCTCCGCTTCTGCATTTGATTTGCTCGAATTTCCTCTGGTAAAGTTGCCGCCACTTTGTGCGATGGCTTTGTTGAAGAGTCCAGCAGCTAATGGTGAAGCCACTAAAGTATTTACACTCATTGATCCAGCTGATTGTCCTGATATGGTTACCTGATCAGGATCTCCTCCAAACGCAGCAATATTTTTCTTCACCCATTTCAATGCAGCAATCTGATCTAATAGTCCAAAATTTCCTGATGGTTCATTTAATTCAGGATGGGCAAAGAATCCGAAAACACCAACACGGTAATTGATGCTGACAACAACTATTCCTTTTTTGGCAAGTGCTTCGCCATCATAAATTGGACAAGCAGTTCCGCCACTGCCAAAACCTCCTCCATAAATCCAAACCAATACAGGTTGCTTGCTCTTTTTATTTTTATTAGAAGTCCATACATTCAAGTACAAACAATCCTCGCTAATGGGTTCTGCTGGTATGAGAAATTCTTCAGACCACATGCTAAACGGGACTGGCTTTGCTTGCATGGGACTTGCACTAAACTTTATGCAAGGCAAAACCCCATTCCAAGGTTGAACAGGTTGTGGTGCTCTCCATCTTAAATCACCTACAGGTGGTGCAGCAAAAGGAATGCCTTTAAAACTTTCAATCGTTTTATCGTTGTTCATCACCCCGCTGATCTTACCGCCTTCTACTTCAATGATGTTTTGTTGTGCGTAGGTTGTGTTCAATGAACAAACGCATACGAAAAGAAAGAACAGGTGATTTATTTTTTTCATAATCTTTTTAGTTAGATTTTGACATCATTAAATGTGTCTCGTAGCGTGCTTCAGTAGTTGAAACTTCATTTCTTGTGTCTACACCAATATGCATCACTGCTGGTGTTTTTCCTTTTTGTATTTTTTCCCATTTGGGAAGTCCCTTTCCATTAGGATTACCGGTCTTGATGAAGTTCACAAAATACCCTTGCATCAAACTAGATACTTTTCTATCGTTCTCCGTCCAGGTGTAAACTTTATTACCATCAAGATTCCCCATAGCATATTCAATTTCAGCAGAGTGTGCAGCACCCTCACTACCTGGTCTTGGATGTTCATAGTAATAGCGATAAACTGGTTGTCCCGTTTGTTTCTGATGCTCCAACCATTTCCAAGTACTGAATGAGATAAACATATCTCCTGCAAGATCATTGCCAGCTTGCTTTACTCCATCATCATTTGCTGGCGTATATACTTTCAATAAAGCTGCTGCATTTTTACCAAATCTTTTGGTGACTGCAGTTTTAAAATTCTCAACTGTAGGAGTAGTATTTCCTATAATACTTCTGTAATTGGATTCCTCACTATTCCATCCTGCTAATAAAGGAACATTGGCTTGTTCGCCATTGGTGAAAATAGTCTCTGGGTCTTTTGGAAAAAATACACCATCAATACTTCTGTTGAAATTGAATAGTCCGAATTTACTCGCATAAGCTAGTATTGTATCTGCAGGCAATGTTCTTAATGCTGCAATTGACGTAGTGTTTGTCAATTTCATAAACTTTGATCCACTTTCTTCTACCGCCGATAAAGGCATTGCTGGCAGTGCACCAAGTATTGAACCGCTTTCACCAATAGCACCTGCAATCAAATTTTTTGAAAGAGGGGAAGCCATTAGTGCACTTACTGAAACTGATCCGGCAGATTCACCAGCAATGGTAATTTTTTTCGGATCACCTCCAAAAGCTGTGATGTTGTCATAAACCCATTGTAAAGCAAGAGCTTGATCCATCAAGCCATAATTACCTGAAGCATTTTTACCTGATTCTTTTGTTAGTTCAGGGTGTGCTAAAAATCCAAATACACCTAATCTGTAGTTGACTGTAACACTAACAATTCCTTGCTCTGCCATGCTTCTACCATCATATCTCGGTTCGGATCCATCACCCGCAACAAATCCTCCTCCATAATAATATACCAACACCGGTAGTAGCTTTTTACCTGCATTCACTGGTTTCCAAACATTTAAATAAAGGCAGTCCTCTGAGGTGCCATTCGATCTGAAAACCATATCACCAAAGATGTTGGTCTGCATGGCTTTTGGACCAAATTGCTTGGCTGCGCGAACACCATCCCATTTGCCAAATGCTTCAGGTGCCTTCCACCTGCGTTCTCCTACAGGAGCTTTTGCATATGGGATGCCTTTAAAGGCTAACACAGCTTCATTTTCTTGAACACCATCTAGCGTGCCTAAAGTTGTTGTAAGTTTTGTTGTTGTGCCTTTCATGTTGTTGTCCTGTGCATTGATTTGAAAAAATACGAATGCAAGCAAAATCGTTAGAGAAATTTTCATAATTATTGTTGGTGTTGAATTGCTGATTATATTGTTATAAATCTAAGTTTTAAATGCTGTTTTCTATGAGATCACTGATAAAAATCTTCTGCCTTTTCTTTTTATTAGTTGCTTTTCCTGGCCTGAACCTTGCACAGGAGTTGAAGATACTCACAAATGGAGTCGGTACTTCACTCAGAGGTCTTTCTGTTGTAGATGAGCATATTGTTTGGTGCAGTGGAAGTAATGGTAAGGTGGCAAAGACGACGAATGGCGGTAAATCTTTTCAATGGTTTACCGTACAAGGTTATGAGCAACGCGACTTCCGTGATATTCATGCATTTGATAGTACAACTGCAGTAATTATTGCAATTGATACACCAGCTATAATATTGAAAACTAAAGATGGTGGTCGCTCATGGTACAAAGTATTTGAAGATAAACGGCCAGGCATGTTTCTAGATGCAATGCATTTTGATGGTAAGCAAGGTGTGGTGATTGGAGATCCAATTGATGGCTTGCCATTTGTTGCGCACTCAGCTGATCAAGGTGAAAGTTGGCAGGCTAAAGCATTGATGCTTGATTGTCAGCGTACCATCAATGGTGAAGCATTTTTTGCAGCAAGTGGAAGTAATATTCAGGTGATGAAAACTAAATCGGGTTATTTGCCGATTTACGTCTCAGGGGGTATTCAATCAAGGTTGTTTTTTCAGGATCAATGCATTACGCTTCCACTTCAGTCTGGTAAAAGTTATACTGGAGCAAATGGACTCATTTATTCCGCCCAGCATAAAAAAGGAGTAGTTGTAGGTGGAGACTTTTCAGATGCAAAACGAAGTGATAGTGCTATGGTCTTTTTTGAATTTGGAAAACAAGTTTCGGTGGGTCAGCCTATCTCTATTCCCTCAGGGTATAAAAGTGGAGTGGCTTTTATGGAGAATGGAGACCTACTTGTTTGTGGTACTACCGGAATTGCTAAATGGGACAAAATGGGGAGGAATTGGAGACTGTTAAGTGGACAATCAGCGCATGCTATTCAGACGGACAAAAAAGGTAAAAATATTTATTTATGTGGAAGTAAAGGGTTGATAGCTAAAATAATTATTTAATTGCCATGTATTAATTAAATAATTAATAAAGTATATCATAAAAATTCTTTATTTCATGCTTTTTGTCAAATAATTCCTCTTTTTTACTTCTTATGCTAGTGTGGGCAAGGTAATTTTGCCCAAAATAATATCTAGCCTATGTGTGGTATTGTAGCTTATGTTGGTCATCGCGAAGCCTATCCTGTTATTTTAAAGGGTTTAAAACGTTTAGAATACCGCGGTTATGATAGTGCGGGTATTGCGTTGAATGAAAATGGCATCAATGTTTATAAAAAGCAGGGTAAAGTTGCCAAGCTTGAAGAGTCTTTAGCGGTTACAAATCTTACAGCAACTATCGGCATTGGTCATACCCGGTGGGCGACCCATGGAGAGCCAAGTGATAGGAATGCGCATCCGCATTTATCTGCCTCAGGTAGATTGGCCATGATCCACAATGGAATTATTGAAAACTATGCTTCACTCAAAAAGGAGTTGGAGAATAAAGGGTATCAATTCAACAGTGATACAGATACGGAGGTCTTGCTTAATTTCATTGATGACATATTAGCTTGTAATGATTGTTCATTAGAAGAAGCAGTTAGGGTAGCCTTGAAGAGAGTGGTTGGCGCTTATGTAATTGTGTTATTAGATAATGAAGATCCAACAACGTTGATTGCTGCAAGAAAGGGTAGTCCGTTAGTAATAGGAGTTGGGGAGAATGAACATTTTTTGGCATCAGATGCATCGCCGATCATTGAATATACCAAGCAGGTTGTTTATGTGAACGATTATGAACTTGCTATCATCAAAGGGGATGAACTTATCTTGAAAAATTTGGGTAATGAGATTATTACGCCATATGTGCAACAGCTCGATTTAGAGTTAGCCGCTATTGAGAAGGGGGGATATGATCACTTCATGTTGAAGGAGATTCATGAGCAGCCCAAAACAATTTTTGATTGCTTGAGAGGAAGATTGGATATGGCTAATCATGAGATCATCATGAGTGGTGTACAACAATACATGAATGAATTGAAAAATGCCAATCGAATTATCATCATTGCTTGCGGAACCAGTTGGCATGCGGGTTTGGTAGCTGAATACATCATAGAGGAATTGTGTCGTATTCCAGTCGAGGTTGAGTATGCTTCAGAGTTCAGGTATAGGAATCCAATCATCAACAAGGGGGATGTGATTTTTGCGATTTCACAGAGTGGTGAAACTGCAGATACCTTGGTTGCCATCGAACGTGCAAAAGAGCAAGGGGCCATTGTCTTTGGAATTTTAAATGTTGTTGGTTCTTCTATTGCTCGTATCTCACATGCTGGTGCGTATACCCATGCTGGTCCGGAAATAGGTGTTGCCAGTACGAAAGCATTTACTGCACAGTTGGTGGTTTTGGCTATGATGGCCTTAAAAATTGCAAAGGAAAAAAATACTATTTCGGAAGAACGTTTTGTGCATTTGATGGAAGAGTTGGATGCAGTACCAGAGAAAGTAGCAACTATCCTTGAGTCTGCTGATGCGGTTAAAGCTGTTGCTTTGAAACATGCTGATGCATCGAGTTTTCTCTTCTTGGGCAGAGGATACAATTTTCCAGTCGCCTTAGAAGGTGCATTGAAGTTGAAAGAGATTTCCTATATCCATGCAGAAGGTTATCCAGCTGCGGAGATGAAACATGGTCCCATTGCCTTGGTAGATGAAAACTTACCAGTGTTATTTGTTGCTACTAAAGATGCTTATCATGAAAAAGTGATCAGCAATATGCAAGAGATCAATGCCAGAAAAGGCAAGCTTATTGCAGTGGTGACGGAAGGAGATAAAAGCGTGGATAGTCTTACTGGAGATTTGATTTATGTGCCAGAGGCGGATGAAGTGATTGCACCAATATTAAATGTTGTTCCTCTACAATTGCTCTCTTATTATATTGGAGTTGGCAGAGGATTGGATGTAGATCGTCCGAGGAATTTAGCCAAAAGCGTAACTGTTGAATAATCTATACACTAACCTATGAACAAGATCAGTAAGAAGCCAATTTCATCTATCGGGTATGAGTTTATAACCGAAAATTATTTGCCTGACGGAAAGGATGAATACCATTTGCGTAATAGGCATAACCATAGCGGAATTGCCTACAGGAGTTTAACTGCATCAGAGATTGAGACTTTGGTGAGGAACAGCAATACCTCGGATAACTGGAATAATATTTTGGTATCAGCTCAGTTTGATCCACAATTGGTAAAGCACTGCAGCTTTTTTGGTTTGGTGCGAATTGGAAAACTTGAGCCACTATCATTAGGTTTTCACAACTTGAGTTTATCTGTAGGATTGTACAATTCAACCATCATCAGTTGTGATTTTGGTGATAATGTTTGTGTACACAACGTAAATTATTTTGCTCATTTTGTGGTGGGTAGCGAGGTGATGATAGCCAATGTAAATGAATTGGCTACAACCAGCACGGCGAAATTTGGAAATGGTATAATCAAAGATGGAGAGACAGAATCGCAGCGAATTTGGTTAGAGATTTGTAATGAAAATGGTGGAAGAAAAGTACTTCCTTTCGATGGGATGTTAACAGCTGATGCTTTTCTTTGGTCGAAGTACAGGAATGATGAAAAGTTGATGACTGCTTTTCAGTCATTTACAGAAAAGAAGTTTGATAGTGCACGAGGGCATTATGGAATTATTGGTGACAGGACGGTTATCAAGAATTGTAAAATGATCAAGGATGTTTTGATTGGATCAGACGCCTATATTAAAGGCGCAAATAAAATCAAAAACGTTACCATCAATAGTAATGATCAAGCGTCTACGCAAATTGGTGAAGGTTGTGAATTGGTGAATGGTATCATTGGTGTAGGATGTAGAATTTTCTATGGCGTAAAGGCTGTGCGATTTTTCATGGCATCCCATTCTCAGTTGAAATATGGTGCTCGTTTGATCAATTCGTATTTGGGTAATAATGCTACCATTTCTTGTTGCGAGGTGTTAAATTCTTTGATTTATCCATTTCATGAACAGCACCATAACAATTCGTTTTTGTGTGCTTCATTGATGATGGGACAATCCAATGTTGCTGCAGGTGCAACCATTGGTTCTAATCACAATTCAAGAGGAGCAGATGGTGAATTGGTTGCAGGAAGAGGCTTTTGGCCCGGACTCTGTGTAAGTTTGAAACACAATTCTAAGTTTGCTTCATTTTCTTTGTTGGCCAAGGGAGATTTTCCTTTTGAGTTGAATATTCCTATTCCCTTCTCCTTGGTGATCAACGATCCAAGTTCAAATGAATTGAGAATCATTCCGGCTTATTGGTTCAGGTATAATTTTTATGCCTTGCAACGCAATGAATGGAAATACAAAGACCGAGATGCAAGAATTGCAAAAGAGCTTTTATTAGAGCATAGAAGTTTGGCTCCAGATAGTATAAATGAAATTTTTGATGCAATTGCTTTAATGGCTTTGTTTACTGGGAAAGCTTATTATCGATCAAAAGACCAAAAAATTCCGGCAGATGATATTTGCGTTAAGACAGGGTATAAATTACTTGAAAAGCAAGATGAAGCAGTAGATGACTTAGAAGTTGTAGCAGAGGGATTTGAAAATAGCAATCGTAAGGTGGTGTTGTTGAAAGTACGCCAAGCTTATGCTGCTTATGTTGAAATGATCAGGTATTATGCTGTTGATGAATTGGTTGGAGCATTAAAGAATCAAACTGATTTAGATCCTGTTTCATTTGTTAATCAGCTATCCACTTCTGCTAAGCGAGAAAGCTGGGTGAATGTAGGCGGACAATTAATGCCTTCGTCCACATTTTCGACTATGTTGGAAAAGATTCGTTCAGGTAAAGTAAAATCGTGGGAAGGAGTACATGCGTGTTACCTGGATGCTGCATCAACTTACCAAGAACAAGTGTTGTTACATGCATTAGCTTCATTGATGGAAATTGATGCTATAAAGAAACGTTCTTTTAATGAAGAAAAACTTGATCAATTATTGAGAGGGCATTTGCAAACAACCGAGAAAGTGTATGAGGGTATTGTTGCATCAAGAGAGAAAGACATGACAAATCCGTTCCGCACAATGGTCTTTGACGGAAAGGAAGAACAAGAGGCTGTTATTGGGAAATTAGAAGACAATGGTTTCATCAAACAAAAGGATGTTGAAAGAAAAGAGTTGAAAAGGTCAATTGATTTAATTGCTAAAAGAATGGGGGTGCTTGCCTGATTGGTAGTAGATCCTTACCCATTTCAGTATAAGATTTGATACCTTCGTTATGTGATTTACCTCAAGTTAGTCTTAGTTGCCATCATGTGGGCTGGAACATTCATCGCTACTAAAATGGCTTCACATGTATTTGGTTCTTTCACAGGAGCTTCATTCCGGTATTTGGTTGCTCTATTGTTCATGGTGCCCATGATGTTATTTCAAAATCCTAAGGCATTTAAAGTAACACGCAAACAATTCATACAGCTTACTTTGTTGGGCCTCAGTGGAATATTCGCTTATAGCTTTTTCTTTTTTACCGGATTAAGAATGGTAAAGGCCAGTCATGGTGCCTTAATTGTAGCAATCAACCCAGTACTTGTTATGTTAATCTCTGCATTAATTGGAAAGGAGCGTATTGCAGGTCTTAGGATTTTGGGTTTGCTTGTATCGCTGGCCGGAACAGCAATAGTTATTGCAAGGGGAGATATCACCGATTTATTTACCATGTTTACTTGGGGTGATGCTTTGATGTTAGGCTGTCCTATTTCCTGGGCATTTTATACCTATTTTGCAAAAGATGCATTAACATTTGCGACACCCTTACAAGCATCAACGTGGGCGATACTTATGGGTATGATGTTTATATTATTCTTTGTGCCCTTTGAGCCATTTCCTGTGTATGTTGATTGGACAGTCTGGCTAGCTATTATCTATCTAGGTATCTGCGGATCAGTTCTTGGCTTTGTTTGGTATTATGAAGGTATCAAGGCGATTGGTCCGGTGAAGACATCAGCCTTTAACAACCTCATACCCATATTTGCCATGTTACTTTCAGTAGTACTTCTTGGTGAAACCATACATGGTTACATGATCTATGGATCCGCAATGGTGATTGGTGGCGTATACCTGATCAATAAGTTTTAATTCGTTTTTCCTGGATAAACTTTCAATGCTTCTTGCAGACAATCCATTGCAGCATTGATGTCATCATTATTGATAACATAAGCTAAACGAACTTCATGTTTGCCTAAGCCTTTGGTCTCATAGAAACCACTTGCAGGGGCAAGCATAAGGGTTTGTCCTTGGTAAGAAAAAGATTCTAGTAACCATTGGCAAAAACGATCACCATCGTCGATTGGTAATTTTGCAATTACGTAAAATGCTCCGCCTGGGGTTGGACAAAAAACACCTTCCATTTGGTTAAGTCTTTTTACCAACAAGTCACGTCTTGATAAATAAGCTGCTTTGGGTTCGTTGAAATAATCATCTGGTAGATCAACAGCGGCTTCACCCAAGATTTGAGCGAGTCCGGGTGGACTTAACCTGGCTTGTGCCAATTTCATGGCAGCCTGGTAAACATATTTGTTCTTGGTTACAAAAGCACCAATCCTTGCACCACAGGCAGAATATCGTTTTGATATGGTATCCATTAAGATAACCTGCTCTTGAATTTTTTTCAGATGCATTGCACTTGTGTAGGTGCCTTCATAACAGAATTCACGATAAGCTTCATCTGAAAACAAGAACAATTTATTACGCAAGCATATATCTTCCAGTTGGAGCATTTCTTCCTCGCTGTACAAATAACCAGTAGGGTTATTAGGATTGCAAATCAGGATGGCTTTGGTCTTGGGTGTAATCAGTTTTTCAAATGCAGAAATAGGAGGTAATGCAAATCCGTTTTCAATGGAAGAGGTAACAGGAATAATCTTTACACCTGCCATCACTGCAAAACCATTGTAGTTGGCATAAAAGGGTTCTGGGATGACGATTTCGTCACCAGCATCAAGACAAGCCATCATGCCAAAAACAATTGCTTCACTTCCGCCAGCAGTGATGATGATTTCTTCCGGAGTTACATTGATGCCATTTTTGAAGTAATATTCTACTAGTTTTTTCCTGTATGATTCATTTCCTGCACTATGGCTATAGGCCAATACTTTTATATTGGCATTTTTTACCGCATTCATGACCTCGACCGGTGTTTCAATATCCGGTTGTCCGATATTGAGGTGATGGACTTTAATTCCTCTTGATTTTGCTTTTTCTGCAAAAGGCACCAATTTCCTGATAGGCGATGGGGGCATCAATTCCCCTCTTTGTGAAGGTTTTAACATGATACAAAATTAGGCAAATTGGATGCTTCCACAACAATGTGTAAATTTGAATTATTAATGAAACAGGTTTTCAACATCCTATTAGCCATTGGTTTGTTTATTTTGCTCAACAATGAAGCAAATGGACAACAAACAACCGCTTCAAATGGAGTTGTGTTGAAGGAAAACTTTTTTGATTTTGGAAAAATTCCACAAGGAAAGCCCGTCTTTCATGTTTTTGAAATCAAGAACACGGGTAAGTCGACCTTACAGCTTACAGATGTCCAGGCGTCATGTGGATGTACTACACCTGTTTGGCAAAGAGAGGCAGTTCAACCTGGGGGATCAACGACAATTAAAGTTGGTTTCAATGCAGCAGAGGCAGGGTATTTTGAGAAAACCATAACTGTATTCTACGGACAAGGCGAAACAATGTTGATAACCATAAAAGGAGATGTTTGGAGAACGCCTGATCAACCAGCGCCAGCCAACAAGAGTATTGG
>Ga0079301_1001535_pt1 | contig 10563 bp, 9 predicted proteins | sample Wag4_2014_7_11_3_FD_74797 | JGI IMG/M metagenome (GOLD analysis project Ga0079301, IMG submission 74797) | Fresh water mixed with fracking chemicals microbial communities from Ohio, USA - Utica-2 Time Series FC 2014_7_11 | ecosystem: Engineered > Industrial production > Chemical products > Input...
TCCTTGAAAAGGGCCTAGTACCAATTCATCTTGTTTGACCAAATAAAAGCCAACCCAGAAAAAATTAAACTGTTCCTTAAGTGCTGCTGCAATATTGGCAAGGTTCGCAACTAAATCAGGTTCTCCTTCTAGTAAGCCTTTGATTTGAGGTAGAAGATTTTCATATTGTTCTTCTTTGCTTCCCCTTAATATGTTGAGGTCTTCTGCCATTTTAATTGTGCTTATTGTTTTTCTACTAAATCGCCTATGGTTTTACGTTCAAGAATTTTTAAAGTGGCATCTCTTACCAATACCATCGTATCGTGCAATCCGCAATGTTTTTCATCACAGTTTTTGCAGCGTTCATAAAAGTAAAGGCTAGCACATGGTAACATCGCAATAGGGCCTTCAATTTTTCTGATGATGTTGGCTAAAGGTGTTTTGGTAGCGTTCTTTTTTAAAAAGTAGCCACCACCTTTTCCTTTTTTACTTTCAAGAATATCCAATTTTCGTAGTTCCAGGAGAATATTCTCTAAAAATTTGAGTGGAATGTTTTTCTCTTTCGCAATGGAAGCAATCAATAAGGGTCCTTTATCCTTGTGTTCCACAAGGTAAATCAGTGCCTGAAATGCATATTGTGTTTTTTTATTCAGCATGCGAATTAATCTCCAAAACCAAGGACATCCTTCATTGTAAAGACACCTTTTTTATCTTTTATAAATTCTGCTGCTAAAACAGCGCCTAATGCGAAACCATTTCGGTTATGGGCGTTGTGAATGATTCTTATTTCATCAATGTCTGAACTATATTTTACTTCATGCCAACCAGGGTAGGGGTCAATTCTTTCACTTTCTATATAAAGTTCATTAGGTAAGCTTGACGAATCGTTCTTCCATTTGTTTTTCTGGCTGTTATTTTCTATTACCTGTTCTGCTAGACTGATGGCAGTCCCGCTAGGAGCATCTTTTTTTTGCGTATGATGAATTTCCTTGATACTCACATCATATTGTGTTTGGCCTTCCATCAGTTGGGCCAATTTTTTATTGACTTCAAAAAAGATATTTACACCCACGCTAAAATTACTGGCGTAAAGGAAACTTCCATTTTTTGCTTTGCAGTTTTCTTCCACAGATGGAAGTTTTTCTAGCCATCCGGTGGATCCACAAACAATTGGAGTGTTAAAGTCGATACACTTCATAATATTTTCAAAAGCGGTATGCGGACCGGTAAATTCTATGGCAACATCAGCATTCGATAAGTTATCTGCCGTGAAAACATCAATGTTTTCCAGGTCTATTTTAAGTACAATTTCATGATTCCTTGAAAGTGCAACCGATTCAATGATCTTCCCCATTTTGCCATAACCAATCAAAGCTATCTTCATGTCTTTAAATTGAAATTTTGTTAAAAGCCAATGGATTTGTTTTGTTTATTCTTTCCGAAAAAAAATGTTGCCGACAATCCCATTTGTCCGGAAGCATTTCCTGTAGAAAGCTTGGGGGCTAACTTCATACTCACTTCGTCTGAAATGTCAAATCCTCTCAAGTGTCCGTCAACTGTTGCATCAACGATGTTTAGTCCCCATGCAATAAGTATCCCTAATATGGAGAAGTCCATGTTCTTTCTGAATTCGTTTCTATATAACCGTAGTGCCTCACTTGATAACGGTACGAGTTCAGGAGCAATTTTGCTGAAATTAGCAGAATCGTTACTTGATCTGATGGTATAGGCTGTTCTTGTAAGGTTATACCATTTTTGATTATAGCTATAGAGGCTTACAGGTATTGCTATGACTCCATACACTATGGGTATTTTCCAGTATTTTTTGTTGTAGGCCTGCCCTAAACCAGGAAGAATTGCTGAACGCAGTGCTGCTTTTGAGGCAACAGATCTTTTTTTACTGGCAGTATCAATTAGGGTAATTGATTTTGATTGATTAAGACTTTGTACGTTTACTTCTTGTGCGTGTGTACTGTTGGTTGTCAAAACCAACATGCAACATAGGCACAAAAAAATCAAAAATGAAAAGGAGGTTTTCATCAATGTATATCGACTTTCATTTTTTCAAGCAGACCATTTAATTCTTCTAAGGAATAGTATTCAAATGTTATTTTTCCTCTGCCAGTTTTTTGGTGGTCAAGTTTCACTTTCGTGCCAAAATGTGAACTCATTTGACGTTCAATTTTCTGGTATTGTTCGTTCTGCTTCGTTGGTGTAATACCAGATTTTTTTGAAGGTTTATAAAGTTGTTTTACCAACTCTTCCGTCTGACGAACCGAAAGTTTTTTTGATTGGATAGTGTTGTAAACAAACATTTGTTTATCTACTTCACCGGCATTGATCAAAGCTCTTGCATGGCCCATTGAAAGAGAGCCATTTCTTACTGCAACAATAATGTCTGGAGGTAGCTTGAGCATCCTAATATAATTGGAAACCGTACTTCTGTCCATGCCCATTGTAGTTGCAACTTCTTCTTGGGTCATGGCACATTCATCCATCAGACGCTGATAGCTTAAGCCAATTTCAATGGCATTAAGGTTTTCTCTTTGTAAATTTTCCAATAGTGCCAACTCCAACACTTTTTGGTCGTCAGCTTCTCTAATATAAACAGGCACATCTTTTAAGCCCGCTAGTTTTGCAGCGCGCCATCTTCTTTCACCTGCAATAAGTTTATATTTTCCTGAAGGAAGTTGTTTTACAGTTAAAGGCTGAATGATATCATGTAATTTGATTGAGCTGGCCAATTCTTCGATAGCTTTCGCATCAAAATCTTGACGAGGTTGATTTGGGTTGGGGATGATATCTTCAAGTGGAATTCTAGATACGGTAGTTGTTTTGGCAACAACTTCAGTTTTCAGTACTCCAGTTGGGTTTTTATATTCAGCATCTATGCTGCCTAAAAGAGAACGAATCCCTCTATTCAAGGCTTCTTTTTTATTGGAAGGGTTATTGCTCATCATTTAGGTTTATGGTTCTTTCCGATTCCTTTATCTTGGTCATGTTGTTTTTCTGTAGGATTTCTTTGGCTAAGTTCAAGTAATTGATGGCTCCTTTACTTTCTGCATCATACAAGATAGCAGGTTTGCCTACACTTGGGGCTTCGCTTAATCTGGAATTTCTATTGATTAATGCATCGAATACAAGTCCATCAAAATGTTTTCTAACCTCATTTACAATCTGATTGCAAAGTCTAAGTCTAACATCATACATTGTCATCAGAATGCCCTCAATCACCAGAGCTGGGTTGAGTCGGCTTTGAACAATTTTAATTGTATTCAATAATTTCCCCAATCCTTCAAGTGCAAAAAATTCTGCTTGAACTGGAATAACAACTGAATCAGCGGCAACCAATGCATTAACGGTAATGAGACCAAGAGAAGGAGAGCAGTCGATGATGATAAAATCGTACCCGTCTTTTATTTCTTCCAGGATATTCTTGATGACATTTTCTCTATTGGGGTAGTTGATCATTTCTAATTCCGCACCAACAAGATCAATATGCGAAGGGATCAAATCTAGATTGGGAATTTCAGTCTTGAGAACAACATCTTTAGCTTTTGCATCACCCACCATGCAGTCGTATATACTCTGCTGCACGTTTTGGAGGTCGAAACCAACACCTGAAGTACTATTGGCTTGGGGATCTGCATCCAACAACAATGTCTTATATTCCAGTACAGCAAGGCTTGCTGCCAGGTTAATGGCCGTTGTGGTTTTACCCACTCCTCCCTTTTGATTAGCTACTCCGATGATACGAGCCATTTGATTTGATTTGATAAAGATGACAGGAGGACAAATTTACAATTTCGGTACAATTTTGACGGAACAATATCGAGAATTTAGAACTATATTGACAATGTTTTGTTGATTTATAGTATTGTGAATAAATTATTTAGATGAAAAGGCTATTTGGTTCCTGGTTTTTTATTTTGGTGATGTTGGCGGTAGATTTTTATGTTTTCCAATCGCTTCGTTTAGTCACGGCAGGTCTCCCTCAAAAAACACGTTTTCTGGTCCATTCTATCTATTGGTCTTTTACTGTGGTAGCTGTCTTACTTTTTATACTGATTCCGGTAATTGGCTTTGAGTCTCTGCCTAAATTCATTCGGACTTATGTATTTGCTATTGTGATAGGCTTGTTTATTGCCAAGATAGTAGCTTCTATCTTTTTCTTGATCGATGATTTAAGAAGGATTCTACAATGGGGCGGCACCAAGGCTGTTAATCTTGTAAATGGAGGAACTTCATCTGCCGGGGAAGGAATTTCTAGGTCCATTTTTTTATCATGGTTAGGGGTTGGTGTAGGATCGGGTTTGTTTGGTAGTTTGTTGTATGGGTTTAGCAATAAATACAAATACACGGTTGAAAAAAGGAAAGTCAGCTTTGACAATTTGCCAGATGCCTTCAAAGGGTTGAAGATTGTACATATCTCTGATATTCACTCTGGTAGTCTTGATGATGTTAAGGCAGTAGAAAAAGGGATTAACAGGATTCTGGAACTCAAGCCAGATTTGGTGTTTTTTACTGGTGATTTGGTCAACAATGTGGCTACTGAAATGGATGGCCTAAAAGATGTTTTTGCAAAAATAAAGGCACCTTTGGGAGTCTTCAGTATTCTAGGCAATCATGATTATGGTGATTATGTGCAGTGGCCATCTAAAGAAGCAAAAGCTGAAAATCTTGATCGTTTAAAGGCTGTTCATGCTGAAATGGGGTGGAGGTTGTTGTTAAATGAGCATGTTGCGGTAGAAAAGGATGGGGCATCTATTGGACTAATTGGTGTTGAAAACTGGGGTGCAAAAGCAAATTTTAGTCGCTATGGTGATTTAAGCAAGGCCTATGCCGGCGCTGACCAATATCCATTCAAAATATTGTTGAGTCACGATCCAAGTCATTGGGATGCAGAAGTTTGTAAGCATTATAGAGATATTGACTTAATGTTATCTGGCCACACCCATGGCATGCAATTTGGTGTAGAAATTCCAGGATTCAGGTGGAGTCCAGTCCAGTATGTGTACAAGCAGTGGTCCGGTCTATACCATAACGAAGCCCAAAGATTGTATGTTAACCGGGGTTTCGGATTTTTAGGCTATCCAGGAAGGGTAGGCATGTTGCCAGAAATCACCTTGATAGAGTTGGCATAGCTTTAACAAATGTTTCTTCAGTGAAGATTAACTTTTTCCTTTTTTATTGGTCTAACTTTACAGCCAACAACTGCAGATGACTCGTCTTCCATTATTTATTCTATTTGCTTTCATAATCGTGTTTAACACGCCTAATTTTGTACGTGCGCAAGTGAGTAAATTTGATGAAAATGAGTTGAAGGCAGAATTGGATTTACTCAAGAATGATAGTCTGATGAGTGAACTCAAAAGCTTATTAGGGTCAATGTATAAACCTGAAAGTTTTTTTTCTGCAAATCTAGGTTACAGTAATAGACTTTTCAGTACGAAGAACAACGCACTTAACGCTCAGCAAACAAAAACTGGTCAAGCTGCTTTACTTCCATCTATTTCTTATTTCAACCAATCAGGCTTCGGATTAACTGCAACTGGTTTTATGCGGACGGTTGATGGTAAACCAAGTTTCTACCAGCTTGCTGTAAGCCCATCTTATGATTATATTGGTAAGAAAATCATTGCGGGAGTATCATACACCAATTACATTAAGACGGTTTCAAATGCTTTATTGGCTACTCCTTTCACGCATGAAGTATATGCCTATGCTCAGCTTAGGAAATCTATAGTTCGTCCTTTTGTTGCCCTAGGATGGGCTTCGGGAAGCTATAAAGATGTATCACAGATACCATTAAGAATCAGCGGAGAAAATATTTTTGTATTAGACACTTCTAAAGTGTTTTTAAATGATTTCTCAACCACAGTTGGATTGTCACACACGTTTACCGTTCAAAAAATATTTACAAAAGATGATATGATCACTTTTGTTCCTTCTCTCAATTTAATTGCTGAGCTACAAAATTACAAAACAGTGCCTCAGTCAATTGGAGTCTTGAAAGATCTAGATGAAGATGAAGATGATGATGATGAAATTGACATTGAAAGAATCAGAAAGAGATTCAATTTGAATCCAAAAACACTTTCTAAATTTTCTTTTCAAACCCTCGCCTTTTCAGCAAATGCAAATTGGTATAATTCTTCCTATTCGGTATCAGCAGGTTATTTTTTAGGGTACTATTTTAATAATGTGAATACCACAAAATTTGCCCATTTTTTCAATCTTACAGTAGGTGTCACATTTTAGTGTTTTCTTATCACTAAGAGAAAAGTTAATGGTTTAATTTAGCCTTAATCTATACATTAAAATTCAATACTATGAAACATTTACTTGTTATTGCAGTATTTGTATTGTCTGTATTCAATACAAATGCACAGGGATTCAGTTTTGGTCCGAAAGTTGGTGCAAATATTACAGGTATATCTGGTCTCCAATTTAAGAATGGATACCAATTTGGTTATCATGTTGGGGGATTTGCAGAAATCATGCTCTCTGAAAAAATTGGGATTCAACCTGAATTATTATGGAGTCAATCTAATTTAACAACAGCTGCTGATTTGCCAGCACTTTATCAAACATCCTTGGCAGAACTGACTAAAATCAAGTTGAATTATATTTCAATTCCTTTACTCTTAAACATTCGACCTGCAAAATTTATTACTTTTCAAGTGGGGCCACAATTTGGAATTTTACAGGATAAGAAAAACTCTCTATCGAATAACGTTCAAACTGCATTCAAATCAGGAGATTTTTCTATGTTAGCAGGTGTGCAACTTAAATTGTTGTCCTTCAGGGTTTACGGAAGATATGGAATAGGACTTACCAATATTAATGATCTTGCCAAAGAAGATCAATGGAAGAGCCGAACGCTGCAAATTGGTATTGGTTTAGGATTATAAAAATTATTGAACAGAAAAGGATCCTGGTTGCAAGACCGGGATTTTTTTTGTGGCATTAAACTTGCCCTATATAGGTGTAAAGTTGAAATGTACTGATGGAGTGGGTTCATTGTGACAATATGTCTTAATCGAAAAGTATGGATTTAAAGATGAGTTTTTTACAACAAGAGGATGATTTGGATTTTATGCCAATTATTCCTTTGAACGATAATGAAGGTGGAAATGCCGACCAAATGGCTATTCCCGCCGAGTTACCGCTTTTGCCTTTGCGTAACACTGTACTTTTTCCAGGAGTAGTTATTCCTATTACAGTAGGTCGTGATAAGTCAATTAAAGCAATTGCTGAGTCTTACAAGACTGACAAATTGGTAGGAGTGTTGGCTCAAAAAGACAGTAGTGTGGAGGATCCTGGTATTGGAGATTTGGTATCCACTGGTACAGTTGCCAAAATCATCAAGTTGATTAAAATGCCTGATGGAGGTACAACAGCAATTTTACAGGGTAAAAGAAGATTCAAGTTATTGAAAGTGACTGCTGAAGAACCTTATTTCATTGGAGAAGTTGAGGCAATTGAAGAAGAAATCATCCAAGATGATGCATCTTTTGATGCATCTGTTTCTTCTATAAAAGATCTAGCTGCTCAAATCATTCAGCTCTCACCCAATTTACCTACAGAAGCGTCAATTATTTTAAAAAATATAGAGCAGCCTTCTTTTCTGATACATTTTGTAGGTAGTAATTTGAATTGTGAGCTAGGGGAAAAGCAGCAGTTGCTTGAAATGAGCGATCTAAGAGGTCGTGCAGAAAAATTATTGGGTCTTCTTCAGAAGGAATTACAGTTTGTTGAACTGAAAAATAAGGTTACTACCAAAACCAAGACCGAACTTGATAAGCAACAAAGAGATTATTTTCTGCAGCAACAATTAAAAAGTATTAAAGAAGAATTAGGAGGGGATTCGAACGATAGGGAAATACAGGAGATGAAGAAAAAGGCAGAGCAAAAAAAATGGTCGGCTGCTGCTAAAGAACTCTTTCAAAAAGAAATAGAGAAGCTGGAAAGGATGCATCCTAGTACCCCAGATTATTCCACGGTTTATAACCATGTTGATTTGATGCTTGATTTACCATGGGAAGAATATACTTCTGATAATTATGATCTGAAGAAGGCCAAAAAGGTGCTTGATAAAGACCATTTCGGTATGCATAAAATAAAGGAGAGAATTTTAGAATATCTGGCAGTCCTCAAACTAAAAGGGGATATGAAGAGTCCCATATTATGCTTTGTCGGACCTCCTGGTATTGGTAAGACTTCTTTAGGAAAAAGTATAGCCAGTGCTTTGGGTAGGAAATATGTAAGGTTTAGCTTAGGTGGTCTACACGATGAAAGTGAAATACGCGGACACCGCAAAACCTATATAGGGGCAATGCCTGGTAGAATTTTACAATCACTCCGAAAAGTGAAATCTTCCAATCCTGTCATTATTCTAGATGAAATAGATAAGGTAGGTAAAGATTTTAGGGGAGATCCTTCTTCTGCTTTATTAGAGGTTCTTGATCCAGAACAGAACCATACATTCTATGATAATTATTTGGAGTTGGAGTATGATTTAAGCAAAGTCTTATTCATAGCAACAGCTAACGATTTACAAAGTATTCAACCGGCTTTGAGGGACCGATTAGAAATAATCGACCTAACAGGATATGCAGTAGAGGAGAAAGAGAAAATTGCTCAAACACATCTCTTGCCAAAGCAAAGAGAATTGCACGGTTTAAAAGATCATGAAGTTAAAGTTGGTCAGCCTGTTATGACTTACCTCATCGAAAACTACACCCGTGAAAGTGGGGTTCGTGAATTAGACAGGCAACTGGCAAGTATCATGCGCAGTCTTGCAAAGGACCTGGCCATTAATGGAAAGTTGAAATCTATTTTAACGCAACAAGATGTAACTAGAATCTTGGGTAAACCCAGATACAGCAACGAATTGTACAAAACAGCCAATATGCCTGGGGTTGCGGTGGGCTTGGCTTGGACCTATGTGGGTGGTGATATTTTGTTTATAGAAGTCAGTATTAGTGAGGGCAAAGGAGAGTTACAGCTTACCGGAAATCTTGGTCAGGTGATGAAGGAGAGTGCCAGTACAGCCATCACTTACCTTAAGGCAAATGCGAAAAAGAATGGGATAGAACCAACCCTTTTTGGGAAAAAGAATATTCATATCCATGTTCCCGAGGGAGCTGTCCCCAAGGATGGCCCAAGTGCAGGTATAACCATGATGACCGCTCTTGCTTCTGCAATAACAGGAAGAAAAGTGAAGTCTCATTTGGCAATGACGGGCGAGATTACACTAAGAGGCCAAGTTCTGCCAGTCGGGGGAATTAAAGAAAAGGTTTTGGCTGCAAAAAGAGCAGGATTGAAGGAAATTATTTTGTGTAACCAAAATGAAAAGGATGTTCTAGAAATCAACCCAGAATTCATAAAAGGCATGAAGTTTCATTACGTGAAAACCATGCAGCAGGTGTTAGAAATCGCCTTAGTATAAACTTTTTTATTCCCTTTGAACCAAATTTAAAAATGCTTGTTTTATATAGCCAAGAGAATAATTTCTCTTATGTTGGTTGTTTTAAGGGTTAAGGAATTTCCCCCATTTTTATGGGGGATTTTCATTTCTAGACGAGCTTGTTTACTTTTGAATATGTCACTGAAGACGATTTTGGGTGTTGTTCTGTTGTTTTCGACAGGTACTTTACGGTCGCAAACCCTCGGAGGTAATGCTGTTTATAATTTTATGAAATTACCCATGGGTGGGCAAATTTCAGCTTTAGGGGGGAAAAACGTTTCCTTGTTTTCTGCTGATCTGAGCCTGGTAACTGAAAATCCAGCTTTACTCAGGAAAGACCATCATGGTTTTGTTTCTTCAACTTTTAATCACCTTGCACCCTTTACGAATGCATTGCAAGGGGTAGGTGCATATTATCATCAAAAATCAAATACAAGTTTTGCTGTTGGGATGCTTCATCTGCTATACGGACAAGAAACGCAGACAGATGCCTCGGGTAATAGTTTGGGTAGCTTTAGGGCATATGATCAATTAATAAGTGCATCTTTTGCCAAATCTTATGGTAAGCGATGGTATTATGGGGCAAGTCTAAAATTGATTCATTCCAATTTTGGAGTATTTCGTAGTACTGGCGTAGCGGCAGATGTGGGACTTACTTACTATGACGAGGGACAAAAATTACAATTTGGATTTGCTGCGAAAAACATGGGAACACAACTTAGAACCTATGGAGGTAAGGCAGAAGATCTTCCGTTCGACTTAGTAATTGGAATGACGAAGCAATTGGAAAAAGCACCTTTAAGATTTTCTGTAACAGCCCAGCGATTGCAGCAATTCGATTTACTCTACAATGATACCTTGTACAATTATGAAAATTTTGGCGCTTCAACAGACAACGGACTGGTGAGAAAAATTTTCAGCCATTTTGTATTGGGAACAGAACTGTTACTGGGCGATAAACTCGTGGTTTTGGCAGGTTACAATGTGTTGCGTAGAAATGAGTTGAGTTTAAAAAATATTGCAAGCGGTTTAACAGGATTTAGTTACGGATTGCAATTGAAATTAAATCGCCTACAATTTTATTATGCAAGGTCGCATTACCAAAGTACACT
>Ga0079301_1001536_pt1 | contig 10562 bp, 8 predicted proteins | sample Wag4_2014_7_11_3_FD_74797 | JGI IMG/M metagenome (GOLD analysis project Ga0079301, IMG submission 74797) | Fresh water mixed with fracking chemicals microbial communities from Ohio, USA - Utica-2 Time Series FC 2014_7_11 | ecosystem: Engineered > Industrial production > Chemical products > Input...
AGACTTGGCTTTCCGGTATTTGCTATGGATTGGAAAGATCCAAAAACAGGAGAACTCACAAAAGGCTTCAAAGAAATGGGCTTTATGCCAGAAGCATTCATCAATATGTTGGCCCTGTTGGGCTGGAATGATGGTAGCGGAGAAGAGGTATTTGATCTACCAACATTAGTGAATCGATTTGAAATAGAAAGAATTCACAAGGGAGGAGCAAAATTTGATTTTGAAAAGGCAAAGTGGTTCAATCAAGAATGGATAAAAAAATCTGCTAATGAAAAACTACTTCCCTATGTAGTTGCTTTGTTATCGTCTTCAGATATCAATGTATCAGAAAACGAAGTAGTAGACATTATTCCTATGGTGAAAGAAAGATGTCAGTTGTTGAATGATTTCCTTCCACAAATGATGTATTTCTTCCAAGACCCTACAACCATTGACACAGAAGCCATTCGTGCAAAATGGGATGAAAACAAATCGTCTTTCTTTGCTGCCTGGTCGGTTTTACTTGAAGCATTACCTGAATGGAATGCTATAGAGATTGAGAACTCATTTAAGTTGCATGCCAATACATCAGGTATTAAACCAGGTGAACTTCAATTGCCCTTTAGGATAATGTTGGTTGGTGGAAAATTTGGGCCCCCTGTTTTTGAAATTGCTTCAAAAATCGGTAAAGCAAGTACACTGCGCAGAATCAGTCACGTTTTGAAAATGCTCTAACATGATAAAAACCAATCCTTCACTACATACACGTCCCATTAGGGTTTTGATTGCGAAAGTAGGTTTAGATGGTCACGACCGTGGCGCGAAAGTTATTGCAACATCCCTCAAAGATGCTGGAATGGAGGTTATATATACAGGACTAAGGCAGACTCCAGAAATGGTTGTAGAAGCAGCTCTTCAAGAGGATGTTGATGCCATTGGTATCAGTATATTATCCGGCGCACACATGACTGTCTTTCCAAGAATCATCAATTTGATGAAAGAAAAACAAATGCATGATGTATTGCTTACTGGAGGAGGCATCATTCCTGAAGAAGATAGAGCAGCATTAGAAGCGATGGGTGTAGGAACACTATTTCCACCAGGTACTGCATCCACAGCAATAGCGAGTTATATCAGTGAGTGGGTAAAAGTCAATCGATCATTTTAAAAACTTCTCCTATGAGCGATAATGTGATTTTAACTGAACAAAAAGAAGCAATTCTTTGGATTACCATCAACAGGCCTGAGAAATTAAATGCATTGAATGCAAGTGTACTTGATGCTTTAGAGACAACAATAAATATGTTACTCAATGACAAAAGCTTGAAAGGAGCTATTCTAACAGGTGCAGGTGAGAAGGCTTTTGTTGCTGGAGCAGATATCAGTGGTTTTTTAAAAGGCGATAGAAATAAAGGATCAGAATTTGCAGAGCGAGGTCAAACCCTTTTTTCCAAAATTGAAAATGCCCATAAACCGATCATAGCGGCAGTCAATGGTTTTGCTTTGGGCGGTGGTTGTGAACTTGCCATGAGTTGCCACTTTCGCATTGCATCAGAAAATGCCAAATTTGGACAGCCTGAAATCAACCTAGGTATCATTCCAGGTTATGGTGGAACCCAGCGATTAACCCGCCTCGTTGGAAAAGGAAGAGCCATGGAATTGATGATGACCGGAGAAAACATAGATGCCATTGAAGCATATAGAATAGGTTTAGTTAATCATGTATGCAAGCAAGAAGATCTTATAGCAATAGCAGAAGCCAAAATGAAAACAATTACTAGTAAGTCTGCTGTTGCACTAAGCCAAATCATCGAGGCTACAAATGCAGCAGATGAACAACCAGAGCAGGGCATGAAAAAAGAAGCTACTTGCTTTGGCAAAAGTTTTGCCAGTGATGACATGGTAGAAGGCGTAACAGCATTTCTAGAAAAAAGAAAGGCCAATTTCAAATAAGAAAATTATCACGATACAACATTCATTAATTTTGCAAGCAAATTTTAAACATGGAATACAGGATAGAAAAAGATACAATGGGCGAAGTGAGTGTACCAAGCAACGCCTATTTCGGAGCACAAACACAAAGAAGCATTGATAATTTCAAAATTGCACAGGATACCAATAAAATGCCTAAGGAAATTATCAAGGCATTTGCTTATTTAAAAAAAGCGGCAGCCATTACCAATTTTGAAGCAGGTGTATTGTCGGAAGAAAAATCAAAATTGATTGGCCAAGTATGTGATGAAATCCTTGAAGGTAAACTAGACGACTATTTCCCATTGGTTGTTTGGCAAACAGGTAGCGGTACACAGAGCAACATGAACGTAAATGAAGTTGTTGCTTACCGCGGACATGTTTTAAAAGGTGGTAACTTAACTGATAAGGACAAGTTCCTTCATCCAAATGATGATGTCAATAAATCACAATCATCAAACGATACCTTCCCTACAGCAATGCATATTGCTGCGTATCAAATGTTGATTTCAACAACACTTCCAGGTATTGAAAAATTAAGAAATACACTTGCTGCAAAAAGCAAGGCTTTCATGCATGTGGTTAAAATAGGAAGAACACATTTCATGGATGCAACTCCATTAACAGTGGGACAAGAATTCAGCGGTTATGTTTCACAGTTGGATCATGGAATAAAAGCTATAAAAAATACACTAGCACATCTTTCAGAACTTGCATTGGGTGGAACAGCAGTCGGAACGGGCATCAATACTCCAGACAATTATGCTGAAAAAGTAGCCAAGCATATTGCATCATTAACTGGCTTACCATTTGTTACTGCAGAAAATAAATTTGAAGCACTTGCAGCACATGATGCCATTGTTGAGGCGCATGGTGCACTAAAGACTGTTGCAGTAAGCTTAATGAAAATCGCCAACGATATACGCATGCTTTCATCCGGACCAAGAAGTGGTATTGGTGAAATTTTTATTCCGGACAATGAACCAGGTTCCTCTATAATGCCGGGTAAAGTCAACCCAACCCAATGTGAAGCCCTCACTATGATTGCAGCACAGGTTTTGGGTAATGATGTAGCAATAAACATTGGCGGTGCCAATGGTCATTTTGAATTGAATGTATTTAAACCGATGATGATTTACAACTTCCTGCACAGTGCAAAATTAATTGGTGATGGTTGTGTTAGCTTCAATGATAAATGTGCCGTGGGTATTGAACCCTTGCATGACAACATTGAGAAGCACCTCAACAATTCATTGATGCTAGTTACTGCATTGAATACAAAAATTGGATACTACAAAGCAGCAGAAATTGCTCAGAAAGCCCACAAAGAAGGAACCACACTAAAAGAAATGGCTGTTAAGTTAGGCTACTTGAGTGAAGCAGAATTCGACCAATGGGTTGTTCCTTCTGAGATGGTAGGAAAATTGAACTAAGGTTACCCTAAATCAATTTCGGTATTGTCGCCAATATTTAAGGTGCGTGTCTCCCCTTTGATGACAGTATCAGAGCCAATGAGAGAGTCGTGCAAAACCACGTCATATAGTTTTGTAAAAGAACCTACGATGGATTCTTTTACAACAGAATAACTGATGACAGATTTTTCACCAATGGTAACATTAGGACCGATAATTGCATTTTGTATTTCACAATTATGAGCAATACTAACGGGAGGAATAATGATGGTATTGAGGTAGGTATCTTGGTTGGCAATCTCTCCACCCCATTTTTTCAAGAGTGTGGCATTACTCTCGAGCAGTGTTTCTTTTTTACCACAATCAAACCAGTTGGCTACTTTCATTGTAGTGAAAACAGCTCCACCACTCACCATGCAATCTAATGCAGGGGTTAAACCCATTTCACCTTCCTCAGCAATAGTTTTGTCCATGAGTTGTTCAATACATTTGAACATTAAACTCGTCTCCACAATTTTATAAATACCTACCAAGGCATTGTTGGTTCGAGGTATTTGAGGTTTTTCTACCAACTTGGTAACTATGAAATTTTCATCAGTTTCTGCAACACCAAAATCTCTTGGATCATCTACTTTCTTGACACACAAAACAGAACCAGTCGACTCCATCAATGAGGGAACATTGTATTCGCAAATGGTATCCCCCAATGCTATAATAATTTCATCATCGCCCACTACTTCCTTACACAAGAAAATAGCATGCCCTAATCCCTTACGCTCATTTTGATAAATGATGGTGATATTTAATTCAGGATATTTTGTCTTGGCATAGTCCATGATTTTATCACCGAGATAACCAACAACCAAGATAAAATCTTTGACCCCTGCTTCTGCTAATTGATCAATGATGATACTTAGTATTGTCTTTCCAGCGAGTGGAATCAAGGCCTTAGGTTGCGTATAGGTATGCGGTCTAAGTTTAGTGCCGGCACCGGCTACAGGTATGATCGCTTTCATTATTAGTTTTGGTTAACGCTGACTTGCTATCAGCAGATTTAAATCAGTATACTTCAAATTAAAACGCTGACTCAAATGAAAATTAGTCAGTGACCCTTTGAACATATACACTCCATTTCGAATATTACTTTGGTGCCAAATCAATTCTTCCAATCCACCTTCATCACCTATTTTCAGTAATAATGGCATCAAGACATTGCTCACTGCTTGTGAAGCTGTTCGGGCAAAACCAGATGGGATATTGGGAACACCGTAATGCAAGACTCCAAATTTTGAAATCACTGGTTGCTCATGAGAGGTCACTTCTGATGTTTCAAAACATCCACCTCTATCAATACTCACATCAACAATAACACTTCCGGGTCTCATTTGCGCTACCATTTCTTCAGAAACAACTACGGGCGTTCTACCTCCAGTTGAAGTAAGAGCCCCGACTGCCACATCACAAGTCTTCAATTGTTTGGCTAGAATTTTTGGTTCAATTACGGAGGTCCACAACCGAACACCCATGTTATTTTGTAAACGCTTGAGCTTGTAAATATTGTTATCAAAGACCTTTACACTAGCACCCATGGCCAATGCAGTCCTGGCTGCATATTCGCCAACAATACCCGCTCCAATAATGACTACTTTGGTTGGTGGTATTCCAGAAATACCTCCCAACAAGGCTCCCTTTCCATTATTTGCACTGCTCAAGTACTGACCAGCAATCAACATCACTGCACTGCCAGCAATTTCACTCATACTTCTTACAATAGGATTGTGGCCAGATTCATCTTTTAGGTTCTCAAAAGATAAAGCAGTAATTTTTTTCTCCATCATCTTCTCCAATATATGAGTTTTCATTACTGGTAGATGGATAGGCGAAATAATGGTTTGTCCAACCGATAACAATGGCAACTCTTCATCAGAAACAGGAGCAGATTTCATGATCAGCTCATGCGTGAAAATTTCTTTTTTATCATGCGCAATTTGAGCACCAGCTTCGGCATAATCTTTATCAGAAAAATGAGCAGCTTCACCAGCCCTATGCTCTACAACTACTTGGTGTCCGTTGTTGATCAATACACCAACAGCGTCTGGTGTTAATGCAATTCTATTTTCCTGAAAGGCATTTTCTTTTGGAATGGCAATTTTCAATGCAGATGATGAAGGCTTTACATCAAGTGTCTCCTCCAAAGGTTCATAATGAATACTAGAACTGATGAATGGTTTTCTGATTGCCATGGTTAATTTATATTACAAGTTAATCAATTTTCAGCTGACACCACTTGTATATGACGTTGATCCGGACTGATATAGGTTATATCCACTCGTAATGTACCATCTGGAATAATTCCTTCTGCCTTTTCAGGCCATTCCACTAAACAAAGATGACCACTATACAGATTATCTTCAATTCCCGCTTCATAAGCTTCTTCTTCGTCCTTTACACGGTATAAATCAATGTGATAAATAAATTCATCCCCTTTTTCTTCCTTGTATTTGTACTGGTTAACCAGAGCGTAAGTGGGACTACTCACCACATCATCAACACCCCATAACTGACAAAGTGTTTTAATGAGTGTTGTCTTTCCTGCACCTAAATTACCTGAGAAAGTAACCACTTTAAAGTGACTAATCACTTCAGCCAATTCAGCAGCAATTAGAGGCATTTCTGCTATTCCATAACTTTTATCCATCCAGTTCATAACACTGCGAAGATAAATTAATCAGTAAATTCGTAGTATGGAAACAGTAAAATGGAAAGTTGAGGGAATGACCTGTGCAAATTGTGCGCTAACCATCAACAAGTACCTCGACAAAAAAGGCATGCAAAACATCAGAATCAATCCAATTGATGCTGAAGTTACTTTTGAAACGATTGAAGGTGCCGAGTCAAAATCTTTAATAAAGGGTATCAATGATTTAGGTTATCATGTAATAGATCAACAACAAGACGAAACTGCCAAACAACCTTTCTTCTCCAATCAACGCAATAGATTGCTTTTTTGCCTTCCTTTTACTCTAATTCTCATGTTGCACATGTTGGAAAAATGGGTACATATCCATTGGCTGATGAACCCTTGGATTCAGTTGTTACTTTGTCTCCCTGTTTATATTGTTGGCATGTCTTTCTTTGGCAAAAGTGCATGGATCAGCCTGCGCAACAAGATGCCAAATATGAACGTATTGATTGCACTTGGTGCAACAGCAGCATTCGTATATAGTTTGATAGGCACATTAATGGGACAAGGAGAACAGTATTTATTTTATGAGACTGCTGCTACAATTATCACTTTGGTTTTCCTTGGTAATTATTTGGAAGATGCATCAATGCAGTCCACACAAAGAGCCTTGAAATCTCTTGTGAAGTCACAAAAGGTAATGGCCAACATGATTGCCTTTGACGAAAATCATCAAGAAGTAATTTTCCCCATTGAAAACACACAGTTAAAAGTGGGTGATCTTGTATTGGTGAGAAGTGGAGAGCAAGTTCCAATTGACTGTAAAATTTTATGGGGTGATGCACATGTAAATGAATCCTTGCTAACGGGAGAGAGTATCCCTGTACATAAAATTGCTAAAGATAAAGTGATTGGTGGCAGCATTGTCGAGTCTGGCTCTATAAAAGCTCAGGTTACTGCAACAGGAGATGATACAGTCCTATCAGGCATCCTCAATCTTGTTAAACAAGCGCAAGGCGAAAAACCACCCATACAACAAATGGCAGATAAAATCAGCGCCATCTTTGTCCCTTTGGTTGTGGGCGTCGCTTTACTTACTTTTATCGGTAACTATATTTATCTCTATAACACACCTGGCTCAACAGATGTATTTACCCATGCACTCATGAGGAGTATCGCAGTACTCGTCATTGCTTGTCCTTGCGCAATGGGTTTAGCAACGCCTGCAGCGATAGCTGTGGGGCTAGGTAGAGCAGCAAGAACAGGTATTCTTTTTCGTAATGCAACCAGTCTTGAAAACTTCAAGAACATCAAACAAATTGTTTTTGACAAAACTGGTACACTTACTACCGGTAAATTTACATTAGCCAAACACGAACACCCAAATACTTCTGAAGAAGAGTGGAAAACAATTGTTTACTCTCTTGAGAAATTTTCTAACCACCCTATTGCTCAATGCGTTGCAGCATATTTCAAAACGAAAGAAGAAATAAAATGGAAAAACATTGAAGAGGTAAAGGGACTTGGTATGAAGGGCGAAGATAAGGATGGTAATATATTCTGGGCAGGCTCTTATAAAATTGCAAATACCTATACCAACGATAGCTTACACAATGTTTACATACTGAAGAACAATCAACTTATGGGTTGGATTGATGTAGAAGATGAATTAAGACCAGAAGCGAAAGAAGTAATTACTTACTTGAAATCAAAAGGCATTAAAACTGTTCTATTGAGTGGTGACAAACAAGAGAAATGCGATCACATTGCCAACATTTTAGGTATTGATGAGGTTTATGCTGAACAAAGTCCTGAAGAAAAATTAATTAAAATAGCCGAGCTAAATGCTGCTTCCCCCACTGCAATGGTAGGTGATGGCATCAATGATGCACCAGCCTTAGCCAAGGCAACCATTGGTATTTCACTTAGTGAGGCATCACAAATGGCGATACAAAGCGCGCAGGTAGTGTTGATGCATGCAGGCCTAAAAAAATTACCAACAGCATTAGGCTTAGGCAAACATACTTACCTCACCATCAAACAAAATTTATTCTGGGCTTTCTTTTACAATATCATTGCAATACCAATCGCTGCATTTGGATTCTTAACTCCAACTTTTGGTGCAATGGTAATGGGACTCAGTGATGTTGTATTGGCGATCAACTCTGTTAGACTTTTCATCAAAAAAGTAATCTAGTATCCTGCACATGACCCCACATCAAATCCTGAAGACTTATTGGGGACATGATCAATTCAGACCCGCTCAATATGAAATTATTCAAGCAATTTTAGATAGGAAAGACACTTTAGCTATTCTTCCCACTGGTGGAGGAAAATCCATTTGTTTTCAGGTTCCTGCAATGGCACAAGAAGGCCTTTGCCTTGTGATTTCACCTTTGATTGCCTTGATGGAGGATCAAGTAAACCGGCTTAAAGAAAACGATATGCCTGCAGCTGCATTAGTTTCTGGCATGAGACTACAAGAACAGGAAGAGATTTTGGGAGCAGCAGAAAACAATGAATTAAAATTTCTCTACGTTTCACCTGAAAGATTACAATCAAAAAGTTTCATTGCTTCCCTCCATGAATTACCTATTTCTCTGATAGCAGTAGACGAAGCACATTGTATCTCCCAATGGGGTTATGATTTCAGACCAGCCTACTTAAATATTGCATCAATAAGAGAGCAGCTTCCTCATGTTCCTCTAATTGCATTAACAGCATCTGCAACTAATAAAGTAAAAAAAGATATTCAGGAGAAATTATTGATGAAATCTCCAAGTGTCTTCATGACCTCATTTAGCAGAAAAAATCTCTCCTATCTCGTTGAAGAAAGTGCAGACAAGATCAGTAGAATTGTTTATTGGATAAAGAAATTAAATGGAAGCGGTATTGTCTATTGCAGAACAAGAAGAAGAACAAAAGAGATCAGCGATTTACTTAATGGGCATAACCTAAAAAGTGATTTTTATCATGCTGGATTAGAACAGGAAATCAGAAAAGAAAAACAACAACGTTGGATCAACGGAATCACTCCTATTATGGTCTGCACCAATGCATTTGGCATGGGTATAGACAAGAGTGATGTACGATTTGTGATACATGCAGATGTTCCTGATTGTCTGGAAAATTATTACCAAGAAGCCGGAAGAGCTGGAAGAGACGGTAAATCAGCCTCTGCAATACTGCTCTACAAACAAGATGAACTACAAGAATTGAAGTTGTTACCAGATATTAAGTTTCCAAATCTGGCTACATTAAGAAAAGTGTATCATGCTTTGGGCAACAATTTTCAATTACCTATAGGTCTGGGTAAGGGTGATTACTTCCCATTTCACTTGGAAGATTTTTGTATCAAGTTTAAACTTGATACAAACGAAGTAGTTCATAGTCTTCAAGCCTTAAAACAAGAAGAAATTATTACTTACCTAGAAAAAACAATTACGCCATCTAGTGTACAATTTATTTCAGATCGAGGTAGGATAGAAGATTTTGAAAATAAATACCAAGATCTAGAGCCAATTATTAAAGCACTTTTACGAACATATGGTGGAGTTTTTGATGGACCAGTAAACATCAACGAAACACAATTGGCTTGGATATTAAAACGTGATATCATCAGTATTAAAGAACAATTACTCGCTTTACATCAAGCAGGCATCATAACCTATTTGCCAAAAAATGATCAACCACAAATTGGCTATTTACAAGAACGCGTTCGGACTGACGAGTTAAATATAAATCATGAACATTATTTGCAAAGAAAAAAAGAATATGCAAGTAGAATATCAAACATGATTGAATATATCCGTACTGACAATTGTAGATCGGTTTTGATTGGACAGTATTTTGGTGATTCAGCAATTATTGATTGTGGCATCTGTGATAATTGTGCTGAAAAAAAATTTAAGAAAAAAAGAACAATAATTATTCCAGAATTGATAGCGACTATTTTAACTGAGATCAAGGCAGAGCCAAAAGGTCTTGATTATTTGAAATCTTTACTTTTTGAAGACGAAAAGTCTGTTATGCAAGCAATTAACTACTTAAATGAAGAGGGAAAAATTAAAATCTACCAGGATGGTAGGATTGGGTTAAAATAAAAAAGGGCTGGATAGAAATCCGCCCCGTAAAAATCCAATATCCTATGAAAAACCATGGCAAAAGTATCCTTCGTTAAGGATAAGTCAAAGTTTTTAGACCATTAGTTATTCACATTCTAGGCTATTATTTGACTACTTTTTTAGATTTTTTTTAAAGTCGTGGAGGAAACTTTAGAGATCTTCCTCTCTTTCTAACATGAGAATTGCGCTTTGAGGAACTATGTAGTATTTAAAGCCTTCATAAACCACTTCTGTTGCACCGCTGAGCAAAAAAATAGCTAAATCACCTTCTTTAGCTTGAAGAGGTACATATTTCACCTTTTCCTCATCTGATTTCCAAATTTCTTCTTCAACTGGCACTGGTATAATAAATCCTGGTCCGGCTTTAATGATCACCCCTTGCTGCACTTTCTC
>Ga0079301_1001539_pt1 | contig 10537 bp, 11 predicted proteins | sample Wag4_2014_7_11_3_FD_74797 | JGI IMG/M metagenome (GOLD analysis project Ga0079301, IMG submission 74797) | Fresh water mixed with fracking chemicals microbial communities from Ohio, USA - Utica-2 Time Series FC 2014_7_11 | ecosystem: Engineered > Industrial production > Chemical products > Input...
AAGAAGTACAACAGCGGGTGTTCGATCCCTTTTTCACCACCAAAGCCCCCGGCAAAGGCAGCGGTTTGGGGCTGTCGGTTGTGCATGGCATCGTCAGCCAGCTCGGTGGTATGATTCAACTCCAAAGCCGCCTTGGAGATGGCAGTGAGTTTATCTTAGATCTGCCTCAAATCGCTGCACCGGCGGCTCACTCGGAAGGCGGCGAGTTTTAATGAAAGAAGGCATGATGGCACGCGTGTTGGTAGTGGATGATGATGAGCTGTTTCGCAGCATGTTGACGGAAATGGTCGGGCGCGAAGGACACCAAGTGTCCACCGCCACCAACGGTCATGAAGCCCTAAAAGCTGTCTCTTTACAACGCCCGGATGTGGTGATTACCGATATTTTAATGCCAGAAAAAGATGGTATTGAGCTGATTATGGAATTGGCCCAGCTCGGTGCTTCTATTCCGGTGATTGCGGTGTCTGGCGGACGACGGGCGATTAGCACCGACTTTAACCTCGAGTCGGCGCGGCTGTTGGGGGTGTGTGCCACCTTGGGTAAGCCTTTTTCTCGTGAAGCGCTGCGCCAAGCGTTGCAGCAGGCTTTAATGCACTGATGTCAGCCCAAGTTTTAGTGGTCAGCAACCGCAAAGGGGGGTCGGGTAAAAGCACCACCTCGGTCAACCTTGCCGCGCATTGGGCCACCTTGGGGCTGCGGGTGTTGTTGCTCGATTTAGATACCCAAGGCCATTGTGCAGTGGGTTTAGGGCTAAAAAACATCCCACCCCACCACACCATTCATCACATCCTCACTGAAAACAACGCCGATTTATCAACGGCTATCCTGAGCACGGGCCGCGAACGGTTGTGGTTGGCCCCTGCTGATCCAATGTTTGAACACAGTCGGGTGGCAGGTGATCAATTATTGTTGAAGCGGTTGTTAAGTGCCGAGGCGGTGCAGCAACACTATGATTTCATTATTCTCGATACGCCGCCTTCTCTCGATTTTCTGCTACTCAATGCCCTGTCTGCTGCAGATTGGGCGTTAATTCCTTTTCTTCCCCATGCCCTCGCCGCCGAAGGCGTGCGACAGCTCTCGCGTATTTTGTTTAAAGTCGCGATGCAGCAAAATGCCAATCTGCGTCTTGTCGGCTTATTGCCGGTTATGTTGGACAGTCGCATTGGCCTACATCGTACTATCTGTGACGAGATGGCTAAGCAATTCGGCAGTCAGCGGCTGTTGGCCGGCATTCGCAATGACATCAAGCTGGCTGAGGCGTTTGCGTGTGGTAAGCCGGTGTTAGAACATGCGCCGGCTAGCCGAGGGAATGCCGACTATCGACAGTTGGCCGAGCAGTTATTGTTGTTGTTTGAGGCGCAAGGACGGGGTCGTTAATGCGCGATGCTGGTCGCTAATAGACAGCTCCGTTAGAATCACCGCTTTATCTCTCATCTTGATGGCGTAATTCCTTCTTATGTTAACTTTCCAAGACATCATTCAAACCTTGCAGGCCTATTGGGCGCGGCAAGGGTGTGCATTGTTACAGCCCTATGATATGGAAATGGGGGCGGGTACCAGCCATACCGCAACGTTCTTGCGCGCTATTGGCCCAGAACCGTGGCATGCCGCTTATGTGCAGCCCTCTCGCCGCCCGAAAGATGGCCGTTACGGTGAAAACCCCAACCGCTTGCAGCATTACTACCAATATCAAGTAGTACTCAAACCCAGCCCGAGCAATATCCAAGATTTATACCTCGATAGCTTGCGCGAATTGGGGATTGATCCTTGTGTGCACGATATTCGTTTTGTCGAAGATGATTGGGAAAACCCGACCTTGGGCGCATGGGGATTGGGTTGGGAAGTGTGGCTGAATGGTATGGAAGTCACCCAATTTACCTATTTCCAACAGGTTGGCGGCTTAGACTGCAAACCGGTGTTAGGTGAAATTACCTACGGTATTGAACGTTTGGCGATGTATTTGCAAGGGGTAGAAAACGTCTATGACTTGGTGTGGGTGGTGCGTCCTGATGGCAGCAAACTGACCTATGGCGATGTGTATCACCAAAACGAAGTCGAACAATCGCGCTACAACTTTGAACACAGCAATGTCGAGTTTTTATTCGCCCAGTTCACTCAGTTTGAAGGCGAAGCCAAGCGGTTGTTAGAAACCGGTTTGGCCATTCCCGGCTATGAGATGATTTTAAAAGCAGCACACACCTTTAACCTGTTGGATGCCCGTGGCGCCATTTCGGTTACCGAGCGTGCTGCTTATATTGGCCGCATCCGTGCCTTAGCACGTTTAGTGGCACAAGCCTATTACGATAGCCGCGAAGCATTGGGTTTCCCCATGTTGGCGACGGCCAAAACGGAGTAAGCCCATCATGAAGGCACGCACTCTTTCTGCTCTTGGTTTAGGTTTGGGTCTGATGATGGCCAGCTTGCCGCTGTTAGCGGCAGAAAACTGGTTGGTTTACCAACGTGGGCCGCGTCTGTCCTTGGCGATTGATCGTGCCTCGTTAGCCACTCAAGCGGATGGTTTATTGCATTTTGTACATGAAGAGCGTTATGCGCGAGAAATGTACGAAAAGAAAATGGATGTGCGGTTTTTTATCCGCCGCACCCGTGTCGCGGTGGACTGCAACAAAGACATTTATGCTTTCACGCGCTCTGACTATTTGGACAAGGAACGCAAGCCGGTATTTTCTGGCATGTTTGATATCCAACGCCATGCGTGGCAGTTCCTCGAAGTCAGTGCTGATTCAATGGGGGAAGCCATGGTCACCACCGCCTGCACGCTCATTAACCATCCAGCCTATTCTCTTTCGACCAAGCCCTAAGCCATGCCAACTCTACTCGTTGAATTATTTACCGAAGAACTTCCGCCAAAAGCGCTGCCCCGTTTAGCCGCCGTTTTTGCCGATACCATCCACCAAGAACTGGCAAATAAACAACTGTGCAGTGATAGCAGCGTTGTCCATCGTTATGCCAGTCCGCGCCGTTTGGCCGTCACCATCAGCGATGTGGCTGCGATTGGGCCAGCCCAAATCGTGTCAGAAAAACTGATGCCGGTGACTGTCGCACTCGACCAAGAAGGGCAACCCACCCCCGCTTTATTGAAAAAGTTACAAGCGAAAAACCTCAGTGCCGACATCGTGTCGCAGTGTGAATGCCGTCCCGATGGGAAAAGCGAAAGCTTGTTCTACACCTATACCGCCGAAGGCGCACAACTCAATCAAGTCTTGAGCGCAGCGATTGATAGCGCAGTGAAAAAGCTGCCAATTCCTAAGGTCATGCGTTGGGGTGATTCTGAGGTGACCTTTGTGCGCCCAGTACATCGTTTGGTCTGCTTGCATGGCGAAGCGATTGTGCCGGCACAAGTGTTGGGTCTGCAATCTGGCCGCATCACCGGTGGTCATCGTTTCTTGTCCAAGGGGGAGATCAGTATTCCTTCGGCAGAACAATATGCCCGCACCTTGCACGATCAAGGCCGCGTGATTGCCAGTTTTGAAGCCCGTCGTGAACTGATTCGTCACAAGTTGCAAGAACGCAGCCAAGCCTTGCAAGCGACATTGGCAGCGGACGATGCGCTGTTAGATGAAGTCACCGCGTTGGTCGAATGGCCGGTGGTACTCGAGGCGGGTTTTGAAGCTGATTTCCTGAAAGTGCCACAGGAATGTCTGATTTTGACCATGCAGCAAAATCAGAAATACTTCCCCTTGCTCGATCAACAACAAAAATTGATCAATCGCTTTCTATTGGTGTCCAACTTAGAAAGCGACCAACCGCAACACATTATTCACGGCAATGAACGGGTGTTGCGTGCGCGGTTGTCTGATGCCCGTTTCTTCTTTGAACAAGATCAAAAAGCCAAACTCGATTCACGTTTACCGCGCTTGGCCGAAGTGGTGTACCACAACAAAATTGGCAACCAGCTGCAACGTATCGAGCGCATTGAAGCGTTGGCCGGTGAGATTGCTGGTCTGTTGGGGGCGGATGTGGCGCTGGCGCGGCGCGCCGGTCGCTTGGCAAAAGCCGATTTGGTCAGCGAAATGGTCGGTGAATTCCCCGAGCTGCAAGGCATTATGGGGATGTATTACGCCCGTTTAGATGGTGAAGATGAGGCTGTTGCCGCTGCGATTGAAGCCCATTACCACCCTCGCTTTGCTGGTGATACCCTGCCACAGGGCCCAATTGCCTTGTCGGTGGCGTTGGCCGACAAACTAGAAACCTTGGCAGGTATTTGGGGTATTGGCTTAATCCCGACCGGTGATAAAGACCCGTTTGGCCTGCGTCGGCAAGCGCTGGGTGTGTTGCGGATGTTGGTTGAGGCACAATTGCCTTTAGACTTATCCGACCTGTTGCAGCGTGCAGTGCAGCAATTCCCTGCGGGTCTGTTGGCAGCTGACACCGCATCTGCACTCTACGGTTTTGCCTTGGAACGATTGAAAAATCTATTGGCGGCGGAACACCGCGCGGATGAGATTGATGCCGTGTTAGCGTTGTCGCCGCGTCGTCTCGATCAATTGACCTCGGTATTGGCGGCGGTGTCTGCATTCCGTTCTCTGCCAGAAGCCAGCACTTTGGCTGCGGCAAATAAGCGGGTGAAAAATATCCTCAAGAAAGTGGAGGGTGAGGTCAGCGCAACCGTCGATGCTGCTTTACTGAGCGAAGCGGCAGAACAAGCGTTGGCTGCCGCAGTTACCGCGATTCGCCCTGAAGTTGAGGCGGCTTTTGCTGCGGGTAACTACCAAACGGCCTTAAGTCGTTTAGCTGCCCTGAAAGCGCCTGTCGATAGCTTCTTTGAACAGGTGATGGTGATGGCCGATGACGAATCGGTTCGCCGCAATCGGTTGGCGTTGTTGGCGCAGTTGTCGGGTTTGTTTAACCAAGTGGCGGATATTTCTCTGTTAGCAGAGTAATTCCATCGCGTGGGTTCACTTTCCGCTGGCGCAGAGACTCAGAGGGTCTCTGCGCTTGCTTGGCATCGTACGGCACAGGAAAAAAACAATGAAACTGGTGATTTTAGACCGCGATGGCGTGATCAATCACGACCGTGACGACTTTGTCAAAAACAGCATGGAATGGGTTGCCCTCGACCGTGCACCCGAAGCGATTGCCTTGTTGTCACAAGCCGGCTGGAAGGTGGTCATTGCCACCAATCAATCCGGTCTAGGACGAGGTCTATTCGACATGCACGCGCTGAATGCGATGCACGAGAAAATGCACCGTATGGTGCAACGGGCCGGCGGCAGAATTGATGCGATTTTCTTCTGTCCTCACACCCCCGATGCCGGCTGTCAATGCCGTAAACCGAAACCCGGTATGGTAATTGATATTGCCGAGCGGTATGGGGTCAAACCCGATAGCTTAATCATGATTGGTGATAGCCTGCGTGATTTGGAGTCGGTGGCGGCGGTGGGGGGGCGTTCTATTTTAGTCAAAACAGGCAAAGGCAGTGCAACCTTAGAAAAAGGCGGCTTACCGGCTGGAACCTTAGTTTTTGATGATTTGTTTGCTGCGGCTGAGTTCTTACTTAGTCAGATTTGAGAGCCATAATGCTGGTTTGGATACGTTCTTGTTTGTATTGGTTGGGGTTGGCCGTGATTACCCCATTGTTCTTTACCTTGGGTTTACTGGCTTTTCCACTGCCGGCCATGCAGCGTCATCGTGTGATTACCTTATGGACACCGGTGATGATGTGGTGGCTACGTCTGACCTGTGGTTTGCGCTACAAAGTGATTGGTGCCGAGAATATTCCGACCACGCCGTCGATTATTGCGTGTAAACATCAATCTGGTTGGGAAACGATGGCGTTGCAGCTGATTTTTCCACAACAAGTGTGGGTGTTAAAACGCGAATTGTTATGGATCCCGTTTTTTGGTTGGGGCTTGGCCATGACCAGCCCGATTGCGATTGATCGCGGTGACCGTGTTCGCGCAGCCCAACGTTTGATCGATCAAGGCCGTGAGCGCTTGAAAACCGGATTTTGGATTGTCATTTTCCCAGAAGGGACACGCATTCCTCCGGGACAACGTGGCAAATATAAACAAGGGGCGGCGCGTTTGGCCCGCGACTTGGAGACACCAATGGTGCCGGTGGCATTAAATGCAGGTGAGTTTTGGCCGCGTAACTCCTTCCGCAAATATCCGGGAGAAATTACTGTGGTGGTGGGTAAACCGATTGTCCCTGCTGGTCAAACCCCAGACCAAATGACCAAAGAATTAGAAAATTGGATTGAAGCACGGCAAAGCGAAATCAGTGGCGTTGGCCCTTGTGCCAAAGCGACACCACAGGCAAAACCATCACATTAACTCTTTTATCGTCGAGGATTTTATGCGTTTATTACACACGATGTTGCGGGTGGGTGATTTAGAGCGTTCCATCGCTTTTTACACTGAGGTATTAGGGATGCAATTACTCCGGCGCCAAGACTATCCCGAAGGTCGTTTCACCTTGGCATTTGTTGGCTATGGTGAAGAACATGCTCAAACTGTGATTGAACTGACACATAACTGGGATACCTCGGCCTATGATCTAGGCAATGGCTTTGGTCATATCGCCGTGGAAGTGGCAGACGCGGCAGCGGCCTGTGATGCGGTGCGTGCTAAAGGGGGCAAGGTAACCCGTGAAGCAGGGCCGATGAAACATGGCACCACTGTCATCGCTTTTGTCGAAGACCCCGATGGTTACAAGATTGAATTTATTCAAAAATCTCACTAGGTACATGGCGTTTTTGCGCTGGGTGACCCCAAGAGAGCTAACCACATAGAAAAGCGAACATCATGAATCGTGCACAGCCATTTTCGTATTCCCAAACACAATTAGAAGCGTTAAGTCAACGGGTGTTGACCTTAGCCCAGCAAGAAGGCGCAACAGCGGCAGAGGTCGAGGTCTCGGAAAGTCAGGGGCAAAATGTCAGTGTGCGACTGAGTGAAGTGGAAACGCTGGAGTACACCCGTGACAAGGGCTTAGGCGTGACGGTGTATATCGGGCAAAGTAAAGGCCATGCTAACACGTCCGACTTTAGCGAAGAGGCCATGCTCGCTACCGTGCGCGCTGCGCGTGACATTGCGCGTTTCACGGCGGCCGATCCTTGCGCGGGTCTGGCCGACAGTGCTTTATTGGCACAAGGGCGTGGTGATAACCTCGATTTATTCCACCCTTGGCATGTCCCCGTTGAACAAGCTATTGATTTGGCCAAAGAGATGGAAGCGGCGGGTCAGGCATTAGATCCACGCATTCGCAATTCGGAAGGGGCAAATGTCTCTACCCACACCAGCCAATTTATTTATGCCAACAGTGCAGGGTTTAGTGGTGGCTACCAAACCAGCCGCCATGCGCTTTCGGCATCGTTGATTGCCGAGGATGATTCGGGGATGCAGCGTGATTATTGGTATGCTGTGGCGCGTTGTGCGGATGATTTACCGCCTGTGGCACAAATTGGTCGCCGCGCTGCCGAGCGCAGCTTGCGCCGCTTGGGGGCAAAACGGGTAAAAACCTGTCAAGTACCCGTGTTATTTGAACCCGCATTGGCGGCGGGCTTATTGGGAAGTTTTGTCGCAGCGGTGTCGGGCGGTAGTCTCTACCGCAATACCACCTTTTTAGCTGATAGTTTAGGCACACAAGTTTTTGCTCCTTGCGTGCAGTTATATGAAGACCCGTTTATTAAACGGGGCTTGGCCTCGGGATGTTTCGACGCTGAGGGGGTTGCCACTCATGCCCGTGATGTGGTGAAAGAGGGTGTGTTGCAGGGGTATTTCCTGTCGTCTTACTCTGCCCGCAAATTGGGGATGCAAACCACTGGCAATGCTGGCGGTGCTCACAATCTGTTATTGGCTTCCACCGGCCAGGATTTTGCCGCATTGTTAAAGCTGATGGGTACTGGCTTAGTGGTGACCGAATTATTGGGGCATGGGGTGAATCCGGTGACTGGAGACTATTCGCGTGGCGCGGCGGGTTTCTGGGTGGAAAATGGCGAATTGGCCTATCCCGTTGAAGAAATCACTATTGCCGGCAATCTGAAACAGATGTTCCGCGATATTGTGGCGATTGGTTCGGATATTGAAATTCGTGGTGGCAAACAAACTGGTTCTATTTTGCTACAAAACATGACGGTGGCTGGTGTATGACCCTTTCTTTCCACCGCCGGTCGATTTGGCCTCAAGGCCGTTCGGCCCATTTCTTGTTGTTTGTGGCCTGTGCCGCAGGTTTTGCCTTCGCTTTATATGCCCAGCATGTATGGGGTTTAGAACCTTGTCCTCTGTGTGTTTTCCAACGGGTGGCGTTGCTGGCTGTGGGTGGCTGGGCTTTTCTCGGGATGTTAGTGCCTGCTGGTGGTTGGCGGCGTGGCATGGCAGCCGGTGCGCTGTTATCGGCACTGGCTGGCACCGGTGTTGCTGGCTGGCATGTCCGTTTGCAGCTATTGCCAGCTGAACAAGTGCCAGCCTGCGGCCCGGGGCTGGAGTTCATGTTAGAAACCATGCCGCTGACCAGTTTACTGAAAAAGGTGTTTCAAGGTAGTGGCGAGTGTGCTGCTATTGATTGGACTTTTTTAGGCGCTTCGATGCCGATGTGGACAGCGGCCTTGTTTGTGTTGTTGGCGGTGTATAGCCTGTATCTGCTATTACAACGCCAACCCCGCCGCCGTTTATTTTAATTGTTATCCCCCTGCCAACCGGAACTGTCCCATTTGTTGCTGTAGGCTATGCGACAATCGGTGCAGTTCATCGGTCGCCACGGTGGCCTGTGTGGTGGCCTGACTGGTTTCTTCTGCCATGCTGGCAATGTGTTCAATATTTTTTGCCAACACAATGCTTGCATGGCTTTGTTCTTCCAATGCTTGAAAAATCCCCTGTGCTTGTACACCAACGCTGCTAATGGTGTGTTGCAACGCTTGGATGTCCTGACATACCGCATCGGTTTGGCTACGGCCCTGTTCAAGCTTGCTGCTTGTCTCTGCCAAGGTTTGGGCGATGCTGGCAATATCATGGCGAATATCCTGCATCACGCCACTGATTTGATGGGTTGATGAAGCTGTCCGCTCGGCTAATTTACGCACCTCGTCCGCCACCACCGCAAATCCCCGCCCCTGTTCCCCTGCTCTGGCAGCTTCAATCGCTGCGTTCAAAGCCAATAAATTAGTTTGATCGGCAATATCGCGAATCAGCGTTAAGGTATGGTCGATAGCTTGTGAGCGTTGATCGAGTTGTTGGGCGCGCGTCAGTGATGTGCTCATGCTTGTGGTCACTGTCTGCATGTAGTGGGCAGTGGTGTTGAGCTGTTGCTGACTGTTATCGCTAATGGTTTGAATATGGGCAATCGCATGGTGAGTGGCATGGGCGCGTTCTTTGACTGCTTCAATACTGGCGCTTAACTCCTCAATCGCCGCTGCCGCTTGGCTGGCCGCCTCGCTTTGTTGTTGGCTCGCTGCGTGAATTTGTGTGCTACCACTGTGCAGTTGTTGAGCAGCTTGTGCCAGTTGTTGGCTGCCATATTGGCTATGGGATAACAGCTGGCGCAGGGTATTTTGCATTAAATGAATCGCCCCTGTGATGCTATCTGGCCGATGTGTACCTTGGACAGCTTGAGTTAAATCACCTTCAGCAATGCGCTGTGCAATATGTGCCACGGTATGCGGTTCACCTCCCAGTCGATGTAATAAACGCCGAATCAACACATAAGCAAATACCGAGCTAGCCAAAGCAGCTAAGCACAGTAAAAGCAAAGATAACTGGGCGTAGTGTTGGGCACTTTGTTGTGCTTGCTGAAATTCGCGTTCTGCTTCGCTGAGTTGTAAATCGACTAATTGGCTGACGATGGCAGAGACCGGTTCAATGGCGGGGTAAAGTTCATGTTCAGCAAATTGCTGTAAGCCAGCCTGATCTTGTTGCCGAATAATGTGTTGTAAACGGGTGACTGCAAGGTTGGCCCGTTGCATGGCAACAGCTAATTCACCGGCTAATCGTGCTTCTTCGGGTGTCAGTTTGGTGGCTTGGTAGTGTTGCCAATGTTCGCGAATTGCACTTTGCGCGTGCTCAATGCCACGCAGGGTATCGGCTGCGCTTAGCGTGTTGGCACGAAGTTTGTGCGTGCTGTCCACAATATCCACTGCATAGCGATCCGCAATGACTTTGAGTTGTTTGAGTGGAATAACTCGGTCTTGGTAGGTTGAGGAAAAATCTTGCAAGATGTTTTGTTGGCTAATCCGACCGGAAATGCCAATTAACATCATAAAACCCAGCAGTAACATCACCAAACAGGCTAATTTTTGCCCGGTGGAAAACTTGCCTTGCCACATACCCATGCGCTCCCTGCAACGAAACAAATCCGTCATAAAGCAATATGTATGCCCAAAGCAATAAATATGACTTTTGTTTATTTGATTTGTTGGAGAGGAAGTTGGGTGTCTACAACATCGACAAAAAACGGCAAAACACCGCCGTATGTAACACAAACCTGAACTACAATCAGCCGTTACCCTCAGCCCCACTCCCATCATGCTGCCGCTGCTCGACCCGAAGAACGATTACATCTTCAAACGTCTCTTTGCCCAATC
>Ga0079301_1001540_pt1 | contig 10536 bp, 11 predicted proteins | sample Wag4_2014_7_11_3_FD_74797 | JGI IMG/M metagenome (GOLD analysis project Ga0079301, IMG submission 74797) | Fresh water mixed with fracking chemicals microbial communities from Ohio, USA - Utica-2 Time Series FC 2014_7_11 | ecosystem: Engineered > Industrial production > Chemical products > Input...
GCCTACCGCATCGTGGTCGATGGCCACGAGATGCTCGACGAGTTCAACAACCTGCGTGACGAGACCGTCGGCGCCAACGTGGTCGTGGTCCCGGGCGCGCGCGACGAGGCCGGCGCTGTCCGCGGCGGGGACGCCGGTCGCGCCTTCGAAGGACGCACCCCATGACGCTCGCCTCGCAGTTCGACGGACTTCCCGGCGGATGGCTCGCGCCCAAGCGCACGCTGCTGCTCGTCGGTCACCTGCCGGTCATGAGCGGCCTCTGGCTCTCGCAGTACGCCGACCGCGAGGCGCGCGAGCACGGACCGGTCTGCCTCGTGCGGGTCTTCGCCGATTCGGTGCAGATTGAGGTGTTCCGCGCCGGTTCGCGGCGGCCGTCCATCCATCCGCAGGCCAAGTACGACGAGGCGCTCCGCGCGATCGCCCCGATCGTGTCGCAGTGGCTGATCGTGCCGCGCCACGCGGAGCCGGTCGACATCCCGCAGGGCACCGACGAGGTGGTCGTGCTCACCGGCGCCGACCAGGCCGCGATCGTCGCCGCCTACCGGCTGGTGAAGGGCGCGAACGACGCCGCCGACCGCATCGGCACCGCGCGACCCTCGCTGTCCGTCGCGGTCCTCGGCGCCGACAGCGCGGAGACCGCCCACGTGGCCGCCCGCATCGGCGAGGTCGCCGGCGCGTCGCTCTCGATCCAGGTTCCGGTGCGCGGCGGACTGCAGCGCGTGGCGCCGGCCGAGAGCTCGTTCCGCGGCACCTTCGACGATCCTGCGCCGAGCCTGCTGCGCATCTGCGAGATCATCGCGGGCACGCTGGCGAACCCGATGCGCGCGGCCACGCCGGTCGCCGCGAGCGCGGTCGCACCGCTGGCGAGCCTGTCCTCTGACGGTCCCTCCCATGGTCCGCTGCGCTTCGCCCCGCGCGCCGAGCGCAAGGCGCCGGCCGCGCGCACGCCCGCGACCGCGCATTCCATGCACGATCGACCGACGGCCGACGGACCGCGTGGCGCCACCGCGCAACCTTCCGACGCGATCCCCTTCCGCCCCGAGATTCCGCTGCGGCGCGATCGTGGCGACGAGCCGTTCCGGAGCGTGCCGCCGCGGACCCCGCCGGTCGAGCGCACTGCGCCGATCGCGGCGTCGCGGCCCGCGCCTGTGGTCGAGACCCTCTCGGCGCGTCGTCCCGAGCCGCAGCCCGACGCGCGTCCCGATGCGCCGCATTCCCCGACGCGCGCCGCCCATGCCGAACCCCGCGAGGAGATGCGCAGCCGCGGCATCCTCGCCGACGCCTCGAGCGTCCTGCGCGACGCATCGTCCGCGCTGCGCGAGGCCGTCGCCGCAGGCGTGACCACGCGCGCCACGCCGACCTTCAGCGCGTCGGCCGTCGCCGGCCCCTCGGTCGCGCCGCCCGTCGCCCGGATCGTCGAGGGCGGCCTCCCGGAGAGCCTCGTGCCCTTCGTCGCCGGCCTCGAGCGCGTCGACCATGTCGCGCCGCGCTGCGAGCGCATCGAGTTCGCGGTCGAGCAGGGGGGCCGGCTGCACCTCGTGTGCCGCGTCGACGACCTCCGCATGCTCGAGCGCGCCCGCACCTGGCTGCGCGAGAACACGGCGCTCTTCCGGCGCGCGTATCCCGAGATCGTCACCGCCGACGACCCGGCGATCGATGTGTTCGTGCAGGATCTCCGCGACCTCGACCACATCGAGGGCGCGACGATCCGTGTGATCCGCCAGCTCGAGTTCGCCGGGCGCCGCTGCTTCGACGTGCAGACGCTCTCCGCCTGACCGTCGCCTGCGCGCGACCGCTCCCTGCGACGATGCCTCAGCGGAGGCACCCGCTCGCCGCGACCACGCGGCCGAGGTTGCCGTGCGCGAAGCCCTCGCGCGTGCCGCCGGCCGCCATGAACCCCGCCTGCTCGAGTCCGTCGAGCAGGCGCCCGTAGTCCGACGGCGACTGGATCTCGAGCGGCAGCTCAGCGCGCCCGAACCCGCCGTCGAGGTCGCTGCCGAGACCGACGCGGTCGAATCCCGCGATGCGCGCGACATGCAGCGTCTGCGCCACGCAGTCCGCCAGCGTCGCCCGACGCTCGTGCGCGAGGAAGCGCCCGTAGAGGTTGAGCCCGATCCAGCCGCCGCGGTCGCGGATCGCCGCGATCTGCGCATCGGTGAGGTGGCGCTCGTTCTCGCGAAGCAGCGCCTGCGCGTTCGAGTGCGAGGCGATCACCGTGCGCGGCGAGAGCGCCAGCAGGTCGTCGAAGGCCGCGCGCGAGAGGTGCGACGCGTCGTGCAGGATGCCGTGCGCGTCGAGCGCCTCGACGAATCGTCGCCCGATCGGCGTGATGCCGCCCGCCCGCGCGTTGCCGCCGGCGTACCGGCTGCCGTGTCCCCACGACATGCCGACCACGCGCAGTCCGCGCGCGTGCCACCACGCGACCTCGTCGGGGGAGCGGATGGGGTCGGCGCACTCCATCAGGATCACGATGCCGGGGCGCCCGCTGCGGCCCTCGAGCGCGCGCGCGTAGTCGGCCTCGGTGCGCACGATGTCGATCTCGCCGGCGCGCTCCATCTCCTCGTACCACTCGAGCTGCAGGAGGCCGGCGCGGTGGGCGCCCTCGAGGTCGTCGGAGTCGCGGTAGGCGGCCCGCTCGGTCGCGGGATCGCTGCCGAGCTCGGTGAAGATGGTGCCGAACGCCACGCGCACGCCGCCGGACCGCAGCGCGTCGAGGGTGAGCGCATGCGGCGCGTCGGCCGGCACGGGCGCGCGCATGTCGCGCCCATTGACCGCGAGGTACGCGAGGTCGAGATGCGCATCGGCCCACACGGGGCCGCGCGCGCGACCGACGTCGGACTCGGGAGTGCGTGCGGAGTCGGCGGCGGAACCGGACGGCGTCATGCTGCGGAAGGTACGCCACCCGCGCCGCCCGCGCGGCTACCCTGCATGCCCGTGACCGAACCGACCACCACGCCCACCTCGACCCCGGCGACCATCGGTGCCACCGCAGCGGGGGCGATCGAGTCCGCGTCGGCGTCGACGATGATCCCCGCCCTCGAGCCCTCCGAGATCGCCCGGCGCCGCGTCGCGGCCGTCATCATCTTCCTCTTCAGCGGCGGGCTGCTCGGGGTCGCGTGGAGCCTCGCACCCGCGCAGAAAGGTTTCGGGACGCACCAGGCGCTCGGATTGCCACCTTGTTCGTGGCCGGCGCGCTTCGGGGTACCATGTCCTTCCTGCGGAATGACGACCTCCTACGCCCTCGCGGCGAAGGGGCGCCTGCTCGAGAGCTTCCTCGCACAGCCGATGGGCTGCCTGCTTGCGATCGCGACCGGCATGGCGTTGGTCGCCTCCGCATGGACGATCGTGACCGGCCGCACGCTGTGGCCGGTGTACGAGCGTCTGTGGAACGCACGCGCCGCCTGGCTCCTCGGCCTCGCGGCACTGATGGCCTGGGGCTACAAGGCCGCGTCCATGCGCGGCTGGATCGGCTGATCGAGCGGATGCAACGGATCGACACGACATGACGCAGCGCAACCCCGACCTCACCAACACCGCCCGCATCGGCACGCGCCTGCTCGCCGCGGCGATGATCGTCGCCGCGCTCCAGCTGCCGGGCTGCATCGCCGGCGCCGTCGGCGCGCTCGGCCAGCAGATCGAGCGCGGCAAGAAGCTCGATGTCCCCGCCGCCTACGACGGCCTCGAGGGCAAGGCCTGCGCCGTCGTGGTCAACGCCGACTACGCGACGCTCGTCGAGCATCCCGGCGTCGTCGCGAACATCACCGCGAACCTCGCCGCGCGCATCCGCATGTACGTGCGCAACGCGACCGTGCTCCCGCCCGCGACCGTGCTCAACTGGCAGTACCGGACCCCGCAGTGGCGCGCGCTGCCCTACGGCGACGTTGCCCGAGAGCTCGGCGTCGAGCGCCTCGTCTACGTCGACCTCTACGAGTACCGACTCAACCCGACCGGCAACAGCTACCTCTGGGATGGCGTCGCCGGCGCGAACATCGGCGTGATCGAGTCCGACGGCCTCGCACCCGACGAGTTCGTCTACACCACCAACATCGTCTCGAAGTTCCCCGACAAGGAGGGCATCGGCAAGGAGTCGGCCCGCCGCGAGGACATCGAGAAGGGCCTGCTGACCCGGTTCATCCAGCGCTCGTCGTGGCTCTTCTACCGCCACATCGAGGACAAGTACCCCGAATGACCGCGACCCGCCGCGGCGCGACCCGCCGCCGGCCCGGACGCCGGAGCACGAACCTCATGAAGCCGACCACCACCCACGCCGCGCGCCTGCTGACCTCGACCGCCGTCCTTGCGGCCGGCGCGCTCCTCTCGCTGCCGCTGGCGTCGTGCAACATCGTCACGCCGGTCGCCTACGCGATCGACGGCCCCGGCCAGATCGAGGCCGAGTACACGCTGCCCGACAAGAAGACGGTCGTCTTCGTCGACGACCCGAAGAACATCCTCCCGCGCACCGCGCTGCGGACCGCGATCGGCGACGCGATCTCGTTCGACCTCATGGGCCGCGAGCTGCTCACCTCGACGGTCGCGACCCGCGACGCCATCGCCATCTCGCGTTCCGGTTCGGGCGGCAACGCCAAGAAGCTGCTGTCGATCGAGTCGATCGCCGGCGCGCTCGACGCGAGCCAGGTGATCTACATCCAGCCGATCATCTTCGACCTCGCGGGCCGCAGCGACTCGCAGGGTCTCCGCCCGACGGCCACGCTCCGCGTGAAGGTCATCGACATCGACGCCAAGGCGCGCGTCTACCCGAGTTCCGCCTCGATCCCCGAGGGTCGCGAGGTCACCGCGACCATCCGCGAGGCCGATCCGAGCATCCTGCGCACCCGCGCCGGCCGCACGCAGCTCGAGGAGGAACTCGCGGGCAAGGTCGCGATCAAGGTCTCCGAGCTCTTCTACAAGCACGACCGCATCGATCTCGGCGAGAACCTCGGCACGCGCAAGAAGTGACGCGCGGCGCAGCATCCAGCCGCGGCACCGCATCACGCTGCAGCATCGCCTCACGCCGCAGCATCGCATCACGCCGCAGCTCCCTCCCATGTCCCGAGATTTGCATCCCGCCGTCCACATCCTGTGCTTCGAGGAAGCGGGCGATTGCACCCTCGAGCGCGTCGCGCGCGAGGCCCGTCCCGGCGACGCGGTCGCGGTGTATGGCCCCGCAGCCTTCGTCGAGCGATTGCGCGGTTTCGGGCTGAAGGACGGAGTTCTCGTCGCGCATTCGAATCGCGTGGCGGGATCGTGGTGGATGGCGCACGGAGCGCGCGCGCTCGAAGACGAGCTTCGCGCTGCGCTCGAGACGGCGCCCCGAGCCGAACACGCGCGCAGTCCCGACGCGCCGCCCCGGCGCATCGCCTACGGCCCCCGCGCGCAGTGGCTCTCGGCCCGCGACGCGCGCGGCCAGTTCAACGCCCGACCGCCGTTTCCGCTCCCCGACGCGGTGGCGGCGGAGGCGGCGCCGCTCGCGTGCATGCCGGCCGCGCTTCCGTTGTTCATGGCTGCGACGGCGGGAGGTCCGACCGCCGGCACGGCGGGTGGCGCGCCCGACGCCGCCGCCTGGCCCGAAGGGCGCCGCGCCCGCATTCGCCGTGAACTTGGGCTGGCGCCGCACGAGTGCGCCGTGCTGCTGGCGGGCGATCCGTCGGAGTGGATCGACCTTCACTTCGCCACGCGGGCCCTCGCGATGGCGCGCGTCGGCGGTGCGCCGGTGCGCATGGTGGCGTCGCCACGCTCGGCGCGCGTCGGCCAGATGAGCGCGTTCCTCGCATCGGCGGCGCAGTCGCGGCCGATCGTCGTCGACGAGCGCGCGGATCGCCCGTGGGAGCTCCTGCCCGCGCTGGAGGCGTCGATCCACGACCAGGACGGCGTCGCCACGCTTCCGCTCCACTGCAAGGGATGGCGCGAGCTGGCCGAGGGCGAGCGTTCGTTCGCGGCGCAGCCGATGTCGCCACTGCCGGCGCTCTGGTCGCTCGCCTGCGGGCGGCCCGCGTTCGTGCATGAGTCCATCGGGCTCGGCGCGCATGCGGCGCACCCGCTCGTCCATCGCTTCGGCGACGATGTCGCGCAGCTCGCGCGCGGGCTTCACGCCTTGGCGAGCAGCGCGAGCGCCGCGTCGCGGTAGAGCACGCGCAGCAGGTCGGGCGGCAGGGCGAGTCCGCGCAGCGGCGGGGCGTCGAGCGGCCCGTGCCGGTCGGGCGCCACCATCGCGAGATCCGGGTCGGCGATCGGCGAAGTCACCTCGCCGTGACCCTCCCACATCATGCGCAGCGCCCAGTAGCGGCTCGCGTACAGGTCGTGCGCGCCGTCGCGGCTGGTCGCCTTCCTACCCATCTCCGAACTCTTGTCGCCCTCGCGGAGATGCTCGTCGGTGGTCACGGTGTCGGTGCCGAACAGGATCCGCCCGCGCCACTTCTCGAGGAACGACACGATCTCGTCGCGCGAGTGCCGGCCGAGCTCGCGCACCATCCACTTGGTGGCGCTGGTGTCGAGGTGCAGGTTGGGATGCGCCTCCAGCAGGCGGTCGAGGAACCCGAGGTCCTCGGGGAACCCACCCATGTGCGCGGCGATCCACGGCATGCCGAACCGGTCGAGCGCCTTGCGGAGCGGCGCGTAGTGGTCGAGCTTGCGTCCGTACTTCGCGGTGTCGGTGTACTTCGCATCGAACCAGGTGTTGGGATCGGCCACGTGCGTCATGAAGATCATGCCGAGCCGCTCGGCGAGCCGCATCTGCTCGAGCCTCATCGGGCCGTCGAGCGCGAGCAGGTCCTTGTCGCCGGCCTCGAGCCCGAAGTCGATGAAGCGCGGCGCGTTCCAGAACTTCACGATGCGCGTGCCCAGCTCGCGGTAGCGCTCGATGCGGGCGAGGTAGTCGGTGCCGTGGCCGTGCCGACGGTCCTTGTGCATGAAGTCGGGGATGGTGATGAACTCGATCGCGTCGCCGAAGCGCTCGCGCATCAGCGGCACATCCTCGAGCCGCGTCATCGAGAACGTCTTCTCGACGCCGTACGCGCGCGCGATCGGTCCCCAAATGGCGCTGGCCTCGGCGCCGTTGATGTGCGCGTGGATGTCGACGATCCCGTAGCCGAGGCTCGGGAAGCGGGGGGCCTCCGCCGCGAAGTCGAGGCCGAGGCGGTTCGATGGGTCGTCGCGCAGGTTGGACGGCGCGGAGGGGAGTCGGAGCATGGAGCGCTAGCGTACGCGCGCGCCGTTGCGGATCGGGTTGGTCGAGCGGGGGCGTTCGACAGGGGACTCGGCCGCGGGCGCGCGGTCGGGCGCGATCCGCGGGCGCACCGCGCGTGCGTCCTTCCGGATGTCGGAGCGCGCGGCGTCGGCGGCGCGATCGACCGCTCGGGTCGCGTTGAGCGCGGCGCTGAGCCGCTGGATCGGCGCCGTGCCCACGCCGCCGGCGTGGACCACTCCGATGTAGAGCTCGAAGTTGGTCTCCATGTCGAGGTGGCGCACCACCTCGCAGTCGAACCAGGCCACCGCGCGCGTCACGATCGGCGCGCCGAGCGCCCCGACCCGGTGCGGGTAGGTCAGGAAGGGGTCGTCGCCGATGCGGCGCTCGGGGCCGAAGACCCGCTGCAACATGCGCTCGTTCGGGTCGAGCAGCGAGACCGCGAAGGTCCGGCTGTCACGGATGAGCGGGGAAAGGGTGTGGCCCTTCTCCATCGCCACGAGCAGCATCGGCGGGTTGGTCCCGCACTGTTGCACCCGCTCCACGATGCGCCCGTCGCGCACATCCCCGTAGGCGGTGGTGATGAGGAACTGCGCGGCGGGCACGCTGGCCAACGCCTGCAACATCTCTGGGGTGGGGGCCGAGTTCATCGGTGGGGCCATCAACACGCACGGCGAAACGGTGCCCTACGACTCGCACCGCACAAACTTCGCCGTAACCGTCGAAATATGAGTCGCTTACGGTCAGAAGCCACCAGAACGGTCCCCGAAAGCCTGAAAAAACTTCAAGAAAAAGTCGCCCAAGTGGGTCGAGGTGTTGAAAGGTGGGGCAAGGTGTAGTATCTTCCCATTGTCCGAAGGGACCAGCCCAAACATGTTTCTCGGCGAGTACGAGCATTCCCTCGACGCGAAGCAACGGCTGGCCATCCCGTCGGAGATCCGTGATGCATGGAAGTCGGAGCGGCATGGCGATGCGTTCATCGCCGCTCCCGGTCAGAACGGATCGCTCTGGCTCTGGCCGGAGAAGAAGTTCGAGGAGCAGGCCGACCGCATCGAGAGCGGCCTGGTCACGCAAGAGGAAGTGGTCAGGTTCAACCGGGATCTGTTTCCCCGGTCCGCAAGGGTGCCGTTCGATAGCGCGGGTCGTGTGCGCATCCCCGATCGGCTCTTGAACGACTTCGGGTTGAGCGGAACGGTCGTGATCCTCGGTGTGCGCGACCACCTGGAGCTGGCGACGGTCGAGGAGCGGCAGCGCGAGCGCGAGCTCATGCGGCTCGCCAAGCGGCCCGCCTGACCAGGACACGAGAGACTTGTTGACGCGATGGCGCCCCGACGGGCACGGTCGCGATTGGAACGAATCACGCGGATGGTGCGACACGGATCGTCGAGCCATCCGCAACGAAGGAAGCTGGGCAACCGGTGGCTGGAAACGTGGAAGCGCAGGGACGCGCGGAAACACGGTCGTTGAGGCAACGGCCGTACTCCAGCACAGCCTGCGCCACGGGTGCGCGCAGGCTCCTTCGCATCGCTCCGCTTGGCCAAGGACGGCCAGGCAATCACAGGGACCGGCACGGATCGCTGGTCGTTGGGATTCGCGGCTCCGACCCGAGAGGGCCGGAGCCGCTTTCCTTTTCGGGAAGGGGCGCGGACCGCGAAACGGGCGGTCGGCGAAGACCACCTCCAAAGCAACACGCGCGCGCCGAGAGGCGCGCGCGTGTGATTCATGCATGGGTGGCCGGCTTCGCCTCGATCGGCGAGCCGCCGGCGTTCAGCCGCCTTCGGTCGCCGGTCGGATCTGGCCGATCACCGGACGCTCCTCCGGGGTGGCGTTCGCGAGGATCTCGTCCGCCACCTCGCGGCGGTGGACCTCGACGGTCCGCGGGAAGTCGAATGCCACGCGCACGCGGTCGCCCTTGATGGCGACGATGCGCACGACACCCATCGGCGACGACGGGTCACCGATCACGACTTCTTCACCTTCACGACGAGTGATCACAAGCATCGGGGGACCTCCTGCCCGGGTCTTTCGAACCCGTCCGCCACATGGCTGACAGGGTCAGACTACCCGAGGATCAGGGGGCGCGGAAGCAATCCCGACGAGTTTCGCCGAGACCATCGCCGACGCGCTCGTCGACGCCTCGCCGACGTCTCGCCGAGACCGATGCCGCCGATCGGGGCAGACGCGGCAAAAATCGCCGATCTGGCGCTGTTCGGGGCGGTCCGTCGTGTGCATGCCCTCGCGTGACCGAGGTGCCGGCGTGCGGTTCTTGGTCAGGGAACCGCCTCGACCCGGACCTGCGGTCCGAGCTTGGTGCGAAGCGTCCGCTCGATCCCGTGGTGGAGGGTCATGCCCGAGGACGGGCAGCCGACGCACGCTCCGAGGAAGCGAATCGTCACCAGCCCGGCCGGGTCGGCCGACACCAGCTCGATGTCGCCGCCGTCCTCCTGGACGGCCGGGCGGATGAGCCCGAGGAGGCGCTCGACCTCGCGGCGGAACGCCGCCTCGCCGTCGTTCGACGGCGATTCGGAGGCGCGCGGTGCGGCGTTCGGCTCGCTCATGGCGCGCGGATGATACGGTCTCGGCGCATGCTCAGGAACTTCGTTCATCCTCGTCCGTGCGGCCGGACTGCGGCGGTCGCCGTCGCCTCCGCCGCGCTCATGCTGCTTCCGGTCTCCTGTACGCAGGGGCCCGACAGCGTGTCGAACCCCGCCGAGGTGCTCTCGCGCACCGGCCAGGCCCGCGAGCGGTACTTCGACGCACTCGCCGCCGCCCGGCAGCGCGGCGTGGACGATGCCACCAAGGCCGCGCTCCGCCGCATGGTCGCCGCCGACGGATACGCGATCGACGCGCGGGTGCAGGCCTTCGACCTGCTGTTCGAGACCGACCGCAAGGCGCTGGTCGAGGCGCTCGAGAACAGCCTTCCCCGCATGGGCGACATCGCGTGGCGCGAGCGGGTGTGCGCGATGATCGCCGAGCGGCGCATCGAGGAACTGGTGCCGACCCTGATCCGCGCGTGGGCGAATCCTGCGACCGGGTTCGAGATGCGCGACGACCGGCCCGAGCGCGCGGCGCTGGCCGCGATCGTGGGCGAGGGTCGCGTGACCGACACCCTGCTGCGCACGATGCGCGAATCGAACCCCGCCACGCAGGTGAACCTGCGCGCGCGCTGCTGGGAGCTCATCATGAAGTCGGGCGACGCGGCGCGGCTGCGCGCGCTGCTCGCCGACCCGGAGGCGACCCGCGGCGACGCGATGCTCACCGACCTCGGGCGCGTGGCCACCGAACTCGGCGTGCTGCCGACGACGCGCGAGGAGATCCTCTGGGCCCGCAAGCTGTGCGAGGACTCGCGCCGCGCG
>Ga0079301_1001541_pt1 | contig 10532 bp, 8 predicted proteins | sample Wag4_2014_7_11_3_FD_74797 | JGI IMG/M metagenome (GOLD analysis project Ga0079301, IMG submission 74797) | Fresh water mixed with fracking chemicals microbial communities from Ohio, USA - Utica-2 Time Series FC 2014_7_11 | ecosystem: Engineered > Industrial production > Chemical products > Input...
GAGCAATACCGTCGCTTCCACGATATCCAAGACATCAGCGTTAATCATCGCTTCCATCTCTTTATCAGGAACGTTCCACTCTTCTTTGATGCGCTTGCGACGAAGTGATGGGCGCTCCGGCAAGGTTGCGCGTAGCTCTTCAATCCAGGCTGCTGCGGGTGTGACTGGAACTAAATCTGGGTCTGGGAAGTAGCGGTAATCCTCAGCTTGTTCTTTCGAGCGACCAGAACGAGTAAGGCCTGTATCTTCTTGGAAGTGACGAGTCTCTTGCTTAACCTTCTTGCCCTCATTTAAAAGTTCAGCATGTCGGATCATTTCACCCCGAATAGCTCGTTCGACAGAGCGAAGTGAGTTGACGTTCTTCGTCTCTGATCTGATGCCCAGTACGTCAGAGCCAATTGGCTTAAGTGAAACGTTGGCATCGCAACGAAGTGAGCCTTGCTCCATCTTTACATCGGAGACCTTTAATCCACGCAGGATGTCGCGTAGTTCTGCAACATATGCCTTTGCTACCTCTGGTGCGTACTTGCCAGTTCCCGGAACAATCTTGGTAACGATTTCAACAAGTGGAATACCAGCGCGGTTGTAATCAAGGAGTGAGTAGTCGGCGCCGTGAATACGACCGGTGGCACCGCCTACGTGAAGTGACTTACCGGTGTCTTCTTCCATATGTACACGTTCAATTTCGATGCGGAATTGCTTGGGACCCTCTTCGGTCTCGATTTCAACATCGACGTAACCATCGAAACAGATTGGTTCGTCGTACTGCGAAATTTGAAAGTTCTTCGGCATATCTGGATAGAAGTAATTCTTGCGGGCAAAGCGGCTATACGGCGCAATCTTGCAATTAAGGGCGAGCCCAATCAGAATCGTTGATTCGATTGCTTTCTCATTAACGACAGGCAGCGCGCCCGGAAGTGCTAAACAGACCGGACATGTTTGAGTGTTGGGTCCGGCGCCGAACTCTGTGGCGCACGAGCAGAACATCTTGCTATGGGTATTGAGTTCAACGTGAACTTCCAGACCTAAAACTGGATCCCACTTAGCAATTACTTCTTCATAGGTTGGAAGGGCCATTACTTGCTCCCTGCTAACGCTGGTGCTTGAGAAAGTATTGGGGCGCCCCACTTAGAAAGCAGCGCTGCTTCTAGCGCTGCACCAGCCTGATAAAGACGCTGATCTTGCATTGCTGGTGCCATGATTTGAAAACCAACAGGTAATTTATCTTCATCTGCTAATCCAGCAGGAAGTGACATTCCACAAATACCCGCAAGGTTTACTGGAATTGTTGCGACATCGCCTAAGTACATAGCCATTGGATCATCGACTTTTTCGCCAATTTTATAAGCAGTAGTTGGCGCAGTTGGTGATACCAATACATCGGCTTGAGTAAATGCCTTTGCATAATCTTGAATAATTAAGGTACGAATCTTCTGCGCACTTCCGTAGTAGGCATCGTAGTAACCAGATGAGAGCGCGTATGTTCCCAAGATGATGCGTCGCTTAACTTCGCGCCCGAATCCGGCATCGCGGGTTGCGCTCATGACAGCCTCGGCAGATGCGCCATCGATATCGCCAGTGCGAAGCCCGTAACGCATCGCATCAAAACGTGCGAGGTTAGAAGAACACTCGGAAGGTGCGATCAGGTAATAGGCAGCGAGTGCATATTCAAAATTAGGGCAATCTACTTCGACAATTTCGGCGCCAAGTGAAGCAAGGACTTGAAGTGATTCATCAAAGCGAGCCTGCACACCCTTTTGGTATCCCTCGCCTTGAAGTTGTTTAATGACTCCAATTTTCATTCCTTTTATATCGCCACTCTTCGCTGCTGCAACAACTGCTGGAACTGGCGCGTTAATACTTGTGGCATCTTTTGGATCATGTCCGGCCATCACTTCATGAAGAAGTGCGGTATCTAAAACTGTGCGACCAAATGGTCCAGCTTGATCAAGACTTGATGAGTATGCAATCAAACCGAATCTAGAGACAGCGCCATAGGTTGGGCGAACTCCGACGATTCCAGTAAGAGCTGCTGGTTGGCGAATAGATCCGCCGGTATCTGAACCCACTGCAAGTGGTGCCTGAAAAGCTGAGACTGCTGCAGCCGATCCACCAGAGGATCCACCAGGTGTGCGAGTGAGATCCCAAGGATTAAATGTTGGGCCGTAACCAGAATTCTCAGTTGATGAACCCATTGCGAATTCATCCATATTTGTCTTACCTAAGATAACTAAACCGGCATCTTTGAGTTTTGTGACAACTGTTGAGTCATATGGTGGGCGCCAGCCTTGCAAAATCTTCGATCCGGCAGTTGTTGGAACTCCACGTTGGGCAAGTACATCTTTGAGCGCCAACGGAATACCTGCCAGCGGAGAAAGCTTTTCACCGCTCTTACGTTGTGCATCAACTGACTTAGCTTGCGCCAGTGCACCTTCGGCATCAACATGGAGAAAGGCTTTTACATTGTTATCGACAGCCGCTATCTGATCTAAGTGCGCTTGGGTTAATTCAACTGATGTCGTTGAACCTTCGGACAAGGCCGCTGCCATTTGGGCTGCGCTCTGACGAATCATTCTGCTTCACCAAGAATTTGCGGAACGCGAAAACGTGAATCTTCCTTTGCAGGTGCGCCAGAGAGCGCATCTTCAGGTGAAAGGCTTGGCAGTACAACATCAGGACGTGCCACATTTTCTAGTGGCTGTGGATGTGAAGTTGCTTTAACTCCTGAGAGATCGACCTCTTGCACGCGCGCTACCGCATCGAGAATCATTCCAAATTGTGAGGAGAGGCTAACGAGTTCTTCCTCAGTCATTTCGATTCGGGCTAGCCCTGCAAGCTTTGCGACATCATCGCGGGAGAGGCTGCTCATAGGTGGCAGTCTATAAAAGGTTTGGATTAAGAGCGAATCTGGCCAGTGCCGGTAACAACCCAGGTAGTAGTTGTCATCGCTTCTAACCCCATGGGTCCACGTGCATGCAACTTCTGATTTGAGATACCGATTTCTGCGCCAAAGCCCATCTGCTCACCATCGGTAAATCGCGTTGAAGTATTGACCATAACTGCGGCGCAATCAGAGAGGGCAATGAAACGAGCAGCTACCGCCTTATCTTCAGTGACAATAGCTTCGGTGTGATTGGTTCCAAACTTTGCAATGTGATCAGCGGCTGCATCAACGGAATCTACAACTGCAACATTCATCTCAAGCACACCATATTCAGTTGACCAGTTTTCGGTCGTTGCAAGTGTCGATGCAATATTGAATTTCTCTGCCACCTTCTGTGCCGCAGCATCAGAATGCAAGATGACTCCAGCATCGCTAAGTGCCTTGAGCGCCATTGGTAGGAATATTGGAGCTATCGACTTGTGCACAAGTAGCGTCTCGGCGGCGTTACAGACACTTGGTCGATGTGTCTTTGAGTTGATCAGGATTGGTAGCGCCTTATCAATATCTGCAAATTCATCAATGTAGACATGGCAGACACCGGCACCGGTTTCGATGGTTGGCACCGTTGATTCATCAACAACCATACGGATAAGTGCGGCGCTTCCACGCGGAATAACTAAATCAACTTTCCCTCGAGCTGTCAGAAGTGCTTTCGTGGTTGCACGGTCTTCAGATGGCACCAATTGAATGACTTCTGGTGAAATCTTTGTCGTACTCAAAGCATCGCGCATCACATTAACCAAAATTTCATTGCTGTTGTGGGCAGTTGATGAGCCCCGTAACAGCGCAGCATTTCCAGACATCAACAAAATAACCGCTGCATCGACAGTCACATTCGGGCGTGCTTCATAAACCATTCCGATAACACCAAATGGCACAGAGATCTGCTTAAGTTCGAGTCCGTTCTCCAAAGTTGATTCACGAAGGGTGCGACCGAGTGGATCAGGTAGCGCAGCTACTTGGCGCGCTCCCCCAGCCATGCCCTTAATTCGTTCTTCCGTTAAGAGCAGGCGATCTTGCATCTGTGGATGCATCTGATCTTTACGTGCGCACTGCATATCAATCTCATTTGCCGCCAAAATTTCGGCGCTCCGGGATTCAATAGCTTGCGCAATCGCTTCGAGTGCTGCCTTGCGTTCGGCGCCGGTCGCAGTAGAAAGCGTGCGGGCCGCAGTACGAGCTTTTGTTGCTAGTTCAGCAATGATTACGTCGGCGCTCATAGGAGTACTAAATCATCTCGGTGCACAAGTTCGCGTTCGTATTCAGCCCCAAGCGATGCGGCGAGTTCTTTCGTCGAACGCCCCAACATTTGTGGAATTTCAGAAGCATCAAAGGCCACAAGACCGCGCGCAATAACTTTGCCAGCCCGAGAAACGAGTTCAACGGTGTCGCCCGAGATGAATTCGCCTTCGACTGCGGTCACACCGGCAGGAAGAAGTGAAACGCCACGCTCGCAGATTGCCGTGACTGCGCCATCATCGAGAATGAGTCGGCCTTGTGGAGTTGAAGCATGTGCAAGCCAGAGCAATCGTGAATTAGCTTTAGAACTTTGTGCGGCAAAGAGCGTTCCAAAGTCATCTGCCTGCATGGCGCTGTGGCAGTGCGAAAGTGAAGTCAGGAGCATTGGAATTCCAGCACTGGTTGCAATGCGTGCCGCTTCTACCTTGGTCACCATGCCGCCGCTGCCAACTCCGGCCGAACCTGCACCGCCCAAAACTATTGATTCGATTTCAGACATGGCTGCTACGAAATGAATTGGTTTTGCACCGCTCTGGGTTGGAGGTGCGTCATAGAGAGCATCGATATCTGAAACCAATATCAATAAGTCAGCTTGAATAAGTAGGGCAACGAGTGCTGCCAGACGATCATTATCGCCGAAACGAATCTCTTGGGTGCCGACAGTGTCATTCTCATTCACAATTGGAATAACGCCTAGTGAAAGCAATTTAGTCAAAGTCTGCTGCGCATTTTGGTAGTGCGAGCGACGGACAATATCTTCGGTAGTAAGCAGAACTTGCGAGGATATAACGCCATGAGCTGAGAACTTCTCGTGGTACTGCGCAATGAGCAAACCTTGTCCCACTGATGCGGCTGCTTGCTGTGTTGCTAAGTCTTTTGGGCGAACTTTCAAACCAAGTGGAGCTAGACCCGCAGCAATTGCGCCCGATGAAACAAGTAGGACATCAGCACCACGCTGCTTTAAGGAATATGCGAAATCGACAATCTTTGCAACAGATTGTGGGTCTAACTCGGAACCAGCAGCACCGGTCAGGGAAGAAGAACCGATTTTGATAACAATACGCTTAGCGCTGGTTAAAACTTCGCGGCTCACTTGTCGCTACTTTCTGATTCGCTCTCTTCTTCATACTTTTCAATCTCATCTAAAGAAATCTTTATCTCAGGATTCGTTGGCTCCGCCACGTTGTACTCCCATTGGCGGGCAATCTCTTCATCTGAAAGTTTATCTGCCTCGCGTTCTACTGCGCCCCAAGAACCTTCAAGGCGCGAATCTTCACCACGACGATGCAAGAAACCAGCAAGTTGTTCGGCGCCAGCTTCGATAGTTGGCTCCCATTCAAATACGACTTCGTTATCGCCAGAGCCGATCCTTACTTCAGAACCTGCAACCGCGCCCTTCTTAAACAACTCTTTCTCAACTCCGAGTTGAGCTAGCCGATCTGCAAGATAACCAATTGCTTCTGCATTTTTAAAGTTTGTCTGGCGTACCCAGCGAACAACTTTCTGTCCGCGCACGCTAAAGGATCCATCACGATTAAGTTGTACTGAGAATCCAGAGTCATCGACTGCAACTGGACGCAGGATAATTCGAGTGCGCTCTTGCTTCGCCGCCTCTGTGCGTTCGCGCTGCACGAGTCGAGCCATGGCATACATCAACTCAGGAAGTCCTTCACGGCTTGCCGCGGAGACTTGATAAACCTCGTAACCCTTCTCTTTCAACTGCTCTTCCACCATATCGGCCATAGCTTTGCCGTCAGGTAAGTCGATTTTATTGAGAGCGACGATTCGCACTCGCTCTTCAAGTCCGCCATAAAGTGCAAGTTCATTTTCAATCGCATCGAGATCATCAATTGGGTTGCGATCTGTCTCTAGCGTTCCACAATCGAGAACATGCACGAGTGCCACGCAACGTTCTACGTGACGCAAGAACTGAAGTCCCAAACCTTTGCCTTGGGAAGCACCTGGAATAAGTCCTGGAACATCGGCCACGGTAAAGCGGGTGTCGCCTGCTTGAACGACGCCAAGGTTTGGCACGAGAGTAGTAAATGGATAGTCAGCGATCTTTGGACGAGCCGCGGAAATTGCAGCGATGAGAGAGGACTTTCCGGCACTTGGAAAACCAACGAGTGCGATATCAGCGACAGATTTAAGTTCGAGTCTGAGTTTACGTTCTTCACCTGGTTCGCCAAGAAGTGCAAAACCTGGTGCGCGTCGCTTGGAAGATGAGAGCGCTAAATTGCCAAGCCCACCATGACCACCACGTGCTGCAAGAAATGTGGTACCAATTCCGATGAGGTCTGCAATTTGTTCGCCGTTTTCATCATAGATAACTGTTCCGTTTGGGACAGGCAGGATGAGGTCTTCACCGGATACGCCATCTTTGCGATCGCCATAACCTTGATGGCCTGATGTTGCTTTGCGATGTGGCGAATGGTGAAAATCAAGCAAGGTAGTTACCGAAGAATCAACAACGAGAATAATGTCTCCACCCCGTCCGCCGTTACCGCCATCTGGCCCACCGAGTGGTTTAAATTTTTCGCGCTTTACCGAGACGCAACCATCGCCGCCTTTTCCAGCAGAAGCAAAGAGCGTGACGCTATCGATAAATGTTGTCATCTCGCCTCACTACCTTTCCTTCTCGTCTAGCTCATCTAGCTACCTGGTTGAATCTGCTTGAGTAAATAAAAAAGCGGACCGCGATAAATGCGGCCCGCTCCTTTTAGAGAAACCTAAATTAAACTGCAGGGACTACATTCACTACGCGACGACCGCGAGCGCGACCGAATTCAACTGCACCTGCTGCAAGAGCAAAAAGTGTGTCATCTTTACCGCGTCCTACATTCTTGCCTGGGTGGAAGTGTGTTCCACGCTGACGAACGAGAATTTCACCTGCATTAACTTCTTGACCGCCGAAACGCTTAATACCGAGGTACTGTGGGTTTGAATCGCGACCGTTACGTGTTGAGGAAACGCCCTTTTTACTTGCCATTTATCTGCTCCCTTAACCCTTACTTAGCGCCGCTGATTGCGGTGATTTTTACGCGAGTGTGCTGTGCACGAAAACCTTGACGACGGCGATGGCCGGTCTTGTTCTTGTAACGAAGGATGTCGATCTTTGGACCCTTAACTTCGTCAATAACTTCGCCGGTCACCTTCACAGCTGAAAGAACCTTTGGATCAGTTGTAACGCTTGCGCCATCTACGACGAGGAGTGCTGGGAATGAAACTGATGAACCAGCAGCAGCGTCGATACGATCGACTGTGATGGTCTCGCCAACAGTTACCTTCTCCTGGCGTCCGCCAGCTTTAACGATTGCGTACATTCTTATTGCCTCAGTTCTTCTGATCTCTACGCCTGTGCACAAGTGGCTAGGCAGACGCTAAGGGTACGGATTTCATACCCCGTGGGTCAAATTGGCCTCTAAATAGAGGTAATCCAGGGCTAGGCGGTGATGACCCCGGAGCTAGCGGCCCTGCGGCGGCGCTTTCCCTTGGGGGCAACAATTTCTGGCTCTGCATCAGTCTCTTCATCATGAATAACTTCAGAATTGATACTTTCTTCAATTTCCGCATCTGGTGATTGAGAATTTACTTGTGGCATTGGAGCCTTCATCTTCACTGGATCCATATGTACATGAATACCACGTCCATTACATGAATCACATGTCGTTGAGAATGCTTCGATGAGGCCTTGTCCTACACGCTTACGTGTCATTTGAACCAGACCTAGTGACGTAACTTCAGCAACTTGATGCTTAGTGCGATCGCGACCGAGCGCTTCAACTAAACGACGTAATACGGCATCACGATTTGATTCAAGAACCATATCGATAAAGTCGATGACGACGATTCCACCTAAGTCACGAAGACGAAGTTGACGGGCAATTTCCTCAGCTGCTTCCAAGTTGTTCTTGGTAACGGTTTCTTCCAAGTTTCCGCCCTTACCAATGAATTTACCTGTGTTCACATCGATAACGACCATCGCTTCTGTGCGGTCGATAACAAGTGAGCCTCCAGATGGGAGGTAAACCTTGCGATCGAAAGCTTTCGCCAGTTGCTCTTCTACTCGGTAATCAGCAAATAAGTCACCGCTGCCGGAATACTTCTCGATTTTCGAAACCAGTTCTGGGGCGATTGAACCAAGGTATGAAGTGATTTCGTCCCATGCTTCGTTGCCTTGAATAATGAGCTTGCGGAAATCTTCATTGAAGATATCGCGGATTACGCGCACGGCTAGATCTGGCTCAGAGAGAAGAAGTGCCGGTGCGTGGAAGTTTGGATTCTCAGATTTCTGATAAATATCTTCCCATTGCGCTTTTAGTCTCTCGACATCGGCAGTGAGTTCAACTTCGGATACTCCTTCAGCCGCTGTTCGCACAATGACGCCAGCTGTATCAGGAATTAAATTCTTCAGGATTGCTTTTAGGCGAGTGCGCTCTGATTCAGGTAGGCGCTTAGAGATTCCACTCATGCCGCCACCAGGAACATAGACAACGTAACGACCCGGCAATGAGATTTGGCTTGTTAGGCGTGCGCCTTTCTGGCCAATCGGATCCTTTGTTACCTGAACGAGAACTGGCTGACCAGTTTTCAAAACCATTTCAATTTTGCGTGGTTCAGATTCAGAGATGCCTGCGGCATCCCAATTTACTTCACCCGCATAGAGGACAGCGTTACGTCCCTTTCCAATATCAACGAATGCCGCTTCCATAGAGGGGAGAACATTCTGCACGCGACCTAAGTAGACGTTACCAACATATGAAACGTTGGCATTTCTATTGACGTAGTGCTCGACCATCACATTATCTTCAATAACTGCGATTTGAATACGGTCTCCGATTTGGCGGACAACCATCTCGCGATCAACATTTTCACGTCGGGCTAAGAATTCTCCATCAGTAATGATTGTTCCGCGGCGGCGATATGGCTCGCGATATTCACGACCTTCGCTGCGCCCACGATCGCGATCACGATCACGGCGATTACGCGTTCCGCGTTCAGAACGATCACGTGCTGGACGCTCTGTCTTCTCGCGAACTTCACGAACTTTAACAATTGTGACAACGCCATCTTCATCAATGACTTCACCAGGTGTGACGCCTTCACCTGTTGCGCGACGGCGACGGCGACGGCGATGAGTTGAACCCTCACCTGAATCTTCTGAATCACTTGACTCATCATCTGATCCCTCTTCGGAATCTGAATCTTCTGGATTTTGACCATCTACCTGTGGCTTACGACGACCTCGACCTCCGCGACGGCGACGGCGATTGCGCCCGGTGCGAGAATCTGAATCTTCATTATCTTCCTCGGCGACGACAGCATCTACTGCATCTTTAGCAGGCGCTTCCTTCTTTGCCGCTTTTGGTGCGCGCTTAGGTGCAACAGCATCTGTGGGCGCAGCTTGGAACATCGGTACCGGAACTGCGGCAGCTTTCTTGCGAGACTTAGGCGCAGCCTCTGTCTCAGCAGCTGCACTTACCTCTACATCTGCAGTGGGTACACCTAGTGATTTCTTACTTGATTTCTTAACCGCACGTTTGCGCGGTGATTTTGGCTCGATAGCCATGGCACCAAATCCTTTAGCGCGTATCTGCTATTTTCTAGTAGCGATACACATTCTCGTGGCCCACAGTGCTTCCCTTGTCAGGATTCAATTGTGAGCAAAACTCATTTTTAATCTCTTTTGTAGTCCGCCGCAGGCGCGATAAAGATCGCTGGCCGCGCTGAACTGTTGGGCAAAGTATGACAGATAGGGCCGAAGAAAACCTATTTTGAGCGTGAATCAGCCACGCTGTCTGGCGTGAACGTTCTGCAGCAGCCCAATTCCGATGAGGTTTGCGAACATGCTGGAACCACCGTAAGACAGGAATGGAAGCGGCACTCCCGTCATGGGCATCAGCCCCAATGTCATACCGATATTTTCAAAGACTTGAAAAGCAAACCAGGCAATAACTCCCGTACACACAAGGGTTCCATAGGGGTCCGTCGATCTTCGTGCAATTCCAAAAGCTCGCATAAGAATGGTGAGCAATAAAAGAATAATTACCGAGCTGCCAAGAAAACCGAGCTCTTCTCCGGCAACGGTAAAGATGAAGTCAGTCTGTTGTTCTGGCACAAAACGTCCATTTGTTTGCGGGCCATTAAATAACCCAGTTCCTACCAGTCCACCAGAGCCAACTGTGATGCGCGCTTGCCGCAACTGATATCCAGCACCCTGTCGATCAGCGTTTGGGTCAACAAATGATTGCAATCGCTTAACTTGGTAATCGCTGATTACTCCAGTTTTAGTTGCAACAACTCCGCCAAGAATTGCCAACAAAATCAGGCCGGCAATCCATCGTGTGGG
>Ga0079301_1001542_pt1 | contig 10530 bp, 8 predicted proteins | sample Wag4_2014_7_11_3_FD_74797 | JGI IMG/M metagenome (GOLD analysis project Ga0079301, IMG submission 74797) | Fresh water mixed with fracking chemicals microbial communities from Ohio, USA - Utica-2 Time Series FC 2014_7_11 | ecosystem: Engineered > Industrial production > Chemical products > Input...
GAACTCGGCTGAAATAGCCGTATGGACTCCAACCTGCTGTACTCCACGGTACTTGTTCTGCACTCGGTGTTGCGCTTGGCGCTGGTGGTGCTGGTGTTGGGTGCGCTGTGGCGCGCCTTCAGCGGCTGGCGAGCGGCCCGCGCGTACGATGCTGGCGATAAGGCTTGGTGGTTACCGTTGACCATCGTCACGGATGTGCAGCTAACGCTAGGACTCCTGCTGTACTTCGTATGGAGTCAGGCGGCCGCCACTGCGCGCGCATCGCTTGCCGATGGTGGCATGAAGGATCCGGTGCAGCGCTTCTGGGCGATGGAGCACATGGCCTCCATGATCTTGGTGGTGGTGCTCGTGCATGTTGCGAAGATCATTGCACGGCGCTCGACCCAACGCCCCGCGCGCGGTCAGTTCACAGCCATGGTGCTGTTGCTTCTAAGCGTGGCTCTAGTGGCCAAGATGACTCCGTGGCCGTGGAGCAAGCACGAGGGCATTCAGCGCCCGATCGTGCGCGGTGTTTTGGGCTGATGTCAGTGAGGCGCTGCGCGGTCGCGCAGCACCATCAAGCGCGGCTCCGTCAGTTCCAGTAGCGCGTCGCGCACGCCCTCACGCCCTTGTCCTGAGTCCTTGACACCGCCGTACGGCATGTGATCCACACGCCAATTCGGTACATCACCGATGATGACACCGCCCACCTGCAGGCGGTCCCAGGCGCGCAGCGCTTTGCTGTAGTCGCGTGTGAAGACTCCCGCCTGCAGGCCAAAGCGTGAACGGTTGACGGCTTCAAGCGCGTCGTCATAGTGATCATAGGGGATCAATACGACTACCGGGCCGAAGGCCTCTTCGGCGTGTAGCGGTTCGTCCTCGGGCACATTGACGAGTACAGTAGGCTCCAGCAGTGCGCCGCGTCGTGTTCCGCCACACAGCACCCGCGCGCCGCGCGCACAGGCACTCTGGATCCACTGCTCCAAGCGCAGGGCTTCTTTCCCCGCGATCAACGGGCCCACCGTGGTGCGCTCGTCGTGGGGATCTCCGCATACCAATGCTTGTGAGGCGGCTACGAAACGGGCTTCAAACGCAGTGTAGATCGAGCGGTGCACATACAGTCGCTGGGCTTTGATGCACGACTGACCCGATTGGTAGTACGCACCGGTCAAGCAACGGGCAAGCGCATCCTCGAGATCCCAATCAGGCTCCACGATCGCCGCAGCGTTGCCGCCCAGCTCCAGCACGACCTTCTTCTTGCCAGCGCGCTGCTTCAACGCCCAACCTACTTCGGGTGAGCCGGTGAAGGACACCAGCGCCGCTTGCGGGTGTGTGCTGAAGCCATCGGCCACTTCGCGCGTGCAAGGCAAGATGGAGAACGCACCTGCGGGCAAGCTCGTGTGCGCCAACACCTCACCCATAAGCAAGGCGCTCACCGGTGTCCACGAGGCCGGCTTCAGCACAAATGGACACCCTGCAGCGATCGCCGGCGCGATCTTGTGCGCCGCCAGGTTCAGCGGAAAGTTGAAGGGCGAGATGAACGAGCACACGCCAACCGGCACGCGCTTCACAAAGCCATGCAGGCCCACACCGCGCGGCGAGGCGTCCATGGGCAGGACCTCGCCACTGATGCGCGTCGCTTCCGCAGCGGCCAGTTGAAAGGTGTCGATCAAGCGCGTGACTTCACCGCGCGCATCGCGAATGGGCTTGCCGGCTTCCACGCACAACACCTCGGCGAGCAACTCGCGTCGCGCAGCGAAGGCGCTGGCAGCCTGCAGCAACACATCGCGTCGTTGGTGCGCAGGCATGGCTGCCATCGCCGGCGCTGCAGCGGCTGCCGCTTGGAAGGCTGCGTCAATGTCCGAAGCGCTCGCTTGCGCCACGCGCGTAGCCACGGCTCCTGTGTGCTTGTCCAGCACAGCGAGATCCGTATTGGGTTGCACGGCACGGGAGGCGAGCCAAAAGGGGTAGGTGGCGCTAAGCATGACCCCATCAGCCTAGCGCGCAACTGCCCTGCGCACGGCATACTGAACCGTGATGCGCATCGACATCGTCCATCCACTCGCTCGTGTGGGCAACACTGGCAATCGCACCACAGCCCTGCGCTTGGCGCGCCTGCTGGGCGCGCACCATGCGGTGCGCGTGCGCCCGCGCTGGCGCCATGGCCACAGCGATGTCCTAATTGCTTTACATGCGTTGCGCAGCCAGGCTTCCATTGCCGCTTGGAAGCGTGCGCATCCACGCGGACGGTTGATCGTCGTGCTGACCGGCACGGACATCTACGGCGCTGGTGCGGCGGATGCGCGCACGCAGGCTTCTTTGAAGCACGCTTGGCGCATTGTGGCCTTGCAAGCCGATGCCGCGGCGCGTGTGCCTGCAGACTTGCAAGCCAAGACGCGTGTGATTCTGCAGTCGGCCGTCCTGCCACCTTGAGTACGGCGCATTGCCGCGGCGTGTCCCGCGGTGGCTTCTACGGAAGTGGTTGCGCTGAGTCACTTGCGCGCGGTCAAGGACCCGCTCTTGTTGCCACAGGCTCTACAACGTCTCGACTCGCAGCTTGTGCTCTCTGCAGTGCACATGGGCGGCAGCTTGGATCCCCAACTTGCCGACGCGGCGCGCGCGATCGAGCTCAGCTCACCTGCCCCACGCTGGCGTTGGCTCGGTGAGCGCACACGCTGTGCAGCCCTGCGTCGCCTGGCGCGCGCGCGTGCTTTGGTGCTGACAAGTCGTCAGGAAGGTGGCCCTAGTGTCCTAGCCGAAGCCGCGCTGCTTGGTCGTCCTATTCTCGCCACGCGCGTGGGTGGCGCCGTGGGGATGTTGGGTCAGGAGCATCCGGGGCTTTACAACGTAGGGGACTCGCAAGGGCTTGCGGCCTTGCTCACGCGCCTTGCTACGGACACCGCGTGGGTGGAAGACATGGCAGCGCACAGCCGTGCCTTGGCTGCGCGCTTTGATCCGCTTTTGGAGCAGCAGTTGTGGGAGCAGTTGCTCCGCGAGCCGCCTCCTGTCTAGGGCCTTCAGTACCGATGCTGGCGATACACCCAACGCCCCGGCACCCATTCGCGACGCGTGACCGTTTCATAGCGGCCTGGCACACACTCCGTGCGCCAGTACCCAGGACGGACCAACACCTCATAAGGACGCCCGCAGTGGTCATAGGCTGTGCGGTACTCGGCCGGCACCCACACTTGCGTCTGCCGCGCCTCGATCCACACGCGTTCGCAGCGTTCCGTCCAATAGCCCTCCATCCACTCGCGTTGCGGTGCGGGCTCGCATACCGGCCAGCCCACGCGTAGCTCTACGCGGCCCCAGTCGGCTCTTACGCGTACCTTCTTGTCGCCGGCCATAGCCGGGGCGACCAGACAGACGGCGATTCCAGCACACATCACGAGAGTTCGGGTCATTTGCAGCATGGTTGGTGGCTCCTGCCTCGCCCAAGAGCGAAACTCGTGCCAACCTCCCACAGCCGTTCAGTCACCGCGTACTGTCCACTCCTGTGGACATACAGCTCAATCCTTCTTGCTCGCGCGCTCGAAGATGACCTCCGCGAAGCCGGCAGCGCCCTTCAAGCTGCCACCCGGCGCACGCTCCAGAATGCGGATCTCCACGCGCTTGGCAGACTGCGTCTTCTCAAAGCGCACGGTGGTCGGCTCGAGCTCATTGACCGAGCAAGTCACCTCGACAGGCTTCTCCTTGCCGACCTTGATCGAGAGCTTCACCAAGCGATCGCTGCTGCCTACATCGGCCACACTCCGTTGCGCGGGATGCAGCGTGAGTGCATCGAACTTGAGCGCCGCACCCGTGGCTTCGATGGCGAGCATCGGTTGCGCATCGTCTTTCTTGCACAACCAACGCGTCATCAGCGTGCCATCAAGCCCTTGGCTGGCGCGATCTCTGTCCGAGTACTCCGAACTAGCGCTGCACTTGATCCCTTCAGTCGGTGCGACTTGGCGATTGCGCCAAGTTGCCGCCTCGAGCATCCAAGTCTGCAACGATCCTTCCGAGATCAGCGTGCGCTCCTTGGACTCGATGGTGCCTACCGGCTCCTTCGCGCCCGCAGGAGCATCTGCATTCAGAACCGTGAGGCGCGCCTTGAGCTTGTAGGCTCCGGCATTGACGAGCGCGTGACGGTAGGGGAATGGCTCACCCTGCCAAACCTTGGTGCCATCCAGATCGAGGGTCTTCACCACGCGATTGTCGACGAGGTACTCGACCTTCAACACGCGCACACCACCCAGCTCCTCGTTGCCGTACTTGCGCAGCGTGCGCTCCGAGAGACTGGCGATCCACAGGGCCGCATTGGATCCCCCCGAAGCCTTGAGGCGCACCGCCTCGTTCGGGTCATCTGCGAGCACAGGCTGCGCAAAGAAGTCGCGCGTCTTGACCGTCGGGCGTGAGGCACGCTTCAAGAACAAGATGGCAAAGCACGTGTCGGCCACATTGCCAGGGTGCGCGCCACTGTAGAAGTCGTTCGCGTGCCAAGAGCCATCGGTGGGGCTCTGCCGCGGCAAGATCCAGCGCGCTCCTTCGGCATACCACTCGTGATTGCCAAGCAACTCGGTGCCCAGCAACGACCCCACGCGCTCGATGCCGTAGGCATAGTAGAACGGCCAACCGCCCCAGATGGGCTTTTGGTTGTCTGCTTCCACAAAGGGGAACTGATCACCGAGCCACGCGGCACCCCATTGAATGCCTTCAAAGGAGCGCGTGCCCAACTCGCCTTTGACGCGGTTGTTCAAGCACTCGCGTGCGATGGCGATGACCGAGACGCCTGCGGCAACCATTGCGGGGCGGATCTCGACATTGTCGCGGTAGCCGAAGCCCGCGGCGTTGACCTTGCCACCTGCCACACCGCCGCTGCCGAGTCCATCGGTCTGCGCGCGCACAGGTGCATCGATCTGACGCGGGTCTTCCTGTAAATCGAGCACCGCTTCCATGGCTTCGATCCACACCTTCTCGGGGATCTCGATGCCCGCATGGTGCGCGGCGCGCAAGCCCAGCACGGCGTACTGCGTGTTGGACAGATCCGTTTCACTGGGGTCTTTGTTCCACTTGTCCCAGTCACCTTCCCAAGTGGTGGGATAGCCCCACAGACCACCGCGTTGGTCCTTCATCAACTTCTGCGCGATGGCCTTCATGCGCGGCAAATACTTCGACTCGCGTGAGGCCTCGTACGCGGTCAGCATCAAGCCGGCGGTGTACGTCTCGTTATAGGGCAACACATCCAACGCAGCGAACGCGCGCTGCACACTCGGATGTTCCATGGTGAGACCCGAGCGCAGCAAGGTGTAGGCACACAACGCGGCGGTGCCGCCATGAAAGCCACCACCGCGCGGCTTTTGCATCATGCCCCAGCTGCCGTCCATCATCTGCTGGCGCAGCAAGTACTGCACACCACGCTCGATGGCCGCTTCCACTTGCGCTTGCAGTTGCGGGTCACGCGCGATCAACACGGGGGGCGCTGTTTCGCCCAGTAAACTCCAGCGCTCGATGCTGACCTTGGCGCGACCGGGAATGAAGCCCACTTCGCCGAGCGACGCGCGCCCAATGTCGATGGTGGAGAGCGTGGCGCCCGCGATCGTGACCGACAACATGTTCGCTGTGCGGCGCACCTCTACATCGAAGGCTTTACCAGGTGTCGCGTGCTTGGCAATCAGTGCGAGCTTCTGCTGCTTGGAGCCATAGAACTCTCCATCCGCCGCAAAGTTGCCTTCGGGGCCGTCAAGGATGATGTACGCACCGCCCACGCGCAGCGCAGCACCCGTACCTTCGAACGCGTCGAAGGTCAGGCGCAGTTTGACACCACCATCATTCACGGTCAGCAACTCATCCGCCCACAGCGGATCGCCAGAGGATGTCAAGCCATCCTTGGTGCGTGCCCACGGCGCGCCCTCGTAGCGCAAACGCTGGATCGTCTTGCCGTCGATCAAGATGCGTTCGGCCAAAGCCTCAGGTGCTTGGGCAACGACAGGCGGAGCGCAGAACAGCGCACACACGACCGCGAGCAGGGGGAGCAGATGCCGCATAGCCCTAGGGTCGCCGATAGCCTCCAAGATGGTCAAGCACACACGACAAGAACCGTGCGGGATGGCGTAGAAGCGCTGCCTCGACTAGGGTGAGGCCATGCACCTCTCCCGCACCCTGCGCTCGTCCATGCTGGCAACACTCGTACTCTTGGGGGCGCCGTCCGCATGGGCGCAAGGCAGCGATGACTGCAGTGCGGCCATGGCCATCGCAGGGTTTGGCAGCTTTGCGCTCGATACTTCGGCTGCTACGACGAGCACGAACGGCAGCGATTGCGTCGGCATGCAGCAGGATCACTTCTGGCAGTGGACTGCACCGAGCAGCGGCTTGGTGACCGTGACGACCTGCTTCCTGGTGGGGTTCGATAGCGTTTTGGCCGTCTACAGCGGTGCCGGCTGCCCGAGTGGCCCGGCCTCGTGGTGTGTGGACGACAGTTGCGGCTACCAAACCACACTGGTGTTCCCTGCACAGGCTGGCAGCGTCTACATGCTGCGGATCGGCAGCTATCCCGGCAGTCTGGGCGGTACAGGCAGCTTCTCGATCTCAGCGGGAGGCCCGCCAGGTTGTACCTCCACCAATGGTCCCGATGTGATCGTCGGCGACATTGGCGATATCGCCAACTACACGCCGCTCTTGGGCTCCGATGCCATCAGCTTGGGGACGACTTCGTGCAACATCGGCGACACCTGGCTGGATTGGTTTGCCTCCACCAATCGTCACCCAGTCATTGGTGGCAACTTGTACCGCTACATGCTGGTCGATGGCGCGTCGCGCTTCGAGCACATTGGCATGAGCTGGCTCAAGCACGGCTTCTATGCCTTGAGTGACACGCTGTGCTGTCCTGCTTGTGTGGCTACCGACGGCACGCACTTGGGCGTGTCGTGTTCTGATCCGTATACCGCCGAACGCAACGGCAGCCAGTCAGGTTTGGGTCCGCGTTGGCAAGTGAATGCGACCACGGGCGTGTTCACCTATCCGCCGGCGAATCCGCCGTGGAGTGGGCCGGTCGCGCGGCGTTTGCAGTTCACACTGCAGGACATCGATACATCGGCTACGACGCGCTATGTAAGCGAGACCCAATACGTCACTCCGGATGATGCTGCAGCCGGCAATCACAACAACAACGCCAGCTGGCGCGAGTTGGCCGCAGGCGGCACCAGCACCAACCGCGTGTTCACGCTGCTCGGCACGACGCAACGCCAGCAGTCCGCTCTGTCCGCGTGGGCGCAGTTTGATACCGGCGTCACCTTATCGCAGGCGCAAGCGGATGGCTTGTACCTCGTGGGAAGCCGTGCGACCCAACTGGCGAACGGGCTGTGGCGCTACGAGTACGCCGTGCAGAACCTGAACAGCGACCGAGCAGCCGGTGTGTACACGGTGCCGGTGCCGGCGGGTGTCAGCATCTCCAATGTGGGCTTCCATGATGTGCACTACTCGAATGGCGATGGCCCGAGTAGTGTCAATTATTCTGGACAAGATTGGACACCGACAGTAACCGCCGGTGCAGTGTCGTGGGCCTGCCTGACGCAAGCGCAGAGCGCATCGGCCAATGCCTTGCGTTGGGGGAGCACGTACAACTTCCGCTTTGATGCACCAGTAGGTCCTACGCAGGGCTCGGCCAGCATCGGCTTGTGGAAGAGTGGCGGTGCCGCAAGTGTGGCGGCAACGATCCAGTTGCCGAGTGCCGGCGCTACGGGGGCTGCGTACTGCTTGGGCGACGGCAGCGGCACAGCCTGCCCGTGCGGCAATCTGGCGCCGGTGGGGGTCCAGAGTGGTTGCCTCAACTCCTTAGGCCAAGGGGCGCGCCTGCTGGCCAATGGCTTGCCTTCGCTCAGCGCGGACACGCTGCAGTTGACGGGTTCGAACATGCCCGACAGCACCGCCTTGTACTTCCAAGGCACCGCGCAGCAGTCGGGTGGCGTTGGCGTCGTCTTCGGCGATGGCCTGCGCTGCGCCGCAGGTACTGTCGTGCGCTTGGGCACCAAGCTCAATGTGGCGGGCAGTTCGAGTTACCCCACAGGATCTGAAGTAGCCGTGTCCGTACGCGGTCTCGTCACCGCCCCCGGTAGCCGCGCGTACCAAGTTTGGTACCGCAATGCCGCGGCCTTCTGTAGTGCTTCCACCTTCAACCTCACCAACGGTTGGTGGTTGGTCTGGTCCCCCTGACGACCAGATGCGTTGCCGGACTGCCCAAATAGAGGCATTGGTGCTACGCTTTGAGGGGCACGCGTCTGCGCGTGCAGTTCACTCCCCACGGAAAAGGACCACGGAAAAGGGACCATGAGCCTTATTCGCAGCGCACTCGCACTCTCAGTGTTGTCAGCCTTCGCGTCAGCGCAAGGCACGGACACCTGCACGACACCCACTCCGATCACGGGCAACGGGCCGTTTGCATTCAACAACTCGGCCGCCACCAACACGACTGGTGCTGGTGTGGTTTGCGCCGGCCTAGGTCGCGACCTCTTCTGGGTTTGGACTGCACCGGCTGCTGGAGCCTTTGATGTGTCTACCTGCGGTGGGGCCTCGTTCGACACGGTGATCGCTGTGTACGCAGGAGCCACTTGCCCCGGCGCATCGGGCGCGTCGTTGACTTGCAACGACGACTCGTGCGGTCTGCAAAGCACGGCCACCTTCACGGCAACCGCCGGCACGCAGTACCTGATCCGGATTGGTTCCTACAACGGCGGAGCCGGTGGTGCTGGCACCTTTACCATTGCTGCGAATACGGGCGGTGGCGGTGGTACCGGCGGATGCCCGACGCAAACAACGGGTCCGGATGTGATCGTCGGTGAGATCCCCGATGTGTCCAACTATGTGCCGGTGTCCGGTGTGGATGCCATCAGTTTGGGCACGACCTCCTGCAACATCGGCAACCAAACCCTGTTGTGGATCGCGTCCACCAACCAGCACCCCGTGATCGGCGGCAACCTCTACCGCTACAAGGTGGTGAACGGTGCCGGCCGGATGGAGCAAATCGGCATGAGCTGGTTGAAGCACGGCTTCACCGCCTTGGCCGGCAATGTATGCTGCCCGTGCAACAACCCGGGTACGGGTACTCTGCTGGGTGTGGGTTGCTCCGACCCTTACGGTTCGGGCCTCAATGGTTCGCAGTCGGGCTTGGGCCCGCGTTGGCAAGTGAACGCGGACACGGGTGCGTTCACCTATCCGCCCGCCAACCCGACTTGGTCGGGCAGTGTCGCGCGTCGCTTGCAGTTCTTGTCGGCTGATACCACAGGCCAACCTGCTGGTACGCGCTACTTCGGCGAAGCGCAGTATGTCACGCCGGATGACTCTGCCGCAGGCAACCAGAACAACAACGTGAGCTACCGCGAGTTGACTACGCTCGATGGCGCGAACTTCAGCTTGACCGGTGCCACCCAGCGTCAATTGGCCGCGATCGAAGCGTGGCCGGCTCTCGAACCGGGTGCAGTGGTGGTCAATGCCGAAGTCACGGGCGAAGGCTTGTACAAGGTCGGCTACAAGGTCACCAACCTCGGGGGCGGCCAGTGGCACTACGAGTACGCCGTCTACAACATGAACAGCCACAAGAGCGGTGGCTCCTTCACGGTGCCGATTGGCACGGCGACGCTGTCTTCGGTGGGTTTCCACGATGTGGATTACCGCAACGGTGATGGTGAGACCAACATCAACCGTGATGGCACCGATTGGAACAGCACGCAAAGTGGTGGCACAATCACGTGGGCGACGGCGCCTGAGGCCATCAACGCCAACGCGAACGCCTTGCGCTGGGGCTCGACCTACAACTTCCGTTTCGTGGCCAATGTGGCGCCTGTGATGGGCAATGCGGCGATTGGTCTGTGGCGTGGTGGTACGGGTTCGGTGACGGTGCCGGTGGAGATCCCCGGCGGTGTCATCAACAGCCTCGGCTTCTGCTACGGCGACGGCAGCGCGACGGCTTGCCCGTGTGGCAACAATGCCACCGCTGGCTCGCAGAGTGGTTGCAACAACTCGCTAGGTTCGGGTGGTCGCTTGCAGGCGACCGGCACGGCGAGCATCACCAACGACACGCTGGTGCTCACGGGTACGCAAATGCCGAATAGCTCGGCCCTGTACTTCCAGGGCACGACTCAGGCCAATGGTGGCCTCGGGACGACCTTCGGCGACGGCCTGCGCTGCGCGGGCGGCACGGTGGTGCGCCTTGGCACCAAGAACAATGTCGCCGGTGGTTCTAGCTACCCGGCGGTTGGCGATGTGTCGGTGTCGCTGCGCGGTGGTGCGACGGCTGGTACCAGCCGCAGCTACCAACTGTGGTACCGCAACGCTGCCGCGTACTGCCAGCCGGAGACCTTCAACCTCACCAACGGTTGGTGGTTGACCTGGCAGCCCTGATAGGGGCGTCCAACGAGTTGCTCTGAAACGCAAGCGAGGGCCGATCACCTGCGTGGTGGTCGGCCCTCGCAGCGTACTCTAGACTCTGGCCCCTTATGGAGACGCGCGTAGAGTTGCAGATTGAGCGCGTCGCACCTGGTGGCGATGGTGTGGCCCATGTCGACGGGCTCGTCGTGT
>Ga0079301_1001544_pt1 | contig 10527 bp, 9 predicted proteins | sample Wag4_2014_7_11_3_FD_74797 | JGI IMG/M metagenome (GOLD analysis project Ga0079301, IMG submission 74797) | Fresh water mixed with fracking chemicals microbial communities from Ohio, USA - Utica-2 Time Series FC 2014_7_11 | ecosystem: Engineered > Industrial production > Chemical products > Input...
GCTCGAAGGTCCGGCCGCCGCGAGGCGACAGCGTCAACCGCACGGTACCCCAGCGGACCCTGGCCAGCTTCAGCGCCCGGAGAGGACCGTCCGTGAACGCGTGCAACAGGGTCGGTGTCCGGAGCTGGGCCGGGACGTGGCCATCCAGCGGGAGTTCGTACCAGGGATGCCGGGGATCTTTCAGATCAGCCCGGACCCGGGGCATGAGCGGGCTGCTCACGGGCACCGTCAGGGTGCCGTCGTCCCGCACCCGCGGACGCCCGACCTTGAAGATGTTGCGGCGGTAAGTCTCCCAGTAAGCTTTCAGGGCAGCGCGATTCGCCTTGTCCTTCTTGTCGCCTGCCGGCGGGGCGAATGCTGCCGGCGCCTTCGCTCCGGGAGCCGTGACCACCGACCACGGCGTGCCCTTGAGCTTTCCGTCGGCGCGGGTTTCCTTTCGAGGTGCGGGCTGACCTTTTCGGTGGTCGAAGACCGTCTGGCGCCGCCGGAGCTGGATCTGCCAGCCCTTGCCCCAGCGCACCACCCGCGCCTCGAAGGAGCGGGCATCTCGCGGTGACAGCGTCAACCGCACCGTCCCGGGCCGCTCCTGGACGAGTTGCCAGGACCGGTACGGGGCGGTGGGGCCGAGGAACTGCTGCCGGTTGCCGCTCACGCGCGCGGGAACGGGACCGGAAAAGGGAACCTCGAGCCAGGCCTGGTCCGGACGCTCGACGACCAGCCGGACCGACGGTGCCCGCTCACCCTCGACGGGCACGATCAGCGTGCCGTCTCTCCAGAGAAAGGGCTGTCCGACCTGGTAGCGGTCGAAGGTCCGGGCCTTCCGGAAGCCCGAAACCGTCCCCGCCGCCTGGTAGTGCACCGGAACGGCCGCGAACGCGGAAAGGGCGAGGGACGAGCCGATCAGCCCGCCCAGCCAGGGCAGGATCATTCTGCGCATAGTTGAGACACCGAGTTGTCGACGAACACGGGGAGCCGCTGCAGCACGCGCTTGCCCGCCGGGGTGATGCCGATGAAGTCGAGGTTGGTGGGGCCCTGCGGCATCGGCCATGAGTTGAACTCCCCGGCCCATGAAGCTGCCCGGGTCAAGGTCACCAGCAGCCGACGTTCCGGAATGAGGGTCCACAGCTCGCAAGAGGTCACGTCATCGGGCATGCCCGTGAGGCTCAAGCTCACGACCCCCGAGATGCGCTGGAGGTCATCCGGGACGCCACTGTTGAACCCCGTGGCCGAGATGTTGAAGGTCAGGGACGCCTCGTCCGGGCGAACGAAGATGTCGTTGTAATCGTCGGCCACCGCGTCATCCTTGGCCCCGAGGCGGTCCAGCAAGGAATTGCCCGAGCCGGTTCCGCCTCCGGCGCCCGAGCCGGAACCCGGAACGGGGGTGGCCGCCGGATCCGGAACCTCGGTGGGTTTCAGGGCCTCCTGCAACAGATCGGTGACGTCCTGCGTCGGCAGTTTCGAAAGTTTGTCCCGGATGTCCTTCTCGAAGCTGGAGAGCTTGTCGGGCTGAACCAGATCCAGCAGGTCGTCCCGGCCGCTCAGCAACGGGTCTGGCTTGAGGAGCCCGTTCGAGGCGATCTTGTCGACCAGCAGGGAGGAGGCCAGGTCGACCCTCACGCATTCCACGCTGGTCGTCGGGAACACGAGCTTCTCGAGGGTCCGGGTCCCCGCATCCGATTCGTGCACGACGCGAAGGATGCTGGCCCCGCCGCGGGGCACATCCTGGATCCGGAAATTCCCCGATCCGTCGGCCGTCGCGCGTGAGATCTCGGTCTTGAAGTCCCGGGCGAGCAGGATCACGGTCGCTCCGGCCGCGGGCAACTCGGACAGGCTCGCATCGGCGGCACCCGCAACCGGAATGCGCGCACGTCCCAGCAGGAGGGCCGTCCCGTCGGTCAGACGGGCCGCGAACTCTTTCCCCACCCCTGACAGCGTGGGCCGCGGCAGCAGCGGCGATGCACAGGACGCCGTCACCAGGAGGGGGCCGAACAGGGCGAGCAGCCTCGCAAGATGACGTCTCACTGGAGCCCCGCTTGCTCGACGCTTCCGAGCGGACCGCTGCTGTTAAGTCCCCCGAACAGCTGCAAGAAGTTCCCCACCACGGCCGCCGCCTCGAAGCCACGCGCCGTGCCCAGACTCAGGCCGCTGACGGTGGAAAAGGACCCCAGGCTGCCATCGGCGGCGATGGTGGCCACCTCGACCGAGTTCAACCCGTTGTACGAAGACGTCTGGGTCCCCCCGATCACGTACAGCCTGGAGCCCGTGACCACCAGGGCCGGTGCCGCGCGCGCGACCTGGAGACCCGTGCCGTAGCTCGAGAAGTTGCCGGTGACCGCATCCGTCGCCGGGTCGATGGTGCACCGCTCGACGCTCGCGAGGGCGGCGCCGTTGCGGTCGGATTGCCCCCCGATGGCGTAGATGTAGTTCCCCAGGACGACCATCCCCATGCGGGCCCGGGCCGTCACGAGGTTGGGACCGTTGTTCCCGAACCCGCCGATGCTGTACGTCGTGCCATCGAGCGTCCCCGTGCGGCAGGCCGAGACCGTGCTGTTGCCGTCCATGCCCCCCACGACATACAGGTTCAGACCCACGGCGACCGCGTTGGCCCCCGAGACCTGCGCCACGGTGCGGCCGGCATCCTGGAAGGTGCCGATGCTGCCATCCGACTCGATGGGAGCGTAGATGACCTTGGGCGTGTTGTTGGGCGCCGTGCTCGGAATGCCCCCCGCGAAGACCCAGAGGTTGGTGCCGAGCACCGCCGAGGTGAAGTTCACGCGACCCACGTCGAGGGAGCCGGAGGCCGTGAAGGATCCGACGGCACCCGAATCATCGATGACGGCCTGCTGGATGGTCGAGAGGATGGACAAGTTCGAGTTGCATCCTCCGCCCGACGTGATCGAGCCGCCGCAGCCGCCATACACGTTCACGCGGGATCCGAGGACGGCCGCCCCGTTGCCGAACCGCGGGGTGAACGACGCGCCACCCGCCGCGAAGGCCCCGAGCTGTCCCGTCGTGTTGCACGGGGCGAACTCGATGGATGCGACGGCGGTATCGTTCTCATCGCCGCCACCGAAGACGTGCAACTGGTCGCCGATGAGGGCCGCCTGACAACCGCGGCGCGCGGTCAAGAGGTTGATGCCCGATTCGAGGGCGAAGGTGCCGGGGCCCGAAGCCCCGAGGGTGGCGCTTTCGACCGAGGCGACGGGCACGTCACCCGTGGTGGTGCCGCCGATGACCGTGACCTTGGTGCCCAGCATCTGCAGGGCGAAGCCCGCCCGGGGCATGGTCAGGGAGACGGTGCTGGTCGTGAACGATCCGATCGATCCATCTGCCAGGATCGGGGCGGATTCGATGGAGGCCAGCGGTCCGGAGGCCCCTTGCCCACCGACCAGGTAGACCCGGCCCCCTTGCTGGAAGGCCCCACCCTGCGAGCGGGCCGTGACGAGCGTGCCCGAGACGGTCGCGAACGGGCCCGTCAGGGTTCCGCTGGCATCGATCGGGGCTCTCTCGATGGTGTCAGTCGGGATTCCCGATGCGCGCCCACCGAACACGTAGAGGTAGTCCCCGAGGACCAGGGCAGACGCGAACGCTCGCGCCCGGGTCATCGTCTGGGACGCCGTGAAGGTGCCCAGGCTATCATCCGGTTGCCAGGTGCTGGTCTCGGTGCTGGACCTGGCGCCGCCGCCGCCCGTGCCGCCGATGGCCAGGATCTTGCCGCCATGCTCGACCCATGCGACGCCATAGCGGTCCGTCGTGAGAGTCTGCCCCGTGTTCTGGAAGCTCAGGATGGTTCCGTCGGCGTTCTTGAGCGCGCGGAGGATGGTGTTATAGGACGCGTTGATGTGACGGCCACCCAGGAGGTACAGGTAATCCCCCCGCTGCAGGAGCCCGGCATGAGTCCGGGGCACCCCGATGGTGGGAGAGGAACGGGCGATCGTGGCCTGGTTGTAGTAGCGGGAGAAGCTCCGGGCGAAGCCCAGGCCGAACTCGGAGATGCGGATGGGAAGCGCATTCGACGTGCCGTCCGGGTCGGTGAAGGTGACGGTTCCCGTCGTGGCCGCGCACGGGACCACGAAGCTGGCCTGGTAGGAGGACAGCACGGTCAGGGGAGCTGTCGCGCCCGACGGCTGGAAGGTGACGGTGGCAGGTGCCTCGAAGTGGCCATTGACGAAAACCACGCTGCCACAGGCGTAGAGTTCGTCCGGAAAGGAACGCCAGTCGGTCGCGACCGGCGACATGAGGGTCAGGGTCACCTGGTTGTTGCCCGGCTGGAGCGTGATGTCGTTCTGGTATCCCTTGGCGACCTTGTTGCCCGTCCCGTTCGCCCCGTCGAAGAGCCGGGCATTCAGCGCATAACCGCTGCCCGACCTGAGAGTCGTGAAGACGGCCGACACGGTGGTGCCGCCCGCCTGGTTGCGGGTGGTCGTCAGCGTGGTGGGCAGCAGGGTGGAGTCCGGGTTGGAGAGCGCCAGAACGATGCTGGCCCAGCTTCCCGGCAGGGTCTGGGTGCTGCGCGCCGGCAGACGGATGTTCACCTGCAAGCCGGCGGGCTTGCCCGTCTCGACCGACGGGCGTGCGGACGAGACCGTCTGCACGCGAACCGCCGTGGAGGCCGGCGTGAGCATGCTGAGGCAACCTGCCAGCAGCATGACCACCGCCGTTCCCCAGAACCGGAGGGTCCACCCGGGCAAGGTGCCGGGCAGCCGGGGGATAGACCGGAACGACATCGGCCTACTGGAGCTTCAGATCGAGGGAGGCTGCGCTTCCGACGGACAGGGGCTTCAGGATGCTCTCGCCGACCACGTTGCCCAGATCGTCGACGATCCGGAAGATCATCTGGCTGGCCTGGGTGCCGGTATCCGTGAGGCTGGACGTCGGGTTGAAGCCCGTGTTGGACACGGCCGAGGTATCCCAGACGAAGCTGTCGAACGGGGCACTGGCCGTGGCGACCAGGGTCTCGGACGCTCCGGCGATCGCCGAGGTGAGGTCGTCGATCTGGCCGTCGTTCACGAGGACCTGCATCGTCAGCGTGCGTCCCGGGTTGTCCGCCACGTACGTCGTATGCTCGCTGGCCGAGAAACCGGTGTCGAAGGTGACGGTGTCCCCCTTCGTGACGAACCAGCCATTCGAATCTCCCACCGTGTTGCCCTGGTTCGAGCCGGTGATGGCCAGGTCTCCGTTGGGGCTCATGATGACGCTGACGGTGTTGACCCCCGCCACGAGCTCGATTCCCGTCCGGCGTCCGGATGCGACGACGTTGCTGCCGTCATACAGGGAGACGTTGACTCCGTAGTGCGTGCCCACGCGCAGGCGCGTGAAGTTCGCGGATCCTGCAGACACGACCTGGGGGCTCGAGGTGGCCGTGAACGTCACGGTACGGGACAGAGGACTTACCAGCAGCGAGGGGGTGGCCGCATTGCTCAGCGTCACGGAGGCGGAGGCGAAGCTGGCTGGCAGCGCCTGGATGGCCCGCCGGGCGGCCGCATCACCCCGGAAGAAGTTCACGAAGAGGCGCGTCATGGTGGGGTCGTAGCCGACGATCGAGGCGGTCCGCTTCGTGACCACCTTCACCGGGCCCGTCTCGGGGCTCACCGCACAGGACGTCACCAGCGACAGGGCCGCGAGCACCGCGAATTTGTTCATGAATCGATGTCCTTTTCTGGAGACCCGGGAGGAAGTGGTGAAATTCTTCAATCGATGAAGCTGCCGTGTCAAAGGTGACGAAATGTTTCGTGCATGTCAACCCTCGGCAAGGGGCGACGTGCACGTCCCGTTCTCAGGTCTTGAACCAGTGGGCCCGATCGTCGGCCCAGGCGGCGAAGGTGCGCGGGCGTCGCCCCACCAGGGTCTCGAAGACTACGGTCTGGACCCCGGAGAACCAGCCCCCGGCCGCCTCCGCGTAGACGTACTTGCCCCAGTCGGGTTTGCCCAGTTCCGCGCAGCGGGCCTCGAAGGCCGGAATCCCGTCGACGTGTTCGACGGCGGCTTCGCGCAGGGCCGAGAGGATGGCGGCGATCCGGGCTCCGGACACGGCCTCGGGACCCGTGAGCTCGTACGCGCCCCCGTGGAAGGGCACGGCAGCGGGCGATAGCAGCAGTGCGTGGCCCATCGCTGCGATGTCCCGGCAGTCGAGAAAGGCCACCCCCGCGTCGCCGGTCGGAAGATAGAAGCGTGCGTCCCCACGCTCGTAGACTCCCGTCCCCATCTCGAAATGCTGCATGAAGATGGTGGGCCGGATGACCGTGGACTTCAGCCCGGCGCCGCGCAGGGCCTCCTCGCCGGCCCAGTGCAGCGAGGGAAACCGACCAGGGGGCGGATCGCTCTCGGGCGCGCGTGCTCCCGTGACGCTCACCTTGACGACGTGCTCGACACCGGTCGCAGCCAGGGCGTGTGCCACCTTCTGATGCCAGGTCGCCATGTCGTCGGACAGGGGCGCCACGATGAAGGCGTCCGTGGCCCCCGCGCAGACCGGCTCGAGGTCGTCCAGGCGGAACGGGAGTGCCCGGACGGTCGGGCCGAAGGCCTCTAGGAGCCGGGCGGCGGAACCTTGCGGGTCGCGCGTCAGGGCGCGTACTTCCTGGCAGCGTGGGTCTTCAGCCAGCAGCTTGACCATCTCGGTGCCGATCTGACCGGTGGCCCCGAACACCAGCACGATCCGGCCGGAGTCCGGGGGCGTGCCCGGGGCGTTTTCAGGCATCGTTTCCGTGGAGCGATCGTCGTGCGTCAAGGCGTCCTGCTTTCAGGAGGGGGGCGTCAATCGACCCTTATATCGAACGTCGCGCGGGGCGTCTCGTCCAGCCACGCGGCCGATTCGCTGAAACGGTCCGCGACGATCTGGTAGCTGCCAGAGGAGGGAACCGTCACCGAGACGGTCGAGAGGCGGGTGCCGAAGTCCTCGGTGCAGGGAACCTCGCCGCCGGTGGAGCGCAACGTGTCGAGGGTGGCGCTCACGCGGATCGTGGCGGACGCGGGTTCCACCTCCGCGGCGATCGCCCGGAACCGGTTACAGGAACTGCTCCCGATGACCACCCGGGCCGTGACGGTGAAGGGCACGCCGGCCCGGAAGGGCCCCTCGGCCGACACGAGAGCCACGTCGGCCGGCACGGGGTCGAACCAGGTCGAGGGAGCCGGGGTCGGCGTGGCAGAGGGCAGGTTGCCGACCAGACTGCCCAGCCCCTGGGCACAGCCGACGAGGGCGACGAGCAGGAGCCCGGGAGCGAGACGGCTCCATTCACGAGAGACCACGGGGAACCTCCAGTCGGGCCGAGATGCCCTGATCGATTCTATCCGGGGGAGGCGCCGGGGACCAGTCTTCGGTTCAGGGCTTTTGTGGGTCGCCGGGGCTGTCATGCGATTTCATAACTTAATCTGTCGATAAGAATTGACACTTCCGGAACACCGGAAAAGCGGATCAGGCCGTATCCTGCCGGGGTGCCGGGACGAGCGAGCCTCTCGCCACCGAGGAGATCCCGTCCCCCATGAGCCACCTCCATCGAACGATCCCGGCCCTGTTCGTCCTGCTGCCGATGCTCACGGGTTGCGGCACCAACCGGGTCCCGGCGTCCGTCACGGGTCGGGTCGCCGCCATGACGGCCACGCCGGCCGATCCGTCTGCCCTGCAACTGCACGTCATGTTCTTCGATGCCGACCACGACGGGTACGTGACGCTCTCCGAGACCCGCAAGGGGTTCCAGCGCCTCGGCGTCAGCTCGCTCGGGTCGCTCGGTGCGGCCGTCCTCACCCACGCGGGGCTGCGGGGCGCCTCGGAGGGAACGCGCATCTCGGTGGCCCGCATCGAGAGCGGCAAGCACGGCTCGGACACGGGCATCTACGATGCACGCGGTCATTTCGTCCAGGCCGCGTTCGAGCGGATGTGGGCCTTCGATGCCGACCGGTCGGGCAGCCTGTCCGGTTCCGAGCTCCGGAAGATGATCGACACCAACCGGACGGACACGATCGGGTACGTGGCATCGCGGGGAGAGTTCGGCCTGCTGCTGCGGATCGGGGCCGATGCCACCGTGACCGAGAACGGCGAGACGGTGCCGGCGCTCAGTCGCGCGCGGCTGATGGCCTTCTACGACGGCACGCTGTTTTACAAGCTGGCCGCGGCCCGCGAGGGGATGGAGCCGTTGCCGGACGGGGACGCGGGGCTGTGACGGTAAAAAGTGATGGTCTTCCTGTCGGCATTCACCACCATCGTGATCGTGATGTCCTGAGTGTTGACCTCGCCCTGGGCGGAATTGACCTCGAATTTCAGACGGTAAAGTCCCTTGCTCAAGACCTCCAGTTCAGTCGCCTTCCCGAATCCGGTTGAGAAAAAGTGTTCCCGAGCCAGGTCTTCGATGGGATTACCCCGATGATCGGTCACCGAGACGTCGACCGAAAGCACGGCCCGGGTGGCCAGGGATGGATCGCCTGCATCCGCGAATGACCTGATCTCGTGAATGGTCTCCGGGGTAGGATTGGAACTGGGTGATGGTCCGGACCCTGCAGGCTGGGACCCCTGTCCGGTACTGCCGGTCACTCCGCCGCCGATCGGTGACCGGAATGGCGGTGGCGTCGAGAGCCGGGGTAATCCGAGAACGTATCCCTCGCGGGCCCTGATCTGGATCTTGCCTCTCAGGGCCGTCGGAAATTCCGCTTCGAGGATGAGGGGACTTCCGAGGAAGCCATCCGGAAGAGGGGATATACTCACCTGAGGAACCGGATCCACCCGTGCAGATGGATCACTCCCTCGAGTAATGTCCACGCTCTCGGCGCCCATCCGGGACGTGGTATACGCCACCATGGTGGCCCCTTCCGGACCGGGAAGCCTCGAGACCTGGCCTTGGACGCCACCCCGTGCGGGACTGAAATATGCGATATCCTTTGCACCCGAAGGTAACGGCCTGTCGGCGGGAACGAAGTGAGCCACTGCACCGGTCCAACGGTACGAAACGGTGGGATTCACTTCCAGGGTCGTTCCCACGATCTGAACATTGGCCACGTCTGAACCGGATCCTGGTCTCGACGTGCCTGCGGGAATTCCTGCGACATCACTGGAACCCTCCGAGCACGCAAGGATCCAGGTCGCCGTGCTGACCATAACAAGGGTTTGAATCCCGAGCTTGAACATCTTGCGCCTGACCTTACTTGATTTCCACGCTGGTGAGTTCCTGGCGGAGAACCTGTTCACCGCTCCTGGTCTCAGACTTCACCAGCCCGATCCCGGGTGCGTACCAGTTTGCGACCACCGTGCTGCCGTTCTGACCGCTCAACTTGAAGCAACCGCCATACGAGCCTGCCTGGACGGCCAGGTCTTCCTTGCCGGAAACGGTCATGGTCGCGCTTCCGAGTTGCCATGACTTTCCTGTTTCGAGTGGAAGCTTGAGGACGACTGCACTGACGCCGTTTTCGCTGCCCTGTGTGAGGTCTTGCGAGGTTTTCCGGAGGACCTGATTGACGCTGCGCTGCTGTCCCGTCGAGAGGATGGTCTGGGTCACTTTCACAATGGCGGTGCTCATCCCTTCTGATTTCGTGACAGAAATCATCTCGTCCACCTCGGTGCCCTGCTTCACGTCATCGAGGAAGATCTCGTACCGCCAGACGTTCCCAACGGCCATCGGATACACGTCCGCCTCGCCGCGGACCGTTGCCAGGATGCCGGATACCTGATCGCAACTTGTGAGGATCAGCGCCGCAATCATGAAAGTTGGATGTCGTACTGCCATCGTGCTCTCCATCATATGCATGATCATTTAATGCAATTAACTTGACCTCTATTCATCCCGGTGCCAACCAGGTCGCATTCAAGAGAATGGTCATTCGTGGGAGGGTATGATCGCGCCTGGACGATGGACTTCCCGTTCTGCCAGAAATTCCGGACCGAGACTCTCGAGGGAGATGGCCTCGTGGCCGCGTTCCCCGACGGACCGCGTCATCGCGTGTCTGCATGAGTCCCACCGCCCCGACGGGTTCAGCGTGGGTATCAACGTCAGTGGGGCCGCCGGGCAGACGGTCATGCACCTGCGCATGATCACGTGGTATGCCGGAGACGTGGATGATCCTTGCGGCGGGATCCGTCACGTCGTGCCTGGCAAGGCCCGGTACTGGACGCGAGCGAGTTTCCACGCATGGAAATGCTCATCCGGGATGCGATTCCCGACCTGATCGACGAAGCTCGCCGTCTTGACCCGCAACGCGTAACCGCTGCATGGCATCGATCCTGCCCTCCTGGCTGTCATGCGGGTCGCGTGGCGGCTGGCGGCCTACTTCGAGACGCGGTACGAGCGCGTGGACACGTTCAAAGTCATGCACTCGGGCGAGAAGGGGATCCTCATGCTGGGGGACGATGCGCGCGGCGTCGTGACCCGGGACCAGGGCTGGAAGCCGGTGCATGTGGGGGGCCGCGAGATGTGGGCGAAGTTCGCGAAGGTCGCCATCAACGTGCTGAAAGGAGTTCCCGAAGGACGACGCCCCCAACCGGATGACGGAGGTGCTCGAAGAGCTGTTCGGGCCGGGCGGGTTCCGGTCGGACCGGCGGAACCG
>Ga0079301_1001547_pt1 | contig 10519 bp, 6 predicted proteins | sample Wag4_2014_7_11_3_FD_74797 | JGI IMG/M metagenome (GOLD analysis project Ga0079301, IMG submission 74797) | Fresh water mixed with fracking chemicals microbial communities from Ohio, USA - Utica-2 Time Series FC 2014_7_11 | ecosystem: Engineered > Industrial production > Chemical products > Input...
CGCTCGTCGGCGATGCGGGCGGCGAGCAGCAGCCCGTCCTCGTCGTGCGGATCGAGGTAGAGCGCGCGCGACACGCTCTCGGACGCCGCGAGCACCTCCCTGCGCTCGAGCAGCGCCGCGGCGAGCCGGAGATGCGCCGCCACGTCGACCGGACGCGTCGCGACTTCGGCCCGCAGCGCCGCCACGGGATCGACCGTCACGCGACGCGCCGCTGGCACCGCGGCAGGCGGCGAAGATGGCGCCGCGGGAAGCGGCGGCGCGGAGGGCGGCGCGTCCGCCGGCGCCACGGGTGACGTCCGCCGGGACATCGCCTCCGCCGCGCCGCCGCCGCTTGCCGTCCGACCGCGCAGCGCGAAGGCTCCATGCACGGGATCGGGCTCGAGGCCGCTCATCGCCGACGCCGCGGCCACCTCGGCATGGCCGACGAGCAGCGCTCCGCCGTCGTCGAGCAGCGCGGCGAGGTGGCCGAAGACGGTGCGTCGCGCGTCGGCGTGCAGGTAGATCGCCACGTTGCGAAAGCTCACGATGTCGAAGCGCGCGCCGACCGCACGCAGCCGCGCCGTCGCCGCAGCGGCATCCTCGACCCGGGCCCGGATGCACGCGAGCACCCCGGCGGTGGGCTGGAGCGCGTCGCCGCGGCGCACGAAGTGCCGCTCGGCCCACGGCGGCACGCCTCCCCGGAGATGCGCCCCCGCGAACGCCGGCGGAGCGGCGAACAGCTCGGGGTTGCGGTCGCTCGCCTCGACCTCGACGACCGCCACACCGGGCGCCCGGCCAGCGGCCGCGGAGGCACCCTCGAGCATCGCGGCCGCCATCGCGCATGGCTCGCACCAGCCCCCCGCCCCGAGCACCAGCGCCCGCACGGGCCGACCGCCGCGCGCGGCCGCGAGCGCGCGCACCAGCTCGAACGACTCCGCGTAGCGGAACAGCCACGTCTCGGGCGGCGCGAAGTGCGCCTCGAGTCGCGCGTACTCGGATGGGTCGCGCAGCGCGAGCCGAGCCGCGGCGGCCGCGTCCGCGAGGCGGAGCTCGCTCGCCCGCGCCGCGAGCAGCGCGTGCAGCCGCTCGGGCGACACCGCGTCGGCCGCGAACCCGCTGCGCCCGTGCAGCGCGGCCCGCAGTGCGTCGGCGTCGCCGCCGGTCATCCGCCGCGCCCGCCGTCAGTGCCGTCAACCCCGCCGAGCGGCAGCTCCCGCAGCACCGCGTCGCCCTCCAGCAGTCGGCGGCAGCGCAGGAGCTGCACCATGCCGTGCTCGTCGGCCACGGTCGGACCGAGATGCGACGCACCCGCGAACGCGAAGCCCGGATGCACGCCCTCGCCGGTGAAGCTGCGCTCGAACGGACCCGCGAGCTCGGGCACCAGCAGCCCCACCCGCGTCGCCGCTCCGTCGAAGAGCTCGCCCTCGAGCCGCAGCACGACGATGCGCGACGCGAGCCGCAGCGCCGTCGGCTCGGCGTCGACGATCTGCGTGAGGTCGACGAGCGGCAGCAGCTGCCCGCGCACGTTGATGAGGCCCATCAGCCAGCGCGGTCCGACGCCCGTGCGCCGGTGCGCGACCACCGGCAGCACCTCGACCACGTCGGCGCAGTCGAGCGCGAAGCGGCGTCCGCCCACGGTGGTGAGGAGGACCAGCACCGGCTACCTCCCCGCCTCGTCGCGCAGGCGGAAGCGCGCGGCCGCGTCCTGCAGCACCGCGACCGCATGGGCGAGTTCGTCGGCCACGCCGCTGAACTCGGCCGCGACCACCGACGACTGCTTCGCGCCCGCGGCCACCTGCGTCGCGGCCGCCTCGATCTGCCGCACGCCCTGGGCCTGTCCCGCCATGCTCGCGCGCACGCCGGCGAAGGCGGTGAACGACCCGTCGATCGCGCGGATGATCTCGGCGAGTTCCGCCGCCGCGGCTCCGACCTCGCCGGTGCCGCGCTCCATCTCGACCGTGAAGCGCGACATCTCCTCGACGCCCGCGGTGACCGACGCGTGCATCTGCCCGACGATCCGCTCGATGTCGAACGACGCGCCCGAGGTCTGGTCGGCGAGCCTGCGGATCTCGCGCGCGACGACGAGGAAGCCCAGTCCCGCCTCGCCCGCCTTCTCGGCCTCGATCGCGGCGTTCACCGACAGCAGGTTGGTCTGCTCGGCGACCTTGGCGATGGTCACGACGACGGTCGAGATCGCGGCGGCCTTCTCGGCGATGACCTCGAGGCGGTCCTCGATGTCGCGCGTCGAGCGGTCGAGGCCGGTCATCGCCGTCGCCACGGCGTCGAGCCGCGCTCGGCCGCGGGCCGCCGACTCCGCCGTGCGGCGCGCGCCGCCGTCGATCGACTCGACGGTCTGCAGCAGCTCGCCGCTGGTGGCGGAGATCTCCCGGATCGCGGTCGCGATCTGCGCGGTCGACTCCCCCAGGCCACCCGCCGACGCCCGCTGCTCGGCGCTCGACGCCGCGAGCTGCGCGCTCGAGGTGGCGAGGCGCGCGCACGCGCCGCGCATCGCGCCGACCATCGAGGCGAGGTCGGCGTTCATGCGGTCCATCGCGCGGATCAGCTCGGCGCTCTCGTCCCGCCCGCGCACCTCGGTGCTGCCGCTCGAGAGGTCGCCCGACGCGATCCGTTCGGCGAGCGCCCGCGCCGCGCGCACCCGGCGCGAGATCGCGGCGGCGCCGCCCGCGAGCAGCGCCACCAGCGCGGCGACGCCGATGGCCGAGGTGAGCATGTTCCAGAACACCGTCTCGGCGAGCCCGGCGGTCACGGCCGCCATCGACTTGCGGAGCACCAGCGTCCAGCCGCCCGTGGGGATCCTCGTCGCGACGATGTAGCTCTCGTCGCCGGTCCGCGGATCGGTTGCGAGCCACTTCTGCACGCCGCCCGCGGCGCCACCGGCGCGGGTCCGCCCTTCCGCCTCGGCGAAGATCCACGCGAGCGCCGAGCCAGCGACGGCCGACGTGCGCAGCGGAGCGCCCGCGGCCGCGTCGGTGCTTCCCGCAGCCGCGTCGGCGCTCGCCGCAGCCGCGTCGGTGCTCGCCGCCACGAACCACCCGCGGGTCTCGATGTAGATCTCGCCGCCGAGTCGACGCGCCACGTCGCCCGCGCGCGTCTGCACGGCGGAGAGCGCGACGTCGACGCCGGCGATGCCGACGAACCGGCCGCCGACCACGATCGGCGCGACGTTCTCGATGATGTCGGTGCCGAGGTACGAGTACGGCTTGGTGATGACGGGCTCGCGCACGCCCGAGCGCTCGAAGCGCTGCTTGGGGAACGCGTACCAGAGCCCCTCGTCCTCGGCGACATCCTGCAGGGTCTCGATGCGGAGCCCGCCCGGCGCCTTCGGATCGCGTCGCACGTAGGCGAAGAAGCGGCCGCCCTCGCCGAGCGCCTCCGCCGGCACGCCCGCGGTCGCGCCGGCCGCGTCGTTGCCGTCGGCGTCGGGCTCGTACGCGATCGAGGCGCCGTGGATCTCCGGATTGGCGCGCACCAGGGTCTCGAGCATGCGCAGCGTCTCCGCGCGCCGGCCGAACTGGCCCGCCTCCTGCGCCGCGGCAACCGCGCGCGCGAGCTCGGTATGGCGCTGGTTGCGGATGTCGATCTCGCGCGCGACCAGCTCGGTCGACTGCGTGAGATCCTCCTCGAGCTGCACCGTCACGTTGCGCCATGCGCGGTAGGCGTTGAGCCCCACCACCGCGAGCACCAGGGCGACGGCGGGCACGACGCCGAGCAGGATGCTGCGCCCGAGCAGCGAGCGGTGGAATGCGACGTCGTGGGCCATCGGCGCAATGTAGCAGCGGCGGGTTTCGGTTCCGTTGCCGCGACCGTCGCCGGCATCGCGGGACTCATCGCGCCGCGCCGGCCCCGCGATGCACCGGCCCGGCGCATGCACCCGGCCGATGCGCCCGACTCAGAGACCCGGCTCATCCACGGCGGTGAGCGCCGAAACCTCGTCGGACCAGCGGACCTCGATCCGCCGCCCGCGATGCTCCTCGGGCAGCAACGCGCGGATCATGTCGGCCACCACGGCACGGCCCTTCTCGCGCACCTCGAACATCGCGACCTCGCTCGAGGCCTGCCGGATGACGGCGGCGCGGATCGACGCCAGCGCCGCGTCGCGCGCGCTGTCGTCGCCGACGAGATGGTCGACCCAGTCGCGATCGACCTCGACGCGCACGCGGCGTGGATCGCTCTGCACCTCGACCAGCGTGGCATCGACGCGCGGCGGCGGCAGCACGACGCGCCACACCGGCTCGCCGCCCCGCTTCCCGAACGCGACCGGCGTCTCGACCGCGACGCCGTCGACCTGCAGCGGCACGATGTACTGCACGGTGTTCGACGGCGCGACCACCTCGGCCGTGGTGCGGCCGAGCTCGACCTTCCAGCCGAGCCACTCGCCGAGCCACGGGCCGACCGACGCCTCGGTCGGGACCGTCACATCGACGCGCACCGCGATCTCGCGGGTCGCGACCTTGAGCGCGGGCGCCTTGCGGAGCTCGCCGATCGCCGTGAGGAACGCCGTCGGAGGCGCGTCGCCGCCCCCGAGCCCGACCAGCCGCGGGAAGAAGAGCACGACGACGAGGATCGCGACCACGAACAGCACCACGATCAGCGCCGCGAGGACGCCGCCGCCCATGCAACCGGCGACCGTGAGCCACGGCCTGCTCGTCTGGAGCGGCTTCTGGACCTGTCCGTGCGCCTGCGTCATGGCGCCCATCGTACGGCGCGCCGCGCGGCCGCCGGCGGGGGCGGCGCGCGAATCCGCGCGGGATTCATGCGGAGTGCGCGCACCCCAAGCCGCCTGCGCGCGCGCCCGGCCTCCGCGACCGACCCCTACAGCACCGCGCAGCGCAGCCCGACCGGGTCGACCTCGAAGTCGAACGCCCGCGCCCGCGGGTTGGGCGGATCGCGCTCGATCTTCGCGCGCAGCGCCTCGGCCGCCTGCGGATCCTTGGCGACCAGCAGCATGAATCCGCCGCCGCCCGCGCCGGCGAAGCACCAGGCGGCGAGCTCGCGCTCCCAGCGGGCCGCGAGGTCGTCGAACGACTGCGGGCAGCTGCCGGGATCGATCTGGCGCTTGCGCTTCATGTACTCGGTGAGCTCGCCGACGGTCGCGTCGAGGTCGCCGCGCGCGAGCGCGTCGCGCATGCGCTCGGCGTTGGCGCGCAGCTTCTCGACGGCCTTCACCGCGGCGGGATCGCGGACGAGCCAGTTCCACACCACGTTCTCGAGGATGTTCTTCGCCATCCGCCGCTCGCCGGTGAAGTAGAGGAGCGATCGCCCGCGCAGCTCGCGCGCGAGCGCGGGCGGCACGTCGATCGCCTCGACCGCGGGCCGCTGCAGCGCGCCGGGATCGGTGCGCGCGATCTTGAAGCCGCCGAGCACGCCGCCGACCTGGTCCTGCCAGCCGCCGCGCGTCGACAGCATCTGCTCGAGCGCGCTGGTCGCGGCGAAGAGCTCGTCGGGCGTGCGGTCGCGGCCGAGCACGCGGTCGAGGCACTGGATGGTCGCCGCGCCGAGGATCGAGCTCGTCCCGAGCCCCGAGCCCTTCGGCACCGCGGAGAACATGGTGAGCGAGAGCCCGCCGCCGACCTTCGCGAGCCAGTCGGCGAGCGAGGCGTCGGGATCGCTCGGCGCGAGGCCGGCGAGCACCAGGGCCGACTCGGCGAGCGCGGACCAGCGCGTCGGGTCGCCGCGGTCGGCGAGGTCGGCCATGGTGCGGATCTCGCGCGTCTGCCCGAGGTCGGTGCTGGTGATGCGGATGACCGGCGCCTCGCCCTTGCGGAGCTCCTCGAGCTTCGCGACCACCTGGATCGGCAGCTGCCCGCGCAGCGTGACCGCGACGTTCACGACGCTGCCGCCGACCTCGTTGCAGATCGGCGGCGTGTCGCTCCAGCCGCCGGCGAGGTCGACGCGCACCGGCATCGAGGTCCACACCGCCTGGTCGTGCAGGATCGCCGCGCGCTGCGGCCGCGTCGGCAGCTCGAAGTGCGAGAGCACCGCCTCGCCGACCGCGTGGAACGCGGCCTCGCGGAAGCCCGCCTCGAGTCCCGCGTCGATGCCGCGCGAGACCTCCGAGAGGGTCGCCGTCACGTGCGCGCGCGCGATCGGATCGGGCAGGCCGAACGCCTCCTCGGCGGCGTTGCCGAGCGCGAGCGTGCGTTCCTCGGCACTGCCCGCGGCGAGCCGCTCGTGCACGAGGCGCGCGTCGGCCGCGTCGACCGCGCCGAGCAGCGCCTCGAGCGGGTCGGGCCACAGCGCGGCGAGCGCGATCTCCTCGCGGCGGTCGGCGATGTCGTCGAGGTCGGCGTGCTCGACGAGCTCGCGCAGCGAGATGCGCGGCGCCCGGCGCCATTCGTCGGGCGCGGGCGCACCCTCCCACATCCAGCGCACGCGCGAGAAGCGGTCCTCGCTGCCTGCGGCGCACCAGAGGCGCGCGTCCCAGAGCGTGCCGTCGCCGGCGATGCAGTCCTCGGCCGCGATGCCGGAACGCCGCGCGAACTCGGCGAACTCGAGGCCGAGGATGGTGCCGCCGGCGTCGAGCCGCGTCTTGAAGTCGTCGTCGAGGCCGCAGGCGACGTACGCGCCGACCTCCTCGTGCACCGCGACTCCGAACAGCGACACGCCGCGCGGCAGCGCGAGCTCGCCCTCGACCTCGACGCCGACGATGATGTTGTCTCCGCCGAGCGCGAGGCGGTCGGCGATCACGCGGTCGGCGATCGCGCGGCCCGCGGCCACCTCGACCTCGGGCACCATCGCGTCGAGCGCGAGGAATCCGCCCTCGCCCGAGCACGCGCGCGGCGCGAGCGGCACCGAGAAGCCGTCGACGCCGAACGCGAGCGCCGGAGCCAGCGCATCGTCGCCGCCGACCGACACGAGCGACTCGAGCATCTCGCGGGTCGAGCCGATGTGCAGGAACCCGCTCGACGCCGCGGTCCGCACCGTGAAGCGCGTGCCGCGCATCGCGTCGAAGTACGCGCCGAGCTGCGGCGCCGTCGCGGCATCCACCGCCGCGAGGTAGTCGGCGCGCGCCATCGCCGCCGGCAGCGCCATGAGCATCTCGCGATAGAGGTCGAGCGGCGGCAGCTCCGCGCGCGACGCGAGGTCGGCGAGACCGCCCTTCCGCAGCACGACTCCCGCGCCATCGCGCGCGAGCGCCACGCCGCAGCCCTCGAGCAGCGCCTCGATCGCGCGCGGATCGAACGACATCAACCCGGTGTCGACGAGCGCGAGGCCGTCGCCGTCCAGCGCGCCCGCCGCGCGCAGCGCGGATTCGGACGGCTTCTGCAGGAAGGCCGCGACCTCGTGGGCGCCTGCTGCGCTCGCACCTGCGCGCGCACCAACGCCCGCGTTCGCACCACGGACGAACACCCCGTGCCGCACCGCGCGCGCAACCTCCGAGCGCTGCGCGACGCCGATCACGCCCTCGCCCTCGAGGCGCACCGCGCCGTCGCCACCCACGTCGCGCGCGAGGCCGATCACCGCGTCGCCCACGCCCACCAGCACCTCGCCGCCGGCGCGGGGCGCGAGCGTCATCAGGTCCGCGAGCAGCAGGTCGAGCACCGCGGCGCAGCGCGCGCCCGCCGCGCGCATGGGCACGCTCGCGAAGAGCTTGCCCTCGGCCGCGTACATCGGCAGACGCCGCGAGTCGCCGCCCGAGTGGAGCATCACGATCCGCCGGTCCGCGAACAGCGCGGCGAACGAGCGCGCCGGCCGCCGCTGCGCGAGCTGCCGCGCGACCTGCACCAGCGCGAGCACCGTCGCGGCGCCCGACCCGATGCGGCGGTCCATCGCGTCCGGCACCACGATCACGCCCTCGGCGCGCGCGAGCACGCCGCGCTCGGCCCGCGCCGCGAGCTGCGACGCGTACGCCTTCGCCTGGCGGCGATGCGCAGCGGTGAGGACAAGCCAGTCAATCGGCGCGGTCATGCGCGCACAGTAGGTATTTCCCGCGCGGTTCGCGGGCGGTTCCGCTACCCTTGCGGGATGAAGCTCTTCGCCCAGGCCATCGACCTCAGGGACGACCCGGCGCGGGTCGCGGAGTACATCCGCCACCACCGCGCCGTGTGGCCCGAGGTGACCGACGGCCTCCGCGCCATCGGGATCCGCGGCATGCGGATCTTCCTCGGCGGGACGCGGCTCTTCATGATCATCGAGACCGACGACGGGTTCGACCCCGCGCGCGACTACCAGGCGTACGCGAACGACCCGAAGACCCGCGAATGGGACGAGTTCATGCGCTCGTTCCAGCAGCCGGCGCCCTTCGCCCGACCCGGCGAGTGGTGGACATCGCTCGAGGAGATCTTCGACATCGACTGGTTCCCTTCAGGCAGAACGCGAGGACATTCTTGAGCCAGGACCGCACGAATCAGGGCAGCGCAAGCGGCACGACCGCCACCACCACCGTCGGCGCCACGATCGAGTTCCACGGCGCGGCCGGCGAGGTGACCGGCAGCTGCACGCTGCTCAAGACCGCGAAGGCGCGCATCCTCGTGGATTTCGGCATGTTCCAGGGCTCGCCCGCCGACGAGGCGCGCAATGCCGTGCCGCCCGAGATCGACTTCGCCCTGCTCGACGCGATCGTGATCACGCACGCGCACATCGACCACTGCGGCCGGCTCGCGATGGCCACCGAGCTCGGATTCCGCGGCAAGATCTACTGCACCACCGCGACCCACGAGCTGCTCGGCAAGGTGCTGCGCTCGAGCGCGCGCCTGCAGCGCGCCCGCTTCTACGAGCGCTCGAGCGGCACCGCGCCCTGGTCGCGCGCGCTCATGCCCGGCGAGGAGGCGGGCCCCGCGCCCGAGTTCCCCGCCGCGCACCGGCTGTTCGACATCCCCGAGGTGCGCGACACGATGGAGCGCGTCGAGGGCGTGCCGCTCGACCGCGAGGTCAAGATCGCGCCGCTCGTCTCGCTCATCTTCCGCAACGCCGGGCACATCCCGGGCGCGGCGAGCGCCGAGCTCTCGATCGGCGTGGGCGCCGCGCGCAAGACGGTGCTCTTCTCGGGTGACCTCGGGCCCGACCGCTCGGCGCTGCTCGCGCCGCCGCACCGTCCCGCCTACGCCGACGTCGTGATCGTCGAGTCGACCAACGGCGAGCGCCGTCGTGACGCCGGCCACGACCCCGAGGAGAAGCTCGCCGAGATCGTCGCCCGCGCCGCCGAGCGCCGCGAGAAGGTCATCATCCCCTGCTTCGCGCTCGGTCGCGCGCAGCTGCTCGTGCACCGGCTCTCGCGCCTCCGCGGCCGCGACCTGATGCGCGGGCTCAACGTCTACGTCGACTCGCCGATGGCCGTGCACGGCATCGAGGCGCTCTACCGCTATCCCGAGTACCTCGCGCCCGAGCTGCGCGACGCGGTGCGCGCGGGCGGCGCGCCGCTCTGGTTCCCCGAGCTCCACTACGTCCTCTCGAAGCGCGAGTCGATGGCGATCGACCGCATGGACCACGGCGGCATCATCCTCGCGGGCAGCGGCTTCATGGACGCCGGCCCGGTGCTGCGGCACCTCGAGGAGTCGATCGACCGCGAGGACTGCACCGTCGTCCTCTCGGGCTACCAGCCCGAGGGCGGCTTCGCGTGGAAGCTGCAGCGCGGCGCCGACCGCGCGCAGTTCAACGGCAAGCTCAAGACGGTGCGCGCCCACACCGTGCGCGTCGAGGGCCTCTCCGGCCACGCCGACCAGGACGACCTCATGAAGTGGTTCGCCGGCTTCGAGCGCAAGCCTGCCCGCGTGCTCATCAACCACGGCGTCGACAGCGCGCGCAACGCGCTCGCCGCGCGGCTCGGCACCGAGCTGGGCATCGCGTGCATGCTGCCCGCGCGCGATGTCCCCATCGAGATCTGACGGCGGAGCCGCGATGGAGCCGTCCGTGTCACACGACCGCACCGAGCAGACGAGACCGGCGGACGTCACGCCGCCGATGACGCCGACGTTCACGCTCCCGCCCGTGCCCGCCCGCGTGCGGCGCGTGCTGCTCTTCGTCGCGATGCGCGGCGAGGCCGAGCCGATCGCACGCGCGCTCGGCGCGCAGTGCGGCATCGCGCGCGTCGGCGGGGCGCAGGTCGAGCTGCTCGTGCCCGGGGTCGACCCCGTGCTCGGCGTCGACCGCCTCGGACCGGTCCACGCCGCCGCGGCGCTCACGCGCGCCTTCGCGCTCGGCCGTCCCGACCTCGTGGTGAACATGGGCACCTGCGGCGGATTCGAGGCGCACGGCCAGTCGATCGCCGACCTCGTCGTCGTGCGCGACACGATGTTCCACGACGCCCGCGTCGCGCTGCCGGGCTTCGACCTCCTCGCGCGCGCACACACGCGCCTCTCGCCGAGCGACGCGCAGCTGGAGAAACTTCTTGCGCGCTGCGAAGGCGCTGGAAACACCGGCCCCGCCGCGCGCATCGGCCCCGCCTCGACCGGCTCGAGCCTCGACGCGACCCCCGCCGAACTCGCGCACTTCGCCGAGACGCGCACGCTCGCCAAGGACATGGAGCTCGCCGCCCTCGCGATCGCGTGCCGCGAGGGCGGCGAGCTCCATGTCCTTGGCG
>Ga0079301_1001549_pt1 | contig 10514 bp, 6 predicted proteins | sample Wag4_2014_7_11_3_FD_74797 | JGI IMG/M metagenome (GOLD analysis project Ga0079301, IMG submission 74797) | Fresh water mixed with fracking chemicals microbial communities from Ohio, USA - Utica-2 Time Series FC 2014_7_11 | ecosystem: Engineered > Industrial production > Chemical products > Input...
GGCCGAATTGCAGCTCGACCTGGGGGGTCGCGAGTTTCACCAGCTCCCGGCCCACGAACTCGCCACCTGGATCCAGCAGGTCGTCGCGGTCGAATCCCCCGTCCACGAGGACGACGTTCGCGCCCGCCTCGCGGCGGCAGCGGGAGTCCGGCGGCTGGGATCGCGGATCGTGGCGGCCCTCGACGAGGGCCTGGCCGTGGCGGCCCGGCAGGGTGTCGTGCGCCGGGGGGCCTTCTGCTGGCGGGCCGGGGCAGACGAGGCCACGGTCCGGGACCGGTCCGACCTGAGCGCCGGGGCGCGCCTGTTCGAGCGCGTGTGCGACGAGGAGGTCGAGGCGGCGATCGCCCTGAAGGTGCGGACGGCTTATGGGCTCGCGACGGACGAGCTCGCTCCGGTCGTGGCGCGGGCGCTGGGGTTCGGCCGCACGACGCTCGAGATGACGGCCCGGATCGAGGCGATCGCGACGGCCATGGGCGATCGCGGCCTCATGGTCCAGCGGGAGGGATGCTGGCTCCCGGGCCCGCAGGTCCGGTGACGTGGCGCGGTAACGTCACGGTGAACGTGGATCCCGCACCGAGCCGGCTCTCGACCGCGATCCGGCCGCCGTGGGCCTCGACCAGGGCGCGGATGAGAGCCAGACCGAGGCCGGCACCTCCCCGCTCGCGCGTCGAGGAGGCATCCACCTGGTGAAACTTCTCGAATAGCCGGGACTGGTGTTCGGCCGGGATACCCCGACCCGTGTCCCGGACCACCAGCCGGCAGGACCTCTCCTCCGCCTCGAGCACGAGCTGGACCAGACCGCCCGGACGATTGAAGCGGATGGCATTGTCGAGGAGGTTGTCGACGACCTGCTCGATACGACGGGGATCGAGCGTCACGGGCAGGGGAGCGGGGGAAGCGTCGATCCGGAGTTCGACCCCGTGCGCTCGCGCTTTTTCCTGGAAAGCCAGGCCCCGATCGCGGACCCGAGCGGCGAGATCGAACGCCTGGGGCTCGATCGAGAACTCACCCGCCTCGAGACGGGCGAAGTCGAGGAGCGCCTCCACCAGACGTTCGAGCTCCCGGGAGGCCTTCGTGATGCCTGCGACGAAACCGAGTTGCTCCGGGCTCAGCGCGCCCCCCATCTGGTCCTCGAGAAACTCGGCATACCCCTTGATGCTCGCGAGGGGGGTCCGGAACTCGTGGGAGACGTGGCCCAGGAACTGCACCTTGAGTCGATCGAGTTCGCGTATCTGCTCGAGGCGACCCGCGAGTTCGCGCACCATGTGTTTCCAGGCCGTCACATCCCGGTGATACCAGACCTGTCCAGCACGCGCAGAATCCGGGACGTCGACGGGTGCCGAGACGATCTCGAACGTACGCCCGTCTTGCAGGACCAGCTCCCGCGTGTTCCGGGCAGCCGTGGAAGCCTCCTGCCGCCAGAGTTGACCCTCCCGGACCTCACCCTGGTGAGCCGCCAGTTGCGCCCCCATCCGCTCGAACACGTTCTCGACCGTCTCGGGAGCCTGTTCGGGAAGCGCCCACATCCGGGAGAAGGGGGTATTCATCGCCAGGATGGTCCCGTCCCGGGCAACCGCCAGCACACCATCCGGCGCGACGTCCAGGATCGCCTGGAGCAGACCGGACTTCTCGGCCAGCTTGCGCACGAGGGCCGGCTTTTCCCGGGCGATCGCCTGCCCAGCCCTGAGCCGTGACTTCGACCCTACCGAAGTGACGACGAACAGGCCGGTGGAGATGGCGAGCACCAGGAATCGCTGGAGATCCTCGGGCGCGTATGCGAAGGGCACACCCGGGATCGACATGTAATAGGCGGCATAGACCAGGGCGATCGCCATGCTCAGGACGTCCTGGATGACACCGCCCGTCCGGTGCGCCGCGATGGCGACGAGGAGCAGGGGATAGGAGTAGGGCATCGTGCCCCCGGACTGGAGGAACCGGACCCGGAACAGGAGCCAGTCGAGCCCCTCGATCAGGGCGATCATGAGGACGGTGACCAATGGTCCCGAGATCCCCCGCAGGAGCCTCACGGTCCAGGTGCCCTCGTCGCTCGTCATCCGCCGCTCCCGTGGTTCATGTATCCGCGTGCCCGTCCCTGGGCGATCGTGCGGGATGCGTGCGGGCTCGACCACGGCAAGTCAGGCAATCTTTGATGGCCGTCCGGTCGCTCGGCCCACCCCTCAGGGGGCAAGAGTCCATCAAATGTCTGTTAAGTCACGCAACACCGGGAACGTCCTGTGGAACATGAAGTCAGGATGAATGTCGCTGAAGGTCGAGGCGTCACCAGGTGCGTTGCGGTTCCCCGCGGAAACCCCCTAGGATGAGAATCGCAGCGTTCATCGAAAGCAGGTAACACCATGTCCGGTATCCAGGGATCATCACGCCCGCTTGACGTCGAACGCGGCATGATCGGCCGCATTCTCAACCGAGGCGCAGGTGGAGCGGTGGCAGGCGCAGTCGTCGGGGGCGTCGGAGGATCCGTCGCTCCCGTCTTGGGGACCGGCCTCGGTGCCGTCGCCGGAGGCGTGATCGGGGCGATCGCCGGGGTGGCCTCGGGCCTGAACTCGGCCGATCCTCAGAAACTCCAGAACCGGCCCCTCAAGGTGCTCGACCTCCTGGGAGACACCCGCACGGTGTACGTCAGCGCCGACCAGTGGAAGTCCATGCAGGCGGCACGCCAGAAGGGCGTCACGTTCGACAACCTGCCCTCACCCCTGGATCAGCAGCTGAACTCGCCCCCGCCGCCGCCGGTGAAACCCTGAAGATGGCCGGTTCGGAGCAGGTCGTCGAAATCGCGATTCCCACCGAGGCGCTTGACGAGACCCGTCAGGCGCTGATGGCGCAGTTTCCGAACATCCTCATCGGGACGGCCCCGCTCCAGGACGGGCAGACGCTGCTGTGGCTGAGCCTGTGGTCGGACCGGCCGCAGGCGCTCGAGGAAGCCGTCGCCGCGCTTCGGCGTGACAGGCCCGACTTCCAGCATCCGTTGCCGGCCGCGACCTCGCTGTCTGAACTGGTGGCGCGCGCGAAGCAGGCGCAAGCCGGGCATTCGACAGGGCAGGCGGACGGGACGCAGTCCTGACGGACGAACGGGCCGGACGACCGGCCTCAGAACTGGAAGGGCCGGTCCGTGGCGCGACTCACCCGGTCGACCGTCTTCATCCCGACGAGTTCGAGCAAGGGGGATTCGGTGATGGATTCGGGCGACACCGGGATCCCGTGCCCGGGGTCGAACCGGTTGCCGTAGGCCCGGTTCACGTATGACGAGCATGGCCCCGTGCGTCCCTCCGCCCAGGGTGAGAAGAGGCGCGGGACGGCCACGTACCACGGCCTGGCGGATTTGCCATCCGGGGAGACCTGCGAGTCGAACAGGTTGCGGGCACGCTCTGCCGCGGCCTCGGCCAGCCGGGGGTCTTTCGGGCGCATGACCATCGTGGTCCGGATCCAGCCCGTGGGGACGTCATTGAAAAAAGATTTCGCCGAGCGAAACTGGACGAAGGTGTGCGGGAGAGCGCGTTGCCTGTCGGTCAGGAGTCGGTCGAGTTCGGGAAATCGCTTGCCCACGAAGATCTCGTAGACGCCCATCTGGCCGCGCGCGTCGCGTCCGACGATCGCCACGTGCCCGACGTCGGCCCGGTGGGCCTCCCAGCGGCCCGTCTCGAGGAAACGCTCCACCGAGACGGCCAGGCCACCATCCGCCATGGTGCGCAGCGTCTCGCCGTTGCCGCGGGCCACGATGTCGCCCGGTCGCAACTCGACCTCGGGAGTCATGTCGAGCGCTTTCCCCACCCGGGAGGGGGCCCCGGCGGGCACCATGGCCGGCCGCGACGTTTGCCACCGGTCAGGCACGCTCGCGATCGTCTCGCGGGCGACCTGCCCCGGCTCCTGACGGTAGACGGACCGACGGACGGCTTGCTTCTCACCGGGAATGACCTCGCGCACTTCCATGTCGCGGGCGACGTTCCCGGGCACGGAAACCTGACCGTAGCGCGTGAACGAGTTCTGGAACCAGCGCATCAGCGGGGCGGGCGTCATGACGAACCTCCGTTTTCAGGATCACACCTTACAGAGGTCATCGGTGCCGGACGCCAGGAACGGTCGTTAAGATTGGTATAAAACGCGGCAATGACGCGGGGGGATGACGTGGGCGTGCTTCCGCCGGGTATGGTGGATTCATGCGCGCTGTCCGGATTTCCGCCCTTGCCTCGCTGCTCCTGCTGACCCTCCTGCTGGGCGCGTGCTTGCCCCTGCCTGCCGCGGTCGGCCGGAACGGTCAGGCCTCATCCGCCTCGGTGTTTCCGCTGGCCTTCCCGCAGCCGAGCCTGGTCAGTGACCGGGGAAGCGGCCTGGTGGGTCAGGTCCTCGCCCCGGCCTCGCTGGTTGCGAACCACAGTGGTAGCCTCGTGAGTGACCGGGGAAGTGGACTCGTCAGCGATCGCGGGAGCGGGTTCGCGAACGTCCAGAGCCTGCCCGCAGAAGTGCCTCTCGCGGGCGCCACCGTGCACCTCGAGCAGGCAGACGGGACCCCGGTGCTCGACGGCAGCGGGAAGCCTCTCGAGGCGGTCACCGACGCCTCGGGCCGGTACCGGTTCGAGGCGACGCTCCCGTTCTCCAACCTCGTGCTGAGCGTCCAGCTGCCCGAGGCCTCGGGCTCGCTTCGAGGCCTCGCCATCCGGGACGACCTCCGGGAGGGCGTCCGCCAGGGTGCCGTCGACCTGTCGAGCACGCTGCTCACCACCTACGTGCGGGACCGCTACCTCCTCGGGGATGCCGAGGCCCAGAAGCGGCTCGACCGCCTGAATCCGTCCATCGTGGAAGAGACTCGATCCGCCGTCCGTCAGGGCCTGGGTCAGCTCACCGAAGCCTTCCCCGACGTGTCGGTCCCTCGACTGCTCGGAGCCGTCACCCGGCTGCGCGGTCAGGACACCCGCATCGAGGAGCGGTTCGAGGCCCTCCACCGGCTGCTCATCGATGCCGGACAGAGCGATCGCGGAAACGGCCGCCTCGCCGACACCGTCGCGCTGCGCTACAGCACGGGTCTCGCGGTGGATGCGCGGGGCAACGTCCATTACTGGTCATCCGAGAAGCGACTCTGGAAGGTGACGGCCGACGGCTACCTGGAGGCGCGTCTCGATGCCCTCGATTCCCTTCCGGAGTCCCCATCGGAATGGCCCAGCGGGCAGGTTCGTGAACTGCCCTATCGCCACCAGTGCGTCCTCGATGACGAAGGACGGGTGGTGTTCGTCTACAAGCGGTGGCTGCTGCGACGCGAACCGGATGGCACACTGACGCGCCTCGCCGAAGATCCGGAGCGCATCCAGAACCGCACCCTCGCCACGACTCCCGATGGACGTATCTGGATCATCGATCCACGGTCGGACGGCATCCGACTTCATTCCTGGCGCGCAGACCAGGGCCTCGTCGAGCACCCCACCGCACCGACGGTTCCGCCGGCCAACCTCGTCCAGGCGGCGGGAACGGCAGGGGGGCACCTCCTTTTATACGTATCGAGAGCAGACCACTGGGATCGCGACCTGCTCGAGTTCGATCCGACCTCGGGGCAATGGACGGAGCGCCCCGTGGAGGGCGCCTTCATGCACGCCCCGCCCGGAGCCCACATGGATGCTCGCGGCAACCTGTTCTTTCTCCAGCAGCATCAGCTGTGGCTCCTCCGGGAGGGGACGCGCACCCCCGAATACCTGGCGCCCTGGGATCCGACGGTCGCCCTGCCCGAAGCCGAACTGTCGCCGGATGGACGCCAGGTGTTTGCCTGCGGGGAACGACAGATCTACCGCGTCGTGCAGGGGAGGCTGATCCGCATCGCCGGCCTCGAATCCGCCGACCAGTCCGGTGACCAGGGAAGTACCGATCTGGCCCTGGCAGAGCCTCGCGCGCTGGCCATCCACACCGATGGCACGCGTTTCGTGTGGGACGAGGTTCGCAACCGCCTGTTCCGGTTCGTCCCGGGTGGACGCGTGGACACGGTCGACATGGGAGAACTTGCCGCACGGATTGGCTGGGACCGCGTTCGCACCATCCGGGTCGGGCGGGACGGAGTGCCACTCGTCTGCCGCGGGTGGCAGATCCTGGTACCCGGCTTGCCCGGCTCGGCCATCGTCAGGTACCAGGCCCAGGCCGACATCGCCGACTTCGCCCTCGATGAAGGCGGGAATCTTGTCGTGAGCGAGCGGCTGGCACCGCGCTCTCCGCATTTCAAGGTCGTCCGGATCAGCCCTTCGGGGACGCGAACCGATCTGTTCACGACCGACCTCGACCTGGAATATACCTGCCTGGAACCCGGTCCCGATGGCAGCATCACCCTGTGCGGGGATGGTCGGCTCAGGCATTGGACACCCGCCACGGGCCTCGTCACGCTGGGGCAGAAACAGGAGTTCGTCTCGGGTCAGCGCGGAGAATTCCTGCGGAACCTCGTGGTCCGACCGGACGGAGTGCTGTTCGGCACGCAGGGTCAGATCGAAGAAACCGACCTGATCGGCTTTCCCTACACGGACACGACCGAACCCTGCAACGTCTGGAGATTCGATCCGACCAGCGGCGAGTTCAGGGTGCTCGCGGGCTTGAAGGGCGCCCTGTTCAACGGAGTGGGCGTCGACGACGGCCTGAAGGATCCCTGCAGCCCGGCTTTCAGTCCGGAGGGAGATCTGCTGTTCATCGACCGGAAGAACATGCAGGTCAAGCGCATTCCACGCGATCGCCTGGATACGACCGGACGGAGCGATCTGTCCCTGGTGGCCCCCCGTGCCCTGGCCATCCGGGCCGATGGCACCCGCCATGTCTGGGACGAGATGCGCCACCGTCTTTTCCGCATCACGCCAGGCGGACGGATGACCGCGCTCTACCTGGGGGAGCTCGGCACGTTCCCGATTCGCACCATCCGGATGGATCGAGACGGAGTGCCCCTGCTGCACGTGGGCTCGCAGATCCTGGCACCGGCCGCGACGGGATCGACCGACGTCCTCTACGACACTCCGACGGACCTCGCCGATTTCGACCTCGATGACGCGGGGAACCTGATCCTCTGCGAGAGGCAGACGGCCGGTTCAACGGGGTTCAGGGTCGTCCGGCTCGGCCGATCGGGGCAACGAGACGACCTCTTCACGACGGCCATCAACCTCTCGTCCAGCAACCTGGCGGTCGCACCGGACGGCAGCCTCTATTTTTGCGGGGATGGGCGACTGCGGAGGTGGACATCGGCCACGGGCCTCGTCACGCTGTCGACGGGATCGATCTACGTCTCGGGTCACGACGTGTTCGTCCGGAATCTCGTCGTGCGCGCAGACGGCGCAGTATTCGGCACCCAGGGACAGATAGATGACGGGGACCTCCCCAACGGGCTTCCCTACACGGGAGAGGCTGACCCGGCGAGCGTCTGGAGGTTCGATCCATCCACCCGCCGGCTCAAGGTGCTCGCCGGAAAGAAGGGTCCGCTGTTGAATGGAACGGGCGCGGAAGACGCTCTCGTGGATCCCTGCAACCCGGTCTTCGGGCCGGAAGGCGACCTGTGGTTCATCGATCGGAAGACGGAACGGATCGGGCGCATCCCACGAGCAGGGCTGGACTGATCGGCCCATTGACGGAGCCGATGAATCAGCTCCCCCGGGCAGGGAGCAGGCTTTCCCGGGGCTGGACGCGCCAGCTGTCGAGACATGCCTGGACCACGGTGAGCCTGGCGTTCAGGCGGGCGGGTTCATTTCCCTGCCGACCGATCCAGTAGCCCGGTTCTGACGCGCTGGAGGCATCCAGGACGGCGGCTCCCCGGAGTTCGCCCTGCCAGCGTTCCGGAAATTCGCCCCGGATGCGCCATCCCGGATCTCGCGAATCCGGGGCTTCGATCCAGAACGTATCCCCCTTCTCGGATCGCACGATGAACGCCGGCCCGCTTCTGGTCAGGGTCGATGCACCTGGCAACGCGAGCTCGGCCTGCTCCCCGAGCGTCAGGGGAGACCCGTTCAGCAAGAGCGTCCCCCCGTTCCCCTCGCCGACCAGGACGGATGGACCCAGCCGGAGCGCAAAGGCCCGCAGGCAGGTCACCGAGTCTCGGCCGGGCGCACGCGCGAGGCGGACCTGCAGGCTCAGGTCCGCCGTCGCCGAGGTCACCTCGACGTAATCGCCGAGACGTGGGGCCCCGTACTCCCGGCCCGATTCATCCGTCACCTTGGCGGCCCCCAGTCGGGGATAGGACGGCTGCCTGAGGCTGTCCCAGCCCACCGTCCAGAGCGGTTCTTGCTCGCGGTCGGGACCGAGCTGGATCGCCTCGAGTCCTTTTCCGGCGACGGCAGGCCTGCGCGGGACGTCGGTGATCTCGCCCCCAGCCCCTGACACGTGCAGCTTCCCCGTGAGACTTTTCAGCAAGCCGTACATCTGGGCATTGCGCTCCTCGGCTTCGGCCATGACGGCCTCGAGGCGGGCGCATTCCTTCGGAGAGCCCTTGCTGGCCTTCAGCGCCGCCAGTTCTTCCCGTGCCTGGCGGTAGCGCTGCTGCTGATAATCGCGCTCGAGGGTCACGATGCGGTACATCGTGGCGCGATCGCCCCTGGTCGCCCCCTCCCGCTGATTCTCGAGGAAGTCCACGATGGCATTGAGGCGCTGCGCCGAGGCCTCCTCCTCGTTTCGCGCGACGTAACGGACGGGCTGCTCACCCCCGGGATTCCGTGTCGATCGGTCACTCGTGGGAGGTGCCTCGCGGCCCTTTGAAGGAGAGCCCGGACGGGAAGCGGCTGCCGAGGAGGCGTCTGCCCCCTTCGCCTTGCCGAGCAGATCGGAGATCGGCCCCTTGATGGTGTCGTGCCACCATCTCCGGGCCGAATCGGCGAGTCCCGAGGGGTCGTGTTCGCGAGGATCCTTGCTGGACATGGTTCATGCAAACTTCCGGTTAGCTCGTGCCGTGCCTGACGGCACGAGCTGTCCGGAAACGGGCTAGACGGCGAGGACGTCCAGTTCCATCCAGTACTTGTCGAAAACGGCCTGCATGGCCTTGCTGTCACCGGCGGCCAGGAAATCGCCCACGACGTCGCGGATCTTACCCCCGTCCACGTTTGCCTTTCCGTTCACCAGCTCGATCTTCCTGAGGAACATGCCCGTTTTATCAGGGGTGATCCCGCTGGGAGAAAGCATGCTGAGGGCCCCGCCATCGGCCTGGACGGACTTGAGTACCCCGTTCACCAGGGTCGAGATCTGCTGATTCAGGGCCTTGAGCTCGGCCTCCGAGATCCCGAAATCCGATCGCTTGGCGACGCGCAGATCCTCGAGAACCTTGACGAGTGCCTCGGTCGGAGCCTGGCGCGACGGCTCGGGAAGACTTTCGAGCAACCGGGTGGCCAGCTGGAGGTTGGACGTGATGAACGGATGGGAGGTGAATTCCGCAGGATCATCGGCCCGGATGACGGCCTTCTCGATGCGAGCTTCCACCGTCGACTGGTTCGCGGCATAGGCCTTGATGGCCGTGAGCTTGTCCTTGGCGGGCATGGCCGGATCCGTCAGGTCCGGGATCTGCACGGAATTGAGCGCGAAATCAGCCGGAATCTTGGTCTTCAACTCCGAGAGACGGTCCCGGATCGCTTCGAGTTCACCACCGGACAGCTGTCCGTCCTTGAGATGCCCCTGGTACGTGATGATGATGTTGGCCGCGCCGGTGAGCACGGAATCCTTCAGGTCGCGATGCTTGACCGAGTCCATCTTGTCCGCCATGCCGCTGATCTCCGTCAGCAGTTTCTGGATGACGGGCTGATGTTCGGGACCACCGGTCGACAGGGCTCCCAGGGTCGCGGCGTGGCGCAGGACCTGCCGGTTGACGTTGATGCGTGCCTCGGCGCGCTCGCTCTTCGAAAGGATCCCGTCGCCCTGCTTGGCCTGGACCCCTTCGATCTGGGCCATGACGGCCTTGAGGGCATCCGAACGCTCCCGGGAGGGCGGCATGGCCTTCACGGACTCGAACGAGGCCCGGATGGAAGCCGTGATACCCGGCGTGTAATGAGGATTCTCAGCCACACCCCAGCCCTTCTCACCGACGGCCTTGAGGTAGCCTTCCTGGGCTTTCAGGTACGCCTCGACGGCAACCATCTCCCTGCCGTGCATGTCGGATGCGGTGGTCAGGCCCATCTGGGGCTGGGGACGCGTGAAGGACGGCACGGGAACATCGAGGGCCTGCTTGAGCTTGTCGAGGGTCGCACCTGGAGGGAGCTTGCCCTGGTACACCACCGCCGAGGAGGACTTGTTCTTGATGACGAACGATCCTTTGTCCGTCCCGGCCTCGGCCGTCAGGGTCTCGCTACCCTTCTTGCCGGAGGTCTGGAGCTGATTGAAGGCGGCCGTCACGGCCGCGGGGTCGGCTTTCGGACGGTACTTGCCCTGGTCGAAGGCTTTCTTGTCGGCGTCACTGAGGCTGTTGTAGTTGACCGTCAGCTGGAAGCCGTCCCTGGGCTGCACCGAGACGACCTGAACGGGGCCCGAGGGGGTGGCTTTGGACTTCGGGTCGAGCACGGGGGGCGTCACCCCCG
>Ga0079301_1001551_pt1 | contig 10509 bp, 9 predicted proteins | sample Wag4_2014_7_11_3_FD_74797 | JGI IMG/M metagenome (GOLD analysis project Ga0079301, IMG submission 74797) | Fresh water mixed with fracking chemicals microbial communities from Ohio, USA - Utica-2 Time Series FC 2014_7_11 | ecosystem: Engineered > Industrial production > Chemical products > Input...
GACCTTGTGCAAGCAGTGCTTGGTTTCACCAAAATTTCTGGCCCACTCATGGTCGTTGGCGCAATAACAGGATTCATTCAAATGTTGTTGCTTGACGGTTTGGCAATTTTCAGTTCTGGTCACGGTCGTCTGGGAATTTTAGGCATGGTGTTTACCGCGCTCATGATTTTCCTTGCGCTGATGCTGAAAAGTTTTGTGGCTACACGGTTTGCGCGCGTTGAAAACCTGACGGGGAAAATGGCATGGCGCTTGCGCCGTGTTCTCACCGCTGAAATCGCGATTGGTGTTGTGGTACTTGCGCTTACTTCGTGGATGATTCCGATGAAACCACCACAAGCAAACGCTGCGGTCATTAAATCGAGTGTTGCTTATGAGTTCCGTGAAGAACTACAAAACGATCGCTTCCACATTGTGTTGTCCATTTCGCCAGCAACAACTGGCACTAACGCGATGCGCATTGAACTGTTGAACCCGACGCGAGTCAACAACTTCACTATCAAGTTGATTCCACCCGACCCAGCGTTCGAAGGCATCGAGATCAATGTGCCACTGAAGCGACGCGGCGCAGCGATTGTTGCCTACGACGGACTGTTCAATTTAAAGGTGGCAGGCGTGTGGTCAATTGAAGTTACGGGAGCCACCACCACTGGTGAATTGGTTCCACTCGCAACCACCCTCAACGTGGTGCAGTCGACCACCCCTGAAACCACAGTTCCAGAGACAACAGTTCCCGCAGTTCCCACCACTGTCGGCGGCTGAACCCCGCTTGGGCACTAGCGTCTAGCGCGTGAGTAGCAACGCCATGGACGCCAAACTGCAAGACCTTCAAGCCCGCAAAGAACAGGCCTACAACGCCGGTTCGCCACGCTCGGTAGAGCGCCAACACGAAAAGGGAAAGTTGCTCGCTCGCGAGCGCATTACCACCCTGCTCGACCCCGAAAGCTTTCATGAACTCGACTTGCTTGCTCGTCACCGCGCACATGCCGCCGGACTTGAAGAGCGCCCGTACACCGACGGCGTCATCACCGGTTGGGGAACCATCGACGGTCGCAAAGTATTTGTGTACAGCCAAGACTTCACCGTGTTTGGTGGAGCACTGGGCGAAGTGTTCGCCGAGAAGATTCACAAACTGATGGACTTGGCGCTGAAAGTTGGTGCGCCGGTTATTGGTTTGAACGATGGAGCTGGTGCGCGAATTCAAGAAGGTGTGGTGTCGCTTGCAAGTTATGGCGGCATCTTCCATCGCAACGTGCAGGCATCGGGAGTTATTCCGCAAATTTCAGTAATTCTTGGACCATGCGCAGGTGGCGCTGTGTACTCACCGGCCATGACCGACTTTATTTTCATGGTGCGCGAAACCAGCCACATGTTTATTACTGGACCAGACGTGGTGAAAACTGTGACTGGCGAAGAAGTAACGCTTGAAGAACTTGGTGGCGCAATGAGCCACGCTTCAAAGAGCGGCGTTGCAACATTTGTGAGTGCCGACGAACAGTCGTGCTTGCAAGATGTTCGCTACTTGCTCAGCTTCTTGCCACAAAACAATTTGTCTGAAGTTCCTGCAAGTGATACAACCGATGACCCAACGCGTTTGTGTGAGTCACTGCGCACCATCTTGCCGGCTTCGCCAAACCAGCCATACGACATGAAGAAGGTCATCGCCGAAGTTATGGACGACGGCGAGTTCTTTGAATACTTCCCACATTGGGCAAAGAGCATTGTGTGTGGTTTTTCACGTTTGAATGGCGAAGCAGTTGGTGTTGTTGGCAACCAGCCAATGGTGTTGGCTGGTGTGCTCGACATTGAGAGCAGCGAAAAGGCCGCGCGTTTCGTGCGCACGTGCGATGCGTTCAACATTCCAATCGTTACGTTCGTCGACGTTCCTGGATTCCTTCCTGGAGTAGACCAGGAATATGGCGGCATTATTCGCCACGGCGCAAAGTTGCTGTACGCATATTGCGAAAGCACCGTGCCTCGCATTCAAGTAATTACACGTAAGGCGTACGGCGGTGCATACGTAGTGATGAACTCAAAGTCCATTGGTGCCGACCTGGCTTATGCATGGCCAACTGCGGAACTTGCAGTTATGGGTCCACAAGGCGCAGTTGAAATTGTGTACCGTCGCGAATTGCAACAAGCAGCAGACCCTGTTGCTCGACGCGCTGAACTCGTTACCGAATACACCGAGAAGTATTCGAACCCGTATGCAGCAGCAGAACGTGGTTATGTTGACGACGTTATTGACCCAGCGGAAACACGCATCAAGCTCATTGCTGGACTCGAAATGTTGAAGTCGAAGCGCGAAGAGTTGCCACGCCGCAAGCACGGCAACATGCCGCTGTAGGCCAGCAATGCAACACAGCATCACGCCAAACCCAACCGCCGAAGAAGCAACAGCAATTGCTGCTGGTATTGAAGCGTTGTGGCCTAAGGCTGGTCCAGCTGTAGAACGCGAACCGCTGCACACCGCATGGCGATTTAGTGGTCGCTGGTGGAATGACTCTGCAGTCACCCGACGCACACGACCTGGCTTTTAGTTTTCGCGGCAACTGCCAATGAGCGGGCCACTTTCTGACATTCGAGTGCTCGACATTTCTACGGTGCTTGCCGGACCAAACTGTGCTCGCTACCTAGCCGACTTCGGCGCAGACGTAATCAAAGTTGAGCGACCAGATATTGGCGACTCGTTGCGTGGCATGGCATGGCGTGATCCGCGAGATGGCAGCGGCCTGTGGTGGAAGTTGGTCAATCGCAACAAACGCAACATTGCACTCGACCTGAAAGATGCCAACGATCGCGAATTGTTTTTGCGCTTGCTTGACTATGCAAACGTGTTGGTTGAAAACTTCAGGCCAGGAACTCTTGAGCGTCTTGACTTGCACCCCGATGCGTTGATTGCTCGCAACCCGAAACTCGTCATCGTTCGCGTGTCTGGTTTTGGTCAAGACGGTCCGTATGCAAAACGCCCTGGGTTTGCTTCTATTGCAGAATCAATGGCCGGCCTCGCTGCAATTAGTGGTGAACCAGATGGACCGCCACTGTTGCCAGCGATTGCATTAACCGATGAAGTTACCGGCATTACCGCAGCGTTTGCTGCCATGGTTGCTCTGCACTCGGGTGTAGGACAAGTTGTAGACGTAAACCTTCTCACCACCATTTTCCAGATGATGGGCCCAGTCATTTCGCTGTACAAACTGACAGGCGAGTTACAACCACGGCTTGGCTCTGGTCTTCCCTACACCGTTCCACGCGGTGTGTATCAATGTGTTGATGGCAAATGGGTTGGTGTTTCGGCATCGAGCGACACCGTTGCAGCACGAGTAATGAAAATTCTTGGCGTAGAAACCGATAAGCGATTCACCACATTTGCCGGGCGCATGGAACACCGTGAGTTGTTACAGGAAATGATGGGAGATTGGTGCTCCACACGCACACGTGATGAAGTTGTTGCCATCTTTGAAGAAGCCGATGCTGCAGTTGGCCCAGTATTTAATATGTCGGATATTGCGACAGATCCGCATTATGCAGCGCGCAACATGATTCAAGTAGTTGGAGACACTCCAATGCAGGGCCTCATTGCTGCACTGTCAAAAACGCCGGGCGTTTTGCATCATGAAGGAAGCGCTGTAGATGCGGACCGCGACGACATCACCACTCGTGGCTGGTTGAATGGATGAGCATTATGAACTCGTCGCTTGAAGGACTCAGCATTTCAATAGCGATGCCAATTTTTAATGAGTCGGACGGCATTGCTGAAACGCTTACCAGTATTGATGAAGCGTTTCGTCATAGCGGAGCAACTGTCACACTGTGCATTCAAAATGATGTGTCTACCGATAACACGCTTCAGGTGTTGGCCGAACTGTCCACCACTCTTCAGCTTAACATTGCGGTCGAAACCAATAAGCAAAACCAAGGTCACGGACCAACCACATTTGCCGCGTATCAACGTGCGACTAAGACCGACAGTTCGATTGTGATGCAACTTGACTCCGATGGGCAATTTGTAGCAACCGAGCTTCCCATGCTGTGCTCCGCAATCGCTACAGGAAAAGAAGTGGTCACTGGAATCCGTAGCAACCGGGTGGACCCTTGGTTCCGCAAATTTCTCACATTCCTATTACGTAACTTCCTTCGCGCCAGATACATGGGTCGATTCCCCGACCCAAACTCGCCCATCCGTGCATACTCAACTTCAGTGCTAGGGCCAATGTTGGACAAACTGCCGAGCGAACCGCTTATTCCAAACATCTATCTTTCAATTTTGGCAGTTCGGAAAAAAGTAGATGTTTCCTATATCCACGTTTCACATCGTGAGCGTCGTGGCGACCAGACCACTGGAACCATGTGGCAATCTTCGAACCAATGGCAAAAGATCAAACGGTTATTGAAGTTCTGTCGAAAATCATTTCGGCAATTGCTCTCGTTCTAGTTGCGAGAAAGTATCACGCTGCACGGCAAGTCGGTAGTGCCGAATGCCTGCTCAAGTTTGATTACTAGCGTGGAATCAGCTTCGCATTTGGCTATCGCTGCATCAACTTGTTCACTCCACTCTGGACCATCAGCCAAGAACCACCCTGCGTCGTACCACTTCACAGATGCACGACAAAAAACAGCAATGCTCACTGCTAGTGATGCTCGCAGAATAAATCCAGTTGCTTCAAAATGTTGAACTGTGTAAATCGCAACAACGATGAACGCCAATACCTGAGGGACTACGAAATAGCGATCACCTATTCCACTTAGTCCATAGGTCACGAGAAAGAGCACAAGCCCCGTGAGAGAAAGATTTAGCACAAAACGTGAAGGCTTTGGGCACCATGACCATTCAGGCAACATTGATCGCAGAACAAATGCTGCGCAGGTAAGTGGTGGAATGATGAAGTTGTAATACCAGAAGGCACCTGCTCCAGACCACAACGAATACGTGCGCGTCTCATACTTTTGAATGCCAACACCGGTGGTTTTCCAGGACACGAGCTGAATCACAAACCCAATAATGAATACCCCAAGAATCAGCCTCGTACGCGAATCCTTGAGATTCAGTTTTCGCTGCAAAAGTGAAACCCCGAATGGCACAGCCGCTAAAAATGTCATCGGGTTGGATACGCCGCATAACAGAACCAAGAATGCAGTTGTTCGAGCCGATAATTGATGCTCTTCTGGAAGCGACACGACAACAATGGCAATAAGAATGAGAAACCACTTCACAACAGATTGATTACCAATTTGGCTTTCGCTTGCAGAGGGAGCAAGCACTACGCAAGCGCCACAAGCAAGCGCAAGGACTTTGCTTGGATGAATTCGCTTCACCATTGCAGCGACAAACACTGCTGTAGCGCTGACTATGAGCAACCAAATCAATGAGCCGACATTTCCTGTTTGACGAAGGGGGAACAACGTCACTATTTCAGCGTTCATTCGTCTCGGAATATCGAGGTATCCACCTTCAGTTTTTACAAGAGCAGATAACCCGTGTTTGAACGTGTCTTCAAAGAACTCATAACCAGGATCAACGGGCACACGATCAAATGAAACTCGAATGCGACCTAAACCGATCGCCAAATACATGATGTAGAGCACCAATCCCTGAATTGCTACAGCAGTTTTTCTACTCAACATCACATTGACTGTAATTCACCTTTCAGCCCCTAAATGTCTCTGAGTAGCTTGATATTGGCTTATTGTTTGAGAAGTGATGAAAAATGCAAAACCAACAAGGCTCCATTTTGCAGCACTGTTGTATCTGACTTTTCCGCTTTTTCTCTTCTTTATTGGTTGGTCTAAATGGTTTGTCGCACTGCCAGTAATTGGATTTCTTTTCTATTTACTTGCGCTTACACGTAATTCCATTTGGATGGACAACTCACCAAATGAATCCAATTCGGTTTCTGCCGTTGTTTCTGGAGTCTTTTCGTTTGCTTGGGTTGCGTCATCTGGCGTGTGGAATCTTGGCTTTGGGCGCACCCAGGACTGGGATGTGATGCGCAATGACATGCTCAGCACTTTGACACAGCACTCATGGCCAATTACTCACGCGTTTGCAGATAATTCTGCGATTTGGTCCTTGCGTCACTATTTAGCGTTTTACCTACCAGGACCATTTGCTGGAAAGGTGGCTGGTAATGACTTGAGTGTCACACTTATTGCTACTGGTATCTGGATGTTTCTTGGTGTGTGGATTGCATTAATGCTGCTGCAAAAACTCTTTGCAGAGTATGGATCCCGTAAGTATCTTGCTATTCCACTGTTTGTGGTCTTCAGCGGACTTGATGCAATTGGGTCACGAATTGAGGGCACTCTGTCGCTTCGGCCTTCGAGTCTGATTAATGGTGGTCACATTGAATGGTGGGCAGGTAGATACCAATTCTCTAGCAATACAACACTGCTCCATTGGGCTCCCCAACATGCTTTACCAAGCTGGATCGGAGCGCTCATCGTTATTCACATCGTGCGTTCCCGCCATAATCTTTTCCTACTGCCGATTGTTTCTCTTTCCGCATTGCTGTGGTCGCCGTTTGCCGCGGTCGGCATCACTCTGGTGGCGGTCTTGCTCTTATTCAGCACTCGCGAGTTTCCTCGGTTCTTTTCAGACATTCGAAAGCTTCCCTTACTCATTGTTTCAATGCTTGTAACTGGTGTTCCATTACTTGCATTCTTGCAATCAGGAACATCTGAAATTCAACGGGGTTTGCTGTTTGCTCAAGGCGGTATCGGGCAGAACCTCATCATGTTGCTTGAATTCATTTTTCTAGAGTTCGGAATAGTTGCGGGATTAACCGTCTATATCGTGCGCGCAAAAATGCGGGAGAATGTGATCGTCTCTCTGGGGTTGCTACTCGTGCTCATGGTGATCGTTGGTGTGAATAACGACTTTGCAATGCGTGTAAGTCCAGCGTTACTTGTGGTTGTTTTTGCAAACGCTTGTGAAGCCCTGTTCACTACCACTCGTCGCCAATCGCAGCGTATTACTCGGATTGCAATGATCGGTGTTTTGGCATTAGGGGCAATTACACCCCTCTTTGAGTTCATTTCTCGATACCAAACCCCCTTCACGTCATTGCAACCACCGTGTATTGATACTGGATGTGAATCAGACTTAACATCGCTCGGGTTGCGCAACTACAACTGGACAGAGCAACAATCAATCTTCATGCGAAAATAGGCATCTCGTCACCAACTTGGTAAGGGTAAAGTGGCGTGATGGATCTTCGGGAGCGCGCATTGGCTGGCGGGAAGCGCCACCCCTGGGAAACTGTTCGCTCGGCTTTCTTCAACAAGAAAACAGTCGGTCTCGCCAATTCTCTGCCCGTCCACATTCTCGATATCGGTTCTGGTGACTGCTGGTTTTCAGAGCAACTGCTCGTAAAAGTCCCGCAGGGTTCACGAATAACTTGTAGTGACCTCAATTTTTCAGACCATGACATTACCGCTGTTTCTGTGCCAGGCAGCAAGAAAGTTCGAGGCATTCCTCAGCAAGCATTTGCAATAGTGATCATGCTAGTTGTTCTGGAACAAAATGAGGACAGAATTCCCGATATTTCAGTCTGGACCATTGGTCATGGGAATCCAGTTGTAGCAGCGCGATGAGGTTTCTTGTTATTCCGTGTTTCAATGAAGAGCAACGGCTCCTTCAAAGTGAAGTTGCAAGATGCATAGCCGTGCTGAATTGCAACGTGATTCTTGTAGATGATGGAAGCACAGATCAAACTTCGGAACTATTGGCGAATCTGTCACTGCGCTTCCCGCAGAACATTCACGTGCTCGCTCTTGCCACCAACGTAGGTAAAGGTGAAGCGGTGCGGGCCGGATTCAACTACGCGTTCGAATGCAAAGCGACACAAGTGTTGTTCTGTGATGCCGATTTCTCCGTTGGCGCAAACGATTTGCTGCGCATTTGCAACGCTCTTGCCGAAAACTCAGGGTGCAAAGCCGTTATTGGCTCGCGGATGGCAATGGTGGGATCAATTATCAAACGCTCAACAATAAAACATTACTCTGGTCGCGCATTTGCAGCTTTGGTGTCACTCACCCTCGGGCACAAGTTTTATGACACCCAATGTGGTGCCAAAGCATTCAAAGTTGACGACGATGTAAAACACGTGTTTTCACAACCGTTTCTCAGCAGATGGGCTTTTGATGTTGAAATAATTGGCAGATTGCTTCGAGTACATCAATACACAAACAACCGACTGCTTATTCGTGAATTGCCATTGCAGAGTTGGATTGAGGTTTCTGGTTCGAAACTGAATTTGATTTCACGGTTCAGAACCGTTTTTGAATTGATTAGGGTTCGATCTTCACTGAAGAATTGGTCATAAACGTTCGCTCTTTCAATCCCAAAACTTAATTCCCAAGCACCCCACTAATCGCTGCTTGCAATTGCGGCACTAAGTAAAGGCTTCCATCCACTGACAAATGATCATTGTCCTCAAACATGAATTTTCCATCCTTTTTAGGATCGCATTCATTTTCATTGCAAAACTGATCGGTGAAATTGACAACAGGACGGACAAAGTCAAATCCTGCAGTCGCGTTTTGTTCAATTGCATTAATTGTTTCCCTACGCGAAACCACCACGCCTCGAGGCTCTTTCACCGTATTTGGCCACAATAAAGACAAGTCGTAACGCAAGTCATAGGCGAATTGAGGCGGGGGTTGAACAATGATTACTTGTGTGTGTAGGTCTATAAGTCCGTTTAGCATTCGGGTCACTTCGGACCCCCAAATGAGCTGAGTCTCTTCAACGTTCCAATCTGGAAGTGGTGGGTCAACATATAACGAATTGAGATTTGCAATGACCAATACCTTTGGCTGGAGTTGCTGTAGCGCAGAAAAAACATCTGCGCGCCAAGCAGAGCATTCATTTGAGAAGGTGAACGGTGAGTCGGATAGTTGGAAGGCGCATCCGGGGAATGAAAACACGTAACTGCTTAACCCTTGGGCTTGTGAAGCTTGCACAAATCCATCACTGAAAGATTTTGCCATTGAATCGCCGACCAAGATTGCCGTGCCCTGATTGCTCGAAGACTGGAATATGCATGTTTGAGCAGTTTCCAATTCAAACCGTTCGCCTGGGCAGGTTTGTTCAGTTACGTGCAAGGAAATTTCATCGGGTTTTTTGCCAGTCAAATGCAGAGCAATTGCTGGTGTTGTGGCCGACATTGCACCAAATTCAAGTACTGCTACCAAGCCAAAAATTCCCACAAACTGAAATGTTCTGGCAACCGGAAATCTCTTTCTTAAACGTATGGGTTCCTCAATCAATCGAAATTGCAACCAGCCCAAACCAAAAGAAAGACCGAAAGCAGCCACAACTGTTTTCCAGTTTTGATGAAAGGAGGTAATTAAGAGCACCCAAATTGGCCAGTGCAACAGATAGATGCTGTACGAGCAATCACCAATCAAGGTGAGGGGTCGGATTGAAATAAGTCGTTGGAACAACTTGTCGTTCGAGCCACCAAGAATCCACATTGCTGTACCAATTACGACGGTCATCGTCGCCGACGTGTTGGTTGACCATGACGCTTCATGTTGAACTTCGGGATACCTCGACGCCCAAACGACACCGAGCAACACCAGCCCTGCGCCACAGCATGTAACTATTGATCCAAGTTTTTGCACGGCTGTAACGATCTTCAGTCGCAGAATCAAGGCAACCAATACTCCGGCCATGAACTCCCAAGCCCGCGTGAAGGGAGAGTAGAAGGCAAAGTATTCAGACGTAATGCCCCTTTGAATAAATGGCTTAAACCACCAGGCGTCATTGACAGTTGAACCATTCACCGAACACTCGATAAACAGCCAACATGATGTGAGCACAACCCCCACTACCGCAGCCCATACGAGTGGCTTAAACACAACGACCGACAAGCGTTTACGTAGCCCAACAAACAGCACAACCGCAATTGGCCATACAAAGTACATCTGCTCTTCAACCGCCAGCGACCACAAATGCATAAGCGGATTCGCCTTCGGATCGAGTGAAAAGTAACTCTGTGGCATCAAGACGAAATTGGTGGTGTACGAAGCCGCACTGAGCAACATTTTTGCAGTTTCTTTTTGCGGGCCAAACGGGCTGAGAAACAGCATGCCGAAAACAGAAGTTGTAACGGCAACAACAGCCATTCCTGGGAGCAATCTCCTCACACGACGATGGAGAAATGCGCTCCACGAAAATGTGTTGGTACTGGCAACTTCTCGCATTGTTGAGGATGCAATGACAAACCCAGAAATGACAAAGAACATGTCAACTCCGAGATACCCGCCTTTAAGTCTGGTTTCAAAATGAAACAGCAGTACGAGCAGAACGGCAATTGCGCGAAGACCCTGAATGTCTGCGCGATAACTTGACGCCCTCGTCACGCGTGAGTCCCCACGCTGAAAACTTTACAGAAAGCTACTGGTGCACCCGGCAGGAGTCGAACCTACAACCTTTTGATCCGTAGTCAAATGCTCTATCCATTGAGCTACGAGTGCGAATTACGGCTTCAGTGTAACCGCCAGATT
>Ga0079301_1001553_pt1 | contig 10506 bp, 8 predicted proteins | sample Wag4_2014_7_11_3_FD_74797 | JGI IMG/M metagenome (GOLD analysis project Ga0079301, IMG submission 74797) | Fresh water mixed with fracking chemicals microbial communities from Ohio, USA - Utica-2 Time Series FC 2014_7_11 | ecosystem: Engineered > Industrial production > Chemical products > Input...
ACGATGGCGTGCTCCAGGCCCTGGGGCGCCGCCACAGCGCGGAGGCGCTGCATGATGCCACCAGCTGGCTGGCGCAGGCCCATCGCGAAGGGGCCCTGTCCAGCTGGAGTCTCGATCTGATCCAGGCCGTGCCGGGGGAGCACATCGAGAGCTGGCGGCAGCAACTGCACCTGGCCGTCGCCAGCGGTGCACCCCACCTCTCGGTCTACGACCTCACGATCGAACCCGGCACGGTGTTTGCCCGCCGGCTGGAGCAGAACCGGCTGGAGCTGCCGGATGCCGATCTCGCCGCCGATCTGATGGACCTCACCTGCAGCGAGCTGCGGGCGGCCGGCTTCGGGCGCTACGAGATCTCCAACTACGCCCGGCCTGGCCATGCCTCACGCCACAACCGGGTGTACTGGAGCGGAGCGGGCTGGTGGGGCTTCGGCATGGGGGCCACCGCCGCCCCCTGGGGCGAGCGGCAGGCCCGGCCGCGCACCCGGGACGCCTACGCCGCCTGGCTGGAGCAGCCGGCCGCCCAGCCGCCAGGGGCAGCGCCCCCGCCGCTGGATGAGTGGTTGATGGTGGGGCTGCGCCGGCGGGAAGGGGTGTCCATGCCCCGGCTGCTGGCCGCCGCCGGCGTGCGGGGGCCGGCCCTGGGGGTGGTGCTGGCGGAGCTTCGCGCGGAGCTGGCTCCCTGGCTGGAGCGAGGGCTGGTGCTGGTGGAGGGTCCTCGCTGGCGGCTCAGCGATCCGGCAGGCCTGGCCCTGTGCAATGGGGTATTGCGTCAGCTGCTGGCCTGGTGGGAGCGCTGGGATGGCTCTGGGCGGCAATCCAGCGCCGCAGTGCCTCCACCGCCAGGCTGCGCCCCTGCAGCAACGGCGCACTGAACGGAGGCTGGCGGGCCGTGAGGCCCAGCAGATCGGCGGTGACCCGCACCTGACCATCGCAGCCGTCGCCGGCCCCGATGCCGATCACCGGGATGGACAGCTGTCGGGTCAGATGGGCGGCCAGGTCGGTGGGGACGTGCTCCAGCACCAGGGAGAAACAGCCGGCCGCCTGCAGTGCGGCCCCATCGCGCTCCAGCCTGGCCCGGCCGGCACTGTCAGCACCCTGGCGCCGGTAGCCCAGACGATGCACGGACTGGGGGGTCAGGCCGATGTGGCCCATCACCGGGATGCCGCTGCGCACCAGCCGGTCGATCACCGCCAGGGTCTCCGGCTCGGCGCCCTCCAGCTTCACCGCCGCCGCCGGACTCTCCTTCAGGACCCGGCCAGCGGCCGCCACCGCATCATCGGAGCTGCACTGGTAGGAGAGGAACGGCAGATCGAGGATCAGCAGCGGTTCCTGGCCTGGTGCACAGACGCTGGCAATCCCCCGCGCCGTCGCCCGGCAGTGATGAAGCATCTCATCGAGGGTCACCGGCAGGGTGGTGGGGTGGCCGAGCACCACCATCGCCAGCGAATCACCCACCAGCACGGCGTCGGCACCGGCCTCGGCCACCAGGGCGCCGGAGAGGGCATCCCAGGCGGTGAGAACGGCGATCGGCAGGCCGGCCTGCTTGCGTTTGGCCAGATCGGCGGGACGCAGGGGCACGGCGCGGGAGCGGTGAAGGGCATTGCTAGCATCGCTCCCGACTCGGACCCATGCGGCCCGGACGCCTAAATCTGGTCAGGACCGGAAGGGAGCAGCCACACGGGATGCTCCAGGCAGGCGTGGACTCCGGGTCACCCCCTTGCATCGGCTCCAGCCCCTTCAGCTGGGCTGTTGTCTGCCCTGCGACCCAGGCTTTAGCCCTGCCTCATCTACCCCGCAGGTACAGGAGCGCCGCTTTGGTTTCCATCCCTTGATACGGGGCTCGCGGTGATACGGGGCTCGCGGCGCTGCTCTCTCAGGGTGAGAGTTCCGGCATGGCTCCCGGCCAGATCCTGAAGGTTGCGCTCAAGCAACAGAAGGGCTCAACACCTCAATCGTGAACTGGGTTGCAAGGCTCGGAGACATCAAAACCGACCATGACGGTCAGAGCCGATCATGACGGTCAGAGCCGGTCACCACGATCTGAGCCGGTCACCACGGTCAGAGCCGGTCACCACGCTTCAAATCGGCCGGGCCAGGCATCCCGCTGATTCAGTTGTCGCTGTCGCCGCCACGGGACTGACGGTTGAGCAGGAACGGAGGAATCTTGGCACCACGCTCGTCGCCGGCGGGCGGCGTTGGCGTGGGCATGGAACCGTTGAAGGGGCTGGCAGCGAAACTCGCGGCAGGCCGCTCATGGCGGTACGGAGCACCGCTGTCGAAGCCGGTGGCGATCACCGTGACGTGGATCTCACCTTCAAGTTTCTCGTCGACGACAGCGCCGACAATGATGTTCGCATCAGGATCCACCACGTCGTAGATCAATTCAGAGGCAGTGGTCATGTCCTCCAGGGTCATGTCCTTACCACCGCTGATATTGATCACCACTCCCTTGGCCCCGTCGATGCGGGCCGACTCCAGCAGGGGGCTGGTCATGGCGGCCTGGGCAGCTTCGCTGGCCCGGCTGCGGCCCGAGCCCACGCCAATCCCCAGCAGGGCGGTGCCGGCATCGGCCATCACCGACCGCACATCCGCAAAGTCGACGTTCACCAGGCCAGGCCTGGTGATGATGTCGGTGATCCCTTTCACACCCATCCGCAGCACATCGTCGGCGGTCCGGAAGGCCTCGTTGAGCGGGGCACCGGCGATCGCGTCACGCAGCCGGTCGTTGGGAATGACGATCAATGTGTCGACATGCTCGGCGAGGCGGGCGATGCCCTCCTCGGCCTGACGCATGCGCTTGCGCCCTTCGAACCCGAAGGGCTTGGTGACAATGCCCACGGTGAGTGCGCCGACCTCCTTGGCCACCTCCGCCAGGATCGGGGCCGCCCCCGTTCCGGTGCCACCACCCATACCGGCGGCAATGAAGACCAGATCGGAGCCCTGCAGGGTCTCCAGCAGTTCGTTGCGGGACTCCTCAGCCGCCTTCTGACCGATCACCGGGTTACCGCCGGCGCCAAGGCCGCGGGTGAGCTTCTGACCAAGCTGGGTGCGGTTGGTAGCAGCCGACTGGATCAGGGCCTGGGCATCGGTGTTCAGGACCCGGTAGCCCACGCCCTGCAGGTCGGAGGCAATCATCCGGTTGACGGCATTGCTGCCGCCGCCACCAACACCGATCACCTCGATCCGGGCCGTCTGACTGGGAACGATGCCGGTGGAGGGGATCGAAATCTGGCTCATGGATGGGGAATTCGGTGAGGCACCGTTGGCGATCGGGCCGTCAGTGCCCATGGTGCGTACTCGGCTCACATGCGGAGCATTATGTGGGGTAAGGCCCCCGTAGACCGTCCGAGTCTCACACGTTTGCGGGTTTGAGCACAGCGGGTGGGCCTCATGGCCTGCGCGCATCGACCGCCAGGGCTGGTGCGGCTCGGCCCGGCAGGGTCAGTTCCGGCTGCTCCGGATCACCCAGATCGATGCTCTGAGGGCGTCGCCCCCCCAGCTGAGCCGGCAGGGTGGCCACCAGATGACGCAGCACCTGCAGCCGCCGGCCCAGCTGGGCATCATTCGGGCCAAGCCGCACCGGGCCGAGACTGACGCTGTCCACCCACAGGCTTCCGGCCGGATCGATGCGGATGCGCTGCACATCGCTGCCGAGACTGCGGCTGGTCTGAACCGCCTGGGCAACGGCGGCCCGATGGCGGGGCTGCCAGCCCTGCACCAGCAGTGCATCGGCACCGGAGGCCCGTAAGGCCTGGCCCTGATGCCCGCCCATCCAGTTGCCCAGCCGATCGACATACCCCTGCTCCGGGCCGCGGGAGCCGCGGCGCTCAGCCCGGGCCACCGCCTCCCGATCCACCAGCGACACCCGCAGCCGAGGGGGAGCCATCAACCGACTGACCTGCACATCCTCTACCGGCAGCGCCTCAGCCAGCTCTGCGGCGACGCGCCTGGGATCAAGACCGAGCAGCGGCTGGGGGAAGCGGATGCCCGCAGCCTTGATCACCTCCGCAGCCGTCACCAGCCGGCTGCCCTCCACCTCCACCTGGGCAGGGTCCTGCAGGGTCCAGCCCTGGCGCAACAGGCCATAACCCAGCCCACTGGCCAGGGCCAGCAGCACCAGCACCCGCCAGCCGTTGCGCAGCCTTTCCTGACGCTGCTGCTGGCGCAGCAGCCTGCGGCGTTCGGCCCCAGGCGGGAGAGGGCGTGCCGGCTCGCTCACAGCTCGCATCGGGAGCGGGCCATCAACTCGCCGATCCAGCGGCGCGCACGCTCCGCATCCGCGAAGGGGAGATCCTTCTGGAGCCCACCACCAACCAGGCGCAGCCGGCAGGCTCCCTGAGACTCCTGGGTGAGCGGGGCCTCGCCGGAGCGCAGGGCCAACAGTTCCACCAGCTCCAGCTGTTTGATCACGAACTCGCCCTGGGGCTTGAGCGCACCCGCTTCAAAGGTGGCCCAGCTGAGCACGCCATCGCTGAGCCGGGCGGCCCCGCAGCTGTCGAGCTTGGCCAACTCGGCTCCATCCGCCCAGTCGCGGAACAGGCGCTGACGCCGCCGCTCCAGCCAACCAAGGGAGGTGAGCAGCACAAACACCAGCAGCAGCGGCAACCAGGCGAGGCCGTGACTCATGCCGTTGGCTCTCCGTCAGGGAGGTTCTGCCATTCTCCCGCCCCGCTGACCAGTTCGTGAACCAGTGCTTCGAGATCCACGCCGGAGGCAGCCCAGAGCATCGGATACATGCTCTGGCTGGTGAAACCCGGCAGCGTGTTGATCTCGTTGAGCCAGAGATCACCGCTGGCCTCGGAATAGAAGAAATCCACCCGGGCCAACCCCTGGGCGTGCACAGCCCGGCAGGCCGCGATGGCCATGGCCCGCGCCCGCTCGCTGATCGGGGCCGGCACCTGGGCCGGGATCACGGTGTGGCTTCTGCCCTCGCTGTATTTGGTCTCGTAGTCGTACCAGTCGGCGTCGAAGCAGATCTCCCCCAGCACCGAAGCCTGCAGCGGGGCAGCACCACCGCCCTTCACCGCGCATTCCAGCTCACGGGCCGTGACCCCCTGCTCCACCACGATGCGGGGATCCAGGGCCGCAGCGGCTCTGAGCCCGGCCTCCAGCTCCGCGCGGCTGCGCGCCTTGCTGATCCCCACCGAGGAGCCCAGGTTGGCGGGCTTGACGAAACAGGGGTAGCCGAGCTGCTGCTCCAGCCGCTCCAGCAGGGGCCCGGGATCGCTGCGGAGCTCGGCCGCATTCACACAGGCGTATGGCACCTGGGGCAGGCCGGCGGCGGCGAAGGCGGCCTTCATCGCCTGCTTGTCCATGCCAACGGCGGAACCGAGCACGCCGGAACCCACGAAAGGCACCTGCATCAGGGTGAACAGCCCCTGGATCGTGCCGTCCTCGCCATTGGGGCCATGCAGCACCGGGAACCAAACCGCCACCTCCCGGGCGCCTGCCGGGAAGCCGCTCAGACCGCGGCTGCCGCAGGACAGCCCAGCCTGCTGGAGGGCGGCGGCAAGCTGCTCGGGGCTGGCCGGTGTGGCCTGGCTGAGCACCGCATCGGCCAGCGCAGGGCCCCACCAGCGGCCCTCGGTGTCGATGTAGAAACAGGTGGTGGTGTAGCGACTGGCATTGGCACCGCTGCGCAGGCCCCGCAGCACCGTGGCAGCCGAGCGAATCGAGACCGCATGCTCACCGGAGGCCCCGCCGAAGACCAGGCCGACGCGAACGGGACCAGGGTTGGCGGGGGCGGTGGGGGAAACCTCAGGCATCGGGCCGCTGGCAGACCGCCGGTGAACGGTCCGGGCAAAACTCAGGCCAGTCTGCCGCTCAGGGAGAAGGCGCGCACCTCCTCGATCCGCACGTTCACAAGTTCGCCCGGCTGGATGGCCGTGCCGTCCGGCCGCTGGCCGGGGAAGAAGGTGAGGCGGTTGCTGCGGGTGCGGCCCATCACCTGCTCGGGATTCTTGGGATTGCTGCCCTCCACCAGGATCTGCTCGATCCGTCCCGCGTAGCGGGCGCTGCGCTCCCTGGCCACCCGTTCCACCAGGGCGTTGAGCTCGCGCAGGCGCTCCACCTTCACGTCTTCCGGCAGCTGGTTCGGCCAGTCGGCGGCGGGGGTGTTGGGCCGCGGCGAGTAGGCGGCGGTGTTCACCTGGTCGAAGCCGATCTCCTCGATCAGAGCGAGGGTGCGGCGGTACTGGGCGTGGGTTTCGCCGGGGAAGGCCACGATCACATCGGCGCTGATGGCGGCATCGGGCATGCGCTGGCGGATGCGCGCGAGGATGCGGCGGTAGCGGTCCACCGTGTAACCGCGGGCCATCGCCTTGAGCACGGCGTCGTCGCCGCTCTGGAAGGGGATGTGGAAGTGCTCACACAGCTTGGGCAGATCGGCGCAGGTATCGATCAGGCGCTCGGTGAAGTAGCGGGGGTGGCTGGTGGCGAAGCGGATCCGCTCGATGCCCGCCACGTCGTGGACGAACTGCAGCAGGTCGGTCAGGGTGTGGGCACGGCGGCCCTCCGGGGTAATGCCGGGCAGGTCGCGGCCGTAGGCGTCGATGTTCTGACCCAGCAGGGTGATCTCCTTGAAGCCGCGGGCGGCCAGCCCTTCCATTTCCAGCTTGATGGCCTCCGGCAGGCGCGATTGCTCCTGACCGCGCACCGACGGCACCACGCAGTAGGTGCAGCGCTCGTTGCAGCCGTAGATCACATTCACCCAGCCGCACACCTGGCTGTCACGGCGGGCGGTGGTGATGTCTTCGAGGATGTGGTGCTCGGTCGTGGCCACCACCTGCTGGCCCTGTTCCACCTGGGCCAGCAGCACATCGAGCCGGTTGGCGTGCTGGGGACCCATCACCAGATCCAGCTCCGGCACCCGCCGCAGCAGCGCTTCGCCCTCCTGCTGGGCGACGCAGCCGGCCACTACCAGGGTGAGATGGGGGTTGGTGCGCTTGCGCTGGGCCTGGCGGCCCAGGTAGCTGTACACCTTCTGCTCGGCGTTATCGCGGATCGTGCAGGTGTTGTAGAGCACCAGATCAGCGCTGTGCTCGTCCTCGCCGGGTCGATAGCCCATGGCCTCCAGAATTCCGGCCATGCGCTCGGAATCCGCCTTGTTCATCTGGCAGCCGAAGGTGGTGATCCAGTAGCTGCCACGCCCGTTCTCCGCCCGAGGGGCGTTGGGAGCGGGGCTGGCCGTGCTGCAGGCCTGGGAAAGGGTCGCCGTCATCCCTTCAGTTTCGGCCATGGCCAGACCCGGCTGTTGCCTGGCCAATGCCTGCTCCCTGGCCAGACGCTGACGCTGGCACGAAGCCATGCCAGTTTGAGTGCAGCGCCCCCGCTTCGATGCGCCTGCGCCTGCGCCGCTTCCCGCTCACCAAGGCCGTGCCCCTGGCCATCAGCCGCGGCACCACCGGCGCTGTGGAGCATCTGCAGGTGAGCATCGAGCACGGCGGCGTCACAGGTCATGGCGAAACCGGCGGCTTCGACACCGGCCATCGCACCTACGCCACCGACGCCATCGCCGCCGAGCTGCAGGCCCTGGCCCCGCCGCTGCAGCCCCTGGCGCCGGAACCCCTCCAGGCCATCGAACCTCTGCTGGCCGAACTCAGCCCACCGGCGCGCTGCGGCCTGGATCTGGCGCTGCACGACTGGTGGGGCCAGCGGTTGGGGGAGCCCCTGCATCGGCTCTGGGGGCTGGATCCGGGGGCCTGTGCCGCCACCAGCGTCACCCTCGGGCTGGGGGAGCCCGCGGCGGTGCTGGCGCGGCTCGAGCGCTGGTGGCAGCAGCTGCCCGCCACCCGCATCAAGCTCAAGCTCGGCAGTCCCGACGGCCTCGCCCACGACCTGGCCCTGCTGGAGGTGGTGGCCGCCGCCCTCGAGCAGCGCCGCCAGGCCACCGGCGCGGCCTGCGAGCTGCAGGTGGATGCCAACGGCGGCTGGGATCTCGATGCCGCCCAGGCGATGCTGGAGCCGCTGGCCCGCGCCGGGGTGGTGCTGCTGGAGCAGCCCCTGGCGCCCCAGGCCGATGCCGCCGCGGACACGGCCGGATTCGCCACCCTCCATCCCCACTGCCCCATCCCCTTGGTGGCTGACGAAAGCTGCTGGGATCTGGCCGATCTGCTGCGGCTCGCCCCCCACGTGGATGGCATCAACATCAAGCTGCTCAAGAGCGGCGGCCTCGGCGAGGCCCTGTTGATGGCGCGCACAGCCCGGCGCCTGGGGCTGGGGGTGATGCTGGGCTGCTACTCCGATGGCGCCCTGCTCAACGGTGCCGCGGCCCAGCTGCTGCCGCTGGTGCGCTGGCCCGATCTCGACAGCCATCTCAATCTGATCGACGACCCGTTTGTGGGGCTGGAGCGGCGCGGCGACGTGGTGCAACCGCCGGCGGCGGCGGGGATCGGCGTGCGGCCAGGACCGGACTGGGCAGCTGAAACGCGTTCAACAGCGCTGGAGATGAACGGATGCTGAAACCCGAACACCGGGTTGTGCTGCTCCAGCACGGCGGTCTGGCCGACCTCTCCGGTAAGACCGGCCTCACCCTGCTGCGCTACCGGCGCGGGCCGGTGGTGGCGGTGGTGGATCCAACCCAGGCCGGCCGCAGCCTGCGGGCGGTGTGCGGCATCGAGCGGGACGTGCCGGTGGTGGGCTCGCTGACCGAAGCTCTGGCCTACGGGCCCGAGGTGGCGGTGGTGGGGCTGGCCCCTTCCGGCGGCCGGCTGCCCGAGCCCGTGCGTGCCGATCTGGCGGCGGCGCTGCGGGCAGGCCTGAGCGTGGCCAGCGGCCTGCACAGCCGCATCGGCGACGACCCCGAGCTGGCGCCCCTGCGCCGGGATCCCGCCTGGATCTGGGACCTGCGCCGCGAGCCCGAGGGGCTGATGGTGGCGGCGGCGCGGGCGGCAGCCCTGCCCTGCCGGCGGCTGCTGGCGGTGGGCTCCGACATGGCCGTGGGCAAGATGAGCGCCTGCCTGGAGCTGGCGGCGGCAGCGGGGCGCCAGGGCCTCGCCGCCCGCTTCGTGGGCACGGGCCAGGCCGGCATCCTGATCAGCGGCCAGGGGGTGGCTCTCGATGCGGTGCGGGTGGATTACGCCGCCGGCGCCGTGGAGGCGGCGGTGCTGACGGCTGGCGCCGATCTGGGAGCCGATGGCCTGCTGCTGGTGGAGGGCCAGGGATCGCTGGCCCATCCCGGCTCCACCGCCACCCTGCCCCTGATCCGCGGCAGCCAGCCCACCGCGCTGCTGCTGGTGCACCGGGCCGGCCAACGGCACATCAAGGGACTGCCGGAGCTGCCGATCCCCCCCCTGCCCGAACTGATCACGGCGGTGGAGGCCGTGGCGGCCCTGGGCAGGCCCGATGGGCTGCGGCCGCGGGTCAAGGCGGTGGCACTGAACACCGGCCATCTGGACGAAACAGCCGCGAGCGCCGCCATCGCCGGCGTGGCCGCAGACACCGGCCTGCCCTGCACCGATGTGGTGCGGGGCGGGGCGGAGTCCCTGCTGGCAGCCCTGATTCCCTGATCCCCTGCCCGGCTCAGGGAGACCGCTGGCCCGAGCCAGCCACGGTTCTGGACCGCACCCCCCCTGCAGCGATGCCTGCCGCCAGCCAGGGTCTTCTGCAAAAGAATGGCGCCGCCCATGGACATAGCCAAGGCAGCAAGGACATCCAGCCCCCAGGAGGTGGTTGTTCTGGACTGGAAAACAGCCACAAAAACTGTACTCAACGGCAGGGGCGCCTGGTTCAACGGAGGACGGCCCACCCAGCTGGTGATTCAATCCACATTCAGCAAAGGGGAATGGAAACGCCCCCGAAACTTCACGTTCAAGAACTGGAAACTCAACGGTTCAATCCGGATTCTCGGTGTCGGCTCAAGCGCCTCCAATGCCGTCAAGCAATCGTCCTTCCGGCTGGGCCACAGCGAGCGACTTCAGGCAGCCGCCCCCACAGGCATCACCCTCGCCAACCTGACGATCAAGGCCGAGGGGAAAATCCCCTTGATCGTTGGGCCAGGCGCAACCAAGGTGAGCCTGCGTGACTCAACGATCTCCGGCTACAGCCAGAGCGTGGCTGTCTATCTCGATGCTGAAAGCGCCGAAAATGCGATCGAAAACAACATCTTCACCATCAAAGCCGACCGCGAACTGATCGCCGTTGACGGCTCCAGCGGCAATCTGATCAGCGGCAACACTTTCACAACCCTCCCCTGGGGAGGCGTGTACGTGTACAGGAATTGTGGGGAACGCGGAGTCGTGCGCCATCAGAAACCAACCAACAACACCATCAGCGACAACATCTTCAACCTCAACAGCCTGAAAAGCTACTGGGAGAAAAACCCAAAAAACGGCCGCCAGCTCGAGTATCGATACGGAATCTGGCTCGGCTCAAGAGAAGGTTCACGAGCCCCGAATTACTGCAATGAAGACAAAGGCTACCCATTCGGCAGCAGCAAATCCAATCGAGATTTTGCTAACGACAACATCATCAGCGGCAACCGCCGCATTGGATCAAGCAAGGGTTTCC
>Ga0079301_1001555_pt1 | contig 10503 bp, 8 predicted proteins | sample Wag4_2014_7_11_3_FD_74797 | JGI IMG/M metagenome (GOLD analysis project Ga0079301, IMG submission 74797) | Fresh water mixed with fracking chemicals microbial communities from Ohio, USA - Utica-2 Time Series FC 2014_7_11 | ecosystem: Engineered > Industrial production > Chemical products > Input...
TCGCATCGAGTTCGTAGACGACCAGCCCCGGCTCGGGGTCGTGAAAGGGCCGATGTGGCCTGCCCGGATGTTCGACCAGGGCCAGCATCCCGCACCAGCCCAGGATGTTCACGTGGGGACCGTCCTCATCGCGCAGCGACCGGTTCCAGCAGACGGCGGCCTCGGCCTCCTGCCCCTTCTGGCGATAGAGATTGGCGAGATTCTTTCGGGGTTCCGAACGGCCGTCCGAGGCGGACACGGCTCGGACGAAGCATCGTTCGGCCTCGTCGAACGCTCCCCCGCACGCCAGCGAAATGCCGAAGTTGACCAGGCCCGGAGCCCAGGCTCGAGTGTGCCGCAAGGCAGCCTCGAGCGTCTGACGTGCCTCGATGGGCCGATCGAAGGCCTGATGGATCAGGCCCAGATTGGTCATCGGTTCGGGGCTCGGTGGCGCACCCGAAAGCACCTTGACCCAGCAATCCTGAGCCGAGCGAGGATCTCCGAGCATCCAGTACGCGACTCCGAGATTGCTGACGATGGCCGCACGCACGGTCGACGTGGCAGCGTCGTCGCTGGCCTCGTCGAGATCGAGGATTCTCGCAGCCCCCCCCCAGTGGTGAAAGGCGAGTTCCCAGTCGGATACCGTGGCCGCATGATGTCCCAGCAGGAATAGCGCAGCCGAGTGCTCGGCTTCATCGGCCTCGCACGTGGCAAGCATCTTGAGCGCATCATCCCGCGAACCGCAAGCGGCGTAAGCCTCGGCGAGGCGGATGGTGGGGCGATCGAAGCCCGGCCATTCTGGCGTCACGGAACCTTCCTCCCGGCACGTCCCGGCTGCGGGCGCGTCCTGTTTCAGGATGCACCGCCCGGCATCGAAGTGGCAATCCAGCGATGAAAGGGTATAACTGGGGGTATGAGCCGCCGACGCCTTTCCCGTTCCCTCACCGCCAGCACGATTGTGGCATGCCTCGGAGTGCTGGTGGCCTGCCAGGCACCGGGTTTCATGGGACTGAATCAGGACGCCAGTCTGGGACCGAGCCGGCCCGACGAGCGCCTCGTCCGCGTGAGGTTCCGCGTGCTGGTGCCGGAAACCCTGGGACGCGGGATGGCCATCCAGTCCATCCCGAGCCCGGAGGCCACCCAGGGCGGCTGGACGACGGACGAGCGATCCATCATCGGCGCCACCGTGATGATCGATGCGCCCCGGGGCGCCAGCGATGTCACGGACGAGCAGGGCCTCGCCACGCTGGCCTTGCCATCCGGGCGGGTGATCCCCATCCGGGCGGAGTTCCAGACCCCGCGGGGCAAGGTGTCCCTCACCACGCTGGCCTGGGCCACGACCGAGGTCGAGCGCGTTCCGAGCATTCTCGTATCCCTCCCGGCGGCCCTCGTGACGGCACGGCTGGCCACCCGGTATGCCTCGAAGGACCTGGCCCGCCTGGATCGCGAGCGTTATCTCGCGGCGATCCGGACCCTCGATGCCCGCATGCGAGACGAATCGGGACGATTCGATCCGAGATGGCTGCCCGCATCTGGCCTCGGCTGGGGAATGGCCGATCTCGCGGCCTGGCTCCTCCGTCTCCGTCCCGTCCTGGACGACCTCACGAACGACCTCGTCCCGGCAGGCGTCTCCGCCGCCGGTGAGGCGCATCCCGTACCCTCTTCGACGCCGTCCGTGGTGCCGGCAGGGTTCAGGATCCCCCTCAAGGCAAGCGCGGCCCCCGACCGGGCGGAATGGACGCTTGCGGACCTCGGCCTGCGGGAAGAACTCACGCTCGAGGGAACGGCGTCGCTGCCCGGTCACTCCCAGGAAGCGCGTTTCCGGCGTCACCTGGGCAAGCCCGGCCGACGGGGAGGCTCGCTCGTCTTCCGGGGGACCGACACGCTTTTCCTGGCCGAGGCCACGCGCTCCTGGCATTTCCTGGTCCGGGTTGGGCCCGAGCGGATCCGCTGGGCGCATCCGGGCCTCGAACCGATCGACCTGGCGTGGCCACCCGTGGCCCCGATCGCGTCGGGCAGCGAACTCGTGCTCGAGCGAGGCCTCGGAACCGGGCGTCAGGATGTCTACCGGACGGGAGACGGCCCGATCCGACTGTCGATCACGGAACCTCGTTCCAGGCAGACCTGGACGGTCTGGCTCGACGAGGCGGCGAGCACTCCTTCCGCCTCTCCCTCGACTTCCCACGCTCACATGCGCGAGACTCCTCCGCCGACCACGCGCTGAAGCGACCGCGTGAACGGACTTCCAGACCTCGCCTCCGGTCACACTCTGCGATAGGGTGCGGCTCGTCGGGAGGTCCCCGTGAGTCGTGCTTCCGTGAGTCTCCATCTGGTCTGTCCGTCTTGTGGCCATCGTTCCGGCGAGAGCGATCGCCACTGCGTGCGATGCGGCGGCGCCCTCCTGCTGGAAAACCAGCACACGTGCCCGGTATGCGACCATCCGCTCCCACCGGGACAGGAGCCCCACTGTGGACGCTGTGGGGCCTACCTCAGGCGGTCGATGCGGGGGCATGAGCATCCGGCGAGATTCCCTCACCGGCTCCTGCTTGCGGGCCTCGTGCTGGGCTTGCTGGCGATGGCCTGGCAGCGGGCGAATGCCCCGCGACAGGACTCCGAGACCCTGGGCGGCGTGGCCCCCGGACTGGGCCCGTCGGCCGTGGAGAATCGCCTGGGACGTCCGGCCCGGCGCACCGATTCCCGGCGATTCACGGGACGGGACGGACGGGAACACGTGGCCGAGACCTGGCTGTACGGGATGTCATCGACCCGCGTCCCGGGACTCGTCCTGGTCTTCCTGGATGGCCAGGTGGTCCAGATCGGGGCATCGAGGCCCGATTTCCCGACGGGCCGCGGGCTGGGAGTCGGAGATGTCGTCCCCCGCGCTGAAACCCTTTACGGTCCGGGTATCGAGACCGAGGAGGGTGGGGGAATCCGTGCCTGGCGCGTGCGGCGGGGAAACACGGTCCTCGCGGCCTATTTCTTGGGGGAGGAGGGCGCGATCGTGTTCCTCACGCTGGAAGGTCCGCATCCAGCGGTGCTGCCCGACGAAGACTCCGACGTGACCGGACAACCTGACGCATCGCCGCTGAGCACGACGCGCCGGACCGTCAGCCGGGTCACGCGCCCGGAGACTGGCACGTCGGGCACAGATGGGAACCTCGCTGCGCGACCCGGATCTTGACGATCGGAGTCTGGCAGACCGGACAGGGTTCCCCCGTGCGATCGAAAACCCTCAGGAAGGCCTGATTGCCACCGTAGCGCCCCATCCCGTCGCGGTAATCCTTGAACGTCGTCCCGCGATGCAGGATCCCGTGCCCGAGGACCTGACGGATGGCGGCGTGAAGACGTTCAGCCTCGTGGCGATCGAGGGCCCCCCGTCCGGGATGCAGGCGGGCGAGGTGCAGGGCCTCGTCGGCGTAGATGTTGCCGACCCCGGCGACGAGACGCTGGGAGAGCAACGCGGCCTTGATCCCGCGGACGCGGGCCACCGCGGTGGCGAAGCTCTCGGGGTCGAAGTCCGCCCCCAGAGGTTCGGGGCCCATGCGGTGCAGGGTGGGGATGCTGGCGTGGTCCCCCCGGTCGACGACGACGAGCCAGCCGAAGCGACGCTGATCGTTGAACCACAGGACGGAACCGTCATCGAGTGGCCAGCTCACGCACGGATGCCGGAAGGTCGGCGGGGGTGCCGCCTGGACGGCGAGTTGCCCCGTCATGCCGAGGTGAATGACGAGCTCGCGAGCGCCCAGATCGGCCAGCAGATACTTCCCGCGCCTCGAAAGTCCGAGGATGCGGTCGCCCGCGGCCCTTTCCAGGTTCCGGTGATGGGGATCGACGATATGGCGGAACGGAGTCTGGAGGCGCTTGCCGACCAGCAGGGGCAACAGGTCCTGACGGATGGTCTCGACCTCGGGCAACTCGGGCAACGGCACCTCCCGGGCGTCAGTCAGGGTATGCTGGCGACATCGGGAGGATGCCCATGAACACCGACCTGGCCCTGCAACTGGAATCCCTGTTCGACCGGATGATCGTGCATCAGCGCGAGAAGGTGATCGAGATCGCTCGACAGCTCGTGCCTCATCTGACGCCCGATGACGTGCTGAATCCCCATGATTTTCCCCAGCTCGACGCCGATGCGCAATACAACTACGAGGACGGCATCCTCGCCGGGTTCATCTCGGCGCAGATGGCGATCCGGGCCGAGTTCGCGTCGCGCGACCTGCCCTGAGCGAGCCAGCCGTCAGGCGTCGAGCAACCGCGACCGGATGAGCTGATGCACCTTGCCGAGGGGCAGGCGCGTCAGCTCCGTGTCCGTCACCCAGCGGACGTCCTCTGCGTCCAGGTCGGACACCTCCAGCACCCGTGCGCGCCCGACGCGATACGTGGCCCGGATGTGCGTGAAGGCATGGGCGAGTTCTTGCCACGGCGCGAGGGCCTCGAAGATCGAGGGGGGAACCGAGGGGCCCGAGGCGGGCCCCTCCGGCAGAGGGGTCTCATCGGCCGAGATCTCGCGGGTGGGAAATTCCCAGAGCCCCCCGAGCAGCCCCCCATCCGGCCGCCTCATCACCAGGTATCGAGGACCCGGAGCCTCGAGCACGGCGACCTCGAAGGTGGCGAACCGCGGCTTGCGACGGGGAGCCCGGACGGGAAAGCGAGACACGGCACCCGCCTGGAAGGCCAGACAGTGGGAGGCCATGGGACACCCCTCGCAGCGCGGATTCCGGGGCGTACAGACCGTGGCCCCCAGTTCCATCAGGGCCTCGTTGAAACGACCGGGCTCACGATCAGGCATGACCGAGGCCAGTCTGGACGTGACGCGCTCCCGGGTTCGCGGATGGTCGACGGGCTCAAGTGACGCCCAGAGACGGGACGTGACCCGCAGGACGTTGCCATCCACGGCCGGATGAGGAAGGCCGAAGGCCAGCGAGGCGATCGCCCCGGCCGTGTAGGGACCGATACCCGGTAACTCCAGCAAGGCCGCATGGGAAGCAGGGAGTTCTCCGCCGTACCGGGCGACGACGATACCGGCACACCGATGCAGGGCGCGAGCCCGGCTGTAGTACCCGAGGCCCTCCCAGGACTTCAGGACGTCCTCGAGTGGCGCGGCCGCAAGCGCCCGGGCGTCCGGAAATCGCGCCATGAAGCGTTCGAAGTACGGGATGACGGTCGCGACCTGCGTCTGCTGCAGCATCGTCTCGGAAATCCAGACGCGATACGGGGTTCTCAGGGCCCTCCACGGCATCGGACGAGCCTCGGGGTCGAACCAGGCCAGCAGGGCATCGATCCAGGGTTCGTGGACATCGGAGACAGACATCCCGGCAGGATAGAGCAAGAAGTCCGCCCTGGCAACGTGCCAGGGCGGGCCTCGAACGAGACGTATCAGGCGAGGGTCGAGGGAAGCTCGGTGCGTCGATCCGAGATGAGGATTTCCTGTCTGGCCGTCTCGGCCTCCCGGGTGGCGCGCCGGAGCAGGCCGCCTTCCACCGCACCGCCGAGTGCACGCCCCAGACCTTCGACGTCCTGGTTCGAGAGCGCCCGGAGGACCGGCTGCGCCTGCTGCTCGATGGCCCCGATCTGGCGGTTGAGGTCATCGGGCAAGATCCCCAGGGTATTGGCAGCCCGGGCGATGCCCCCGACATCTCCCGTCCGGACCGCATCGAGAGCCGAACCGAGGCCCGCGAGCTCTCTGGAACCCGTCGCCTGAGCGACGCCACCGAGCGCGGCCGCGAGATCCCCCTGGACCGCCCCGTTGGCCGCGTTGACGGCCCCCTGGAAGATCCGGCCCGCATCAGGCCCCAGCAGATCGGCCACTCCGCCCGGCGCCCCGAGCGCGCCGAGCGCACCGGCGACATCGCCCTTCTCGAGAGCCCCGATCGTCTGGCCAGCCGTTCCCAGGAACTTGCCGAAGTCTCCCCCGAAGAAGTCTCCCATCGCCCCGAGCCCGCCGGCCAGGCCCCCCTTCTGGAAACCATCCACGACGTTCATCCCAGCCTGGCCCATCTTGGCGAACTCGCCGAGCGGACCGCCGATGGAACCTGCCAGCGAGGTCAAGCCCCCCAGGGCGCCCTTGAGATCACCCTTCATGAGCGCCTGCATCGTGTCGGCGGCTGCGAGGGCGACCTGTGCCACCTTGACGGCCATGGCGAGGACGTTCAACCCGGGGATGAACATCGCGACCATCGACAGGACCGGAAGGATGGACTTGATGGCGTTCATGATGGAGCCGAAGAACCCACCCCCGCTGGGCTTGGGCACCTCGACCTTCTTCTGCTTGGCCTTGGCCGTCGTCCCCCCGTCGATGTTGACGTCCGTGTTGCCTTCGATCTGCTCGGCGCTGCGCTTGCTGGAGAGCTCGAGCAGCTGCGTCACGGCGTTCATCGCATCCAGCTCCTGCTGGCCGCCCGTCTGCGGGACGAAGGTGGAACCGGGACCCAGGTCCATCTGACTCTTGTTGCCCCGCTTGCGCTCGATCTCGTCGAGCACGGTGGCGGCGAGGCCGGGAAAAGGATTCGTGTTCGCGGGACTGGCTGCAGCCGGTTCGCCAGGGGCGGGCTGCCGGAGAGGCCCCGTTCCCGAGATGTTCATGGTCATCGTTCGTACACCTTTCTGAGAGTACGGAACCACGGATCTTGTGCCTCTGACCTCATCAAAAGTTGTCGATGCCGTATTAAATGTTCATTTAGGGAGGCACTGATTGGAGCTAAGAGCCTCGGGTCACGTTTGGTACAATGACCGCGTACACGCAGCCCATCGATGAGGAAGGGTCATGCTCAAGAAAGTCCTGATCGCCAACCGCGGCGAGATCGCCGTCCGGGTGATCCGCGCCTGCCGGGAACTCGGTCTCTCGACCGTCGCCGTCCACCCCGCGGATGACCTCGATTCCCGCCATGTCCGGGAGGCCGACCAGGCCTTTCTGCTCGAGAAGGGTTACCTCGACGTCGAGGGCATCGTGGCGCTGGCCCTGCAGGCCGGTGCGGATGCCGTCCACCCGGGCTACGGCTTTCTCTCCGAGAACCCTGCGCTGGCCCGTCGAACGATCGACGCCGGCCTGACCTGGGTCGGACCCCATCCCGACGCCATCGAGCGCATGGGGTCCAAGACCGTGGCTCGCCAGATGGCGGAGGCCTCGGATGTTCCGGTGGTTCCGGGTCTGCTCAGTGCCTTCGAGACGGTCGAGGAAGCCCTGATCTTCGCTACCGAACACGGCTACCCGTGCATCGTGAAGGCCGCCGCGGGGGGCGGGGGCAAAGGCATGCAGGTCGTCCGGGCAGCGGACGAGTTCGAGCCGGCCATCCGAAAGGCCCAGCGGGAAGGCGCGGCCTACTTCGGTAGCGGCGAAGTTTTCGTCGAGCGGTATCTGGACCGTCCGAGACACGTCGAGATCCAGATCCTGGGCGATCGCCGCGGTCATTTGCTGGCCGTCGGGGAGCGTGAGTGCTCGATCCAGCGCCGTCACCAGAAACTCGTCGAGGAATGCCCGAGTCCGGCGCTCGATGCGGGGCTGCGCGCCCGGATGGAAGCAGCGGCGATCGCCCTCGGCAGGGCCGTCGGGTACGACAGCGCCGGAACGTGTGAATTCCTCGTCCAGGATGGCCAGTTCTACTTCCTCGAGATGAACACCCGGATCCAGGTGGAGCATACCGTGACCGAGGAGGTCTACGGCCTCGACCTCGTGGCCGCCCAGTTGCGGGTCGCCGCGGGTGAACCTCTGGAAGCGATCGTCGGCGATCGCCTCGAGGCGCGAGGGTGGGCCATCCAGTGCCGGATCAACGCCGAGGATCCGGCCCGGAATTTCATGCCCGGTCCGGGACGCCTCACCCGTTACCGTCCGCCGTGCGGGCCGGGTATCCGCGTCGACGACGGGATCGAAGAGGGGGGGCGGATCAGCGAGCGCTACGACTCGATGGTGGCCAAGCTCATCGCCCGTGGCCGGACGCGTGCGGAGGCGATCGCCCGCATGCGCCGCGCGCTCGACGAGTTCGTCGTCGAGGGAGTTCCCACCACGCTGCCCCTGCATCGCGCCATCCTGGCTCACGAGGCCTTCGCGAACGGCGACCTGTCGACGCGGTTCCTCGAGTCGACCCTACCGCCGGCGAGCCTGCCCTTCGAACCCTTCGTTCCGGCGGCTGACGCACCGGTCGAAGAACCGGCTGAAAGAACGTTCGAGGTCCGGGTCAATCGCGAGCGCTTCGCGGTGTCCGTCAAGGAAATCGGGGGCGTGGCGGCCGTGACGGGCGTGCAGAAACGCACGCGGTCGACCCGGAAAGCGGCTGCGCCGACGGCGAGCGCCGACGACCTGCAGGCCCCGATGCACGCCACCGTGCGCAAGGTCCTCGTCGAGGTGGGACAGGCGGTCGAGACGGGGCAGCCCCTCGTGGTGGTCGAGGCCATGAAGATGGAATCGGAGCTGGGAGCCCCCCGCTCCGGGATCGTGAAGACGATCCAGGTGCAACCGGGAGACGTGATCGAGGCACGCCAGGTCCTCGTGAAGCTGGGGGATGCCGATGCCTGATCGGGACGTGAACGAGACGACGACCGACCTCCAGACCGAACTGGAGGCGATCGCGCGACTGGAGCGCGAGCATGCCGAGCGGGTCGCTCGCCTGACGGCGCGCTTCCCCGAGCGGGCCGACGCCCCTTTCACCGGTTCCTGGACCGAGGTGAAGGGCCTTTATACCCCCTCGGACCTGCGCGGGCTCGACCACGTCCGTGATCTGGGAGCACCGGGAGAGTATCCCTTCACGCGCGGCATCCAGCCCACGATGTACCGAGGGCGATTCTGGACGATGCGCCAGTACGCCGGCTTCGGGACGGCCGAGGCCACCAATCGACGTTTCCGTTACCTGCTCGAACAGGGGCAGACCGGGCTGTCCGTGGCCTTCGACCTGCCGACCCAGATGGGGTACGACAGCGACCACGACATGGCGCTCGGTGAGGTGGGGCGCACCGGGGTGGCGATCGATAGCCTGGCCGACATGGAACGCCTGTTCGAGGGCATCCCGCTCGACCAGGTCAGCGTGTCGATGACCATCAACGCGCCAGCGACCATCCTGCTCATGATGGTCCAGGCCGTGGCCGAGAAGCAGGGCGTGAGCGCCGAAAAGCTCACGGGTACCGTCCAGAACGACATCCTGAAGGAGTACATCGCCCGCAACACGTACATCTTCCCGCCGGCGCCCTCGATGAGGCTCATCACGGACCTGTTCGCGTACTGTGCGACCCACGTTCCGCGCTGGAACACCATCTCGATCTCGGGCTACCACATGCGCGAGGCGGGCTGCACGGCCGTCCAGGAAGTCGCCTTCACGCTGGCGAACGCGATGGCGTACGTCGAGGCAGCCGTCGCGAGCGGACTGGCCGTCGATCGCTTCGCTCCCCAGCTGTCGTTCTTCTTCGCCGCCTGGACCGACGTGCTCGAGGAAGTCGCCAAGTTCCGCGCCGCGCGCCGCATGTGGGCCCGCCTGATGCGCGAGCGCTTCGGCGCGACCGATCCGCGGAGCTGGCAGCTGCGCTTCCACACCCAGACGGCGGGTTCGAGCCTCACGGCGCAGCAGCCGGACAACAACATCGTCCGGACGACCCTCTCGGCGCTGGCAGCCGTGCTGGGTGGCACCCAGTCCCTGCACACGAACTCGAAGGACGAGGCGATCGCCCTGCCCACCGAAGCCTCGGCCCTGACGGCCCTGCGCACCCAGCAGATCCTCGCCCACGAGGCAGGCGTGACCACCACGGCCGACCCGCTGGGCGGTTCGTATTACATCGAGGCCCTGACGGACCAGATCGAGGCAGGCGTGCTCGCCTACTTCCAGGAAATCGAACGGCGCGGCGGCGTTCTCGCCTGCGTCGAGTCGGGTTACGTCCAGGCCGAGATCCACGAGAGTGCCTATCGTTACCAGCGCCAGGTGGAACGGGGCGAGCGGACGGTCGTCGGTGTGAATCGCTATGCCACCGTCGATGAAGCCCCCATCACCATCGAGCGAGTCGATCCCGCGCTCGAGACCGAACAGGTCGAGCGCCTGACCCGGCTACGCGCCTCCCGGGACGGGGCCAGAGTCTCCTCGACCCTGGACGCCCTCGGGCAGGCGGCTCGTCGTGACGAGAACCTGTTGCCCTTCATCCTCGAGGCCGTGAAGGCCTACGCGACGGTCGGCGAGGTCTGTGACGTGCTGCGCCGGGCGTTCGGCACCCACCGGGCGACCGATACGCTCGGTCAGGACAGGGGGGCCTGATGGACATGGCCCCCTCTCTCCATGACCTGTCCGAGGCCCTGGGCTTCGAGGTCCTCAAGATCGACCACCTGGGCATCGCCGTGCGGGATCTCGAAGGGGCACTCGCGCCCTACCGTCTGCTGGGACTCGACGTACACGAGTTCGAGACCGTCGAGGACCAGGGCGTCCGTACGGCGGTCCTTCCGCTCGGCGAGAGCCGCCTGGAGCTGCTGGAGCCGACCCGACCCGATTCACCTGTCGCGAGGTTCCTCGAGAAGCGAGGGGAAGGCATCCACCACGTGGCCATCGGGGTGGACGA
>Ga0079301_1001559_pt1 | contig 10484 bp, 5 predicted proteins | sample Wag4_2014_7_11_3_FD_74797 | JGI IMG/M metagenome (GOLD analysis project Ga0079301, IMG submission 74797) | Fresh water mixed with fracking chemicals microbial communities from Ohio, USA - Utica-2 Time Series FC 2014_7_11 | ecosystem: Engineered > Industrial production > Chemical products > Input...
ACGAGCTCCTTCTTGGTGCCGACGAGCGGGTGCATGATCTCGGGACGCGCGTCGATCTTCTTGCTGCGGCACTCGATCGCGGCCTCGACGATGGCGCGGATCTGCATCTTGAGGATCTCGGGGTACGTGATCGCCAGGCGGCAACCGCGGTGGCCGAGCATCGGGTTCGCCTCGTGGAGCTGCGCGACGCGGCGCTTGACCTGCTCGAGCGACAGGCCCATCTCGCGCGCGAGCTCGCCCTGCTGCTTCTCGTCGTGCGGAACGAACTCGTGGAGCGGCGGATCGAGGAGGCGCACCGTGACGGGCAGCCCGTCCATCGCCGTGAAGATGCCGATGAAGTCGGTGCGCTGGAACGGCAGCAGCTTCGCCAGCGCCTTCTCGCGCGACTCGGTGGTCTCGGAGAGGATCATCTCGCGGATCGCCGCCGTGCGCTCGCCGCCGAAGAACATGTGCTCGGTGCGGCAGAGGCCGATGCCGACGGCGCCGAACTCACGCGCGCGGCGCGCGTCCTCGGGGCTGTCGGCGTTGGTGCGCACCTTCATGTCGGCGTGCTTCGTCGACCACTCCATGACCTTGGCGAAGTCGCCCGAGATCTTCTCGGGGACGGTCGCCTTGACGGCGCCGACCATGACCTCGCCGGTCGCGCCGTCGATCGACAGCACGTCGCCGCGGCCGAACGTGCGGCCCTTCACGTGGAGCTTTCCGGCCTTCTCGTCGATCGAGAGCTCGCCCGCGCCGACGACGCAGCACTTGCCCCAGCCGACGGCGACGACGGCCGCGTGGCTCGTCTTGCCGCCGGTCGAGGTGAGGATGCCGACGGCGCTGTGCATGCCGGCGACGTCCTCGGGGCTCGTCTCCTTGCGGACGAGGAGCACCTTCTCGCCCTTGTGCGCGCGCTCGACGGCCTCGGCCGCGGTGAACGCGAGCGTGCCGGTGGCGGCTCCGGGCGACGCGCCGATGCCGCGGGTGACGCTCTCGGCGCCGGCCTTGTCCTTCGGCGAGAAGAACGGCAGCAGGAGCTGCGTCAGGTCGCCCGCGGGGATGCGCTTGATCGCGGTCTTCTCGTCGATCAGCTTCTCCTTGACCATCTCGACGGCGATGCGGACGGCGGCCTGCGCGGTGCGCTTGCCGGTGCGGGTCTGCAGCATGAAGAGCTTGCCGTTCTCGACGGTGAACTCGATGTCCTGCATGTCCTTGTAGTGCTTCTCGAGCTTGGCGCGGACCTTCATCAGGTGCGCGTAGGCCTTCGGGAAGCGCTTCTCCATCATCGCGATCGGCTCGGGGGTGCGGATGCCGGCGACGACGTCCTCGCCCTGCGCGTTCACGAGGAACTCGCCGTAGAAGACGTTCTCACCGGTGGTGTTGTCGCGGGTGAAGGCGACGCCGGTGCCGGAGTTCTCGCCCATGTTGCCGTAGGCCATCGCCTGGACGTTGACCGCGGTGCCGTTGAGGCCCTTGATCTCCTGGATGCGGCGGTACTCGATCGCGCGGTCGCCGTTCCACGAGCTGAACACGGCCTTGATGGCGTGCTCGAGCTGCAGCAGCGGGTTCTGCGGGAAGTCGGCGCCGACCTGGTCCTTGTAGACCTTCTTGTACTCGGCGACGAGCTCGATGAGTCCCTCGGTCGGGACCTCGGTGTCTTCCTTGACGCCGTACTTGGTCTTGATCGCGCTGAACGCGTGCTCGAACTTGTGATGGTCGACGCCCATGACGACGTCGCCGAACATGTTGATCAGGCGGCGGTACGCGTCGTAGGCGAAGCGCGGGTTGCCGGTGCCCTTCGCGAGGCCCTCGACGGCCTTGTCGGTGAGGCCGAGGTTGAGGACGGTGTCCATCATGCCGGGCATCGAGACGGCTGCACCCGAGCGGACGGAGACAAGAAGCGGGTTCGAGTCGGAGCCGAACTTCTTGCCGAGCTCCTTCTCGAGCATCTTGATGTTCTTCTGGACATCGTCCATCAGGCCCTTCGGCAGCTTGCCACCGCAGTCGTAGTACGCGGCGCAGGTGTCGGTGGTGATGGTGAAGCCGGGCGGAACGGGCAGGCCGATCGAGACCATGTCGGCGAGGTTCGCGCCCTTGCCGCCGAGGAGCATCTTCTGGCCGGCGTTGCCCTCGCACTTCGTCTCGCCGAAGTAGAAGACCATCTTGCCGACCGACTTCGCGGACTTGCCCGCCTTCTTCGCCGGCTTCGAGGCCTTCTTCGCGGGCTTCGCCGACTTCTTCGCGCTCTTCGCGTTCTTCTTCTTGCTCGCCATGGTGTGTGGTGCTTTCTCGATGTGTGCGTTCGCGGCGTCTTCCGGCCGCGGTGAATCGAGGAGTGTACAAGTTGCGCGACAGCGCGAAAGCGGCTGAAACGCGGCGAAAGCGCGCATTCCGCGGCGGGCTGGCCGTACCATCGCGCCTCCATGACGCGCGCCGCCGCGACGACCCATCCGACCGAGTCCGCCGCGGCTCCCCTGCCCGGCGCGACCTCCCGCGCCGCGGCGACGGGCGGTTCGGCGACGGGATGCGCGGCCGACCTGCTGCTGCGCTGGCCGCGCGAGGTGCCTCTGGCCGCGCTGGTGTCGGGCGGCGAGCTGCACGCACAGAACGCGTGGTCGATCTTCGCGCGGCCGAAGGAGTCGGTGGTCATCCCCGGGACGCTCGCGCCGGCCGAGGCGATCGCACGGCTCGAGGCGGCGTTGGCGCGGACGCCGCGTGTCGCGCCGGGACGTGTCGTGCCTGTCCCGTCTGGCGGTTCCTCGGCCGTTCCTTCCGACGACGCGTGCATGCCTGTCCCTTCCGTGGGGGCGACGGGACAGGCATGTTCGGGTGCGATGCGTACGCCGCCCTTCGACGGCGGCTGGGTCGTGGCGCTTGGGTACAGCCTGGGCGCGTGCTTCGAGCCGCGCATGAGTCCCACGCATCGGGCCAGCCCGGCGCCGCACGCCGTGCTGCTCTGGTGCGAAGACGCGTGGTGCCTCGACCACTCGGACGGCTCGCTGCATGCGGTGGGAGTGCCGCCGCCGTTGACGGCCGAGTCCAGCGCGGAAGGGACAGGCATGTCATTGCCCTGGCACCTGAGCGCCCTCGACCCCGACACGAGCGACTCCCACTACGCGGCCAGCGTCGCGCGTGCCGTCGAGTACATCCGCGCGGGCGACGCGTTCCAGGCGAACGTCGCACGGCGGTTTTCGGCGAGGATCGCGGGAGATCTCCGCACGTTCGCCCACGCCGCGATCGCCGAGAACCGAGCATGGTTCGGTGCCTCGATCGATCTGCCCGGCAGCTCCGCCGGCGAAGGCGCCGCTGGAGAGCCTCCCGCTTCGCCCGCGTCCGAGCATCTGGTGTCCATGAGCCCGGAGCTCTTCCTGCGCGTCCGGCCGGACGGCACGATGGTCACGCGACCGATCAAGGGCACGCGGCCGTCCTCGGTCGACGCGCGCGAGCTCGCGGACAGCGAGAAGGACGCCGCCGAACTCGCCATGATCGTGGACCTGATGCGGAACGACCTCGGTCGGATCGCCGAGCTCGGCTCGGTGCAGGTGACGTCGGCGCGCGTCCTCGAGACGCACCGGACGGTCCATCACGGGGTCGCCGAGATCTCCGCCCGCCTCCGCGACGACGTGGATTGGACAGGCATGCTCGCCGCCACGTTCCCGCCCGGCTCGGTCACCGGCGCTCCAAAGATCCGGGCGATGCAGATCATCGAGGAGCTCGAGCCGCACACGCGAGGCTTCTACTGCGGTGCGATCGGATTCATCTCGAGGTCCGGCCACGCCGCGCTGAGCGTCGCAATCCGGACGGCGCAGGTCGGTCCGGCTCCAGCGACGTCCCCAGCCAGTGGCGTTGAAGGGGGCGTTGAAGGGGGCGTTGAAGGGACAGGCATGCATTTGGTGGAGCACACGGCGCCGCAGCCCGTCCGCCCAGTCGCGTACCACGCCGGCTGCGGCATCGTCGTCGAGAGCGACCCGCAGTCCGAGGTCGAGGAGACCCACGCGAAGTCACGCGCGATCGCACAACTGGCCGCGCGTTAAGTGCCTATAAACAAGGCTCTTGCAACTCGTCTGTCCTGCGCCCGCTCCGCCAAACGGACGTTTCCCGACACGTCCGTTTGCAAGGGTGCCGCTTGGGTGGCATATTCGTTCTGTAAGAGCGGATCCCTGTCCGCTGTGTCCTGTTCCCTTCCGTGCCTGCACGGCTGCGCCTGTCCCTCTCGCGCAGAGCCAACTTTCCTAGGAGCGAAAGATGAAGCGTTCTCTGCTTGTGACCGCGGTTGCGGCGTCCCTCGCGTCGGTCGCTGCCGCCGACAGCTACACCGATGCCTCGAACGATCTCTTCGACAACGGCTTCGACAATCTCGACATCACCGGCGTGTCGATGTCGGACGACGGCTCGAACCTCACGCTCGCGATCACCACCCGCGGCTTCCAGACCTGGACGAAGTACATGATGTACTTCAACACCACCGGAGCCGGAACGACCTCCAACGCGTGGGGCCGCCCGGTCAATCTGACCAGCAACATCGACTACTACGTCGGCTCGTGGGTCGACGCCCCCGCCGACAACGCCCAGTTCTGGTCGTGGGGAAGCGGCGCGTGGGGACAGACCGGCACCCTGACCAATGCGGTCTCGGGCAACACGGTCACCTTCACGTTCTCGATGGCGTCGCTCGGCCTCTCGGCCGGACAGACGATCTACTTCGACGTCGCCACCTCGGGCGGCGGCAATGATCCGGGCGTCGACCACCTGTCGCGCAGCGACCTCGCCACTTCGGGTTGGGGCGAGGCCTCGACTTCGGGCAGCTTCCTCGCGTACACCACGGTGCCGACTCCGGGCGCGATCGCGCTCCTCGGCCTCGCGGGTCTCGTGGGCCGTCGTCGCCGCTGAGTCAGACGAAGGTCGCGCGCGGCTTCGGTCGCGAGGACCATCGTGAATAAAACCAAGCACGCAGGGCGCCAGCGGAATGGCGCCCTGCGTGTCTTTTTGTCTGAGTGCTGCTTCGAGCCCGAGCGCGCAAGCGCGGAAGGGACAGGCATGTCGCCCGTCACGCCGCCTTGGTGCGCTGCGCCCCGGTGAGGCGGGCGATCGCGTGCACGATCTGCTCCGCGACCACGCGCTGGTGCGCGGGATTGAAGTCGAAGTCGAACGAGATGCCCGCGTAGATCCGGTGCGAGCTGTCCATGTGCGTGTGGACGACACGGGCCGTCGCGCAGATGGGGACAGGCATGATCGCGCCGAGCGTGAAGCGGAGCCAGAACATCCGGTGACGCGCCAGTGCCGCCGAGTCGTTGGACTCGACGAGGACGCCGAGACCTCCGCCACCGAGGTTCACGAGCGAGGCCTGGAAGCCTGGACCGACGGTGGGAAGCAGCTCCTCGCCGATCGCCGCGGGCGTCTCACCGGAGAGCGCCGCGCGGAACGCGAGTTCGCTCGCGCGCTCGGCCGGCATCGCCGACCGCGGCTCGAGCAGCGGCCACATCTCGACCTTCGGGGTGTTGATCTGGGCGACGTCGATGCGGGTGCTGCGGCGGAGGCAGCGCTCGACGTGATCCGGAAGGGACAGGCGGATGCCGCGGTGGGTGCGCGGGAACGGCGCGCGCGGCGTCCAGTTGCCGCGGACCTTCGCCCGGAACATCCAGCGGTTCTGGCCGATCGCGATCGCCGCGACAACCTCGGTTCCGACCGGGAGCTCGATGGCGCGGCCCAGCGCGAACGGGAGGTCGACCGCCATCTCGTCCGCAGTCAGGTCGAGGACGCGTACGCGCCAGACCAGGTCGGATGCGCCGAGGATCGCCTCGTCGCCACCGGGGTGGTCATGGGCGACGGCGAGCTCGATCGCGCCTTCGCGTGCGCGGAGCTGTTCGAGCGAACGGCGCCATTCGTTGGTACGGGATCTTGAGGCTGGCATGGGGTGCTCCGTCGTGCGGGCGGTGGGTGGATCGAGTGGTGCGTGTCGCACGCCCGATGCTTGCCTGTCCCGTACGCGCGCCACGTCAGCCGCTGGATGGGACAGGCATGCACGGAGCCTCGAGCTCCGCCTGCATGCCTGTCCATCGACCCGAAGTCAGCGGCGGTTGTGCCGAAGCGCCTCGCGCAACGCCAGAACGTGCGAAAGGTGGGCCTTCGCCTCTGTGGCAGTCGGTCGCTGTCCACCGTATCGGACCTTGTAGAAGGCCGCGGCGATCGGCATCCATGCCTGTCCAATCGCGGGACGGCGCCGGTCGGAGGCGAGCCAGTCCGCGAAGGCCATCGGCGAGAGGTGCGCCGGCTTCTCGAGGCCGGCGCGGGCGAGCGCGCGCATCGCGTCGACATAGAACGCCGCGTCGCGCTCGAGCCGCGCCAGCTCGCTGGCGGGCAGGCGCTCGACCTGCAGCGCGCGCCGCAGCCGGCGCCGCCGCACCGTCGCGATCAGGAACGCGAGGCCCGCGGTGCCGATGCCGATGCCGATCACGGCGAACCAGAATCCGCCCGCGCGTCCGAGGCTCAGGCTGGTCGCGAGCGCCTTCGCCCACGCGAGCAGCGACTCGAGGCGCACGCTCATGCCCTCGCGCCAGCCCGACTGGACACGCTCCGCGAAGCTGCCCTGCGACGACGCGTCGTAGGACACGATGCTCGAGTTCCAGAGGAACTCCAGGCGGCCGTAGATCCAGCGGAAGCGGTCGGCGAAGGAGCGGTTGCGCTCCTGGATCTCGAACAGGCTCTCCTCCGGGGTCGCGTCGACGGCGGTCCACGCGTGCTTGCCTGTCCTGACCTCGACCCACGCGTGGGCGTTCGACTCGCGGACGATGTAGTGCTCCGCGCGCGCGTCGTACTCGAGCGCGATGAAGCCGGTCACGATGCGCGACTCGATGCCGAGGCTGCGGAGCATCGCGCACAGCGCGCTCGCGAAGTACTCGCAGTGGCCGCTGCGGTAGCGCGTGAGGAAGCTCACGATCGGATCCTCGCCCGGGATCCGCCCGAAGGCCGACAGATCGGTGGTGTAGGTGAAGTTCGACTTCATCCAGCTGGCGATCGCGCGGGCGATCTCGCGGTTGCGGGTCCAGACCTCCTCGGACGGCGCGCCCTCGGGCAGCTCGGGCGGGAGGTTGGCGGAGAGCGAGATGTCCTCGAGCAGCCGCCGCGCGATCGGCTCGATCTCGGCGACGGGGAAGCTGGCGCGGCGCGCCTCGGGCGAGGTGCGGGCGCCGTCGGAGAGGTCCTCGAGCGTCTCCGCGTCCGGGAGGGTCTGCGTGAGGAGCTCGTAGTACCACGACTGCCCGCCGCGGTCGGTCGAGATGTCGCGGAGGAGGAGCGTGCGCGGATCGAGTGCGACCGTGCGCGCCTCGCTGGTCGCGATGCCCACGGGCGCGTAGATCGAGAAGAGCACCTCGCTTGCGAGCGAGCGCATCTCGAAACGGGCGCGGTAGCGGGCGCGCGGCTCGGCGGTCGCCGTGGCGCCGCGCAGGAGCGAACTGAAGCCGCCGTCGGCCTTGGTCCGCTGCGTCGCCACGGCGGAGGATGCGCGGCGCGCGTACCAGCGCTGGTCCTCGAGGTCGTACGAGTCGAGCACCGCGCCGCGCAGGAGCAGTGGACGCGTCGACTCGACGGGTTCGCCGGACGCGTCCATCCACTGCAGCGTGAACAGCTCGCGGCGGCTCTCGGTGATGCGGTCGCCGCCGCGCAGGTCGATCTCCTCGTTGAAGCCGGTGACGCTTCCGGGGCCGCGGTCGCCGAGGCGCACCTCGGCGAAGCGCGGGAAGAGGAAGAACACCGGGATGCTCGCCGCGAACGCCGACAGCACCGCGATGGTCGCGAGGCCGCGGAACTGCGGCGATGCGCGGCGGCCATACGCGAGCTCGAGCGGAGGCGCGAATCCCCCGCTGTCGGCGCGCGCGCGGCGGGCGGCGTCGGCGCCCTTCGAGATCCTCCACAGCATCGCTGTCCACGCCGCGAGCGCCGCGTAGACGAGGACGAGCACGCCGAACGCGAGCGCGACGCTCTCGAGGCAGCCGGTCAGCACGAGCATGGTCGCGAGCGTGAACCGCTGGCGTTCCTCGCTGGCGCCGCGGCGCGCGAAGAGCTTGATCACGAGGAGCCACAGCAGGAAGCGTCCGAGCGTGCCCATCGCGTCCTCGATGGTGCCGCGGACGACGAAGTCGAAGCCGGAGTATCCGAGGACCGCGACGGTCAGCAGGTTGGTCGCCCAGTCGGGGAGCGTGCGTCCGCGCGGGCCCTCGGTCACGTACCAGCTGAGCATCGCGAGCACGACGCCGAGGAAGAGCAGCGTGAAGTCGAGCTGCGAGATCGAGAACGCGACGATCGCGACGATCACCAGCAGGAAGCTCGCGATGCGGTACTGGCGGAGGAGCGTCATGCGGTGGCGCCCTCCCCTGCGGTGTCCGCGCTGCGTCGGGCGGTGGACTCGGCGCCGCCGCCGTCGTGCGCCTCGCGCGGCGCGGGCTCGTGCGCGTGATCGACGAGCGTGTCGAGCTGGCGCGCGGTGAAGTGCCAGGCGTCGGCGGGCGCGACCGCGAGGTCGGATCGGTCGGGGTGCACGACGACCACCGTGGCGCGCTCATCGCTCGCGGCGAGTCCGTTGCCCCTCGAGCGCGGCGCGTCGAGGTCGATGGCGGCGAGCGCGGACATGAGCTTCTCGCGGTGGAAATGGCCCTTGCGCAGCGAGACCGGAGGGATGTCGAAGCCCGCGATGCTGAGCGCGTACTCGTAGCCAAGGCGATCCGCGAGCGCGAGGAAGCTCGCGGCGAGCACGATCGCGCGTTCCTCGAGCGCGCGCGCGTCCTCGCCGGCGGTGGTGCGGATCGCGTCGGTCGGCGTGCGGAGATCGATCAGCACGCGCACGCGCGGAGGCACCGAGCGGCTGCGCTCGATGGTCGCGAGCCGACCGGTTCCCGCGAGGCGCTTCCACGCGATCGTGCGGATGCTGTCGCCCGGGCGGTACTCGCGCACGCCGAAGAAGTCGTCGGCGCCGCCCGATTCGGACGAGAGCCGGTGTCCGCCGTAGCCGCCCGACGTCACGCGGGAGAGGACCTCGGGGCGCAGCGTCGCGATCTCGGGATGGATGAGCACCTCGCCCGGCTGGTCGAACCGCAGCACCTTGCGCATCAGTCCGAACGGGAACGTCGTCGAGACCTCGAATTCGCTGAGGCGCAGGCGGCCGCGGCGCGTCGGACGGTAGACGGCCTCGCCGTGCAGCTGCTCGCGCGGACCGACGTGCAGGATCCACGCTGGACCCGCGAGTTCGAGCGCGAGCGGCTGGCGCGGCGCGCGTCCGCGGAGGAGGAGGCCGCTGCGCGGGGCCAGGCGGGCGGCGGGCGTGTTCCCAGTGACGGTGGCTTCGGGGGACGTGGTTGTGGCGGAGGAGGCGGCCTTCTCGGAGAGAGTGGCGCCGTCGGAGACGGTGGCTCTGCCGACGTTGGAGTCTTGGGCCGCGCCCCGCGCGCGAGGAGTCGCTGCGATGGTCGCGGTCGTCGCGGAGGGCACCGCGGCGGTCGATCGCGGCTCGAACATCCACTCGTCGACGCGCAGGTCGTAGGCGGGTAGGAAGCGCGAGGCGTTCGCGATCTCGTAGCGCACGAGCAGCGGCTCGCCCACGCGCCCGCGACGTGGCTCGATGCGCAGCGCGCGCACGGGCATCAGCATGAATCCCGAGACGATTCCCGAGGCGAGCATCGCCGCGAGCAGGAAGCTGAACACCCAGACCAGGAGGTTGTTCGGGCGCCCGCCGGCGGCGAGTCCCACCGCGACGATGACGAGGATGTAGACCGCGCCCGCCCGCGCCAGGCGGGTCCGTCGCTTCGGGCGTGGGAGCGATCCGGTCACGCGGTCATTGTGGCAGCGCGTCGGCGCGTGGGGAAGCGTCGGCAGAGCTCACGCGAGAAGTCGGGCGCTTTCGGGACCGACTTCGGGTAGTTCGGCGCGGAGCCCGACGATGCGCCAGTCACCGAGTTGGTCGAGCGAGAACGCGACGCGCTCGGGTTCGGCGCCCGCGCGGACGAGGATGCCGCGGCCGCCGTTGGCCTCGGCGTGCTCGACGGTGATCCAGACGTGCTCGCGTGTCCCCTCCGCGTCGCCCCGCGCGATCTTGGCGAGGAAGGCTGCGTCGGATGCGCCGGCGGCGGCGACGGTGGCGGTGGCGTGACGATGGAACGCATCACGGAACGCGCTCCAGGTGCGGCGCGCGACGCGCTCACGCACCAGGCTGACGCGCGGCGCGAGGTAGAGCCCCGCCTCGTTGCGGGACAGGCAAGCAAGCTCCTCGATCGGGCTGACCCAGACCTGGCGGAACGCCCCCCGCTTGCCGGCGGCGCAGATCGCGGCGCGTGGACCGGGCGGGAGGCCGCGGCGATCGCCCGCGTCGCCGGGAACGCCGGGGGCGAGTGTTTCCGCAGCCTCCAGGGCGGGAACGAGGGCGACGCGCAGCCCCGGCCCCGCCTCGAATGGGACACCCGCGTGCGGGAGTTCGAGTCCCGCCGTGGAGCCGTCACGGGCGAGAAGGCGCGCGG
>Ga0079301_1001560_pt1 | contig 10484 bp, 7 predicted proteins | sample Wag4_2014_7_11_3_FD_74797 | JGI IMG/M metagenome (GOLD analysis project Ga0079301, IMG submission 74797) | Fresh water mixed with fracking chemicals microbial communities from Ohio, USA - Utica-2 Time Series FC 2014_7_11 | ecosystem: Engineered > Industrial production > Chemical products > Input...
GACATTCCAAGCGGCCAACGGTTGCGCCGCCAGCAGCCCGGCTTCGATCTCGGCATCGGACATGCGCTCGCCAGTCAGCGTGCGTGCGTAGCGCGCTTGCCATGCGGGGTCACTTAAGAAGCTGTCGCAGAACATGCTCTGCGTTTCGCTGAAGGCCACGGAGGTAGGCGCGTACTCCTGCCCAAAGCACGGAGCAGGCATGGAGCAGGCCGCGAAGTGTGCTGCATGTCCACCTTCGTGGAAGAGAGTCTCCAAGGCACGCCGACCAGCGCCCACCAAGCCTGGAACTGCATTCGCTGTGAACTGGATGCGCGCTCGACGCTGGACACCACGGTCGACCCACGCCGGTTCGGGGCCATGCATGAATCCGTTCTCATGCTTGCCGGCGCGATCCACGAGATCGAGGACGAGGCGCGCCCCATGGAAGCCGATGCCGAGGCGCTCGAACGAGCGCATCCAAGTGTCGATAGCATTGGCGAAGGAGAAGTACGGATCCTGACGGCGCGTCACGTCACCTGTCGCGGCTTGGCGCAGGTTCCACGGCTGCAAGACTTGTGCTCCGTGCTGGGACGCAAGCGCTTGTAAGGAACTGCGTGCACCAGCGTGTGTCAACGCTGTCAATTCGTCTAGACGCTCGAAGACTTCGCGCTTCGTGATGCGTTCGACGCGTTGGGTCTTCCAGTCGTACCAATCTTCGGCACCGAGTCGGCGGCCCAAGCGATTCTTGAGCTTGACGATCTCCAAGTAGCCGTGTTCGAGCACATGCTGCTCGACTTGGCGCAAGCATTCCCACGCACCGCGGCGCACGCGCTCGTCAGGATCGCTGGCCACCAACACACCCAACTCGGCACTGCTGGCGGTGCGCAGACCACCGCGGCCATCCGGCACGCGATGCACGAGCGCAGAACGCGACAGGGCCAAATCACCTTCCAAGCGCGCGATCTCGGCCAGCAACTCGCGAGCTTGCGAGTCTTCAATCACATGCGCGGAGAAGTAGTCCAACCAGCCGGCGAGAGCGACGAACTCATCTTCCGTAGCCTGCGCACGATCGGCCCGCTCCAGATCCGCTTCCGCCTCTTGCACGGCCTTGCGCACGAGTGCCAGACGCTCCGGGCTGGTTTGGAACGCTTGCAGCGCGACATCACGCTCGGCCAAACGTGCGCGTCCGGCGTGTGCATCGGACTCAAGGCCCATGTACGCCGACCAAAAGGCGTCTTCTTTGGGCGTGTGCACCTGCAAGTACTCACGCGCGAGGGATTCGAGATACTGAGTGATGTCCATGGAGGTGCGGGCCTACGCTGAGTCACGCAGAGCAGTCGACAGATCGTGCCATAGATCCTCCACGGCTTCGATGCCTGTCGACATACGCACCAAGCCCGGTGCAATGCCCGCCTCGGTGCGCTGGCTCTCGGTCAGGCGCGCATGCGAGGTGTTGAACGGCAGCGAGACCAGTGTCTCCACTCCGCCCAGACTCGAAGCTTCCAGCGCGACACGCAAGCGCCGCACCATGCGCAAGGCGCGGGGATCGCCACCGCGCACCACGAAGGACCACATGCCACCCGATCCGTGCGGGAGCATGCGTGCAGCAAGTTCATACTGCGGATGGGAGCGCAGTCGCGGATGCAGCACGCGCTCGATCTCGGGGTGACGCTCCATGCGTGTGGCGAGCTCCAGCGCCACCGCTTCTTGCCGCTCCATGCGCACACTCAGTGTCTTGATGCCGCGATCCAGCAACCACGCGCCTTGGGGATCCATACAACCACCAGCGAGCTGCAACTTGCGGAAGCACTCCTTCATCAAGGGCCCTGCGCCGCACACGACACCGCCCAAGAGATCGCTGTGACCTGCGAGGTACTTGGTGGCCGAATGCACCACCAAGTCTGCTCCCATCGCCAACGGTCGCTGCCGCAAGGGCGAGACGAAGGTGGCATCGACGACCAGCTTGGCTCCACGCGCATGGGCGGCGTGGGCAAGCTGCTCGACATCGGCGACATCCATAGTGGGGTTCGAGAGGCTCTCCGCCCAGACCAAGTCCACAGGCCCTGCGTCTAGTACGCGCTGAACTGCCGTGAGGTCACTCTGTTCAACGAAGTCCGTGCGAATACCCAGCGGACCTAAGAGATTGACGAACAAATCCCATGTAGACCCATACAACCGGCGCGGTGCCACGATGCGTCCACCCTGCTTGACACACGCCAGAGCAGCGGCATGAATGGCCGCCATGCCCGAGGCGTACAGCAACGCTCGTTCGGCACCTTCGAGCGCTGCGAGCTTCTCTTGCACTGCATCCAAGGTTGGATTGCGCAAGCGCGAGTAGATCCAAGCCTCCTCCGCGCGACCTTCCAGCATCGCGGCATAGGCATCATCGCGCAGCAAGTAGGTGGAGGAGCGCACCAGCGGCAACACGGCGGCGCGCTCCACCTCGTTCGGGCGCCAACCGCCGTGCACACACAACGACTCCGGCTGCAGCGCGGGAGTGGAGTGGTCTGGCTGTGTGGGCTCGTTTTCCTTCGCCTTCATGCGGGCATGGTACCTACACTCGGGCTATGCCGAGTGCCCCCCTCATTACACCTGCGCCCCTCGATCTCGCTCACCCCTACGCGCACAAGGCCGCCATCTACACCCGCCTCAAGCAATCGCAACGCTTGGCCTTGCTGGATGGGATCGCGCAGTTCGATGCCAGCGGTGAAGGTGCCACCGTGGGTTTCAAAGAGATCCGCGCTGACGATTGGTGGGCCACCGATCACATTCCTGGTCGCCCGATCTTTCCCGGCGTGTTGATGTGCGAAACAGCAGCCCAGCTGTGCACTTGGGACTACATGGAGCGCCATCCCGACTTCACGGGCTTCCTAGGCTTCGGTGGTATGGACAACACGCGCTTCCGTGGCGTAGTCGAACCGCCTAAGACGATGATCTACGCCTGCAAAGCGATCAAAGTCCGCTCCAAGATGTTCGTCTATGCAGCCCAAGCCTTCATCGGCGAACAGCTCGTGTTCGAGACAGAGATCATCGGCGTAGTGGTCTGAGCTCTGTCGCTCGCCGCACCTCAGTAACCAAAGCGTGCTTCCAATCCATTGCTGAGGGCATAGCCCTGCGGCATGGTGGGATCGAAGATCAGCGCTTGGAAGTAGAGGTTCGAGCCAGCCAGACTTGGATCGTTGGGCACGACAAAGCGCACAGACCCAGTGCCGAACTCGTCGACGCGCAAGCGGAAGGTGGACAGCACGGGATCGCACAAGACCGTGCCCCCACCGAAGGGCGTGGCAATGCCGAACAGCGAGGTGTACACGATGCCCGTGCGCGCGCCGAGGTTCGGCGACACCACATCGAGCACGAAGGTCGTACCCAAGAGCGGCAATGTGCGCGTGTCGAGGTCGAGCACATTGGCTCCGCCCAAGTTCTCTCCATAGCGCACCACGGCAGCCAAGCCGATCGGCGGGCCCACGCGCCAGTCCCAAATGCCGCGACCGTAGGTCGCAAAGCGCGCGACAGAACCATTATCGACAACTTCCACTGACCAGAAGGTCGTGATCGGCAAGCCCGGTTCTGCCAAGCTCTGCCACGAGTTCAACGCAGGGTGCCAGCGATACGGCCCCGTCTCGGTGGCAGCGTAGACCGAACCATCATTGCCATAGGCCAAGTCGTAGATGAGCGTCGGAGGCAAGCCGGTCGTGATCGGGTTCCACGTCACACCACCGTCAGTCGTGCGTCGCGCTGCCGCGGTCGAGTATCCAGAGCCACCCACCACCGCCTCATCCGGATTGGTGGGGTGCACAGCCAATGCATTGCCATAGAAGTAATGAGGCGCTGGACCGCTAGAGGCCGCCAGTGTCCATGTCACAGCCTTGTCGTTCGAGCGATACAGTCGTCCAGCATTGTTGACACAGTACACGCGGTTGGGGTTGCTGGGCGCAAACGCGATTTGGGACACATAGGTAGCTCCCCCATCCAATAGCGGTGTCGTCGTCCATTGAACGGAAGGCCAGTTATTGAGCGTTGTGCGGCGGTAACGCCAGATCGAATTGCCACAGAAGAAGAAGGCTGTGTTGTCCGTAGGATCTGCGTGGATAGGCGGCAACCAAGCATGGGTCGCTCCACTCGGGAAGTTGATGTACGGCGACAGCAACTGCGGGTTGAGCTCACCTTGCTGGACCAACACAAATCCCGGGTACACGCTGTACACCAAGCTGTGCGTGCCATCACCGCTGGTCATGTGCCCATAATCACCGCTCAAGAGTTGGTCAAAATTAGTTGACGGTCCTGAGCCCGTGCTCGGTGTCAAGTACCCGCGCTGGTAGCCTTGATCCTGTGCGCCAGCCAAGATGATGGCGGGATTCGTGCGTGAGGTATGTGTCGAGTAGTACTGGGACACACCCAGCCCCGTCAGCGACAGGTTCTGCACAGTGGCGAGTTGGGTGCGGCTCTCATACAACCCGCCATCCGTGGCCACATACCAGATCTCGCCAGCGCCGTTGGGCAGGGCAAAGATGCCCGGAATGTCGGCGTGCAGGCGCTGAGCAGGATTGCCGTAGTAATCCCCCCAGTTGTTGACCTTGGTGAAGGTGGTGCCACCGTTTGACGAACGCCAGGTCTCGACGCCACCATAGGCCACCAACTGGCTGTTGGTGATCGACGCGCACAGTGTGCCTTCCCACACGTCCGTAGGCGTGTGCACATGCGCCCATGTGCCGCCCGCATTCGTCGAGCGGTACAATCGCCAGGCGCTGCCAATGCGCTGGATGGCATACAGCGTAGGCGCGCCAGCCTCACTCCCCGCGATCCACCCCTGTGTGGCGGTGGCATCCAGAGTGCCCACCACAGTCGGATTGGTGCCGCCCGTCGTTGACAAAAGAACTTGACCACGGTGCAGGATGTAGACGTGCGTGCCGGAAGCCGCACCGGTACGCGGAGTCCAGAAGCCGCCTGCGTGGTTCGCCGTACCGGTCCAGCGATTCACAAAGGTGCGGCCACCATCCGTCGAGGCAAACAAACCCGGACGCGTGCCGCCGGTGGCGGCGTATTGCCCGTACACCAACAGAGTAGGCGGAGTGGTCGCCAGCTTGGCCACGCCGCGACACGAACTGAGGTTGGGCAAACCTGCGGGCGGCGCCCACGTGGTGCCGCCATCGCGTGTCACGGATACTTTACCACCATCGTTGGCAGCCAAGACGATGTCAGGACCATCCACGACCTCAGGCGGCAGGACTTCCAGCCAGTGCGCACCACCAGCGAGGTTGTCACCGATCGGCGTCCATCCGGATCCGTTCTCGTTGCCCATCCACACACCACCGAGCGAAGAGCCGGCATAGATGCGCCCCGGTGTGGACGGCGAACGCTGCACGCAGTGCATGCGCCCGGCTTGGTTCTTCGAACCAATCTCGGTCCAGCGCGACGGCACCATGGACGTGCTCGCGGCCCACGCACGCCGGCGCTCTTCCTCACGCGCTTGGTTGCCGCGCTCGATGGCCTTCCAATCGACGCCCTCGGCCGTCTTGTGCAAGGACGCGATCCAACGCTTGCGCGAATCCTTGTGGTTGCGCTCTGCCCCTTCGTCTTGGCGATGCTCGGTGGGCTGCGGAATGGAGCGCGGTTCAGCGGCAGCCGGCGCAGATTGCTGGCAGCCAGTCTCCAGCAACGAGGCAACACCCAGCAGGGCCGAGAAGAGCAGACGGGCGAGGCGCATAGCCTCAGTCTAGCGCAGCGCTGGAACTACAGACCGGAACCGAACGGATCCTCGGTACGAGTCGTTTCCGAAGGTCCTTCCTCGGCATCCAAGATCTCCAACACATCCAAGGCAGCACACTGACACGGCACACCCCACAGCTCGGTGACCGAAGGCCGCGTCATGCCGCCTTCACCATTGACAGCTTCCTTGACATAAGTGCCGTGCTCGGTGCGCATGGTCACATACCACTCGTCTTCGGCGCGTTGCTCCACAGAGACGAACTCCACCCAACGCTCGCGTGCCTTGTCCGCCCGACGGTGAGCCACGCGCTCGGGCGTCTGCTGGATCAACACATGGCGCGTGCCCACGATCGATCGTGCCGTCTGAGCCTCGATCGGTTGAGCCACCTTGACCAAGGCACCGTACTCCTTTGAGTGCGGCGTCTCCTTCAACACGCGCACACGCGACTTGTCCGCATGATGCAAGCCGTGCACTTCTAGGCGTCCCTCGTTGCGGCGATTGATCTCAGCTTCCACCGCTGCGAGATCCACATCCAGCACCTTGGGGTTGATGACCTCCATCACGAAGGGTCGCCCGGCGCCCAACATGCGCACATCGACATCTTCGCGGCCGGCACCATGGAACTTGTTCTTGCGCGTGCGGAACATGCCGCCCACCACCCAGCCCACCAGCTCTTGCACCGAGTCCTTCGTCAGCTTGCCCCAACCTTCGCAACGCGGGCACTTGCGACGCCGGCGCGGATGGCCTTTGCACTCAGGACAGAAGAACACGGTCTGCGGCAAGTCGCGCACGAGCTTGCGGTAGCGCCCTTCTAGAAAGAGCTTCACCTGCGGACGATCGTCGGCGCGTTCGGGCTGCATAGGAAGGCGAAGAGGATACCGAGCCCTGTGCCTTGCTACCATACAGACGCATGCATCCGATCCTCTTTGAGATCCCTGGCCTCAACTTCAAGGTCCGCGCCTTCGGCGTCATGGTGGCCTTGGGCTTCCTGCTTGGTTCGTGGATCCTCGGGCGCCTCGCTGCGCGCTACGGTCACGACCCCAAAGGTGACCCGCAGCGCTATGCCTCGATCACCAGTTGGATCGTGATTGGTGTCATCCTCGGCGCGCGCTTGATGTATGTGGTGGTCGAGACCCTGCAAGGTTCGCAAGTCGGGCAGGGCTTCCTCGAGGATCCACTCTCGATCTTCTATGTCTGGCAAGGTGGCTTGGTGATGTATGGCGGCATGCTCGGGGCGATCGGCTTCGGCATGTTCCGCGCGTGGCAGCTAGGCGTTGCACCAGTGCATGCAATGGACCTGGGACTCGTCGCCGGCTTTGTGGGCCAAGCGATTGGTCGTGTGGGCTGCTTGCTCGTGGGCGACGACCACGGCAAGGTCGTGCCGGAAGGCTGGAGCTGGCTGCCCTTCCCCATCACCTTGCGCGTGCCTGATCCGCTACCCGAGGAGAGTCTCTTCGGTCTGCAAAACGCTGGGCTGCAGCTGTGGGCCACGCAACCTTTGATGAGCCTCAAGGCACTGCTCGTGGCCTTCATCGGCTGGCAGATGTTGAAGCACCGCAAGTACGCTGGACAAGTCTCGCTCGTCGTGCTGATGAGCTACAGCGTGCTGCGTTTTGGTGTGGAGATGCTGCGCGGTGACTCGGTGCGCGGACTATGGTTCGGCAACTCGATCTCCACCTCCCAACTGGTGTCGCTCGTCGTCGGCACCGTTGCGCTGGTGATGCTGTGGCGCTGTCGCGATCGTCGCGATCCGTTGCCGGATGCACGCTTGAACAGCTGACCTGTGGCGCGTCGCAGCACACCGGATGATGAAGGGCTCTTCGCGCCTGCGCAGCGCGCACCCTTCACACCACACATCGTCGCAGGCATCGATGAGGCAGGCCTAGGCCCGCTACTCGGCCCGTTCACTTTGGGTTGGGCCGCGTTTCGGGCCGACAATCCGGCCTGTTTGGAAGATCTGTGGACCACACTGGCACCCGCCGTCTCGCGTGTGCCCACGGCCATGGATGCTCTCGCGGTGGCCGACTCGAAGGAGGTCTACACGCGCACACCGCGCGGTGCGCAGCGCCTGGAACGCGTCGTGCGCGCCTTTGACCACTTGTATGGTCTACTTGACACGCCCGCGCAGCCTTCCGCCGGCAACGAGTGGTTCCGTCAGGCCGCCGGTGTGCGTTGGAACGAGGCTCTCGCCGAAGAGTACTGGTGGTCGGACACGCCCCACTCGCTGTGCGACACCGACGATGCCGAAGCCCAGCACCTGCTGGCCACGCGCTTGCGTGCCTGCGCTGCACAACAAAGCCTCACCTTGGTCGCACAAGGTGTGCGCACGATGACCGCGCGTGAGCTCAACGCTTCCTATGCGCGCACCGACAGCAAAAGCGCCACGCTGTGGGAAGAGGTCTTGGCACTCATCCAACTGCTGTGGTACGCGCACGCCTACGAAGGACTCGCGCTCACCATTGACCGCCAAGGTGCGCGTTCCCGCTACGCAGGTCTGCTGGCTGCCGTCAGCCCAGAGGTACAGGTCACTGTGCTACGCGAAACCAGCTCGGATGCGCTCTATCGCTTGGACGATGACCACGGGCGACGCGCCCTGATCCGCTGTGTAGAGCGCGCCGAGAGCCTCTCCTTGCCTGTCGCCCTGGCGTCTTGCCGTGCCAAGTACGCACGCGAACTTGCCATGGAGGGCTTCAACCGCTGCTTTGCACGCCATGCGCCCACGGTACAACCGACCGCGGGCTATGTAGAGGACGGGCGGCGTTGGTTGGCCGAGATGCAACCGACCCTGCAACGCCTAGGTCTGGATCCAAGCCACATCGTGCGTTCCCGCTGAACTGCGGCTATCCTTGTTGCGCTCGCGGCTCGGCCTGCTCACTGCAACACCGCCGCCGGCCCCACGACAAAGCCCCAAGACTCCTGTGAAGATCGCCATCCTCGGCGCCGGCGTCTCCGGCCTATCCCTTGCTCGCTTCTTGGTCGAAGGCGGCATTCCCGCTGACGACTTGACCCTTTACGAAGCAGCCCCTGTCGCTGGCGGTTTGTGCCGTTCCAAGACGGTCGACGGTTACACCTACGACATCTCCGGCGGCCACATCCTGTACTCGAAGGACAAGCCCGCCCTCGAGTGGATCATCGCCCAAAGCGGCGGCCGCGAGCGCTTCACCTCGGTCGAGCGCCACACGCGGATCCGCTATGGCCAGCGCTGGGTCAACTACCCGTTCGAGAACGGCTTGGGCGACTTGCCGCCCGAGGCCACCTTCGACTGCCTGCGTGGCTATGTAGCCGCGTGGCACGATCGCACCGCGCGCAACACGTCCGCCCCGAAGGAATTTGGCGCTTGGGTCCGCTGGCGCTTTGGCGATGGCATCGCCGAGCACTTCATGGATCCCTACAACGAGAAGGTCTGGAAGCGCTCGATGAACGAGCTGACTTCCGACTGGGTTGCAGGCCGCGTGCCCGATGCGCCTGTCGATGATGTGCTGCGTTCCGCGGTCGGCATTCGCACCGAAGGCTACACGCACCAGTCAAGTTTTCATTACCCGCTGCACGGCGGCTTCCAAGCGATCACCGATGCCCTGCACGCGCAGCTCGCCACGCGCACACGCTTGGGCTGCCGCGTACAGCGCGTCGAAAAGCGCGGCACGCAGCTCTTTGTCGATGACGAGAGCTACGACCTCGTGGTGTCGACCCTGTCCTTGACGGACATGCCTTCCATCGCCGTGCAAATGCCGACCGAGGTCGCACGCGCCTGCCGCGAGATGGAATACAACGGCATCGTCTGCCTGTTGGTCGCGCTCGATCGTCCCAAGCATCCAGACCTTTCGTGGATCTACTTGCCCCACGAGGCACAAGGACCTACCAACCGCGTGACCTACATGTCGAACTACTCGCCGCACCTTGCCCCCGCGGGCAAGAGTTCGTTCTTGTGCGAAGTCACGGTGCGCGGTGGTTCCCCCTTCCCAGGCGCGCAGCTGGAACATGATGTGGTCGAAGGCCTCGTGCACGCGGGCATTGCACGCCGCGATGAGGTGCTGTTCACCGACCGTAGCGAGATTCGCCAGGCCTATGTGGTTTTTGATCACGGCTACGCGGCGCGCCGTCAAGCGGCCTTGTCATGGCTTGAGGGGCAAGGCATCACACAACTAGGGCGTTTCGGTCGTTTCGAATACGACAATTCCGACCAATGCGTCATCAAGGCGCGCGCGCTCGCAGGAAAAATTATGCAACGCGCCGTTAGCGGCAACTAACCCAGAGCGTAGTAGAAGTCACGGTCGGGAACTTTTTTCCGAGTACGAACATCAGCGACTCGAAATGATGAGCTCGTCGCCCTAGATTTCCGACCTCGTCGGCTAGAGGTAGTACAGTTTCGCGGATTGACTCCCTCGACGAGGACTCACGGCTTCGCAGGCGTCGTAATCCAGCGTCTTCACTCGTCTCAAACCCACCGCATGCACATGAAGTTCCACCGTACGCGCTCGTCAGCTTTGCTCCTCGCTCTCGCCTCTGCCTGTGGCGGCGGAGGAGGTTCTGGCGGCGGTCTGACTCCGCCTAGCGGCCTCGTGTACGACATGGATGACCTCGTAGCCGCCACGCGCGTTGCGGTAGCCCCTGTCGTTCCGCAAGTGCAGGGCACTGTGGATGCGTGGAGCATCACCCCCGCCTTGCCCGAGGGACTCACGCTTGATCCGGAGACCGGCACCATTGCGGGTACGCCACTGACCGCTTGGCCGCGCACGACCTACACCGTGATCGCTGCGAATGAAGATGGTGAAGCGAGCTTCACCTTCGATCTGTTGGT
>Ga0079301_1001561_pt1 | contig 10483 bp, 6 predicted proteins | sample Wag4_2014_7_11_3_FD_74797 | JGI IMG/M metagenome (GOLD analysis project Ga0079301, IMG submission 74797) | Fresh water mixed with fracking chemicals microbial communities from Ohio, USA - Utica-2 Time Series FC 2014_7_11 | ecosystem: Engineered > Industrial production > Chemical products > Input...
AAAAATGCGAAAGACAATTGAGTGAATATTTGGAGAAAAAATAATGCAATGTATTTGCCTTTGGTGAATATTTCAACTTTCGCAAGATCTTTCGTTGCAATAAATCCAATAGCAGTTGCAACAAAGAAGAAAAATAAAGTAACTAATACTGAAACCAAGACTACACTGATGAATTTACCCCAAATAAAGGTGTTCTTTTGCCATCCATCGATAATATTTTGTCGATGTGTTCTAAACTGATATTCATTGGTCATAAGCATAATCACAACGATAGCAGGAATAAACGTAAAAAAAGAACTTAGATAAGCAGTAGTGTGATATACTTCTGGAAAATGAAAAGGATTTCCCAAAAGCATTTTCAACAATTGCCCACTTTGGTTTTTGGGTTTTGTAGATTCATCGTATCCAAAATAGACAATAGCATTAATGCCAGGATATGATACAGCTGTCGCAAGTAATAGCAACCAAAAAGAGAGATAATTTTTCAGTTTCAGCCATTCGGTCTTTATGATATTTTGAAACATTGCCATTTGCTTAATTATGATTGACTGGTTAGTTCAAAGAATTTTTCTTCCAGCCTTTTCTTTTTGGCTGATAATTGATTCAAAACAAGTTGATGGTCAAAGCAATGCCTATTAATGGTTTCTGCATTTATGTTATCTCCTTTAATATAACACTCAACCCCTTCAGTTGTAACTGCTAGTCGACTTACTCCAGGCATGTGATTAAGTAATTCAATTAATTTTTCTTGCTCATAGGCATTAACCAGATAACAATCTTCGTCTGCTAATACGGAGGCAACAGTGCCAGAAGTAATCAACTTCCCATACTTCAAGATGGCAACATGATCGCAGATTTTTTCAACTTCATCCAACAAGTGACTGGCCATGATAATGGTATGACCAGCTGCTGCAAGTGATTTGATTAGTTCTCTGATTTCTGCAATGCCAACTGGATCTAATCCATTTGTTGGTTCATCCAACAACAACACCTCAGGGCTTCCCAACAAAGATGCAGCAATTGCAAGACGTTGTTTCATGCCTAAACTATAGGTACTGAACTTAGAATTTCGTCTCTCATACAACTTGACTGTTTTTAAAACATCTTGTATTGCCTCTTCATTTCCACGCTGACTAATAGACTGTGTTATACGAAGATTTTGTACGGCTGACAGATAATGATAAAAGTTAGGCGTCTCGAGTAAAGAACCAATTCGTTTACGATGTACCAAGGTAGATGGCTCTCCGAACCAAGAATAGCTTCCTGCATCTGCCCCTAATATATCCAATATGATGCTGAGTAAAGTTGTTTTACCACTTCCATTAGGACCTAGAAGACCAAATACTGAACCTCGTGGAACATCAAAAGACACATTATCAAGTGCCTTTATCTTTCCAAAAGATTTAGATAGATTATGTATCTGTAAAACAGACATAGCAGATTTTTTTACAAGGTAAACCTATTTTAAACAAATAGATTTACCACTCATATAAACAGCTATTTCGCACTTAATAAATTAATTTCTGATAGGTCTGCCACTTTTTAGTACTGACTGAATTCTTTCAAGCGTTTTCTTTTCACCACACAAACTCAAAAACGCTTCACGTTCTAGGTCTAATAAATATTGTTCTGAAACCAAAGTGGGTTCACTCAAATCTCCACCACACATTACATAGGCCAGTTTCTTGGCAACAAATGCATCATGTTCTGTCGCATATCCACCTTCTTTCATTACGTGGATACCTGCCAATAGAGCACCTAAGCCTGTGCGGCCTAATACTTTAATATCAGTACGTTGTTGTGGCATTACATAACCACTATTATATAGTTCGATTACAGAGCGTTTGGCTTCACTAATTCTTCTGCTTTGGTTCATGATTATTTCATCTTGCCCCTTTCTTAAAACTCCAATTTGGAAACCTTCTGCTGCAGAAGTCGCCACCTTGGCTGTCGCGATGTTGATAAACCTATTTTTCAACGTAATGGTTTCAGGCTCATCTTCATGCATTTCATCAGCAGCACGTAATACAAATTCTTTTGTACCACCTCCTCCAGGAATTACCCCAATACCCAATTCAACTAAACCAATATATGTTTCAGCCGCTGCACAAACTTTGTCGGAGTGCAAACTCAATTCACAAGCACCACCAAGTGATAAAGAATGGGGAGCAACCACTACAGGTATACTTGAATATCTTGCACGCATCATGGTGTTTTGGAACATCCTGATGGCCATGTCCATTTCATCATACTCTTGTTCTATGGCCAACATAAAGATCATGCCCACATTGGCACCAGCAGAGAAATTATTCCCTTCATTTGCTATCACAAGGCCTTTGTATTTTTCTTCGGCAAGTGAGATACTTTTCTGAATTCCCTCAAGCACTTCGCCACCAATACTTCCCATTTTTGTATACCACTCCAATCCCAAAACATCATCACCTAGATGATAGGTTCTACAAGCACTATTTTTCCAAACTGTTTGTCCCTCAAAATGCTTCATCACAATGAAAGCATTTTCTTGTCCGGGTGCATACACCGACTCCAATGATTTTGTAATTGGCGAATAAACCAATCGCTTACCGTCTTTCACAGTAAAGAAAGTAGAATATCCCGCTACCAACATTTCATCAACCCAAGGGGCGACTTTATGTCCGTTTTTCTTCATTTCATTCACACACTTCTCAACACCTAAAAGATCCCAAGATTCGAAGGCACCAATTTCCCATCCAAATCCTGTCATCATTGCATTATCAATGCTGTGCAATGAATCGGAAATTTCTGGCACCCTGTTAGAAATATAGGCGAATAGGTTATAATGAAACAACCTGTAAAAGTCCCCCGCTTTATCAGGGGAGTTAAATAACATTTTTAAACGCGTGTGTAAATCATCGATAGGCTTAGCTGCTTCAAGTGCAGCAAACTTTGGTTTTGTTCTTGGCCCATATTCCATGGTAGCCAGATCGAGTGTAAGGATTTCTTTTTCACCAGCAGCATTCTTGGTTTTCTTAAAAAATCCTTGTCCCGTTTTATCCCCCAACCATTTGTTTTCGGAAAGCTTATTTAACCACTCTGGAATTTTAAATTGATCACGTGCTTCGTCATCCGGACAATTATCATACAAACCTTTGGCCACATGAATCATGGTATCAATACCTACAACATCAGCTGTTCTGAAAGTGGCAGACTTAGGACGACCAATAATAGGGCCTGTCAAAGCATCAACTTCATCAATGGTAAAACCCATTTTTTCTTTCACTCCTAACAAAGACATGATGCCAAAAATGCCAATTCGATTGGCAATAAATCCTGGGGTGTCTTTACAAAGAACTGTGGTCTTTCCCAAATACAAATCACCATACTGCATTAGAAAATCAATTACCCATTTTTCAGTATGTGCTGTAGGTATGATTTCAAGCAGACGAAGATATCTTGGAGGATTAAAGAAGTGAGCTCCACAAAAATGTTTTTGAAAATCTGCGGACCTTCCTTCCGCCATCATATGAATGGGAATACCTGAAGTATTAGAAGTAATCAGCGTTCCAGGCTTTCTGTACAACTCTACTTTTTCAAAAAGCTGCTGTTTGATATCAAGTCGCTCAACAACCACTTCAACTATCCAGTCACATGACGCAATCTGTTGTAAATCGTCTTCAAAATTTCCAGTAGTAATTTTGTTTACAACAGCTTTGGTATATACTGGCGAAGGATTTGATTTGATCGCATTTTGCAATGCAGTATTAACGAGTTTGTTTTTTTCCGCTTTTTTGGCATCTGCGGATGCATCAGGGGATACAATATCCAACAACAATACAGGAATACCAATGCCTGCAAAATGACAAGCAATTCGAGATCCCATTACTCCACTTCCTAATACAGCAACTTTTTTAATATGAGGTTTCATAAGCATGCAACTTTATCTAACGTAAGTTACATAAGCTTCCGGAAAAAATCATGAAACCTTAGAGCCTCCAGAAATTATATTTTCAGGCTGCACAAAATGAAGTTTCCCTTGCTCGTCTTCTGCCATTAGTATCATACCATTGCTGTCAATGCTTCTCATTTTTCTTGGAGCAAGATTAGCTACTACCACTACTTGTTTTCCAATAATGGTTTCAGGTTCAAAATGCATAGCTATGCCCGACAAAATTGTTCTTTTCTCAAATCCTAGATCAACTTCCAACTGCAATAGTTTATCTGCTTTGGGTACTTTTTGAGCTGATAGAATAATCCCAGTTCTTAAATCGATTTTTGCAAAATCATCGAATTGGATTTCAGCTTTCAGCGGCTGAGCAGTTTTTTCTTCCATTTTTTCTGTTGTTTCAGTTGTAGCAGTAACGAGTCCAGCTTTAAGTTTATCCAATTGAGTTTGAATTTCTTCGTCCTCAATTTTTCTGAACAACAATTGTGGTTCCCTTAAAGAATAGCCTACACTGAGTAGTTTTAAACTTCCAGCATTTTCCCAATCCAACATTTTATCTACTACTTTCATCATGTAGCACATTTTTTTTGCGGTAGATGGTAAAAATGGATTGATTAAAATGGCAAGATTGGCAGTCAACTGCAAACAGTTATACATACAATTATCAATCAATACCTGTTTTTCAGGGTTAGCCTCTAACTGCTTAGCAATAATCCATGGCTCTTTTTCTTGCATGTAGCGATTACCTTTTCTAGCCAAGTCAATTACAGCAAACAAGGCTTCACGAAACTTATATCCTTCAAGGGCTTCCTCTACAATTGTTTTTGCAAGTTTGATGTCTTCTTGCAGTTGTAAGTCTTTTTCATCAGCAACATCATTGTGAAAAGCAGGTACTTTACCCTTACACAACTTATGCATAAGCACGAAAGTCCTGTTTACATAGTTGCCATAAATAGAGACCAATTCACTGTTGACTGCATCTTGAAATCCTTTCCATGTAAACTCACTATCCTTAGATTCCGGTGCAATTTGTGTTAAATAATACCGGAGCATATCAACACACTGGTCCCCACCATTATCCCTCTTCACAAAGTCTTGAATGAAATCTCGCATTTCGAGTTTCCAATTTCTACTGGTACTCATTTTATCACCTTCTAAATTCAAGAATTCATTGGCTGGTACATTTGTTGGTAAAATATTGCCATGCAATTTCAGCATGACAGGAAAAATGATACAATGAAATACAATGTTATCCTTGCCTATAAAATGTACAAGCTGGGTATCTTGATCGTACCAATAAGGCTTCCAATCTTTATTGTTGTCCAAAGCCCACTGACGGGTTGCAGAAATATAGCCTATTGGGGCATCGAACCATACATACAGCACTTTTCCATCTGCCTCTTTGAGCGGTACTTTAACACCCCAGTCAAGGTCACGTGTAACGGCTCTCGACTGCAAACCACCATCAATCCAGCTTTTGCATTGCCCCACTACTGAAGGTCTCCAATCTTGACCGTGTTCTTCAATGATCCATTTTCTTAGAAATGCTTCGTGCTTGGCCAAAGGAAGATACCAATGGGTGGTTTTCTTTTTGACAGGAGCCTGACCACTGATGGTACTGACAGGGTTGATTAGTTCATCCGGACTCAGGGCTGTTCCACAAGATTCACACTGATCACCAAATGCTCTATCACTTTTACAATGTGGACAAGTACCCTTGATGAATCGATCTGCCAAAAATGTTTGTGATGCTTCATCGAAATATTGTTCTGTCTCTTTTGTTTCTAATTCCCCCCTTTCATGCAAGTAGGTGAAAAATTCACTTGAAGTTTCATGATGAAGCGGATCAGAAGTTCGATGATAAATATCAAAGCTGATTTGTAAATCAGCAAAATCTTCCTTCATGGCCTGATGATACTTGTCGATAATAGCTTGAGCAGTTGTACCCTCTTTCATCGCTTGAATGGGGATGGCTGTTCCATGTTCATCACTACCACAAACAAAAACAACATCACGTTTTTGCGATCTCAAATAGCGCACATAAATATCAGCAGGTATATAAGCACCAGCCAAATGACCAATGTGTTTCAAACCATTGGCATAAGGCAAGGCAGAGGTAACTAAGTATCTTTTGGGAGTAGGCTTCATTGTATGCATTAGTATTTGCAAAAATAGCCAAAATGTAGCGAATGCATCTATCACATTTTCAATACCAAACACTATTTTTACCCTATGAAAACTCCTCCATTTCTAAAGCCTGGTGATAAAATTGCAATTGTTTGTCCCGCTGGTTATATGCCCAGTGAAAAAGCGATAGCCTGCATTAAAACACTAAAAAAATGGGGATATACAGTTGTCAAAGGGAAAACCCTCGGCGGCAAATCCAAAAACTATTTCTCAGGCAGCCCTGAAGAACGTTTAGAAGATCTTCAACTTCAACTGAATGACCCTTCCATTAAAGCCATTTTATGTGGAAGAGGTGGCTATGGCACTACCCATTTATTGGATAAAATTGATTGGAAGCAATTCAAGAAAAATCCAAAATGGATCATTGGCTTTAGCGATATCACTATACTGCATACTTACCTACAACATGAGTTGAATATTGCAAGTATTCACGGACCAATGGCCAATGCATTTAATGACAACAATGGCATCAACAGATACACCTTATCTTTAAAAGATACTTTTGAAGGTAACCCTGTTCAATACAATTGCATACCGCATAAACTTAATAAAATAGGGATGTCTAAAGCCCCAATTGTTGGAGGTAATCTTAGTCTGCTTGCTCATTCAATTGGCAGTAATGCTGAATTAGAATGTGATGGCAAACTTTTATTCATTGAAGATGTAGGTGAACAATTGTACAATGTTGAAAGGATGTTGTTACAATTGAAAAGAGCTGGAAAACTAAAAAAACTAAAAGGATTAATCGTTGGTGGTTTTACCCAAGAGAAAAATACTGAAAGATCTTTCGGAAAAGACTTGCACCAAATTATAAACGATGTAATTCAAGAATACAAATACCCAGTTTGTTATGGATTTCCAATAAGTCATGACAAAGAAAATGTAGCAGTATCTATAGGATCTAACTACCGATTAGAAATAACAGAAGACTTGGTTACACTTTCAAGTTGCTGATTACCCTATGAGGTGTTTCAGTGCGGAATTGATCTGTGAGTAGATAAAATTGAAGCCCGACTGCTGAAGTTTTGAACTATCGACTGTAGTACTCTTTAGCACTTCTACACTCATTTCTCCCATGATCAATTTGAGCATGAATGAAGGAACATGCATAGGCAAATAGAAGGCGCCATTCATCGCTTTGGCGATACCTAATGTAATTTCTTTATTGCTACAAGGGTGTGGTGCTGCTAGATTATAAGCACCGCTCATTTCAGATGTTTCGATTGCATGTATGAAAGCACGACAAAGATCGTCGATGTGAACCCAACTTACTATTTGATTACCAGATCCGAGAATAGCTGCAACACCTAATCGTGCAGGTTTTTTAAACTCAACCAATGCCCCACCTTCATTGCTCAAAGCAATTCCCAAACGAAGTTTCACCAATCTTTTACCAAGTGATTCAACTTTATCTATACTTTCTTCCCATGCTTGGCAAGTCTGTCCAAGGAAATCATTGGCAGCAGGGTCATTCTCATTGAATATTTTTCCGTTATCAGGCCCATACCAACCAATAGCAGAAGCACTGATGACAGCCTTCACTTTATTAGGTTGAGATGAAAGACATTGATACAGAAGCTCACTCGATTTGGTTCTGCTTAACCTTATTTCTTCCTTTCTTTTTTTAGTCCATCTTTTTTTAGCCACACCCTCGCCGGCAAGGTGCACGATATAATCTGCTTGTTTTAGTGCTTCATGATCGATGGCCATTGTCTCTGTATTCCACTTGGCATAAAAGATTTTGCCACTTGGACGAAAACTATTTTGTTGGTAGGTAGTTTTGTATGCCGAAGCCGTCGCGATGGGATTGCGCGATAATATTATCACATCATAACCTTGTTGAAGAAGAAGTCTGCTAAGGGAAGTGCCAATCATTCCCGTACCGCCTGTAATCATTACCGTTGGCATATTGAATTTTTTTACAAAATTAATGTTTATCCCTTCAACAAAACACTAAAAAAAACGCCCCGGTAAAAACCGGGGCGGGCAAGCTAATTTTGGTTTTTCATCAATCTGGCTTTTTGCCTTCTAGGAAAGTGTTTATAGTACTGATTTGTGTTACATTATTCTCGTCTTTACCTACTGAATAGCTACTGTAGAACTTTTCAACAGAAGCAAGTGTGGTATTGTGAACTTGTAGGTTATGTCTCACATATGCAGGAATACTCTCATATTCATTATTAGGATCTTGAGCATTAAAATTGAAAGAAAGGTTTCTCAACTTGTAAAGACGTTCAGCAGCTCTTGCTCTTTGTGCTTCAGCCTCATCAATAGGAGCTGGCTCTTCAATAGGTTGTTCAAATGATACAACCTCTTCCTGAACTGGCAACGCAGCTGCTGGTGCTTCGTGAAATACAAGTTCGATTAGTTCATCGGTTTCATGATCAGCCTTTGGCAATTCCATTAAAGGTTGAACTGCAGGTTGGATAAAGTGAACAGGCTCTTCCAACTTGATCTCAGTCTTTTGCTCTTGCACTTGCTGAAGTGGAGCAGGTTCACTAACATAAATCTGCGCTGGCTTAGTTAAAAATCCAGATGCAGTTATAGGACTAGCAACAACTTCTTCCATTTTTACTGGAGTAGCAATTTCTTGCTCCATAATTGGTTCAGCTACTTTTTCACTGAGATCAAATTGAACTGGAGCAGAAATCGTTTCTACATCCAATTCAAATACTAGAGGAGCTTCTTCATTAACAGATTCAACAATTGTTTCTTCCTCTACAACCTCGCTGACAACTTCAACTGGCAACTCCTCAACTACAGGCACTTCACTTGTTTCAACAACCGGAGTTAAGTCGAATACAACTGGTTCATCAATTTTTTGAATTTCTATTTCTGCTACCGGTTCTTCAATAACTTCAGCAACAGTCTCAGCAGGTTGAACTGGAATTAGGTTTACTGGCTCTGGTTGTGGTTTTGGTGCAACCTCAAGCGTAAACATAATTTTCTCTTCCTTCACTTCTTGTTTCAATTCTGCCTTAGGTTGTTCACCAAAAGGAGATTTTTGTTCGAAGCCAGTTGCGATGATGGTTATGCTTATCTCATCACCCAAAGACTCGTCATACCCTAGACCGAGTATAACATCAGCATCCGGACCAGCTTGTGTGAGTAAAAATTCTTGAATAGTCTCAACCTCGTCCATGGTGAACTCACTATCGCCAGTGCGAGAATTAATGTTGATCAAAATCCACTTTGCACCTTTGATATCATTGTCATTCAACAATGGAGAGTTGAGCGCTTGTTCAATAGCAACTTGTGCTCTGTTTTCACCTTTAGCACGAGCACTACCTAGAATAGCTACACCACCATTTCTCATCACTGTGCATACATCGGCAAAGTCGACGTTAATCTGACCTGTAGAATTGATTACATCAGTGATACATTTTGCAGCAGTTGCTAATACATTATCTGCAGTAGACAATGCAGCACTCATGGTAAGGTTACCAAATTGATGTCTCAACTTATCATTGCTGATTACCAACAATGTATCTACATTTTCTTTGAGTTGATTGATTCCATTTTGAGCATACATTGCTCTTTTCTTTCCCTCATAGGAAAAAGGTGTAGTAACAATCCCCACTGTAAGTATACCCATGTCCTTACAAATCTTTGAAATAATTGGCGCACCGCCAGTCCCGGTACCCCCACCCATTCCGGCAGTTACAAATGCCATTTTGGTATTCACTTCAAGTATTCTTCTGATTTCATCCAGACTTTCTTCCGTTGCTTGTCGGCCAATTTCAGGATTAGCTCCAGCTCCAAGACCCTGTGTTAAAGAGGGACCCAGCTGCACTTTATTGGGCACTTGACTAGTTGCCAAGGATTGAGCATCGGTATTGCAGACAACGAAATCAACACCGTCGATACCAAGACTATGCATGTAATTAACTGCATTGCTTCCTCCGCCACCTACACCGATGACTTTGATAATGGATGATTGTTCTTTTGGGAGATCGAATTGTAACATTGTTATGGGTTTATGGGTTTTAGTAGTAAGTAGTTTTAAAGTTGCTTATCTCCTTCTTCTTTGAAGAGATCAATTAATCCATCTTTAATAGTATTCATAAAATCAGAAAGCGTTTTTCTGCCTTTAGTTGGAACTGCGGCCACAACAACATCACCTTCTTGCGTTTCAACTTCCGCCTCCACTTTTGCGACTGTTTTATTTGCATGTGGATTGAGCTTATTCTGATTATTCTCGTACACATTGTATCCTTTAAGGATCAAACCAATACAAGTTGCATACATCGGCTTCTCTAATTCTGCAATATGATTTGCAGCCAGATGTTCATTAGGATAACCAATGCGCGCATTAAGTCCAGTTGCATATTCAGTGAGCTGTATCAAGTGCTTCAACTGGGAACCACCGCCAGT
>Ga0079301_1001563_pt1 | contig 10474 bp, 6 predicted proteins | sample Wag4_2014_7_11_3_FD_74797 | JGI IMG/M metagenome (GOLD analysis project Ga0079301, IMG submission 74797) | Fresh water mixed with fracking chemicals microbial communities from Ohio, USA - Utica-2 Time Series FC 2014_7_11 | ecosystem: Engineered > Industrial production > Chemical products > Input...
GGCTTCGCCGCCAAACTTGGAAGACAACACCGTGGTGATGGCCGCGGTCAGCGTGGTCTTGCCGTGGTCGACGTGACCGATGGTGCCCACATTGACGTGCGGCTTGGTGCGTTCAAACTTACCCTTCGCCATTTTGATCTACCCCAAAGAACGAGTGTGATTACGAATGAAAACTGACTGAAAATCAGCGGGGCCTGAACCGAAGAACCCCGCGCCTAATGACTGAACCCATAAACCGCAGTTGGAGCGTATGAGCCCCTCGCAGGCTTTGACTGCGATGATGCTTGGTGCCCATGGGCAGGATTGAACTGCCGACCTCTCCCTTACCAAGGGAGTGCTCTGCCACTGAGCTACATGGGCCAACCACACAACACAACCAATTTTGGAGCGGGTGAAGGGAATCGAACCCTCGTCTTAAGCTTGGAAGGCTTCAGCTCTACCATTGAGCTACACCCGCGAAACCCTTCGACCGCCACAAACAAATCTGGTGGAGGGAGAAGGATTCGAACCTTCGAAGGCAGAGCCGTCAGATTTACAGTCTGATCCCTTTGACCGCTCGGGAATCCCTCCAAGAGAGCCGCGCATTCTGTCGAAGTTTTCAAGGGAAGTCAAACGGTAGTTGAGAGGAATTGTGTCCAACCGTGGGTCTGACCGCCTCGAGGGGGCGGGCATGCGCCATTCCCGTCGCGGCGGGCGCGCATGCAATCGCCCCTCTCTCCCCGCGCATCGCAGGGCAGGTAACTTGTTACCCAACTGCGAGTGATTGCGTAGAATCCAAACATCGCGCATCCCATTCGACGCGAGCTTGGAGACAGCATGACCCACGATGCCATCAGTCTCGACGACAAGTACACCACCGACTCGGGCCGGATTTTCGTCACCGGTTATCAGGCGCTGGCGCGATTGCCGATGTTGCAGCGACAGCGCGATTTGGCGACCGGCTTGAATACCGCCGGGTTTATCTCGGGTTATCGCGGCAGCCCCCTCGGTGGGCTGGATCAGGCCCTGTGGGGCGCGAAGGCGCATCTGGCCGCCCACCATGTGGTGTTCCAGCCCGGTGTGAATGAAGACCTTGCCGCCACGGCGGTGTGGGGCACCCAGCAGGTCACTCTCTACCCCGGGGCCAGGTATGACGGCGTGTTTGCCATGTGGTATGGCAAGGGCCCGGGGGTGGATCGTTCGGGCGATGTGCTGCGCCATGCCAATGCCGCGGGCAGCGCGAAATTTGGCGGCGTGCTGGTGATCGCGGGCGATGACCATGCGGCGAAATCCTCCACCCTGCCCCATCAGACCGATCATTTTTTTAAGGCCGTGGCCATGCCGGTGCTCTCACCCTCCGGGGTGCAGGAGTATCTGGATTACGGTTTGCACGGCTGGGCGTTGTCGCGATATTCCGGTTGCTGGGTGGCGTTCAAGGCGCTCTCGGACACGGTGGAAACCACCGCCTCGGTGGATGTGTCGGTCGATCGGGTGAAGATCATCCTGCCCGACGATGTGGAGCTGCCCGCCGACGGGCTCAATATCCGCTGGCCCGACCCGCCGCTCACGCAGGAAAAGCGCCTGCTGCATTACAAGCTCTATGCCGCGCTGGCCTATGCCCGCGCCAATGGCTTGAACCGCATCGTGATGGATTCACCGCGCGCGCGGCTGGGCATCATCACCAGCGGCAAATCGTATCTGGATGTGCGCCAGGCGCTCGATGATTTGGGCATCACCGACGAGGTGGCCGCGCAGATTGGCATCCGGCTCTACAAGGTGGGCATGGTGTGGCCACTGGAATCGACCGGCGTGCGGCGGTTCGCCGAAGGGCTGGAAGAAATTCTGGTGGTGGAAGAAAAGCGCCAGCTGCTTGAGTATCAGCTGAAGGAAGAGCTCTACAACTGGCGCGAGGATGTGCGCCCCCGCGTGGTGGGCAAATTCGATGAAAAGGGCGAGTGGGCGCTGCCGCATGGCGCGTGGCTGCTGCCGGCGGCAAGCGAGCTCACGCCGGCGATGATCGCCCGTGCAATCGCCAGCCGGATCGAGAAGTTTTACACCTCGGACATCATCCGCGACCGGCTGGATTTTCTCACCGCCAAGGAAGCGGCGCTCGCCGGCAAGGTGTATTCCATCGAGCGCACCCCCACCTTCTGCCCGGGCTGCCCGCACAACACCTCGACCAATGTGCCCGATGGCAGCCGCGCGGTGGCGGGAATTGGTTGCCATTACATGGCCTACTGGATGCCCGGGCGCAAGACCTCCACCTTCACCCAGATGGGCGGCGAAGGGGTGACCTGGGTGGGGCAGGCGCCTTTCACCGAAACGCATCATGTGTTCTGCAATCTGGGCGATGGCACCTATTTTCACTCGGGCTCGCTCGCCATCCGGCAGGCGGTGGCCGCAGGGGTGAACATCACCTACAAGATTTTGTACAACGATGCGGTGGCGATGACCGGAGGCCAAGCGGTGGATGGCACGCTCACTGTGCCCAAAATCGCGGAGCAACTGGTGGCTGAAGGCGTGCACACCATCGTGGTGGTCACCGATGGCACGGCGCGTCACTATGGCCCGGGTGATCTGCCGCATGGCGTTGTCATGCGCCATCGCGATGAGCTCGATGCCATCCAGCGGGAATTGCGTGAATGCCTTGGGGTGTCGGCGCTGATTTATGACCAGACCTGTGCCGCGGAAAAACGCCGCCGCCGCAAGCGCCGCACCTTCCCTGACCCCCAACGCCGCGTGTTCATCAATGATGCGGTGTGCGAGGGCTGCGGCGATTGCAGCGTGAAATCGAATTGCATGGCGGTGCTGCCCAAGGACACCGAATTCGGCCGCAAGCGCGAGATCGATCAATCCGCCTGCAACAAGGATTTTTCATGCCTCAATGGTTTTTGCCCCTCGTTTGTGACGATTGAAGGCGGCCGGCCGCGTCGTGGCGCGGCGCTGAAAACCGATGACTCAAGCCTGCCGCACCCGGCCATTCCCGCCACCGACAAGCCCTTTGGCATCCTCATCACCGGCGTGGGCGGCACCGGGGTGGTGACGATCGGTGCGCTCATCGGCATGGCGGCGCATATCGACGGCAAGGGCGTGACGGTGCTGGACATGACGGGCTTAGCGCAAAAGGGGGGCTCGGTGTTTTCGCATGTGCGCATCGCCGATCGGCCCGAGGATCTTCATGCGGTGCGTGTGGCCGCGGGTGAAGCCAATGCGCTGATCGGCGGCGATCTGGTGGTCAGCGCCTCGGATGAGGCACTCGCCAAAATGCGTGCCGGCTTTACTCGGGCGGTGATCAACCGCACTCAAACCCCCACTGCGGATTTCGCCGCCAACCCGGATTGGCAATTCCCCCGCGAGAAGATGGAAGCCGCGCTCGTCGATGCCACCGCCGGACAGTGCGAATTTGTAGACGCCCAACACCTGGCCACGCGACTGATGGGTGATGCGATTGCCAGCAATCTTTTCATGCTGGGCTACGCCTGGCAGCACGGACTGGTGCCGGTGTCGCTCGCCGCCTTGCATCGGGCGATTGAATTGAATGGCGTGGCGGTGGCGATGAACAAGGCGGCGCTGCATTGGGGCCGGCGCGCAGCGCATGATCTGGCGGCGGTGCGCGGCTTGATTGAAGGAGACACAGCCCCGGCGGTGGCGCGCACGCTGGATGAGATCATCGCGCGCCGGGTGGCGTTCTTGACCGACTACCAAGACGCCGCCTATGCCGCGCGCTATGCCCGGCAGCTGGATGTCGTGCGCGGGGCCGAGGCGAATCTCTCATCGACCGCGCTCACCGAAGCCGTGGCCCACGGGCTTTTCAAGCTCATGGCTTACAAGGATGAATACGAGGTGGCGCGGCTCTACACCGAGGCCACGTTCCGCGCCAAGGTGGAGGCGGCTTTCGAGGGTGATTACACGCTTAACTTCCATCTCGCCCCACCGATTTTTGCCGAGCGTGATGCCACCACGGGCGTGCCGAAAAAGCGTGCGTATGGGCCGTGGATGATGAAGGCGTTCGCGATGCTCGCCCGTTTGAAGGGCCTGCGCGGCACGCGCTGGGATGTGTTTGGCTACACCGCGGAGCGCAAGATGGAGCGTGGGCTGATTGCGGAATATGAAGCCGATCTTGCCCGGGTGCTCGCGGGGCTGGATGGGGGCTCGCTTGATGATGCGATTGCGCTGGCGCGCTTGCCGCTCGAGATCCGCGGCTTTGGGCATGTGAAGCAGCGCGCGGTGGAGGTGGCTTCGAAAAAACGTGCGCAGATCCTGTTCAGGTTGAAGCTGTCGGATGCCATCTGATCGCACGCTATCGCCTGCGGCGATTTCGCTCCTCATCCAGCTGGGGGCAGTCGCGCTGGCATGGGGGCTCACTCGGCTGTGGCCGCTGCCCATCATCGGCTTTGCCCTGCTCGCAGGGCTCTTGGCGTGTGGGCTGTCGATGCTCGCCCGACAGGCGCGCTGGTGGTGGGCAATCAATCTTGTGTTCCTGCCCGCGGCGGTGGTGGCGCGTGAATGGGCGATTGCGCCGGCGTGGTTTCTGGCGGGGTTTGTGGTGCTCGCGCTCATTTACTGGAACAGCGCGCGGGGGCAGGTGCCGCTCTATCTCTCCAACGCCCGCACCGCGCAGGCGGTGCTCGCCACGCTGCCCTCGGATCGCCCGATCACCCTGATCGACGCGGGCTGCGGCACCGGCAGCCTGGTGCGCCGCATCGCCCGCGCGCGCCCCGATTGCCGGGTGATCGGTGTGGAAAACGCCCCGCTGCCGTGGGCTGTCTGCAAGCTGCTGGCACGCGGCGTGGCGCTGCGTTTCGGTGATTTATGGCAACAGCATTTTGGTGGGGCCGATGTGGTGTATGCGTTCCTCTCACCAGTGCCGATGCCGAAGCTCTGGGAAAAATGCACAGCCGAAATGCGCCCCGGCGCGATGTTGATGAGCAACACCTTCGCAGTGCCCGGTGTGACACCGGATGAGGTGATCGAGGTGAATGATGGCCGCAGGACGCGGCTGTTTTGTTATGTGATCAAGGCCCCGGTGGCGGGGTGAGACATCGCCCGCAGAATGGCACACGGAGGCACACGGGAACGCACGGTCCACCCGGACAAAACCCCTCGACAAATCCGCGCACCGGTAGCATCCTTCGCTTGTCGGGGAGGGATTCGCCATGGCGTTCACCACACACGATTCAAATCACGAGCCGGATGATCGCCGGCTTCATGTGTCCGATCTGCCGCGCTGGCCGGTTTGGGTGTGGCTGGCGGTGGCTACCGTACTGGCCATGGTGGCTGCGGCGGTGATCGATGAATTCATGGATGCACAAAGTCGCGATATCGCGGCGTCCGCCTTGGTGCGCGGGGTGCCGCCGGCTTCATTCACGTCGGGGCGTTAGGCCAAGCGCCGCCAGCGCCGCCCACACCCGCGCGACCGGCAGGCTTGTGAGACAGCGGCTTTCGCTGTCGAGATGCCGCTCGCACCCCTCCAGCCGGCAGGGCACGCAGTCTGCCTCGCCTTGCACCAAAAACACATTGCCCACACGCGCGCTGCCCTGCATGGCCCAGGGGCTTTGCGGCCCGGTGTGCGCCTGCGGCCAGGGGCCCCATTTCACCGGATTCGACGGCCCGAACAGCGCCACGGTGGGGGTGCCGCAAGCCGCGGCCAGATGAGTGAGCGCGGTGTCGGGCCCCACGAAGGCGCGGGCGTGGCGCAGCAGATGCACCGTCTGCGCAAAACTAAGCTGCCCGGAAAAATCATGCACCGGGCAGGCCGCATCGGCGGCAATGCCGGCGACATATTCACGCTCGGCCGGATCGGGGCTGCCGGTGAGCGCCACCTCGAAGCCCGCGGAGGAGAGCGCAGCAGCCAACGCCGACCACATCTGCCGCGGCCACATTTTGTAGCGGAATTTCGGATAGGTGTGCAGCACCACGAAAGGGCTGCCAGGCAGCGGGCAGGCCTGCGGTGCGGGCGGCACCACCTGCGGACACGCCTCGACCCCCAAGGCCTGCGCCAGCCGCAGGGCATTCGACACAGTGTGGGCGTGGAGATCATCAAAGGGTAAGGCCACCTGCAAGAGCGCAGCCTGGCGCATGTCGGGCGTGCCCTCGCGCACCATGCCCGCCCGGTTTCGAGCCGCGGCCCAACAGGCCCAGCGGGCCCGGTCGGAGGGGATGGGGCTCACCGCCCAGTCGTAGCGCCGCCACAGCCGGGCCATGAGACCCAGCCGGGACGCAAGCGGCGCGCGCTCGGGCATGGTGTGAATCACATCAACATCGGGGTTGCCCTGCAGGATGCCCTCGGTGCCCGAGAACACCAGATAATCGATGACCACCTGCGGCCAGGCGCGCTTGAGACTGCGGGCGAGCGGGGTGGACAGCAACACATCCCCGATACGCCGCGGCACCACGATGAGAATGCGCGCCGGCGGCTTCATTGGGCAAATTGCAGCCGATGAAGTCGCGCATAATGCCCGCCCGCGGTAAGCAGCTCAGCATGGCTGCCCGACTCCAGAATGCGTCCGGCCGACAGCACGATGATGCGATCGACATTCACCAGCGTGGACAGCCGGTGGGCCACCACCAGCGTGGTGCGGCCGGTGGCGAGCCGCTCCATGGCTTGCTGCACTTCGCGCTCGGCCACATTGTCGAGCGCCGAGGTGGCTTCATCGAGGATGAGGATGGGCGCGTTTTTCAGAAAGGCCCGCGCAATCGCGATACGCTGGCGCTGCCCGCCTGAGAGCCGGATGCCCGCATCGCCCAGCACCGTGTCAAAGCCCTGCGGCAGCTGCTCGATGAAGGCCAGCGCATTGGCGGCGCGGGCGGCTTCGATCACCGCCTCCCGCGTGGCGGTGGCCATCTCGCCATAGGCGATGTTGTTGAACACGGTGTCGTTGAAGAGGTGGCTTTCCTGGGTCACGATCGCGACTTGCCTGCGCAGGCTGGCGAGTTGCCAATCGGCCACATCCACCCCGTCGAGCGTGAGCCGCCCGGCGGTTTCTTCAAGGAAGCGCGGGATGAGGCTGATCAGCGTGGATTTGCCGCCGCCCGACTCGCCCACGATGCCCAGCGTGGTGCCGGCCGGGATGTCGAGATCGAGATGATCGATGACATTCGGGCCGCCCTCGCGGTAAGCGAAGCTGACCTGGCTGAAGGTGAGGTGGCCAGTGACCCGCTCGCACACATGGGTGCCGCGATCCTGCTCCATGGGGGTGTCGATCAGCGCGAAGATATCTTCAGCCGCCGCCAGCCCGCGCTGCAGCGATTGGTTGATGTTGGTGAGCCGCTTGACGGGCGCGAGCAGCATCAGCATCGCGGTCATGAAAGAGGCGAAATCACCCGCCGTCATCTGGTGGCTGCTGGCCTGATTGCCGGCCACATACACCACCAAGGCCACCGCGCAGGCCACCAGAAATTGCACCAACACGGAATTGGCCGAGCTGACCGACACCGATTTGAGCATGAACGACCGCATACGATTGGCATTGTGGAGAAAGCTCGCGGTCTCGGCGGCTTGCGCGCCGTAGATCTTGATGATTTTCTGCGCCGACATGATTTCGGTGAGCGTCTGCATCAAATCGGCACTGCTGGCCTGGGCTTGGCGGGCATAGGCGGCGAGCTTTTTGGCGGCAAAGCGCACCCCGAAGCCCACCAGCGGCAGCACCACCAGACAGATGAGCGTGAGCCGCCAGTTGGTGTAGAGCAGCAAGCCGATCAACCCCAGCACGGTGATGCCGTCTTTCACCACCACCGTGACAATGCTGAACCCGGCCTCGGTGACGGCATTCACGTTGGTGAGCACGGAAGTCGCCGCCCGCGAGGCGGGGTTTTCCAGAAAAAAGCGCGAAGGAAAACGCAGGATGCGATCAAGCATTTCCGCGCGCAGGTCGAACACCACCCGCCCGGAGAGCAAGGCGCTCGCCGTTTCATTGATGTAGGTCGCCACCCCCCGCACCACGAAAATGGCGAGGATGGCCAGCGGCAACCACTGCGCGCTGTCGCGCTTGGCGGGGTTGAAGTTGTCATCGATGAGCGGCTTCATGAAGCGCGCGAACAAGGGCTCGGTGGCGGCTGCCACCACCAGTGCCACCAGGGAGGCCAGAAAGATCGGCCAGTAGCGCAGGCTGTAACTGAGCAGACGCCGGTAGAGGTCAGCAGGGGGAGTCGTGTGAGAGGACATGGGCATCAGGGGGTTATCAGGGGGTGAGGATAACAAAAATGCCCCGCTTGGCGGGGAATCGGCTGACCGACACCCTGCGGTATAATCCGTGCCCTTCCAGACCCTTGGCTACAGCTCGCACCGGATGCCCGCCACGCCCTCATTCAGCCTTTTCTGCAAGACCTATGCGGGCGATCTGCGTCGCGCGGGTCGGCTGATTGCCAGCATTGAACGGCACAACCGGGCCGGGTTGCCGATTTTCATCAGCACGCCGCGTGCGGATCAGGTGCAGTTCATCAATGCCCTGGGGGCGGAGCGGGCAAATTGGGTGTGTGATGAGGACATCATCGCCGTAGAGCCGCGTCAGGACGGTGGCCGCTATGCCCGCTGGGACGGCCGGCTGAGCCAGCAGGTGATCAAGTCCGAATTCTGGCGGCTGGGGGTGGGGGATGCCTATCTTTGCCTCGATTCCGACAGCGAATTCATCCGTGATTTTTCGCTGGATGATTTCATCTGCCCGATGAGCGGCACCCCGTTTACCGTGATCAACCAAGCCAAGGAGCTCTGCCAGCTTGCCGACAATCGCGGCATCGCCAAGGTGCGCACGCATTTTCTGCAGGATGCCGCCGCGATGCGCGAACGATTCGGCCGGCGCGGGCCGGAATTCGATTTCAGCCCCACCCCGGTGGTGTGGTCCGCCCGGGTGTGGCGTGATCTTTACGAGCAGTGGCTTGCCCCGCGCGGGATGGATTTCTGGGATGCGATTGAAACCTTCCCGTCCGAGTTGCGCTGGTATGGCGAGGCGCTGCTCAAATTCCGCTCGATCGATCTGATCCCGATCGAGCCCTTGTTCCGGGTGTATCACTACGACTGGCAATACGCCCGCCTGGCGGCGCTGGGCGAGTGTCGCGACACCCTCGCGCACAATTATCTGGGCGTGGTGATGCAATCGAACTGGGATTTCGACATGGACAGCCCCGGCGCGCGCCAGAAAAGCCTCGCTTCGCGGCTCGTCCGGCGGGTGCGCCGCGCCTTCGCCCGTTTTCGCTGACGTTGATAATGAACACACCCAAGCAAAAATGGCTGCTGATCTCGCATGCCTTCAACATGGATGGCCGCGCGGCGAGCCAGACCATCACCGACAAGATCCCCGCGCTCACCGAAGCCGGCATCGAGCTCACCGTGATCAGCGCAGTGACCGGGCGCAAGGACACGGCGTTGCGCCACCATCAGGTGCTGCCCTGGGGGGCGGCGGCGCTGCGCTTTGATCTGCGCCACCGCCTGCGCCGCGCATTTGGCAAGGATTGGCGATACCGGCTGCTGATGCTGTCATTCAGCCTGCTGGCCGCGCCTTTTTTGGTGCTCGAGAAGCTGCTGGTGGGGCTGCAGAATCACTGGAGCTGGGCGCCGGCGGCGTATTTCCGCGCCCGCGCGCTTTTGAAGCGCGAGCATTACGATGTGCTCTACACCACCGCGGGCATGTATTCCGCGCATTTAGCGGGCTTGTGGTTGAAGCGCGCCACCGGCATCAAATGGATCGCGGAGGTGCATGACCCGCTGGTGCAGCGCGCGAGCGCGGACGACCTCGGGCAAGGCCCGCGCAAGACCCGCGATGAAGCCTTCCAGGCCTGGCTTGAGCAGCGGCTGTGCAGCGAAGCGGATCATGTGTGGTGGTTCACGCAAGGGGCGCTCGACATGGCGCGTGCGCGCAATCCGCAGCTGGGCGACAAGGGCTTTCAGGTGTTGCCCGGCGCCTTGCCGCCGGTGAGCGATGCTCGCCACGCGGGCGGTGCGACACTGCGCCTGTGCCACTTTGGCTCGCTGAGCCCCACCCGTTCGGCGCGCCATCTGCTCGAGGGCATTGTCCATCTGCGCGAGCGTGACCCCGGTGCCTTGGCAAGCTTTGAGCTGCATATTTTCGGCGGCATGCTGGACACCCCGGCACGCGCCCTGCTCGGCCACCCGCTGCTGCAAAACACCGTGGTCGAACACGGTCGGCTCGAGCGCGACCCGCGCACCGGCAAGAGCGGGCGTGAGCAAGTGATCGATGAAATGCACCGCGCCGATGTGCTGTTGCTGCTGCACGGCGAACACGCCGGCTGCAGTGAATACATCCCCTCCAAGCTCTACGAATATCTTTTCACCGAGCGGCCGCTGATGGCGCTGGTGCATGACAACCCGCAACTGGAAGCGCTGGTGCGCGAGCATGGCGGCTATGTGGCGAGCGCCTGTGACATCCCCCAAATTGCCCGCGCCCTGGCTGCCATGCACACCGACTGGGCCGCCCATGCGCTGCCCGCAGCCGGGGGCGCAGCGCGCACCGTGAAGGCTTGCGTGGAGACGGTGCTCGCT
>Ga0079301_1001566_pt1 | contig 10466 bp, 2 predicted proteins | sample Wag4_2014_7_11_3_FD_74797 | JGI IMG/M metagenome (GOLD analysis project Ga0079301, IMG submission 74797) | Fresh water mixed with fracking chemicals microbial communities from Ohio, USA - Utica-2 Time Series FC 2014_7_11 | ecosystem: Engineered > Industrial production > Chemical products > Input...
ACGGTGGCTGAAGACGTCCTTGAACCCCAAATTCCAAACCAACAGATGGCGGCTGCAGAGCCAATGCCCGCTGAAATGCCCGTCGGTATGGAGGGTGAAGCTGCTGGTCTCGAAGCACTGCCTATCCCTGAAGATATGTACGACGAGCAGTCCATGGCTGGTGGTGGCATCGTTGCATTTGAAGAAGGTGGCAACGTAGAAGACAAAAGTATGGGCGGCCTGGGTCGGTTAGGTGTTTCTGCAGAGGCAATCAATAAATACCTTGGCGAGAACAAAGACCTAAAGAAAGTACGGGACTACATTGACAAACAAGTAACCGACGCCGAAAAGACCGCCCGTAACGACGTACTAGACGCTATTTCTATGGCTGGTATTGAGTACGCACGTACTGGCAAACTTGGTGAGTCGGGCGCCGCTGGCTTCAAACAATATCTTGGTACCAAAGCCGAGCGCAAAAAAGAAGAGAAAGAGCGCCTTAAATTGGCTTCCGAAGTTGGGGCTATTGAACGTGGTGAGAAACTTAAAGCCCTCGGTACCGCTGCTGAGATTGATCGCACTTCTCCGGAAATTTCTCGTCTGGCTAAAGACATCATGTTCCAATCTGAGCAAGCTGGCAAACCGGTTAGCTACGATAAAGCATTGGCCGAAGCCCAGAGAATTAGCATGCGTACTGGAGACGCTACTGTCCGTGCCGCTATGATTAACGCACAGGCTAAGGCTGCCGAAGCTGCTGCAGAACTGAAGAAAGACCCGTTCTTCCAGAACCAGTACAAAAAGATCAAGAAAGAACAAGGCGACGCTGCCGCCGAAGCGTTCAAACAACAGCAAATTGCAGAGGCCGTCGGTCTTTTCCCAGGTATGGCGGGTCAAACACAACCCCAAGCCGCCCCTGCTGCAGCCGCAGCACGCGGGTTATCCCTACCAAAAACCAAAGATCAACTTCAAAAAGGTCAGGTGTACAATACTGCCAGAGGCCCCGCAACTTGGGACGGCACACAATTTATTCCTGCTAGGTAATGGCTACTCCCTTCTCGTTTGAAGAAGCTTCTCAGCCTGTAAATCAGCCCGAGCAAGCACAGAATCAACCCGTTGGTTTTTCATTCGAGGAGGCGATGCAGCCACCTCCCCAGCAAGGGTTTTCGTTTGAACAAGCTTTTGCGCCTGTCGGTGCTGAGCCAGAAGAACCCTTCGTAGAAAAAACCCAGAACCCATTTATGGGCATGATCGGTCGTGTTGCCGGTCTGGCTGGGTCTGGAATCGAAGCCGTTGCTGAAGTTGGCGAGCGTGCCGGTGACTGGCTTGAGACTAATCTGCCTATCAGCGGCCTGTCTAAAGAAGAAGTTGCCCAACAGAAACAACTGCAACCGCTCTTCAACTGGGCTAAGAGCCTTAAAGATTACGAGCGCAACGTTGGGTACGCACCGACGACTAAACTAAAAGACTTGGGTGAGAACCCACTTACGACTGTTCCGTTCATCGCCGAGCGGGTTATTACGTCGGCTCCTGATATGGCTGCGGCTGTTCTTAACCTACCTGCCTACGTCGGTGCCCGCACCAAAGAAATTCTTGACGAGCGTGTAAAGAACGACAACAAAACCTTAGATGACGCCACAGTCGGTGATGTTACTTCTGCCGCTGCCGCTGCTGTTATTGAAGGTACGCTTGAGCGGTTCGCTACCCGTCGACTTGGTTTGGGTGAAGCCCCTGCCGGTACATCTAAAGCTGGACGTATCACAAGAGAAGGTGGAGTGCAGGCTGGTACTGAGGCTACGGAAGAAACTGCCGCCTATGCTGGTGAAGCGCTCGGTACAGAAAAAGGCTTTGACACTATGACAGCCCTTGAGCGTGCAGCTGAGGGTGCTATTGTTGGTGGCGGTTTGGGTGCTACAGCTCAGGGTGTAAAAGAAGCATTACCCAAAAGAGAAACAGAAGAAGATAAACTTATTACAGAACTCAGGGGGCTTGAACCCGAGCCAACTGCGGAAGAAGATATTGGTGAAGTTGTACAGCCCGAGGTCCGAGATGAACGAGCAGAACCAAGAGTCCGACAGCCAGAGCCTAGAGTTGACACCGGAGCAGTTGAGCCTAGCGTTTCTGTGCCTATTAGGGGTGATGAGACCGCCGCCGGAGTTGCACAGCCTGTCGCTGAACGAGTGGTCGACGATAGCGGATTACCTAGTGGAGTTACAGAAAGAGCAGCAGAAGGCGACGTTGCATTAGAGCAAGGTGCGTTTACGTTTGAAGAAGCAACGCAACCTGAAGTAACTACCCCTGCACCTACGGAAAGAATTTTAGAGGCTAGACGGGCAGCGGCGGGAGAGTTTAACCAAGTTAATCCACCACAATCTTTAATTGATCTAGCAAAACAAGTTAACGAAGCGGACGCAAAAGCAAGCTATCCAGCAGCTAAAACAGCGGCTACTAAACTTGGTCGGCGCCTAAACCGAGAACTAGAAAGTTTTGCCGGGGAAGTTTTAGGGAGAACGCCGACCGACGAAGAGATTGGAAAACTAAACTCACGCCTTTCTCAATTTATTGATCCCGAGTTTACAACGCCGTCGGTTACGTTCGACTTCAACACCCTCATCCCACAGGATGACCCCAAGTCGGTAGAGAAGTTTGCTGAACTTAAGCAGGGTAAGAAGAAAGCCTACGCCCAGTACACTCCGTTGGTTAACGACCTAGAGACTACCGCCGGACAACTAGCATCATTTATCCAAGAGCGTGGTTTTGACCCTAACAATCTGGCTGAACTACGCTCGGCCCCGACAGAAGTTCAAGACGCAATCAAGTTACTTAACGCGCTCGGTGCTGATGCTCGAAATATGGGCCAGTCGGTGCGAAACCAAGAACGCCAGTACGCCTCATCCAAGACAGAAGATGCTCGCTTGGTGGCCAAAGAAAAGGCTGCGGTTGCTAACTCTCGCCTGACCGAGTCGGTTAAAGGAACGATTTCTACAGCTCAGAACTTCTTGCAGAACCCCACTGCCGGTACGGGCGACATTGTGTTTAGCGATACTCGTCAGGCTACCCCTGGTGGTAAAGGCACTGATGCTAAGTTGGTTCGGCAGTTGGCAAGTCGTGTGATGACGGAATGGGAAAACGCACCTAGAACTAAGGTTGTGCAGTCCATCGCCGAGTTGCCTGACTACATGCAGGAACAGATCAAGCGTGACAACGTCAACCCACAAGGTGCTTACGACCCCCGGTCTAACCAAGTATTCCTGATCTCTGACAACCTGCGCAGCGCCGACGATGTATTTATGACAGTTGCTCACGAGGCTCTGGGGCACTTCGGTCTGCGGTCTATTCTTGGCGATAGCTACACCCGTGTAATGAACGAGATTTACAACGGGCACAAAGATGTTAAGGCCAAGGCCGACGCTAAACAAAAAGCCAATTCAAAGATGACCCGCGAGATTGCGGTCGAAGAAGTTCTTGCTGAAATGGCTGAGACTGCACCGAAACCGACGCCAGCTTTGCGCAGGCTGTTTGACGCTATTCGTAGGTTTGCCCGTCGGATTGGCATGAAGCTGACCGGGGTGACTGATGGTGAACTGCAGCAACTCGTCGCAAACGCTAGTCGGTATGTCCGTCGTGGCAAGCTAAAGTACGATCCGTTCACCAAGGGTGTTGTCCAAGAGGGCGGCCCCAAAGCAGTTATCGGTGACAAAGCTGTTTACGATGTGGTCAAGCGGGATGCTCGGTTGTCGGATAAAAGAATTAAAGACCTATACAGCACTTGGGCCTATGTTGGAGAAGATGCTGACACCAAGGCTTACCTCGGGTTTGTACGGCCCCAAGAATTTCTAGAAGCCACAACCACACCTAGAGAACTCGCCTACATGCGGGAGCGAGAGTTTACTCCGCTGGATAGAGAAAAAATTGCCGGGGAAATACAGCCAATATTTCTGCAGATTGGGCAAGAGTCGAAAGAATACGGTGCCCCGCTCGACGCTAGAGGTACGATTATTGGGCACGAAGGCCGTCATCGCATGATGGCTCTACAAAAAGCTGGTGTCGAGGAAGTGCCTGTTGTGTTTATTAACGGGTACAGCGGGCAAAGAGTAAGAGATGCTAAACCCATCAAGCGTGCTGATTTTGACGGGCAGTCTTGGGGGGATGTCGGACAGGGCCAAGGCTTTACCGCATACGACCTTATTCCTATTTCCTACGAATACCGCAACCAGATCAAAGAAACCTTTGGTGGCGAAGCCGACGTTGTATTTTCTGCGGCACCCCCTGCTGTTGCCGCACTTGATTCCGTTTACTCTCAGGGCTTTAAGTCTGAGGCTGGCCCGAACCGGGTTAACCCTGCACAGAACCCCAACACCGAAAAGATGTCTCAGGGTCGGCCTGAGTGGAACAACGTCAAGGGTAAATTTAATCTGAAGGCCATCACTGGCATGGCTCCCACCGCTCGTCAAGTTCTGTACAAGACTCTGACCCTGCGGATGTTGAAAGATATTGCTGGCAAGCGCCTCCCCCAGTTGGGCCGTGCTATCGACGTGACCGAGAAGATGGTTGCTATGCGTACGGCTATCCAGCGAGATGGCGCTGACATCCTAGACAAGGTTCAGGCTCTTGCAAAAACTAAGAAGGGCCGCGACCAGATTCGCTTGATGGGTGAGATTCAGGTTCAGGCAACTATGCTTGAGACCGACCCAGACCCGCAGTCTAAATTCTACAAACCAAACGCAACGCTGGAAAAAGCTTGGAAGGCGCTCGGCCCCGAGGCCCAGGGTATATACCGAGAAATGCGTGGTTTCTACGAAGTGCAGATTGACGGCATGGTCAATGACATGATGGAGCGGGTTGACCGCAACCTAGCCGACGACCCTCTGGCTGCTGCAGAACTAAAGAAAAGCATCATCGAAGAGTTTGGCCCTAAGAACCGCAAGGGGCCCTACTTCCCCCTGCGTCGTTTTGGCAATCATTGGTTCCAAGTTGGCAAGGGCGATAACAAAGAGTTTTATATGTTTGAGTCGGCCAATGACCGGGACTACTGGATGGCCGAGCGGGTTAAAGAACTGCAGGCTGGAGGCAACCAAGATGCAATAGACGAGATGTCTTCCGGCGACCAACTGCGTGGCGACTCGATGTCTTCCAGCCCAGCATTGAAGCCCATCATGGACAAGATTGAAGCCATGGTTGACGCTTCGGCTCTAGAGTTGGCTGATCCGAACAAGAGCGCCCAAGCAGTTGCAGAAATAAAAGACAGCCTCAAACAGCTACAGTACACCCTCCTGCCGGGTACCAACCTGCGCAAAATGTTCATCCATCGTAAAGGTGTTCAGGGTGCAAGCACCGATGCTGTTCGGGCTTTTAGTACGTCGGTTGTGAACTTAGCGTATCAAAGAGCTAGAACTAAGTACTCAGAGCTGTTCTACCAGAACGTAGATAACGGCTTTGCCATGCTGCAGAACGAGCCTAATACGCAAGAGACTCGTGTTCTTCGGGACATGATGATCGAACTTGACAGCCGTACTGACCATATTCTTGGTATTGAACCGACGACGCCAGCCGAAAAGATTTCCAACGGCCTGACTCAGTTCTCGTTCCTGTACCTGCTGACTGCACCTGCTTCGGCTCTGGTCAACGTGTTTGGTATGACGGCAGTCGGTTTGCCCTACGCTGGCGCTGCTTACGGATATCCGCAGGTTGCTGCTAAGTCTTTGGGTTATCTGCAGAAATACATCGCTACGGCACCTAAGTTCCGTGACGGCAACACCGTATTCCCAACGCTGGACAAAGCTACTAGCCTTACAGATGTACAACGTCGGGCTTATGATCGGTTCCTGCACGACAACGCAATCGACGTTTCGCTTACCCAAGACATCATGGGGTTGAGCCAAGCACCGTTCGAGAAATATTCTTTCGCACGGAATAAAGTTGTGCGTGGTTTGTCTGCCTTGTTCCACCACTCCGAGCGCCTTAACCGAGAAGTATTGAATATGACGGTCTTTGACCTAGCCTACGATAAGAAGACCAAGGCTGGCATGGACCCCGAACTTGCGTTTGAAGAAGCTGTTCAAGAAGCAAAAGATATCTCGATGATGTCTCTGGGTGACTTTACCCGCACTAGTAAGCCACCTATTCTGACTGGGCCAGTGACTCGTATTGTGTTCCAGTTTAAGCAGTACTCACTGCTGATGACCTATAACCTGCTGCGTAACACCATGGTCGGTTTTAACCCGTTCGCTAAGAACCTGACCGCAGAGCAGAAAGCAGAAGCTAAAGAAGCCCGCCGTCGGATGTACGGCGTTGTTGGTGTAACTGCTTTGTACGCTGGCCTTAAGGGCATGCCGATCTTTACCGCAACGTCGTTTATGGCTGAGACCTTGAACAGTATATTTGGCGACGACGAAGACGATTGGGACTTCGAATACTGGCTCCAGGGATACCTACAAGACACAGTCGGTGGCACGGCTGCTGCCTCTATCATGCGTGGTGTTATTGCACAAGGCACCAATGCCTCTCTGTCTGAGCGTATGGGTCTTGACTTGGTCGACCTTTGGTTCCGTGATTCTGGTTTCCAACGCTCCGCCGAAGACTCTGCTAAGGAATTTGCACTGGCTAACCTTGGTCCCACCTTCAGCATCATGATGAACTTTGCAAAAGCCAAGGACTTGCACGACAACTACAACGGCGAACGTGCCCTTGAAACTATGCTGCCAACAGTTATGCGCAACTTAGCTACGGTCAGACGGTACCTTAAAGATGGCGAGGCACAAACCACCCGTGGCATTACGATTGACGACGACATTTCCTACAGTGACCTGTTTGTAAAAGCTTTGGGCTTTACCCCCGAAGACATCATGCAGAAGCAGAAAGCTACGATTGCACGTAAGGGCGCCCAGGATAAGATCAATCTGCGACGTGAGCGTTTACTAGCCGGTATGTACATGGCTTTGCATACTGACGATGAAGATGTCAACGAAGCTGTGCTGGAAAAGATCATGGAATTCAACGACAAATACCCTGAAGTTGCTATTACTTCAGACACAATTCAGCAATCTCTGAGTCGTAAACTTAAGGACAAAGCCAAGCAAGAAACCCTTGGTGGTGTGGAACCAAAACTTGCCGGCCGACTCGAAGAAAGGTTTAGATCACTCTCGGAGTAGATATGCAAACTAACCAGCCAAAAGAAGAGAAGAAAACAGCTACACGTCCGCCCTTGCTTCTTGTTGAGTGGTACGACGCGCACCATGAATTCGGCTGGATGGAAGGCAACGAAAGTTTGGAACCTGTTGAAATTCCGCTTGTCTACTCAGTCGGTTGGCTGCTTACACAAAACGAACAGGGGATGCGCATATGCCAGTCTTGGACGGACGACAACCACGCCCAAACACTGACGATTCCAGCACGGATGATCGAAAGGGTTCTACAGCTAGACCCAGAAAACGTAACCTTGAAGGATATTACGAAAAGTACGGCAAAGCGCACTACGAGAAAAACAAAGCAGCCTACGTAGCCCGTGCTGCCGAAGCCCGTAAGAAGGGCCGTGAACAATGGCAGCTATATAAAAGTACTCTGAGTTGCGTCCACTGCGGGGAGAATCACCCTGCTACGTTCGACTTCCATCACGTCGTTCGCCACCCCGACAACATTAAAATTCATCGGCTGTTGGGGTCGGGTATGTTTAAGAAAGCCCTGAAAGAAGCACAAGAGAAGTGCATTGTGCTGTGCGCTAACTGCCACCGCAAACTCCATTGGGAAGAAGACCAGCAAAAAAATGCCCCGTCCGAAGACGGGGCCTAAACTAACCAAAAGGAGAATGTGACCATGAACCTGCCACGGCTTGAATATACTACTTTACACGCCAGACACGCAAGCCTTTAACATTCTCTTCTATAGTAACCTTAGTTTTTATAGCAAAACCGAGCCGTTTTGCCGTTCGTTTTACCTCTCTCCGGGCTTCTTCTGGGTCGAGGCAGGGGATAAAGAACGAATACCCCACCCCAAATTTCTCCCAGTTGATGTTAAAACTAATCCCGTGGACCCTCATCCTGGCCTTGTTTTAGTGCCTCAACGTACTCGGCTGGGTCGATAAAGTCCGGAACTGAGCAGTCAAACACATAGGCGTCCACTGCTGGCGACGGGATTTTGGTGCCCTTGGCCATGCGCTTCTTGACCGTGCCGACGTAGATTCCCTCGTCCATCAGGGAGTTCAGAAGATCTTTTAGCGTGATCTGGTTCTCGGAGCAGTACGCCCGGAATTGCTTCACTGCAATAAATAGCTTCTTGGTGTCTGGCTCCATGCGGATGTTCAGCTTGCCGTTCTTAGGTTCAAGGATTGGCAGGGCTTCAACGTTAGTCCGCTTGTCCAATTCGCCGTTGACGATAGCAAAGCTGTTGATGTTTTCGTTGATGTACTCACCAATAGCCGAGGTCTTGTTGGTTGACGGCGGCTTAATCTCCATGCGCATGTTCTTCAGCATTTCGATCGTCCAGCGTAGAATCCGACCGATGTCAATGTCGTGCAAGCCCAACTTACCAGCAATGTAAGCTCCGCCAATGTTACAGGCAGCAACTGCCGACCAGAACCGCTCACGGCTAGTCATCTTGACTTGGGTGTCAATAGTGACCTGAACCTTACGAACGATGTCGATGGCTTCTTCCAGATTGCCGACCAGCCACTTAGCGTAGATAGCGCCAGCATGGCCGTAGTTGTCGTACAGTTTTGGGAAGATTTCGTCGGCTTCTACCTTGCTTATGTCTCCGACCACCGGCAGTTGGTACTCAATAAGCCGCATCAATTCGCCGTCGGGCGTAGCTTTCAAAGACCGAAGCTTGTCAGTAAGCGAAGCGTTAGAAGAACACAAGGCGATTAGCGCCCATCTAGCCATGTTGACCCGCTCTTCGTTGGTCTGACTACGCATGCGGTTTTTGCCACGGCCCTGAGAACTCATGTAGGCAAGGTCTGACACAGCCTCTGCAGCCATGTTTGTAACCTCGTCGATGCCTGCCGGTAGATTTCCAAGGACACCGAACCTGTGCATCATCACGTTCATTGTGTCTTTGTACATCAGCATAATTTCTTCTGGGTGCCCCCATACGCTGTGCATAGCTTTGATGACCGTAGTCTTACCCGTGCCTGACTGGTTGTTAATCAGGTTAATAAGGGCGCCGTTAAGGTTAAGGTGCTTGATTAAAGGCGATCCAAAAGCCGTAAAGAATCCGAAGGCATGCGGCTCGTAGCCCGGTCGGTTGTAGTTGTTTATTACTTCTTTCCAGGTTTCCAGAGAACCGACAGGCTCCATGAAGGCCGAAATTGCAGATGTCATGTGCGAGGGTGGGCTGTACCGGACTCCGTCTGTCGATATTTCCCTATCACCGACGATGAACTTTTTGTCGTTGTCGGCCCAGCCAAACTGCGTACGCATAATTTCTATCTCCGTCTTGTAGGTCAACTCCTTGATAAAGGTGATGATGTAGTTAGCAATTTTTTCCATCTGTTTCTTGTGCCCGATGACGCCATGGAAAGCCAGAATCTCTTTGCATTTCTCAAGCGCAAGCACGTCGGTGTTGGGGACTGCAAATTCTTTAACGCCGTCTCTTGGTAGGTGCAGCCGAATCAAAACTACCGCCCCTCTGTTGGGGTCTTTCATTCGTTTCAGAACATACAGGTCATGCTCGTAAACCAGTTCAGGGTCGTCGCCATCGTTGACCAGATACACGCCACCGTTCTTGCCCCGTAGATATGGGTTCGGATATGGCGGGATCTGATACACCACGGGTTCTTCCTCAGGCGCAGCCTTGATCTCGACCACGTTGTCTTCTTCGTCAGCCATCAGAAACTCACGACCGAGCACGATGGGCGACTTCACTTTGCCCCTGTTATGGCACCCGTCACAGACGCCTGGGTTCAGCCCGTTAAACTTATCGCAGGTGTAGGGGCCACGGATCTCGTTGGCTTTTTGTTCTGTTACTGCTGGGTTGTAGTCGGGGTGGTGCTCCGACATGCGGTGAATAGCCTTGGCTTTGTCCGCACAAAATGCAGCAATCGACAGGCCCGCACGCCACAGGGGTTCTTCAATCTCGGTCTGGTTCTCGACGATGTGCTTAAGCTGGGGGCAGCCGACATCGTTCATAGTCTTGAGCATGATGGTTCTAAACCGATGCTCTTGGTTGCCCATCAGGGCCAGCGTCAATTCGTTAAGTGGTGCCTTGTCATCAGGCCCAGGACCGAGGCTCTTAATCGGCCCAAGCTTAGAAGTAAAATTGAAGTAATTAACCGGCTCGGCCTCGAACAAAACTTCTACCGGGGTCGGTGGTGTTGACTTGTGGTTGAAGGTGCCGGGTACCCGGAGGATCCTAGCCTCATCCGCCGTTACTGCAGGGTCGGCCACCAGCGCGTGCTTATGGCATAGCGCCTTTAGGGTTTCAGCTACTGGCTTCCACTGGTCACGGTCAACCTCAGTTTCAAGAATCCAATAAGCGTGAACGCCACGTCCAGAGTTAAC
>Ga0079301_1001568_pt1 | contig 10456 bp, 3 predicted proteins | sample Wag4_2014_7_11_3_FD_74797 | JGI IMG/M metagenome (GOLD analysis project Ga0079301, IMG submission 74797) | Fresh water mixed with fracking chemicals microbial communities from Ohio, USA - Utica-2 Time Series FC 2014_7_11 | ecosystem: Engineered > Industrial production > Chemical products > Input...
CAAGTATGCGGACACCCCCGGACCAGCTCTCTACAACAACCCAGTCTACCCCGGATCAGACTATGTTCCCGGGGTGAGCGGGGAGTTCGACTACGGATTCGGCCCGCCCCCGTCAGCAGATGAAATCCTTGAATACCGACAGACTGGGACTAGGCCTACAGCGCCTCAGGGCATGGCTGGAGGTGGCCTTATCGGCAGCCTAGAGCGCACGTTCGGCCCCATTAAGCTGGCAGAGGGTGGCATCGCTGATGTCCTGATGAGCGCAGAGGCCAGCGCAGAGCCGGAGATGAACGAGAAGGACATGGTCGCCGAGGCCATCCGCGCCATCAAGGGCGAGAGCGTGAGCCCCGAGATTGCCCTCGCGAAGTTCCTGTCTGCATATGGAGAGGATGCGCTTCGCGACCTCGTCGATAAGGTTGAGTCGGGAGAAATGGATGACACCATTGAGACCGAAGAGGGGCAGATATCTGGACCGGGTGATGGCATGGATGACCTAATCCCAGCCAACATCGAGGGTGATCAGGACGTCCTCCTGAGCGATGGCGAGTTCATCGTCCCTGCTGATGTGGTCTCCGGCCTAGGCAATGGCTCATCAGACGCTGGTGCTCGTGCCCTTGAGGAAATGATGGACCGCGTTCGCTCCTCGAGAAACGGCTCCACGGAGCAGCCGCCTCAGGTCCCGCAGGAAGAGGTCATGCCAGCGTGAGCAGTGAGAGGCTGATCTTCACACCTGTTCCAAAGCACCTGCTTGGTGTAGTGTGGCCGAAGGTCGAGAACTATCTGGCCGCGGCAGTGAAGACGGCGGATGGGAAGTGCACGGTTGATGACGTAAGGTCTGGGATAGAGTCCGACGTCTACCTGCTGTGGGTCGTTGTTGATGGCGAGGACATTATCGCCGCAGTCACGACCAGAGTGATTGAATACCCCAAGCGCAACGGCATGGCCGTTGACTGGCTAGGTGGAAGGCGCATGAAGGAATGGATCGGCATGGTCAATGACACCGTATCACAGCATGCGAGGAATCATGGGTGCTCGCACCTAGAGGCATACGGACGTCCGGCGTGGAGCAGGTTCCTGCACCCGCACGGATGGAAAGAAGAATACGTCGCTTTCAGGCTAGAGGTGTGAGATGGGCAAGGGAAAATCCACGACGCAGACCGTCACACAACAGGACATCCCAAAGGAGTTCTTCCCCTACTTTGACAGGCTCTTGGCCGGGGCAGAGAACGAGGCCAAGACGCCATATGTTGCGTATGGCGGTCAGCGACTAGCTGAGACCCCAGAGGATGTCATTGCGTCACGGAACATGACCCGTGATGTGGCGTTCAGTGAGATGCCCGGTCGCGGTCTGGCGTCCGATGTGGCGGCGTCAAACATCGCCATGTCTGGCGACATCATCGCTGGAAGCCAGCCGTACGAGTTCTCGCAGTACGGATTCACTCCGTCCTCCACCATGGATGCAGATGCCGCCTCCTCATACATGGACCCATACCTGCGGAACGTCCTAGACGTACAGAAGGAACAGGCCGCGGAGGACTACCAGATAGCACGGTCTGGCCGTAATGCCGCTGCAGTCAACGCCGGGGCATTTGGTGGCTCCAGACAGCAGATCGGCGAGTCCATGGCTGAGCGCGATCTTTTGAACAGACAGCGCGACATCGAGGCCACCGGACAGCAGGGGGCATACGCTGATGCCGTGCGTAGGTTTGAGGCTGACCGGGCGGCGAGGCTTAGTGCGGAGTCGGCTCAAGCCGGAGAGCTGGCTCGCGTTCAGTCTGGTCAGTCTGCTGAGGACAGGGCGGCAATTCAGGACCAGCTCAGAACGATGGGCTTCTCGTCTGAGCAGGCTGGGCTCATTTCAGACCTAGAGCAGCAGGCAAGGACGGGGAATATTCAGGCGGCTCAGCTTCTCGAGAGCACTGGTCGCGCTCAACGCGAGGAGCAGCAGGCTGGCCTTGACCTTGCGTATCAGGACTTCCTGCGCCAGCAGGGCTACGGAGAGGAGCAGCTTGGCTTCATGAGCTCGATCCTTCAGGGCCTGCCGATTGGCAATGCTGGTGAAAAGACTGTGAACACCCCGTACAACCCGGGTCAACAGGCACTAGGCACTGGGATCGCTGCCCTCGGCCTCTATCAGGGTCTCCAATAATGAATATGCTCGACATCCAAGATAAGCTCAAAGGCCTCTCTGAGCAGCAGCTTGTTCAGGCTATGCAGGCCCCAACGGAGAACGTGCCGCAGTTCCTCGTCCTGTCCGAGATCACCCGGAGAAAGCGCATGCGTGACAGCATGGCCGCTCAGGAGAACAGCGGCATGACAGTGGCGCAGGAGGCTGTGGCTGCGGCTGGCGTCCCTCAGGGCGGCATCTCTGACATGGCTCGTGCCTTGGCACCCAAGACCGACATGGCCCAGAACACCGGGGTCTCCCCGGAGCAGGGCATGTATGGCGGCGGCTACGTTGAGAAGATGTATGGCGGCGGGCACGTCAAGAAAATGGCGGCTGGAGACCTCATCATTCGGGACGGAAAGAGGTACGTCGAGCAGGAGGACGGGTCATACCTTGGAGATGACGGCATTCCGGTTGACCTCGACTTGACCGCAGATGACCGGACATTTGGTCAGCGCTACATAGGTGACCCTCTGCGCGATCTGTTCAAGCCAGTCGGCGACTCTATGCGCGAGACGCTTGAGCCTGTTGGCGAATCAATGCGAGAGACGATGCAGCCCGTCGGCGAGGCAATGACCGATGCAATGCAGCCCGTCGGAGAGGACATCAGATCACTGTTCAGGGGTCAACCAGAGCCACAGCTGTCAAGGCAGGCCCAGTTCGAACCTACAACGGAGCCTGATCGGGACGCCTTCAACAGGGCTCGCATGAAGCAAATTCTTCCATTCACGGAAGAAACTGGAATCGTTGATCCCGAGGCGGCAAGGGAGGCTGGGATCGATGTGCCTCCGGTGATCGGTCCCGCGTTCGAACAGCGTGGCCGTGAGCAGTCACCCACTGACGCGATAGAGGCCATTGCCGCGCAAACGGAGGCAGCAAAGGCAGCAGAAGAGGCGGCAAAGAAGGCGGCTGCTGATGATGCCATTACATCCGACAAGCCCCGTGGCCCAAGTGGCGGCGGTATCGGCGGCGCAAGCGGTGCCACGTCCTATGAGCGAGAACTCATGGACGCCATGGATAGGGCTGAGCGTAGGGCGCGGCAGGACAAGTGGATGGCTGTCGCTCAGGTCGGCCTGAAGCTCATGTCGTCCACACAGCCCACCCTTGGTGGAGCTCTGGGTGAGGCTGGACTTGCTGGCCTTGAGAGCTATCGCGATGCGCGGGACGCCTACGAGCAGGAGCGCCTCGGCTTCTCCAAGGAGCTGTCCAGCATTGAGGCTGCACGGGCATCACAGCGGGCCGCAGCATCGAAGGCTGCAGCTGGTCCTACCCCTCAGGCAAGAATGAAGGCCATCAGGGACGAGATGGACTTCCTCATGGTCGAGGACGAGTTCGGTGGATCGGCACCACGTCAGGGCTTCGAGGACAGGGCGGCGCAGCTCCTAGATGAGTACAACTCCCTCCTTGGGGAGACGTACGGAAACCCGTCGTTTGACGCCACTGCACAGTAACATCTAGAGATAGCCGCAAAGTGCGGCTATACTCCCTCTCGCATCAGGGAGTTTGCAGATGGCAGTCATTTCCGTACCATCCTCCGCAACGGGCGCTACCTACTCGGTTCGTATCGCTGGAGACGTGCCCACCGCTGAGGAGCAGGCTCGCATCGATGACTTCATCTCGCAGCAGGAGTCCGTACGAAGCAAGTACTTCGGGGCACCTGAGGCGGCACCAGAGGAAGATGGCGGTGGCCTTGGCTCTGCGCTTGGTGTTGGCGTGGATATCCTACAACAGGGGTATGGGTCGGCGGTCGAGGGCCTTGGCGCATCGACTGGTCTCGACTTCCTGCGTGACTACGGCGCTCGTGTCGCAGAGGAAAACAAACAGCAGGTGGCGGAAGCAACCCCCGGACTCACGGGGTACGAGGATGTCGAGGATGTCGGCTCAGCCCTATCATTCTACGGCCAGACGCTTGCTCAGCAGGTACCCCAACTTGGCGTAAGCCTTGCTGGTGGCTATGGTGGCGCGAAGCTCGGCGGTGCACTTGGATCGATTGTCCCCGGTGTCGGCACTGCGGTCGGCGCTGCCATTGGCGGCATCGGCGGAAGCATCCTCGCAAACATCCCGTACTTCTATGGCGACAACCGGGAGCGCCAGAAGGAGGTCATCGAGGCGACTGGTAGCAACGCAGAGGTCAGCGAGGGCGCTGCATTCCTGACGTCGCTACCTCAGGCAGCACTTGATGGTATTGTTGACCGACTCCTGATTGGCAAGATCATCAGCCCGTCTTGGATTTCTCGCGGCGGAATCTTCACCCGCGCAGTGAAGGGCACTGGAGCTGGTGCAGCCGTAGAAGTTCCCACCGAAATCGGCCAGCAACTCCTCAACAGACTGCAGGCTGGCCTGCCCATCGATGATGATGAGGCGATGGAGGAGTACAAGCAGGTCGCGATAACCGCTGGTATCGTTGGCGGCACTGTCCGCGGCGCGACCAATGTTGTGGGCGGTGACCTCAACAAGGCCGAGAAGGCCAAGGCTGATGAGAGGGCCCTTCTGGACCTCGAGGAAGACCAGAAGGAAGAGGCTGAGGACGCGGCCAAGCGCATCGAGTTTGGCGATGCAGCCACGGCACCTATCCCTGCTGAGGAGCCCGCTCCTGTCGAGCCTGTGGCACTCCTTCCTGCCCCGACCCGGGCTGCCGCCGCAACACCACCCGCCCCCATTTCAGCCGCTGAAGCACAGCCCGCTCGGGAGAGTTTTGTCACACCTGAGGCACCCCGCCCAGCGCAGCCATTCCGTTGGCGTGATTACACCGCAGCAACTCAGGCTGTGGTCAATGCCAAGGACGCATCTGTTCCCGCCATTCAGAAGGCTGCAAGCACTGACCCCAAGAAGCCCGCGCCTCCCGCTGTGGCCAAGGCTATCCGAGACCGCATGGTTGCCGACGGCGTCATTGTCGCCGACAAGAAGTCAAAGGGTGGCTTCCGCGTGGTGCCGACCCGTGTCCCCGATGTCGATCAGATCGAGAGCTACCGCCGCACCCTTGATGATCTGCAGCAGGATGCACAGGACGCCGCTGCAGCGCAGCAGAAGGCGCTCGCAGACGCACGTCGCGCAGAGCAGACTGGCTCCAAGGCCGACGCTCGCAAGTTCAATCTGCAGGCAGATGCTGCCGCAGAGACGCTGACTCGCATTCAGGCAACGCGTCAGGAGGTAGAGGCTCGCTTGCCCCGAGCTGCCGCTGAGGTCGCTGTGCCACGCACTGAGGCACCCCTGTCGCCTATCGCAGAGGGCAGAACTGCAGTCCCGATCACCGAGGCACCAGCTCGCGCTCAGACTATCGCAGTGTCTGACCGCGCAAAGCGCCTAAACCAGTCCCTTCGCTACTATCAGGGCGAGGCGGCACGGAAGGCCGCTGAGGTGCGCCGCCTGCGTGAGGCTGGTAAAAAAGTTCAATTGCCCAAATCCGACCAGCAGCGCATCGTTGATCTGGAGCAGCAGGCTGCCAGTGATGCCCGCACCGTACAGAAGATCAGAGCCCAGCTTGCTCGCCCCGCAGCGGACATCGAACAGGATCGCGCACAGAAGGCAGCAGCTTCCGCCAAGGAGGCGTCTGACGCAGCAGAGGTCGCAGCACGGACACCGATCTACACAGCCAAGGAGGGCCAGCTCTTCACTGCGCTGCGTCGTCGTCTTGACAACCTCGGCCTGTCGGATGTGAAGCTGGTGGCGGAACGCGTCATTCGTCCCGCCAATGCACCACAGAACGCCCTTGTCGAGGGCATGATGGATGTAGACACCCGCAATGGGAACCGCATCATTGCCTTGGCTCTGGGCGTGTACGACCCCAAGATGACGCAGCAAGAGCTGTTCGATGCCATCTCCGCCGTGATGAACCACGAGGTCATCCACGCGATCCGCAGCCTCGGCCTCTTCACCGATGGCGAGTGGAAGACCCTCAGCGATCTGGCCGCACGTCAGCGCTACATGAAGGTCAAGGACGGCAAGAGCGTCGAGCGCAGCTACACCTATCTGCAGCGGTCACAGCAGATGTATGCTGACTCCACCCCTGAGATTCAGTCCGAAGAGGCTGTCGCTGAGATGTTCCGTGACTATGTCGCTGGACGCCTGAAGATCGGCGGCAAGCCGAAGACCCTCATGGATCGCATCAAGGGCTTCTTCAAGGCTCTGTGGGGTGCCCATGCAGAGGCTGGCCTCACCGACCCCAACGCCATCTTCGAGGGTGTGCGCTTCGGTGACATCGGTCGTCGTGACCGAAAGGCTGAGGCTGCTACGGATAGTGGTGCCAGACTGTCTCGCCTCATCGCCACGGACAACCCCGGTGGGGAATGGCTAGATGGCAAGCGCCGCAGGGCCGAGAACGATATGGTGAGCGCACCCAGAGGGTCCTCTCGCAGCAAGGGCCTTGGTGGGTCGATCACGGCATACATGCCAAAGCCGATCAACCTTCCGGTTGACAGGCTGTCAACTCTCACCGGGGCAGAGGATGAGGTTCGTCGTGCAGGAGACCCGCGATACGACGCCCTAGCCGCAGATGTTGCGCGTCGTGGATTTGTCCCGGATCAGGACGGTAATGCCGTTGTTGTTGGGGTCAACCACCTCGGTCAGGCGTATCTTCTGGAGGGCAATACCCGTGTCGCCGTAGCGCGTGACTTCGGCGTCCCGTCTGTCCGGGCTGAGGTCCGCTGGTTCAATGGCGGAGAGCTTGCCGATGGGCCATTTTCACCAGCTGCCGTAGAGCAGATTGCGTCTGGAGATGCTCGCCTCAGCATGGTCAAGCTTAGCGACAAGGATCGCAAGCTCACCGTTCTGGATCGCTACGAGCAGGGCCGCTTCCGCGACGACAGACCGCGCAATGCAAAGGGTGTCGCCGTCTCCACTCGTGGCAAAGAAGACGCCATGGTCATCCTTCAGAGGGATCGTGGCAACAAGGTCTTCGAGACCAATGAGGCGAATAAGAAGGTCATCGCCCGCCTCATGGCCGCAGAGGCTGAGGCCGCTCTGGGCTCCGACCGCACCGCGATTGGTTGGTATGACGCCAAGCTCCGCGCCGCAAAGTCCGTACTTGAGCTGATGCACCCTGAGATCGGTACCGACCCCGGTGCCAATGCTGCAATGGACTATGCCACCGCCGTCACCTCGAACGGCATGGCCGTGACGGACAACTATCGTGCAGCCAACGAGCAGTACGAGAGCTGGAAGAAGACTGGCCGCTTCATCGTTCGTGGCTACGGCAAGCAGGGCAACTCTATGGAGAAGGCGTTCTCCTTCTACAACAAGTTGCGTGATCGTGGCATGTCCGACACCGACATCGCCACCTACCTGAGCCAAGACACTACCGTGGCAGAGCTTCGCAAGAACGACATCCTGCGCGAGATCGGCATCGAGATCGACTCCAAGGCGTTCGCCGCTGCCAAGGTCAAGGTATCGTACGTCATGGGTCCGAAGATCGGTCAGGGGTTCTACCAGAACCTGCGTGGCAACTTCGACCCTCTGACCATGGACCGCTGGTGGATGCGTATGTTCAACCGACTGACGGGTGATCCGTTTGTCGTCGTCACTGACGAGACGCTGAAGTCCAACTCCGACCGAGTCCTGCGGTCAGAGCGTTCTCCCGTCAGCGACTATGAGCGTGAGGTCATCGAGCAGGCGAAGCTGAACCGAGACATCGACATGGTGACCGAGGGCAACGCCCTTGAGTTTGCCAAGGAGGTGGAGCGAATCTACCAGAAAGCATACCGGGATGCCGAGGTGGATCAGCGCCCGGAGAAGACAGAGCTGTTCCTAGCTGCTGGTCGCTACGCGTTAAACGCTTCGCCTCAGCTGGAGGAGAGCCCTCGTGGTCCGGGTGATCGCCAGTATATGCGCGACGTGACCAATCTCGCAAGGAAATACCTCAAAGGCGCAACTGGCATCGACATAACACCTGCTGACCTGCAGGCGCTGATGTGGTATGCGGAGAAGAGACTTTGGGACTCTCTCGGCATCCGTAAGGGGCAGGGTGAGGACAACGACTACGTCGATGGCGCAATCGCGCTTCTTCGCAACAAGGGATATACTGACGATGCAATCCTCCAAGCACTCCCCGCAGGTGAACGATTCAGAATCGATCCTGTCAGATATCCCGCTGGACAAGATGGACCAGTTCGTGGACCAGATGCTGAAGGCGATACCGTTCAAGCCGCAGCTCGACTCAGTGCAATCCCCACCGCTGCAGGCGAAGCCGGAGCAGGACGTGGAGACGGAAGAGGGGGCAGAGCGGTACGCGGAACTCCGCCGCTTGAGGGCGCTCCGGTCGTTCAAGGTGCCTCAGGACCGGACCAAAACCTCGTCCTAGTTGCCGAGAAGTATGCCCGCGAGAACGGCATCGATCTTCGCCGTCAGGGCAAATACGTCGAGGTCGATGAAGAGCTGGCTGGTCGTATCGCCAAAGCCTTCGACGACATGGAGCACGACCCTCAGAACCCGAAGGTCAAGGCTGCATATGCTGAAGTGATCCGACAGACGAGAGCTCAGTACGACGCTCTGGCTGACGCTGGCTACAAGTTCTGGTTCATCGACGGGGACAACCCGGGGGAGTACGCATCGAGTCCTTGGAATGCGATGCGCGACCTCCGCAAGAACAAGAGCATGGGCGTGTTCCCGACCGTATCTGGTTTCGGAACCAGAGACGAAGTCGATGTGTCGCAGAATCCTCTTCTCGAGGAGACTGATCTGATGTGGCCGTATGGCGGGCCCGACGGAACTAAGGTTCCAGTTCTTGCCAACGACCTGTTCAGGGCTGTGCATGATGCGTTTGGCCATGGCATCGAGGGCTCCGGCTTCCGCGCTCGTGGCGAGGAGAATGCTTGGCAGGCCCACATCCGTCTGTTCACCGGGGCGGCAAAGGGTGCCCTTACCTCGGAGACCCGTGGGCAGAACAGCTGGCTGAACTATGGCCCCTTCGGCGAGCAGAACCGCAACGCCAAGGTCGAGGACACTATCTTCGCTGACCAAAAGGTCGGCCTCATGCCGGAGTGGACTTGGACCGAAGGACTGGCTCCAGACGGAGAGGCCTACAAGACTGACCAGCGCTTCTCCATCCGCTATGCGGCGAGCCCCATCACGCCTGCGATGCAGAGGAAGATTCAGGCGAACCAGCAGTCCCTGATGTACGCCAGCACTTCTGACGTTCTGTCGACCCTCATCAGCAAGACACGCCTCGCGGATCGGGAGCAGGCCAAGAAGTTCACTGACGGTGTTCTGCGCCGCTTCCAAGACAGCATGCTTCCGATTGGCCGCATGATTCAGGAGCTCTCAGCCAAGGGCCTGACCATCACCGACGCTATGGACACCTACCTGCAAGAGAACCTCATGCATGGTAAGGTCGGGGAGCGCATGCGCGCAAACAAGGCGGGCCTGTATGATCCTGTCTACAAGGCGATTAAGCGCATCAATGTGCCGAAGGCTAGGATCGATCAGCTGGTTGCCCTGTCAAACACAGCGTCTGGCGACAAGGGCTATGTTGCCCTGTCTCTGGAGGCAGGCGACAGCCCAAGCCTTGTGCTTGCCAATGCCTACCTCTACGCGGCCCATGCTCGTGAGCGTAACCGCTACATCAAGGCCAACAAGAACCGCGACAGCGACACTGGCTCGGGCATGAAGGATGCCGAAGCAGACGCCATCATCCAGTGGTTTGCCAACCTAGACCCGGCAAACAGAAGCGCCATCGACGCTCTGGAGAAGGGCGTCCGCCTCATCGTTGCTGACACTAACAAGACACGGGTTGATGGTGGCCTGATCTCCTCCACCGTGGTGGACCCCTATAACTTCTACGTCCCACTGCGTGGCCTGCTTGATCAGGACAACCCGACGAAGGAAGACGACAGCCCCGGCTTCCGTAACACCCCGGGTCTCGGTGCCCGTGGCCGTGAGGATCGCAGGACCACTGGTCGTTATGACTATGCCACCGACATCGTCGCGAATGTGTTCGCTCAGAACTCCAATGCGATTGTGCGGGCAGAGAGAAACAAGGTCGGTCAGTCCTTCCTAAACCTTCTGCGGTCCAATCCCTCCATGACGGAGGGCTACGCTGAGGTGCTGCCATACGCTCCCAAGAAGAAGGAGTCTCGCGGCGGCAAGATGGTGGAGGTGCCTGACCCCAAGGCATACGATGATCCCGACACGCTTGTGGTGAAGGAGGACGGCAAGGAGACCTTCGTCCGCTTCACCGACGCGACCATGGCTGGCGCGATGAACGGGAAGAACGGCCTGTCCATCGAGACGGGACGTGGACTCATCGGGATGATGGGCAAGATCAATCGGTATCTCGCCACCATCAACACCTCCTAC
>Ga0079301_1001569_pt1 | contig 10454 bp, 10 predicted proteins | sample Wag4_2014_7_11_3_FD_74797 | JGI IMG/M metagenome (GOLD analysis project Ga0079301, IMG submission 74797) | Fresh water mixed with fracking chemicals microbial communities from Ohio, USA - Utica-2 Time Series FC 2014_7_11 | ecosystem: Engineered > Industrial production > Chemical products > Input...
CCGCCCGCCATGCCGATCGCCACCCCCAGACTGCCCAAGTCCAGGGCCTGGGTGAGCAGCTCGCCGGTGACAGCGCCGATCGCAAAGGCAGGGTCGATCAGGCCTCCCGGAATGCCCGCCCCCAGGGCCAGGCAGGGGGCGACGATCCGTGCCCCCAGGTCGACCAGGCTGGCGTGATGGCTCAGGGGATCGGCCAGCATCCAGGCCATCAACGCCTCGCCGTCGCCGCCGCTGGCACCGCCTGTGATCAGCGCCAGGCCGCTGATCAGGGCGCCCAGCACCAGACCGCCGCGCCAGGGACGCTGGCGGACCAGGGGCGTGATCCGCCGTGTGCTCTCGAAGAGCAGCCGGGCAAACAAACCACCCATCAGCCCACCGCAGAGCCCCAGCGCTGCCCCCAGCAGCAGCTGGTTGTCCTCCATTGGGTTGAGGGTCACCAGGCCCAGGGTGAACTGGGGTTGGCCATCGAGGTTGCTGATCTCGGCGGCCAGGGCACAGACCACCAGCCCCGGCCAGATCAGTTGGGGCCCGAAGCTGCCCATCAGCTCTTCGGCCATGAACACCACGCCCATCAGCGGGGTGTTAAAGCCGCCGGCCAGGCCGGCACCGGCACTGATGGCCAGCAGATTGCGCGTGGAGATCCCCCCCAGCAACCTTGGCCAGCGGCGGCGCAGGGACTGGGCGACGGCGGCACCCACCTGCACCACCGGGCCCTCGCGGCCCAGTGGAAACAGGGCCAGGCTGGCGATCGACCAGAGCGTCAACCGCTGCACGGTGGCATCGGCGGCGAGCAGCTCGGGGCTGCGGCTCGGATCCTCCAGGCTGAGCATCGTCTGGGGAATGCCGGATCCGGCTCCGCGCCGCCAGGCCCGGGCCTGCAGGGCCAGCAGCAGCGGCATCACCAGCAAGGGCGAACAGACCTGGGCGATGTGCAGCGGCGTCCAACCCGCGCCGGTGAACGCCGGCAGGCGGTTCAGCAGCAGGTCCTGCCAATGGTCCACCAGGTTCAGGGGCCAGCAGGCCAGGCCCACCAGCACCCCCAGCAGAGCCAGCTGCAGGATCAGCACCACCCCGGACTGCAACCGGCGCATCGGTGGCGTTGACGTAGGAACCATGGCGATCGGCTGCCGTGACGAGGGGCCTGAGCCATCATCGGTGCAGATGGCTGTGGCCATGGTGACGTCCCTGGCAACCACCCCTGACCTGTGGCCCGCTCTGGCGCCGGGGCGCTCGGCCCCGCTGGGGGCCAGTTGCAGCGGTGATGGCGTCAACTTCAGTCTGTATGCCCGCGATGCCACCGCCGTTGAGCTGTGCCTGTTCGACACCGTCGACGCAGCCGAGCCTTCGCGCTGTCTGCCGCTGACCGGTGAAGCCCACCGCAGCGGCCACTACTGGCATGGTTGGGTGCAGGGCCTGGGGGCCGGGCAGCTCTACGGCTACCGGGTGCATGGCCCCGATGATCCCTCGAGCGGACTGCGCTGTGACCCGCGGCAGCTGTTGCTGGATCCATACGGCGAGGCTCTCGCCCTACCCCGCGGCTATGACCGCAGCCAGGGTCAGCGCAGCGGCGAGCGGGGCTGGGCCAACGCGATCAAGACCGTGGTCGCCGATCTCGACGCCTACGACTGGCAGGGCGATCGGCCGCTCAACCGCCCGGCCAGAGAAGCGATCATCTACGAACTGCACGTCAGGGGCTTCACCGCCCATCCCTCCGGAGGGCTGAACCCCGCCACGGCAGGAACCTATGCGGGTCTGGTCGACAAGATTCCCTATCTCAAGGACCTGGGCATCACCGCGGTCGAGCTGCTGCCGGTGTTTCAGTACGACCCCCAGGATGCACCGGCGGGCCTGTCCAATTACTGGGGCTACCAGCCGATTTCCGTTCTGGTGCCTCACCACGGCTACAGCAGTGCGTGGCGTCAGAACGGCGATGCGCTGGCGGTTCTCGACGAGTTCCGCGACATGGTCAAGGCGCTGCACCGGGCCGGGATCGAGGTGATTCTCGATGTGGTGTTCAACCACACCGCCGAAGCCGGCGCCGATGGCCCCACCTTCAGCTATCGCGGACTCGCCAACCGCGATTACTACCTGCTCGACCCGGCTGACCCCTCACGCTATCTCGATGTCACCGGTTGCTTCAATACCTTCAACGGCAACAACCCGGTGGTGCGTCGGTTGATCCGGCACAGCCTGCGTCACTGGGTGCAGCACTTTCACATCGACGGCTTCCGTTTTGATCTGGCCTCGGTGCTGGCCCGTGATGAAAGCGGCAAGCCGGTGCCACGGCCGCCGATTCTGTGGGACCTGGACACCGATCCGGTGCTGGCCGGGACCAAACTGATCGCTGAGGCCTGGGATGCGGCCGGCCTGTATCAGGTCGGATCGTTCGTCGGTGACCGCTGGCAAGAGTGGAATGGTCGTTTTCGCGATGATCTGCGGCGGTTCATCAAGGGTGACGCCGGCCAGGTGGCTGCCGTCAGTCAGCGGCTGATCGGCAGTCCTGACATTTACGGACCCAAGCAACGGGAAGCCGAAGCCAGCATCAATTTCATCACCTGCCATGACGGCTTCACCCTGGCCGATCTGGTCAGCTACGACCACAAACACAACGAGGCCAACGGGGAAAACAACCGCGACGGCTCAGACGACAACGCCAGCTGGAACTGCGGCGTCGAGGGCCCCAGCAGTGATCCTGAGGTTCAGGCGCTGCGCGAACGGCAGATCCGCAATTTTCTGGCGTTGTTGATGCTCTCGGCAGGCACGCCGATGCTCGGCATGGGGGATGAGATCTGCCGCAGTCAGGCCGGCAACAACAACGCTTACTGCCAGGACAATCCGATCAGTTGGCTGGACTGGGATCTGCTGGAGCAGCACCGGGACATCCATCGCTTCGTGCGCGAGCTGGTGGCCTATCGCCAGCGCCGTGACCTGGTGGTGGATGGTCAGGCATTCAGTCTGGCGGATCTGTTGCAACGCAACCAGGTCATCTGGAACGGGGTCCAGCCCGGTCAGCCCGATCGCAGTGACGACTCCCGCTCGCTGGCACTGACCCTGACCAGCAGCAGTCACCGCTTCCGCTGTGCGCTGATGGTCAATGCCTGGTGGGAACCCCTGACGTTCACCCTGCCGGACGCTGATTTCGGCAGTCAGTCCTGGCATCGATGGATCGACACCACCTTGCCCTCGCCCGATGACATCGTGCCCTGGGATCAGGCAGAGCCTGTTGATCAGTCCCAGCTCGAGCTGGGACCCCGCTCAGTGGTGGTGCTGATCACGGGCCATCAGGGGCTGATCAGCAACAGCGATCCTGCGGCCATGGCACCGAACAGGATCACCAGCTGAACGCCTTCGTACCAGATGACCTCCCTGTTGTCGGTGATGCGTTCGATCATCACCACCGCGATCGCCAGGGAGGCAAGGGCCACCGGAGGCAGGCTCAGATGCAGGTAGCGCCCCATCGGGATACCGAGCAGCACCAGCAGCGGCAACACAAACAGCAGCAGCTGCAGACTCGATTCGACCGTGCTGGTCATCAGCAGTTGCATCTGCCTGCGCGAGGCGGCCTTGAGCCCCACCAGGGCTTCGGGCAGACAGCCGAACAGGGGCAACAGAAACAGACCCACGAACAGTTCACTCAGGTGGGATTGGCTGACAAGGCGTTCCAGGGCGCCCACCAGCCGGTCTGAAATGCCGGCGACCAGCACCGTCACCACACCCAGGGCGACGACAATCACGGCCAACGGCACTGCGGAGGCCGCGGCCTCGTCATGGATGTCCGTTGTGGCCGGTGGCTGCCGGCGCCGCAGAGTGACCACAAAGGCCAGGCAGTAGTAAGTCAGAGCCAGCAGGGCGACCAGGGTCGAATACAGGCTGAAGGCGTCAGCGTGGCTGCTGCCCTGCAGATCGGCACCCATGGCCTGCTGGTAGAAGACCGAGGGCAGGGCCAGCAGGATCGCGCTCATCGTCAGCTGCTGGGTGTGCAGATCCTGGTTGTGCGGGTTGATGCGCTGGGGCTGCTCGCCGCGGGTGGCCAGGACGATGCCGAGCCCCAGCACAGGCATGCAGTTGATCATCACCGAACCGGCGATGCTGATCACCACCAGGGGGTAAAGACCGCTGTTGAGGGCATTGACCGCGACCAGCAGTTCGACGACGTTGCCAAAGATCACGCTGATGAGTCCGCCGAGCCTGGCGCCCAGGTGGCTCACCAGGGCTTCGACCAGCTGGCTCAGCACGATCGCCAGCGGCAGCAGGCCCAGGCCGCAGAGCAGAAACAGCAGCAGATGGCCCCCCAGCCCGCCGATCCGGTGATCGAGACCGGGCCACAGCATCAGAACCGTGATCGGCAGCAACACCCGCCAGCGCGGCGGCGGCAGCAGCAGGGACGTCAGAGCCATCAGACCTGAACCAGTTGCAGGCGGTGGCCATCGGGATCGGCCACCTGCAGAGCCCGCCTGAAGCCCAGAGCTTCGCCCTGGTCGCCCAGGTGCACCACCCCAGGGCTCAGCAGGCGCCCGCCAAAGGCCTCCAGCTGGGCGGCAATGGCGTCAGGATCATCGACCTGCAGGCGGATCTGCCAGTGGGCCAGGTCCGCCGGACTCAGGTCAATGGGCATCGGTCGGCCCCGGTTCGGCGGTTGGTAGTCGAGGCATTCGATGCCCGGTCCCTGGGGGCAGCGGTGACCGGTGATGCGCACCTGGGTCTGCTCCAGGTTGTCGAGGTCATCCTGGGTAGGGCCGCTGTTGAGGCCGTCGCCCCCCAGGCGCAGGCCCAGCAGCTCGTCATAGAACCGGCAGCTGAGCGCCGTGTCGCTGATGCTGATGGCGCTGTGGTCGATGCCCAGAACTCCCGATCCCCGGTGCCAGCGGGCATCGCCTTTGTCAGGTGGAAACTCGAGCAATTCGAGGTTGTGACCGTCGGGATCCCTGAACTTGAAGGCGCGGATGCCGGCGGCAGCCCGGTTCCAGGCCGGCAGGGTCTGGGGTGCCCGCGAGACCGCCTGGGCCAGACCGCTCCTGAGGGCCGGCTGCAGGCGCTCCAGGGCGCCATCAAGGTTGCTGGTGACCAGACAGAGATGCTGGAACCAGAGGTCGCAGCTGCGCGAATCGGCGGGGATCGCCCGTCCTTCGGGCTGTGATCCTGACCCCGCGGCCTCGGGCAGTTCGAGGATCTCGAGCGTCTCCTGACCGAGCTGCAGCCGCGTCAAGCGGAAGCCACCCTGGGGCAGTCCCAGCAGCTGGCCGTAGGCGCCCCCATCGATCTGCAGGGTTTCCCCGGTTTCAAATCCGAGTGACTGGCCGTAAAAGTCGATGGACCGGGCCGTGTCTGCGCTGGTGAAGCCGAACTGCAACACCCGGGGCCCGGTCGCTGCGGCGCCACTCATGGCGCCGGTTCGGCCAGGGCGGCCGCCGCTGCCTCGGCGATGGCCAGGTCGGTGTCCGGCGTCATGCCGGAGACGCCGACGGCTCCAAGGCAGTGTCCGTTGTGGATCAGCGGAATGCCACCGGCCATGGCCACCGCGGGCTGGCCAAAAATGCCGGCCAATTGGGCCAGAGCCGGGCGCTCGCCGTTGATCGCCTGCTCCTGCGGGGCGGTGGGTTTGCCGTTGAGGGCGGCCATGCGGGCCTTGGCGATGGCCGTTTCGGCACTGGCCGCGCTGGCGCCGTCGCGGCGATCGAGCGTCAGCAGGTGCCCGCCGGCATCGACCACGGCGATGCTGACCCGCGCGGCACCGGTGGTATCGCCATGGGTGGTGGCAGCGCCGTGGGCGGCTTCGACGATCTGGCGCACATCGCCCAGTTGGAGCCGATGGGTCGCTTGCATCAGCCTGGCCAGACGATCTGCATCAGCCACAGGTGCCCCGCGAGGCTGACCCCGGCGGCGGCCGCCTGCAGCTCGGGTTCGCTGAGCCGCAGGGTGGCTTCGGCCTGGTGACGCACCAGGTCGACCCCGGTGAAGGCAAAGCCCCGTTCGGCCCCCAGGGCAGCGATGGCATCCAGGTTGGCGCAGTCCTGCAGCTGCTTCAGCAGGGCTGGATCCGACTTGACCTGTTTGAGAAAGGCTTCGAGTGAAGGGTTGGCCATGGTGGTTCAGGGTGCAGCGGCGCCGCGGGTGTTGGTGAACAGGCTGTAGATGGCGTGGGAGGCGCAGATGAACAGACGGCTGTGGTGACGGTCGCCGAAGCAGAGGTTGGAGACCCGCGACGGCACGCGCACCTTGCCGATCAGGGTGCCATCCGGGGCGATGCAATGCACCCCATCGGCGGCGCTGCACCACAGATTGCCCTCCTGATCCACGCGAAAACCATCGGCCCAGCCTGGGTTGATCTGGTGAAAGGGCTCGCCACCACCAAGGCTGCGGCCGTCGTCAGCGACGACGAAGCGGCGAATCAGCTGACGGGGCTCGGCCGCGCCGGGGGCACCCGTTTCGGCCACGTAGAGCACCCGCTCGTCGGGTGAGAAAGCCAGACCGTTGGGTCCGTCAAAGTCGCTGGCCACCGCCTCTGCCGTGCCGCTGTCGGGATCGAGCCGGTAGAGGGCCGGGGGTTGTTCGGAGTCCTGCCGGCCCCCCTCGTAGTCATTCATCAGCCCATAGAGCGGGTCGCTGAACCAGATCGAGCCATCGCGCTTGACGACCACATCATTGGGCGCATTGAGCCGTTGGCCGCGGGCATGGCTCACCAGGGTGGTGACCGACCCGTCGAACTCCAGTCGCGTCAGGCTGCGGCTGCTGTGGTGGCAGGTGATCAGGCGGCCCTGGCGGTCCCGGGTCTGGCCATTGGCGTAATCGGATGGCTGGCGAAACACCGACACGCCGTGCTGTTCACTCCAGCGCAGGGTGCGGTTGTTGGGGATGTCGTTGAACAGCAGACAGTTGTGATCGCCGAACCACACCGGTCCCTCGACCCAGCGAAAGCCATCGGCCAGCAGTTCCAGCTCGGCATTGAACAGCACCAGCTGCTCAAAGCGTGGATCGAGGCATTCCGTGCAGGCTGAGGGATGCTTCATGGCGTGCCTTTCAGCTGAAGAATCCCGGCCTGGCCTGGCGCCAGTGGTCATCGTTGCGCTGGATGATCAATTGCACGCAGGGTTCGTCGCCCACCTGGGCCGACAGATGGCCGAGGCGGCCGTCCGGGCCTGCCTGGCAGCCCTGGTCGCCCCCGAACGAGTACTCACCGGCCCGAATCACCACCTTGTGGCCGTCCATGCTTTCGACCGACCAGGCACCGCGCAGCACATAGATCCACTTGGGGATGTGATTCTCGTGCCAGTCGGCCGTCCATCCCACCGGCAGGTAGGTGACAAAAGCATTGCCTTGATCAAACAGCTCCCGGGAGAACTGGGGTGAGTCGCCAGGACCGAGCTGGCCCAGGGTGAATCGGTCGATCGTGCACGCGATCTGACGGCTGACGCCGTCGTCATCACACCAGAGGTGCCAATACGTTTCTGGTGCGGGAGCCAGGCTGAACGGGTCGGCCATGGTCAGCGCCTGATCGCGATCGCCGAGATCTCGAGCTGGATTCCCAGCACCAGAGCTGACACCTCCACCACGGCCCGCGAGGGGTAGGCGTCGGCATCAGGGAAGTACTCCTGCCAGACCGCATCAAAGGTGTCGAGGGTGTTGATGTCGGTGAGGTAGACGGTGGCGCTGACCACGTCGGCCGCACTGAACCCGGCTTCGTCGAGCACCGCCATCATGTTGCGCATCACCTGACGCGATTCGAGCGTGATGTCGCCATCGCCCACCACCAGGTTGGTGGCTGGATCAACCGGCAGCTGACCGGTGATGAACAGCATCTCGCCCACCTGAAATCCCTGGCTGTACGAGGCCACGGGCTTGGGGAAGCGGTCGCTGTGGATGGCTCTTCGGATCCGCGGCTCGCTCATGACGGGTCGGGGCGTTGGTCTGCTGCACCGTAGGCAGGGCAACGGCCCTGTGAGCTCACTGTTACGGAGCGCTGTTGGAGCGCTGTTGGAGTCCTGTCGCAGCACTGTTCTGTGGTGTTTCAGATGGCAGCACGTTGTTGCCGTTGCCCCTAGCTTCGGTGTCACGACTCCATGCACGGACGGGTTCGCACCATGACCACCAATCCCTATGCCCAGGAGACCCTCTCCACGCTGCTGGCGGGCAAGGTGGCCATCGTCACGGGGGGGAACAGCGGCATCGGCAAGTCGATCGTCGAATGCCTGGCCCAGCTGGGCGCCAAGGTGGTGATCGACTACCGCTCCCACCCTGAGGCCACCGAAGAGATCGAAAAGGAGATCGGCAGCTACGGCGGCTGCAGCTTCGGTGTTCAGGCTGACGTGTCCAAGCTGGACGACCTGCAGCGATTGGTCGATACCGCTGTCAGCCGCTACGGCCGTCTCGACGTGATGGTCAACAACGCTGGCATTGAGACCCGCACCTCGATTTTGGATACCACGCCCGACGATTACGACAAGGTTCTCGACGTCAACCTGCGGGGTGTGTTCTTTGCGACCCAGTTTGCGGCCAAGCAGATGATCGCCCAGGGGGGCGGCGGGCGGATCATCAACATCTCCTCGGTCCACGAGGACTGGCCCATGCCCAACAACACCCCTTATTGCTGCGCCAAGGGCGGTGTGCGGATGATGACCCGCACGGCTGCTCTGGAGCTGGCTCCCCACGGCATCACGGTGGTCAATGTGGGGCCGGGTGCGGTCGCCACGCCGATCAACGACTCCACCATGAACAACCCCGAGCTGCTGGCCAAGCTCAATGCGGCGATTCCGCTTGGCAGGATGGCCCAGCCCGAGGAGATTGCACGGGTGGTCGGTTTTCTGGCCAGTGATGCAGCCAGCTACATCACCGCCACGACGATCTTTGCCGATGGCGGCATCATGCAGAGCAGCCCAGGTCTCTGAAACAACGGCATGGCACCCTCTGACGAGCTGATTCCCCTGTCGCGCCTTGAGGCCGAGCTCGGCATCGGTCGGGTTGACCTGCTGTTGCTGATCCGGCGGCTCGGTCTCGAGCCGATCCGTCGGGGCATGCGCACGTTTCTGAGCGCTGGCGATGCGGCCACCCTGGTGAATCGTGCTGGTGGCGACCCGGCCGAGACGGTGGCGGCCGAGCTGGTGCTCGACGAACCATCGGTGCATCATCTGCCTGTCCCCACCGATGGCAATTGGTACAAGGCCGATCTTTATGCCGACCTGCGCCTGTTTCGGGAACGACTCGAGATCCTGGAGCGCCTGGTCCGTACCGGCATCGAGGTCGACAGCCGAGAGCTGGCCGAGCTGCTGCAGCTCAAACGTCTCCCTCCGGTGGTGGGTGACGGACAGTTCCCCTACTTTGAGCGTCAGGGTCTGCGTTTCTGGCGCATCAGCCGGCCGGGCCAGCGGCTGAGCTGGAAAGTCACCAGCGATGACGCCGTCATTGCCGCCTGAAGTGCAGCACTTAGCATTGAAACCCCCGCATCTGGTGCGCCATGCATCTGTTGCTGACTTCTTTGCTGTTGCTGATTCCAGGCAGTTGGCACACCGCCCTGGCTGCTGTCGCTGACTCTCCGCTGCCTCGGGCTCTACCCGTCGGAGAAGGTGCTGGCGTTGCCGAAGCGGTCGGCATGGATGCCCTAGGCAGCCTGCCTGTTCAGTTGGCCGCGATCGGCGCGATCCTGGTGTTCAGCATCGTCATTGATCGCTACGCCCTGCGCATCGGCATCCCTGGAGCGCTGGCCTTGTTTGGGGCTGGCGTGGCGATTCAGCCGATGTCGAATACGGCTTTTGATCACAAAGGTTTCGAAGATCTTCATATCATCACTCTGTGTTTGCTGCTTTTTTATAGCGGGGTAAAAATATGTCGCCGCTATTTCAAGCGCCAGGAGTTCGTTGTTCCTAGTGTATTGATCTCGGTTTTCGGCGTGTTCATCGTCATTGCCGTTGGCTCGGTTGTGATGTACTTCGCGCTTGGCGCGATCAATGCGGACTATGTGACCAGTGAGCAGCCGTTGTTGATTGCGTTGGCATTGGCTTATTGCATTGCTCCCCTGGACTGGGGTGCCTTCAGCTTCATTGTCAAACGTGTTGATCGTTTCAGTGATCGAGTCATGGGAGTGCTCGAATTTGAGACGGCGATCAGTGCTGCCATGACCCTGGTCATCGGTCAGGCCTTGTTTGAGTTTTTCACGGATCAGGGCACCACCACGATGGCTTCGAAGGCCGTTGATATTTTCGTGGGAAGCATTTCACAGGGTATCGTCATTGGAGCCGTGCTCGGCTATTTGCTTGCGGTCACGATCAAGCGTTTTGCTGTTGAACGCTCCCAATCCATCGATCTGGCGATCGGTTTCGTGATGATCGGTTATGGCTTCAATGCCTGGATCGGTCAGGGGGGGCTGGTCTGCAGCCTGGTGATGGGATTTGTGGTCAGTATTCTCCTCTCTGGCGAGGACAGTCAGGATGAAAAGGAAATTCTCTCGGTCCAGCTCGAATCAA
>Ga0079301_1001570_pt1 | contig 10450 bp, 6 predicted proteins | sample Wag4_2014_7_11_3_FD_74797 | JGI IMG/M metagenome (GOLD analysis project Ga0079301, IMG submission 74797) | Fresh water mixed with fracking chemicals microbial communities from Ohio, USA - Utica-2 Time Series FC 2014_7_11 | ecosystem: Engineered > Industrial production > Chemical products > Input...
GATATCAACAACGTGATGTATGCATACATCGATCGTAAAAAGAAATTCCCTGTAACTACTTTGTTGCGTTCTATCGGTTTTGAAACTGATAAAGACATTCTTGAATTATTCGGAATGGCTGATGAAGTTAAAGCTGATAAGAAAACACTTTCTGCAATGGTTGGAAAGCGTTTGGCTGCAAGAGTATTGAAGACTTGGGTCGAAGATTTCGTTGACGAAGATTCTGGTGAAGTAGTTTCTCTAGAGAGAAATGAAGTGGTATTGGAGCGTGATAAAGTTTTGAATGAAAATGATATTGAAACCATTCTTGAAACGGAAGTAAAGAGTGTGTTCATCCAGAAGGAAGAAGTAAGTGGTGATTATGCAATCATCTACAATACTTTGAACAAGGATACTTCAAACTCTGAGTTAGAAGCGGTTCAACACATTTACAAGCAATTGAGAGGAGCTGATGCTCCAGATAACGAGACTGCTCGTGGTATCATCGACAAATTATTCTTCAGTGATAAGCGTTACGACCTTGGTGAAGTAGGTCGTTATAAGATCAACAAAAAATTGAATCTTAATTACGGTCTTAACCAGAAGACACTTACAAAAGAAGACATCATTGAAATCATTAAGTATCTTGTTCGCTTGACCAATGGTAAAGCGGAGATTGATGATATTGATCACTTGAGCAACAGACGTGTACGTACAGTAGGTGAGCAGTTGTATGCTCAGTTCGGTGTAGGTCTAGCGAGGATGGCGAGAACAATCCGTGAGCGTATGAATGTGCGCGACAACGAAGTTTTCACTCCAGTGGATTTGATCAACGCACGTACACTTTCATCTGTAATTAATTCCTTCTTTGGAACATCACAGCTTTCACAGTTCTTGGATCAAACCAATCCATTGAGTGAGATCACGCACAAGCGTCGTATCTCCGCTCTTGGTCCCGGTGGTCTAAGCAGAGAGCGTGCAGGTTTCGAGGTGCGTGACGTACACTACTCACACTATGGTCGTCTATGTACCATTGAAACTCCAGAAGGTCCGAACATTGGTTTGATTTCTACACTTTGCGTTCACGCAAAGATCAATGAGATGGGCTTTATTGAAACTCCTTATAGAAAAGTAAGCAATGGTAAAGTAGAAGTTAAAAAGTTGACTTACCTCAGTGCTGAAGAAGAAGATACAGCAAAGATTGCACAGGCAAACGTTCCTTTAAATGATAAAAGTGAGTTTGCTGAAGATAAGGTTAAAGCAAGACAGACAGGCGACTTCCCAATTCTTGAACCGAATGAAGTGGAGTTCATGGACGTTGCACCTAACCAGATTGTAGGTCTTAGTGCATCCCTTATTCCATTCTTGGAGCATGATGACGCCAACCGTGCGTTGATGGGATCAAACATGCAACGTCAGGCTGTTCCTTTGATCAAGCCACAGGCGCCAATTGTAGGAACTGGATTAGAAGCGAAGGCTGCTCGTGATGCGCGTATTCAAATGCATGCTGAAGGAAATGGTGTTGTTGAGTTTGTTGATGCAAATGAAATTCATGTTCGTTATGAACGTGATGAAGCTCAAAAGCTCGTGAGCTTTGAAGATGATTTGAAGATCTACAAGCTGACTAAGTTTATCAAAACCAACCAAGAAACTTCAATTACATTAAGACCGGCTGTAGCTAAAGGTCAGCGTGTTAAAGAAGGTGATTTCTTGACTGAAGGATATGCTGTGAAGAATGGTGAACTTGCATTAGGTCGTAACTTGAAAGTTGCATTCATGCCTTGGAAAGGTTACAACTTTGAAGATGCGATTGTAATCAACGAGAAAGTTGTTAGCGAAGACTTGTTCACTTCAATTCATATTTCTGAATTTGAACTTGAGGTTCGTGATACAAAGTTGGGTGAAGAAGAGTTGACTCCAGATATTCCAAACGTTTCAGAAGAAGCAACCAAAGATCTTGATCAGTATGGTATCATCCGTATTGGTGCTCAAGTGAAAGAAGGTGATATCATCATTGGTAAGATCACACCAAAAGGTGAGAGCGATCCAACTCCAGAAGAAAAGTTGTTGAGAGCAATCTTCGGTGATAAAGCAGGTGATGCAAAAGATGCTTCTTTGAAAGCTCCAAGTGGAACTGAAGGTGTGGTTATTGGCAAGAAACTTTTCCAACGCGCTAAGAAGGATAAAAATTCAAAGGCGAAAGAAAAGGCAGCGATAGAGAAACTTGAGGCAGTCCATACACAAAATGAAAAGGATTTACTTGAGTTATTGGTAAACAAACTTCAGACTTTATTAAAAGATAAAGCATCTTCAGGTGTTTCCAACAATTTTGGTGAAGTCATCATCGGAAAGGGTGCTAAGTTCAATCCTAAATCATTGGCGAGCATCGATTATCAAAATATCAATCCTTTGGGTTGGACAGGTGATGAGAAGATCGATGATGCTATCAATACTTTGTTGCACAACTACAACATCAAATACAACGAAGAACTCGGACGTTACAAGCGTGAGAAATTCAATATTTCAATTGGTGATGAATTACCAGCTGGTGTGTTGAAATTGGCTAAAGTATACCTTGCTGTTAAGCGTAAGCTTAAAGTAGGTGATAAGATGGCGGGTCGTCACGGTAACAAGGGTATTGTTGCTAAGATCGTAAGAGCAGAAGATATGCCATTCCTTGAGGATGGAACACCAGTGGATATTGTCCTTAACCCATTGGGTGTACCTTCTCGTATGAACTTGGGACAGATCTATGAAACTATCTTAGGATGGGCTGGTGAGAAGTTGGGTCTTAGATTCTCTACACCAATTTTTGATGGTGCAACTGTAGATGAAATCAAAGGTTTGATTGATCAAGCACAATTGCCAAGCTTCGGACATACCTATCTTTATGATGGAGAGACTGGAGAGCGTTTCCACCAGAAAGCAACAGTGGGTATCATCTATATGCTTAAGCTACATCACATGGTTGATGACAAGATGCACGCACGTTCTATCGGTCCATATTCATTGATCACGCAGCAACCATTAGGTGGTAAGGCTCAGTTTGGTGGTCAGCGTTTTGGTGAGATGGAGGTTTGGGCACTTGAAGCTTATGGCGCTTCTAATATCCTTCAAGAATTGTTGACGCTGAAATCTGATGATATCATCGGAAGAGCGAAGACCTATGAAGCGATTGTGAAGGGTGATAACGTACCACGTGCTGGTATTCCTGAATCATTCAATGTATTGGTTCATGAGCTTAGAGGTCTAGGTTTAGATCTTAAGTTTGAGAACTAATCATTCGAAATAATAATAGTAAGCCATCCCATTTGGGATGGCTTTTTTTATGATTTTATTTGTTGTAAGTAGATGAAATATTAGATATCTTTCAATTCAGCATTGTTTTGTATGAATCCAATATCATTATCAGCATTTGAAAAAATTGATTTTTTAACAATAAGCCCCCAATTGCTTTTTACAGATAGGAGGGATACAAAATATATTTTCCACTACCTTGAATGGGCGGATATCATGGAAGTGCTGTCTGAAAATTATTGTGTAGTAGTGCACGATGGTAAAGTCAGTCAGACCTATTCTACCATATACTATGATTCACCTGAATTAAAATACTACTTGGCGCATCATAATGGACATGGCAATCGGGTGAAAATGCGTACCCGGACTTACGAAGGTGGTATCTCATTTTTTGAAGTAAAGCAAAAAACAAATCGAGGAATTACTTTAAAGGAAAGGTATCCAAATTTCGAAGATCATATTGATGGATTAATTCCACAACTTGAAGTTGTATACAATCGAATTACACTGTATGATAAGTTGTTTCAGGAAAAGTTGACCTTTGATTTCAATTTACAATTTCGTGATGAATCATCAGAGGTAGAATTTTCATCAATCGTAATTGCTGAATCAAAAAAAATGAGGTCTACTTTTTCTTCGTTTATGGAAGCCCTTAAACGAAGAAAAATTGAAAGTACTTCAATGAGTAAATATTGTCTTGGGGTGGCTAGCTTGAATAAAGACGTTAAGCAAAATAATTTCAAGGCATTAATCCATAATATCAACAAGCTAAAACATAAATATGAAGTTTCTTCAAATTGTTAGCAGTTGGACTTGGCAAGAGGTCAATCCAGTTTTCGTTGCTAAACTCATTGTAGACCTAGTAGCAGTCTACGTTTTGGCTAAATTTATTTATCTGAAGAGACACCACAGGACTGATCTATTTCTAACGTTTTTCTCTTTTAATATTATAGTTTTTTTTATCAGCTATTTATTGAATAGGGTTGATTTGAGTACTGGAGCAGCATTCGGACTCTTTGCTATTTTTTCTATGTTGAGGTACAGGACAGAAGGGATTTCTGCAGTCGATATGACTTATTTGTTTTTATGCATAGCACTTGGATTAGTATTGGCAGTCAGCACGGGTAGCTTTTTTGAACATTTGGTACTCGCAGGATTTATTGTTCTGATGACCTATTTATTAGAAAAGGGATTTGTCGCTAAACGCAGGAGCAAAATCACTATTCTTTTTGAAAGACCTGAACTAACACATCCAGAAAGAAGAAAGGAATTAATTGAGGAACTGACCAAAAGAACAGGGTTGACTATTTTTCAAGTTGAAGTGGGGGATGTAGATTATTTAAAAGATTCAGTCGTTTTACAAGTTCATTATGAGGAGAAGTAACATATATCTTACCTTATTGCTTGTTTTACTTAGTAATGCAGGCTACAGTCAAGCTACGAAATCTGACCCTATTGATAAACAGGGTTGGTTTAGGGCTGGCGTTGATTTTGATTTGCCTAAAAAATGGAAAGCAGAGGTTGAGTATCAAGCCCGAATGTTTAATGATTTGAAAACATTTAATGGCTCATTTTATTCGATGGGTATTCAAAAAGGTTTTTCTTCTTGGTTCGCCTTACAAGCAGAATACAGATTGGCTAAAGTTTTGAAGGGTACCTATAATAGAATCAGTGCTGGATTTGTAGTAGATGAAAAAATAAATGACGTAAAACTTGATTTAAGGGTGTTGTATCAAAATCAGGTCCAGGATTTTGATGATCCTGTTAAAGAAAACGACAAAAATAATTTTGTCCGCATGCGGATGAGAGGTAAGAAAGAAATGTCTGATAAAGTTGATTTGGTTCTTTCTTTTGAACCAATATATCAGCTGCAATCTGGATTGCAAATAGACAACTACAGGTTACAAGGAGGTCTAAAATATCATTTTACTAAGGCTACATCCCTTGATGTTTTTTATCTCAACCGACCAGATTATGCTAAATCATACAAAAGGCAATACCATGTGTTTGGTATTGCCTTTAAACATGAAATCAAAATCAATTAATTAGATAAAAAGCCGTACAATCCAATAGACGATTGCTGCCAATAATCCACTTACAGGAATAGTTAGAATCCAGGCCACTAAAAGAGAAGATGTAACACCCCAGCGAACGGCACTCAATCTTTTAGTTGCACCTACACCAATGATAGAACCAGTTATGGTATGTGTAGTTGAAACGGGAATACCCATTTGACCTGTGAAAAATAATGTAAATGCACCAGCTGTCTCTGCTGCAACACCTTCAAGCGGAGTAACCTTAGTGATCTTAGTACCCATTGTTTTTACAATTTTCCAACCGCCACTCATAGTTCCCATTCCGATAGCAATGTAACATGCTACAGGAACCCAACTGGGTAATTGTCCAAAATCCTGTATGTTTCCACTAGCTATCAATGCTGCACCAATTATGCCCATCACTTTTTGTGCATCATTACCACCATGGCCAATACTAAATGCAGCTGAACTGAAGAGCTGTAGTTTTTTGAACATATTGGCGACAGTGGATGCTGTTGGAGTTTTTATTTTTTCTACATAAATATACACGAGCATGAATAATATTGCAGTAAAAATGATACCCCAAACGATGATATAGTTTTCAGATTTCTCAATATCTTTTTTAAAGTCTTTCTTGATATCGAATTTTTGGATTTTTGCCTTAACCTTATCTATGTTCTTTGGGTCTATAGGATAGATAGCATTCAGAGCTGCAATTGTACTATCAAGGCTCATGGTTCCGTTAAGATAGTCTTTCAAAGGTTCCTTGTATTTCTCTGTCTCAACTTTAGCAATTTCATATTCTTTTTGGATTTGAGCGTCTTCAGCAGCCAAAGACTCAATAATTAAGTAATTGTTAGCATTTCGAGTTACATCTTTAAGTCGGCTAATCTCAATGTCTCTTAAAAGACCAGTATGGTAAGCATAGTTTACAATAGAATCTGTTCCAATTTCATCGTAGAGTAATAATTTGGGTATCATTACATCATACAATTCTCTAGCTGCCTCTAATTTATTTTTTGATTCGTTGAATTTTGCAATGGAAGCTATATCTGGATTGGATTCATTGATATTCAATTCTAACTTTGTATGATCTACTTCATATTTATCCAGTTTGATAAATTTTTTGAAGTTTTCATCCATCTTGTTTTCTTCGAACTTGTCAAAAATTACTACAGTGATTAAAGTTGCAGCAATAATTAACGCGCATCTTGCCCACATGTTTCTCATGATAGTGACAATGGTTATAAAAATCGAAATTACCATGCCAATTACTGGGGCAAAGAATATGAAAAGAATTGTCTTAATGATACTGTCATTATCTACAATTTTTTCTAAGGATATATCTCCTCCTTTAATGGTAAAAGCATGTGCTATTGCAGCTCCTGCAAAACCACCAATTAACGTATGTGAAGAAGATGAAGGAATACCGTACCACCATGTAAGTAGATTCCAGAAAATAGCTGCGATGAGTCCGGAAAGGATTACGGGTAAAGTAATAAATTCTTTGGTAACAGTCTTACTGATGGTATTTGCAACCGCATGATCTTGGAAGATCCAATAGGCAACAAAATTGAAAAAAGCTGCCCATATTACTGCTTGTAACGGAGTTAAAACCTTTGTTGAAACAACTGTTGCAATTGAGTTTGCTGCATCATGAAATCCATTGATATAGTCAAAAATCAGTGCTAGAACTATAATAATTATAAGAAGGGACATGCGCTTGTGTACTTTTGGTATTAGGCGTATTTAATGATAATTGACTCAATAACATTGGCTGCATCTTCACATTTATCAGTTGCAATTTCAAGTACCTGATAAATTTCTCTCTTTTTGATCACTTCTTTAAAGTCATTCTCGTTGTTGAACAGCATCTCAATGCTCATGTCAAATATATCATCTGCCTGATTCTCTATACTATTTATTTTCACAAGCGCTTCTGTCATTTCTCTTAAATTCTTCATGTCTCTCAAACCATGAACTGCTTTCTTAATTTCAATGCTACCTTGTACTATCAATTCAGTCATTTTATGAATCCCTGTATCATTAGGGTTAATTTTATAAAAATTAATCTTTTTCGCAGATGCATAAATATAATCAGCGATATCATCAAGAGCGCTGGCCAATTGGTGTATGTCCTCTCTGTCAAAAGGAGTAATAAAATTTCTACCTAATTCAGTGAAGATATTATGGGTCATATCATCGTTCTTGTGCTCTAGATTTTCAATTTGAGAAAGAATAGTAGCTCTTTTATCTTCGTCAGCTTCATAAACCATTTCTTGTAAAACGGTACTCATTTTATAAACGGTATCAACCACACTTTCAAAGAGAGTATAAAAAATTCTGTCTTTGGGGAGGAAAATCTTGAAAAACGAATTTGTAGCCATTTGGAAAATACCTTTAAATGTTAAAGTAATGTATTCTGATAAGTATCAATTGGATTCTAAGAAGACCAATTTTAAGTAGTTTTTTTGCCTACGGTTTGTGTTGTTATATGTTTTTGAACAGGTCTAGTGAAGATGTTCTGGCGTATATCACAACCCAAATGCACAGACTTTGGATTCTTAACAAACATCACATCTTTTTGTGAAAACATCATCTTTACAATGTTACCAAATTGTTAAGCACCTTTTGTTTTTGTGCATAAACTAGTGCATAAATTTAATGGTTTTCATTTCATTGGATGATCTAATGGTCAATAGGAACGGACCTGTTTTTCCATTCAGCTTAGAGATCATACTATTGGTGAATATCAGTTGATGTTTACCAGCAGGTTTCAAACTATTATAAATCCGAGATATGGATTTTCCCGTTAGATCCTGGATATCTATGAATACTTCTCCTGCCTTTTTTAATTCATACTGCAAAATTGAACCATTTTTAACCGGATTGGGGTATAACTTAAATTCACCCGTCATGATGTTATTCGAAGGGTTAAAAATTGAAGTAACCAATGTATTGCTCAGGTCCTTGTTAAGATAAACATGGTATTCCCCCGGTTGCAATGTCACACTAGTAGAGGTCCCAGAAACATTAATTGACGTTTTGGTTAAATAGCTATACCAGGTTCCAGTTGCGGGGAAGTTCACTGTTACAGTTTTTGCACTAAGGTCAAAGTTCCCAACTACAACCACTTTCAAAGAATCATCATTGATCGATAATGTTTTTACTGCTCCGCTAAAATCCAAATTGAATTGCTTTTGGGTGAAGGTGCTGATGAAGCTTGGGTTCATTCTTAACCTAAGCAGGTTGGCATAAACATCGAAGACCCCTCTTTTAAACGGATCGTTGTAGTAGCCCCAAACTGGATTTTTATTGTCTAGTCTACAATTTTCACTTACTGTGCCGTTTGAACAAGTATTAATTGAAAATGGAAATCCCAGTTCGCCAAACTGCCAGATCATTTTTGGTCCGGGTATCATTGACCAAAACGCAGCTGCTTCACCCATTCTTTTTAGTGCAACCAAACTATCTTTCGTGGAATAGGAGCCCAATTGATTTCCGTTGTTCAGGTTTCTGTACATCAGTCTTTCTTCATCATGGCTTTCCATATACCCTATAAGATGGTGTTGATTCCATCCTTTTCTCATTGCTGAAATATCACTGAAATCTGAATTGGAGAGATAGCCCATTGTAGCTTCATTGAACCTGAAATTATTGTTCCCCCAAAACATCATTCCATAGTTGGCAAGCTCTCTTTCTTCTGCATTGTCTGCAAAATGTTCTAGTATACAATAACTACCTGGTGTTACGGACTGGGTCGAATCATAGATTCTTTTCCAGATGGCAACGCGACTTGCATCATAAGCGCCCCAAGCGGCAACATTGTTAGGATTATTGGTTTGTGTGAATCCTTTTGAAAGGTCCCACCTAAATCCATCTATATTGTATTTTGTTAACCAATGTCTTACTACTCTGGCTACTAGGTCTTTTGTAGCATTTGATTCGTGATTGAAATCGTAACCAACATTGAAAGGATGTTTTGCATCTGGGTTTAACCATGGGTTATCAACTGATGGTTTATTGTTAGCACCATCCCAATACATCAAGGCTTGAGGTGAACTTCCAAACGCATGATTCATAACCATATCTATAATCACTGCAATACCTTGTTCATGGCAAGCATCAATAAATTCTTTAAAAGAATTTTCTGTGCCATAGAATTTATCTAGTGCAAAGAAATAATTGGGATTGTATCCCCAACTTAAATTCCCTTCAAATTCAGATACCGGCATAAGTTCAATTGCATTTATACCAAGACGCTTGAAATAGCCAATACTATCTTTTAATGTTTTGTAGTTTCTATTTGTTAGAAAGTCGCGTAATAGAACTTCATACACAATTAGGTTTTCCTTATTTGGTCTTTTGAAGTTGGGAACCTTCCAATTGTATTTTGCTTTCCCTGGTTGAAGTACACTAACAATTCCCGTTGTTTTATTGGTTGGATAGAGTTTAAGGTTGGGATAAGTCGCAACTGGAATGGTATTGTCGTTATTAGGGTCTAAAACTAGTTCAGTATTGTAATCTGCCACCCGAATAGAACCATCAATTAGAAATTGATAAGCATATTCTGCATTTGGTATTAGTTTACCAATTCTTATCCAGAATCTATCTCCTTCAGGTGTTTTATTCATTTGACCTTCTTGAGTTTCTGTCCAGTTGTTAAAATCACCCAAAACTGCCACTCTTGTTTTTCCTGGAGCATACAGTACAAGATAGGCTGCTGTGTCACCAGGCAAATAAGTAACACCATCGTCTACGCCATTGGGTAGAGGTGCTATGACAGCTGGACCTGGTAGGAAAAATTGTAAACTGTCGGTCACTACTGAATTTCCTGCAAATGTGGCTTCAAATATAAATTTTTGATTTCCACCTTCATTGAGTGTTGCATTTGCAGATAGTGAAGTGGCGGAGTTTGCTGTTCCAATAACTTTATTATTATGAATGATGTTGAGATTCGCAGCATTATTTGTATTTCCAGTTATGGTTAATTGATCTCCAAATTGTTTGTCGTTTGCAACCAGCGTTCTAATGTAGGTAGGTTTTGAAATAGGCTCATCTATTCTTGCAAAATTGCCGTTATCATAAACAGGCACATACATGTCTGATGCATCATCATTACGTAAGACTTTATTGCC
>Ga0079301_1001571_pt1 | contig 10447 bp, 10 predicted proteins | sample Wag4_2014_7_11_3_FD_74797 | JGI IMG/M metagenome (GOLD analysis project Ga0079301, IMG submission 74797) | Fresh water mixed with fracking chemicals microbial communities from Ohio, USA - Utica-2 Time Series FC 2014_7_11 | ecosystem: Engineered > Industrial production > Chemical products > Input...
GGGTTCCAGCGCGCTCGTCTCCAGCGGGGCAGGGCGGGTGACGCTCACCGTCGAGGTCGATGACAGCCTCGCCGCCGGTTGCGTTGGCATCTCCAGCGCGCATGAAAGCACTGCTGCGCTGGGCGCCTTGTTCGGCAACCTCACCCTGGAGCGTGCGTAATGGAAACCTTGAACACGCTGCTCAGCCCCGTCGCCGATTTCTTCGGCCCGGCCTGGCCCCTGGTGTGGACGCTCGCCAAGATCATGCTGATCATCGCGCCGCTGATGGGTGCGGTAGCCTACCTGACGCTCGCCGAGCGCAAGGTCATCGGCTTCATTCAGGTGCGCATCGGCCCCAATCGCGTGGGCCCCATGGGTCTCCTTCAACCAGTGGCCGACGGCTTGAAGCTCCTGCTCAAGGAAGTCATCGTCCCCAGCCAATCTTCCAAGGGGCTGTTTCTGGCTGCACCCATCCTCTCCCTCATGCCTGCGTTGGCCGCATGGGCGGTGGTGCCGTTTTCAGAAAACATGGTGCTCGCCAACATCGACGCCGGGATGCTCTACATCATGGGCATCACCTCGATGGGCGTGTACGGCGTGATCGTGGCCGGTTGGGCCTCCAACTCCAAATACGCCTTTTTGGGCGGAGTGCGCGCGGCCGCCCAGATCGTGAGTTATGAAATCGCGATGGGCTTTGCCATCGTGGTGGTGCTGATGGTTTCGGGCAGCCTCAATCTCAATGACATCGTGCTCGGTCAAAACAAAGGCCAGTTCGCCGACATGGGGCTTGGTTTCCTTTCCTGGAACTGGCTGCCGCTCCTGCCGGTTTTCATCATCTATTTCATCAGCGGTGTGGCGGAGACCAACCGCGCACCGTTTGACGTGGTGGAGGGTGAATCGGAAATCGTTGCTGGCCACATGGTCGAATACTCCGGCATGGCCTTCGCGCTCTTCTTCCTGGCCGAATACGCCAACATGATCCTCATCAGCGCGCTCGCCGCCACCCTGTTCTTGGGCGGGTGGCTGTCGCCGGTGGGTTTCCTGCCCGACGGGCTGCACTGGCTCGCCGCCAAGATCGCATTGCTGCTGTTTGTGTTCCTGTGGTTCCGCGCGACCTTCCCGCGCTTCCGCTATGACCAGATCATGCGCCTGGGCTGGAAAATCTTCATTCCGCTCACCTTGGTGTGGTTGGTCGTGGTGGGTGCTTGGATGATGTCGCCGCTGAATATCTGGAAGTGAGGATGATCCATGGGTGCTAAAGATTTCGCCAGCTCACTGCTGCTCAAGGAATTGGTCAAGGGCCTCGCGCTTACCGGCCGGCATTTGTTTGCCCGCAAGATCACGGTCCAGTTCCCGGAAGAAAAAACCCCGCAATCGCCGCGTTTCCGCGGCCTGCACGCCCTGCGCCGTTATCCCAACGGCGAAGAGCGCTGCATCGCCTGCAAGCTCTGTGAAGCGGTCTGCCCCGCACTTGCGATCACCATTGATTCCGAGCAGCGTGACGACGGCACCCGCCGCACCACACGCTACGACATCGATCTGACCAAGTGCATCTTCTGTGGGTTCTGTGAAGAAGCCTGCCCGGTGGATGCGATCGTGGAAACCCGCGTGTTCGAATATCACGGAGAGAAGCGGGGCGATCTTTATTACACCAAGCAAATGCTGCTGGCGGTGGGCGACAAACACGAAGCACAAATCGCCCGCGACCGCGAGGCCGACGCCAAATACCGCTGAGCCGCGCACCGGCACACACCCCAACGCCCCGAGACCCCGGACATGGAATTCAAAACCTTCGTTTTCTACGCGCTGTCGGCGATTCTCATCCTCGCCTCGCTGCGCGTTATTACCGCGCGCAACCCAGTGCATGCCGCACTTGCGCTGGTGGTCGCCTTCTTCACCGCGGGCGGGCTGTGGATGCTGCTGGAAGCAGAATTCCTCGCCATCTCGCTGGTGCTGGTGTATGTGGGCGCGGTGATGGTGCTTTTCCTTTTCGTGGTGATGATGCTCGACATCAACATCGAGCGCCTGCGCCAGGGCTTCTGGGCTAACCTCATCCCGGGTATCTTCGTCGGCGGCACCTTGCTGTTTGAAATGGTGATGGTGCTGACCGTGAAATATTTCGACGCCCAATCCATGCCCGCGCCGCTTCCGCAGCCCGGCTTCAGCAACACCCGCGATCTGGGCCGTGTGCTCTACACCGATTATGTGCTGCCCTTTGAACTCGCCGCGGTGATCCTGCTGGTGGCCATCATCGCCGCCATCGCGCTCACCATGCGCAAGCGCGAAGGCGTGCGCCGCCTCGACCCTGCCCAGCAGGTCGCTGTCAAAGCCGCGGACCGTCTGCGCATGGTGTCCATGCCGGCAGAAAAAGAATAACCCCCGACGAGAAACCCGACCTCATGCTCTCGCTTTCGCTCTCACATTATTTGATCGTCGCCGCGGTGCTGTTCGCCATCAGCGTGGTGGGGATCTTCCTCAACCGCAAAAATCTCATCGTGCTCTTGATGGCGATCGAGCTCATGCTGTTGTCGGTGAACATGAACTTCATCGCCTTCTCGCATTATCTGGGCGACAACGCGGGCCAAGTGTTCGTGTTCTTCATCCTCACCGTGGCGGCCGCCGAGTCGGCCATCGGTCTTGCCATTCTGGTCGTGCTGTTCCGCAACCTGCGAACCATTCACGTCGACGACCTCGACACCCTGAAGGGTTGATATCACGATGGACATCAAATCTCTCGCCCTTGTCGCGGCACTTTCTCCGCTGGCCGGTTCTGCTGTCGCAGGTCTTTTCTGCCGCGTGATTCCTCGCTTTGTGGCGCACAGTGTCACCATTCTCGGTGTGGCGGTATCGTTCATCGCCTCAGTGCTGGTGTTCCAGCAAGTCACTGCCGGCGCCACGCTCAATACGGACCTCTACACCTGGGCCTCCAGCGGCGAGCTACGTTTTGCGGTCGGCTTCCTCGTCGATAAGCTCACCGTGATGATGATGCTTGTCGTCACCTTTGTTTCGCTCATGGTCCACGTCTACACCGTGGGCTACATGGCGGATGACCCCGGCTACAACCGCTTCTTCAGCTACCTCTCGCTGTTCACCTTCAGCATGTTGATGCTGGTGATGAGCAATAACTTTGTGCAACTCTTCTTCGGCTGGGAAGCGGTCGGTCTCGTCTCCTATCTGTTGATCGGCTTCTGGTACAAACGCCCGACCGCGATTTACGCCAACCTCAAGGCGTTTCTCGTGAATCGCGTTGGGGATTTCGGGTTCCTGCTCGGCATTGGTCTGGTGGCCGCCTACACCGGCACCCTGCATTACGCCGATGTGTTCGTGCGCGCCCATGATCTCGCCGCCACCACGCTCGCGCTGTTCCAGGGGCATGACTGGTCGGTGCTCACCATCCTGTGCATTTGCCTCTTCATCGGCGCGATGGGCAAATCCGCCCAAGTGCCGCTCCATGTGTGGCTGCCCGATTCCATGGAAGGCCCGACGCCGATCTCCGCCCTCATCCACGCCGCCACCATGGTGACCGCGGGAATCTTCATGGTCACCCGCATGTCGCCGCTTTTCGAGCTCTCCGATGTGGCCTTGAGCTTCGTGTTGGTGATCGGCGCGACCACCGCCTTGTTCATGGGGTTCCTTGGCATCATCCAGAACGACATCAAGCGCGTCGTGGCCTATTCCACGCTTTCGCAGCTGGGCTACATGACCGTGGCACTGGGCGCATCGGCCTACAGCGCGGCGGTGTTCCACCTCATGACGCACGCGTTCTTCAAGGCACTGCTGTTCCTGGGCGCGGGCTCCGTGATCATGGGCTGTCATCACAATCAAGACATCCGCTACATGGGCGGGCTTGCCAAGAAGATGCCGATCACCTGGATCACCTCGCTGATCGGCTCGCTGGCGCTCATCGGCACGCCGCTGCTGGCCGGGTTTTATTCCAAGGATTCGATCATCGAAGCCGTGGCCTTGAGCCAGATTCCGGGTGCCTCTTACGCCTATTTCTGCGTCATGGCCGGGGTGTTCGTCACCGCGTTCTATTCATTCCGCATGTATTTCCTCGTTTTCCACGGCAAGCCGCGCTGGGATGAGATGCCGCATGACGAGCACCACCATGACGATCACCACCACGGCGGCGAGCCGCATGAGTCCCCCTGGGTGGTGTGGCTGCCGCTGGTGCTGCTGGCCATTCCTTCCGTGGCGATCGGCTTCATCGGCATCGGCCCCATGCTCCACGGTGATTGGTTCGGCAGCGCGGTGGTGATCAACGCCGACACTCACCCCGCGATGGCCCAACTCACCCAAGCCTTCCACGGCCCGGTGGCAATGGCACTGCACGCGTTCTCCACCCTGCCTTTCTACCTCGCGCTGGCAGGCGTTGTGGTGGCCTGGTTCTTCTACATGAAGCGCCCCGACATCCCGGCCATGATCCAGGCCCGCGTGCAGCCCCTCTACACGCTGCTGGACAACAAATATTATTTCGACAAATTCAACGAAGCCTTCTTCGCAGCCGGCTCGCGCCTTCTGGGTCGCGGCCTGTGGAAGGGCGGTGATCAAATCACCATCGACGGCGTGTTGGTCAATGGCAGCGCCAAGCTGGTGGGCGCCATTGCCAGACTGGTGCGGCTTGTGCAATCCGGGCAGCTGTATTTCTATGCCTTCGCCATGATCACCGGTCTGCTGTTGCTGCTCATCAAATTTAATCGCGTGTAATGCCGCGCCTAGCCTCCATCGATCGATAGAACGCGCCCAGCCAAAAACGGAAAAAAACATGACGGGACTGCCCTTACTCAGCATTGCAATCTGGTTGCCGATCATTGGCGGCTGCATCGTGCTCGCCACGGGCGATGACCGCCGCGCCGCCATTGCCCGCGTGCTCGCGCTGATCGTCGCGCTGGCCGGCTTCGTGGTCACGCTGCCGCTTTACCTGGATTTCGATACCACCACCGCCGCGATGCAGTTTGTCGAACGTGCAATGTGGATCCCGCGCTTCAATATCACCTACTTCCTCGGCGTCGATGGCATCTCCATGCCCTTCGTGCTGCTCAACAGTTTCATCACGCTCATCGTCGTGATCGCCGGCTGGCGAGTGATCGAGAATAAAGTTGCGCAGTACATGGCCGCGTTCTTGATGATGTCGGGGCTGCTCAACGGCATTTTCTGCGCGCTGGATGCGATGCTGTTTTATGTGTTCTTCGAAGCCTCGCTCATCCCGCTGTATATCGTGATCGGCGTTTGGGGCGGGGCCAACCGCGTCTATGCCGCGCTCAAGTTCTTCCTCTACACCTTGCTTGGCTCGCTGCTCATGCTGGTCGCCATGCTGTGGCTCTTCAACGCCTCGGGCGGTAGCTTCAGTATTCTGGATTGGCATGGCATCAAGATCGACATGACCGCCCAGAAGCTCCTGTTCCTCGCGTTCTTCGCGTCGTTCGCGGTGAAGGTGCCGATGTGGCCGGTGCACACTTGGCTGCCCGACGCCCACGTTGAAGCCCCCACCGGCGGCTCGGTGGTGCTGGCGGCGATTGGCTTGAAGTTGGGCGCCTATGGCTTCCTGCGGCTTGCCATGCCTATCGCACCGGATGCCAGCCACTACTTCGCGCCCTTCATTATCGCGCTGTCCTTGATTGCAGTGATCTACATCGGGTTTGTCGCCCTGGTGCAGACCGACATGAAAAAGCTGGTGGCGTACTCGTCCATCTCGCACATGGGCTTTGTCACGCTGGGCTTTTTCATCTTCAATCCGCTGGGCGTGGAAGGCGCGCTGGTGCAGATGATTTCCCACGGCTTCGTGTCCGGCGCCATGTTCCTTTGCATCGGCGTGCTCTATGACCGTATGCACAGCCGCCAGATCGCCGATTACGGCGGTGTGGTGAACACCATGCCGAAGTTCGCCGCGCTGTTCCTGCTGTTTGCCATGGCCAATGCCGGTTTGCCCGCCACCAGTGGTTTCGTGGGTGAATTCATGGTCGCGCTGGGCGCAGTGCAATTCAATTTCTGGGTGGGTGCAGCGGCCGCCACTACGCTCATCCTGGGCGCGGCGTATACGCTCTGGATGTACAAGCGGGTGGTGTTTGGTGAGGTGGCCAACGACCATGTCGCCGCGCTCACCGACATCAATGCCCGGGAGTTTCTCATCCTGGGTGTCCTGGCGCTCTGCGTGCTGGGTATGGGGCTCTACCCCAAGGTGTTCACCGATGTCATGCACGCCTCCGTCACTGAGCTCCTGAAGCACGTCGCCATCAGCAAGCTTTGATCACAACCGCGCCCAACCATTAGGCCCAACGATGAACTTTGTGATGCCCAACCTGCCCCTGGCTGCCGCCGAGATTTTTGTCCTCACCATGGCCTGCGTGGTGCTGCTTGCCGACCTCTTCTGGGGCAAGAAACACCCCCGACTCGCTTACGGGCTGACCTTGTTCACGCTCGCCGGCGCCTTCGTGCTCACCTATGGTCTGCTCGCCCTGATCGGCGGTGAGGTGGTGGCCACCTTCAGCAATATGTATGTACGCGACGTGATGGGGGACTTCCTCAAGCTCGGCGTCTATCTCGCGGTGTTCGCAGTGGTGGTGTATGCCCGGGGCTTCCTCGCCGCGCGCGGCCAGGACAAGGGTGAGTTCTACCTCTTCGTGCTGTTCGCCCTGCTGGGCATGATGGTGATGATCACCTCCAATCATTTCTTGACCCTCTATCTCGGCCTTGAATTGCTGGCGCTCTCGCTTTACGCACTGGTGGCGCTTGATCGTGATTCCGCCCGCGCCACCGAGGCGGCGATGAAGTATTTTGTGCTCGGCTCGCTGGCTTCGGGTTTGTTGCTCTACGGTATGTCGATGATTTATGGCGCCACTGGCACACTGGAAATCTCCGCCATCGCTGCGCAGATCCATCAGGGTGCCGCCCGGAAGGAAGTCCTGGTGTTCGGCTTGGTGTTCCTGATGGCGGGCCTGGCCTTCAAGCTGGGGGTTGCGCCTTTCCATATGTGGATTCCCGATGTGTATCACGGTGCCCCGGCGCCCATCGCGTTGTTCATCGCCAGCGCGCCGAAGCTCGCGACGTTTGCGATGGCGATGCGTCTTCTGGTGGGCGGTTTGCTGGGGCTTTCGGATCAGTGGCAGCTGATGCTCATGTTTCTCGCTGTGCTCTCGATTGCGCTCGGCAACCTCGCAGCGATTGCGCAGACCAACATCAAGCGCATGTTGGGTTATTCGGCTATTTCGCACATGGGATTTCTCGCGCTGGGGCTCTTGTCCGGCGTGGTGGAAGGCGACCCGCATGGCGCACTCAATGCCTACAGCTCCGCGATGTTCTACGCGGTGGTGTATGTGTTGATGAGTCTGGCGGCATTCGGCCTGGTGGCACTGTTATCCCGCGAAGGCATCGAGGCTGAGCATATCAGCGATTTTCAGGGCCTCAACAAGCGCAGCCCCTGGCTTGCGGCATTGATGGGTCTCACCATGTTCTCGATGGCGGGGGTGCCTTTCTTTGTCGGGTTCTGGGCGAAACTCTCGGTCCTTCAAGCCGTGGTGCAGGCGGGCTATCTCTGGCTTGCAGTCTTTGCGGTGGTGTTTTCGTTGATCGGCGCGTTTTATTATCTACGCATCATCAAGGTGATGTATTTCGACGAACCTCAAGTTTTGTCCCCCGTTGGTGGACCACTCGATGCGCGTGTGCTGTTGTCGGTTAATGGTTTGCTCATCATCGGTTTTGGGCTCTTCCCCGAGCAACTCATGCGGCTGTGTGCGATGTCGATGATCACATCCTTCTAAGCCATGCAGGCGCTCATCCTTGTCGCCATTGCCGTGCTGGCGGCCAATGCGCCCTTTGTTTCCCAAAGGGCGTTTTTGTTTTTCCCCTTGCCCGGCGGCGGGGAAAAGAAGCCGCTTGCACTCGCGCTCGCCGAGCTCCTGGTGTTCTATCTGCTGACCGGCGCATTGGCCTGGTTTCTTGAAATTCGCGCCCACGGCACTCGCTACCCGCAGGGCTGGGAGTTTTATGTGGTCACGCTGTGTATGTTTTTGGTGTTTGCCTTCCCGGGTTTTGTGTGGCGCCACCTCTGGCGAGCTGCCCGCAAGGACAACCCATGAGCGCCCATCTGATCGAGGAAACGCTCGCCACAGAAGAAGTCTTTCGTGGTGTGTTCTTTCGCATAAGCCGCGACCGGGTTCGCTTGTCCAATGGCGTGGAAACGGTTCGCGAATACATCAAGCACCCCGGGGCGGTGGCGGTGGTGGCGCTTACCGATGATGGCCAGATCGTGATGGAACGCCAATATCGCCACCCATTGGGTAAGGTGTTCCTTGAAATCCCGGCCGGCAAGCTCGACCCCGACGAGCCGGCACTCGCTTGTGCCCAACGCGAATTGCTGGAGGAAACCGGCTACCTCGCTAATCACTGGCAACACCTGGGCACCCTGCATCCGTGTATCGGCTATGCCGACGAACACATCGAAATTTTCCTTGCTCGGGGTCTCACCCGCACCGAGCGCAATCTCGATCACGGCGAGCTGCTTGATGTGGTTGAAATGCCCTTCGACGCCGTGCTGGACGCTGTGATGGCAGGCGAAATCACCGACGGTAAAACCATCAGCGCCATGTTTTTTGCCGAACGGACGCTGAGAAAACCGGCCTGAATCACGCCCGCCGCGGGTCGTAAATCAAGCCCCGGCTTTTGCGATAGAGGCGCATCACCTGGCGCGCCCCCCGCGCATCCACGCCGCGCACCACCTCCACACCCCGCTCGGCGAGATACGCCCAAGACTGCGGCGTGACCGGCCCCTCATCGAACCCCAGCGCGGTGGCATCGGCATGGCTCGCGGCACACACGATGCGCTCGATACCACTCCACAACACCGCGCCAAGACACATCGCACACGGCTCGCAGGAGCTGAATAACTCGAGCCGCGGCTGCCGTGCCGCGCACAGCGAATAATGCCCCACGCTGGCCTGCGCCAACATGATCGCCATCACCTCGGCATGCAGCACCGAGTTATTGAGCCTCGCCACCGAATTCACCCCGAAAGACACCGGCACGCCGGTCTCGGCATCAAAAACAATGGCCCCAAAGGGGCCGCCGGTTTCGTGCTCGACATTGCAGCGCGCCAGTTCGTTAGTGAGGCGCATTTTGGACTCATCATCGGGACAAGGAGGGTGCCGGTGAGAGAAATCGCCTATCCACTCGGGAAGAGTGATCTCGATTTGCGTCTTGAAAGTGCGGGAGCGATTCATCGGCCTGGCACCTCCTTCAATTCAATCTAGCCGGGAATACAAAATACCAGCAACAACACAATTCGAGGAGAAAGATGCGCGCCGACTCCCACAGGATGGGTAACCTGTTACCCATCCTATGATGCGGCAGACACCACTGCCTGCGCGGTGTGCCATGGGAAGCAGGTGAGCCCCTTCACGCCATCTTGCCAGGCATCCACCATCATTGTCTCCAAGTCTTCGATCGAAGTGTGGGTTGGCAGATTCACGGTCTTCGAAATCCCCCCATCAATGAACCTCGCCATGGCGGCGAGCATTTTTTCATGGCCCCGCAAGGGCACCTCATCCGCGGTCACAAAACACGCCGGCAAATGCGCGATATCTCCCCCTGACTCGCGATACAGCCGCCATGCGAAATTTTCAGCGTCGAGACACGCCACCTGCGCCTGGTTCAATCGCACCCGTCGGGTGTGGCGCCACGCGAGCACCGGCTCAATACCATTGGCCACATTATCCGCAAACGCGATCGAAATACTCCCGGCAGGTGCGATTGAAAGCAGGTGCGAGTTGCGTATTCCGTGACGTTGGATCGCCCCGCGCAGCCGGGCGGGCAGCCTCGAGGCAAAGCGCCCGGCCGCCAGATACGCGCCCGCATTAAAAAGCGGGAACGCCCCGCGTGTGAACGCGAGCTTCATCGATGCCAAGTACGCCCGGTTGCGAAGCCGCCTTGTCAGACGTGAAGCAAATGCGCAGGCCTCTACGCTGCCATACGAGATGCCGAGCATGATGAGCGCATCCGCAAGCCCGGTGACACCCAAGCCTACCCGGCGCTTGGCCCGGGCTTCGCGCTGATGCGCAGGCAGCGGCCAGCCGGTGAGCTCCAGCGTGTTATCCAGCATCCGCACCGCCACGCTCACCACAGCGCCAAAGCCCGCCCAGTCGAATCGAGCCTGCCGGGAAAAGGGCGTGCGCACGAATCGGGTCAGGTTCAAAGACCCCAGCACGCAAGCCCCGAAATCGGGCAGCGGCTGCTCGCCGCACGGGTTGGTCGCGGTAATCCGCTCAATCCCGGCGAGATTGTTGTCGCGGTTGAGGGTGTCAATGAACAGCACCCCGGGCTCGCCGTGATCGAGTGCCGATTGGAGCATCGCCCGCCACACCGCGCGCGCCCGGCCGCCCTCCAGGGCTTGGCGCATGAAATCATCCGTCACCGCCACCGAGAGATTGAAATTTGACAGCCCCCCGCGCGATTTGGCATCGGTGAAGCGCAGGAT
>Ga0079301_1001572_pt1 | contig 10446 bp, 7 predicted proteins | sample Wag4_2014_7_11_3_FD_74797 | JGI IMG/M metagenome (GOLD analysis project Ga0079301, IMG submission 74797) | Fresh water mixed with fracking chemicals microbial communities from Ohio, USA - Utica-2 Time Series FC 2014_7_11 | ecosystem: Engineered > Industrial production > Chemical products > Input...
GAGCGATCCCGGCGGGTTGCGGGGACGCATCGGCAAACAGGCCTTCCAGCGTCACCCGGAGCGCGCCCGGGTCGACGAGCACGGGCTCGATGTGCACGAATGGATCGGGGTCGGCAGCGGGCAAGCCGAGCTCACGCAGGAAGGCCGCACCGGTGGGGTAGCGCTCACCGGGATCGCGAGCCAGCAGGCGGCGGATGGCATGCCGCATTCCTGCTGACAGGTCACCCGTGGCCGGTACGAGTTCGGGCACGGCAGCGGTCAGGTGCTGCCTGATCAGCGAAGTCGCATCGTGGCCCTCGTAGGGCAGCCGTCCGGACAGGACCTGAAAGAGGACGCAGCCGAGCGCATACAGGTCGACCCGGCCATCGACCGGTCGCCCGAGGGCGACCTCGGGTGCCATGTAGGCCGGCGTCCCCTGGATGGAACCCACCTGCCCGACGGGCCGCAGCAGGCCGAGATCCATGAGGGTGATCTGTCCGTCGGCGTCCAGCCGGAGATTCGCTGGCTTGAGATCGCCGTGGACGTGGCCCTGTCGATGGAGATGGTCCAGGGCCGCGACCAGTCTCGGGAGCCACTGCCGGACCTGCGCCTCGGTCTGGGGAATCGGCAGGTCCGAGCCCTCGACCAGGCTCATCAGGAGATGAGGGATGCCGTCGACGTCCTCGTGGTATCCAGCAAATGCGACCACCCCGGGATGGCTCACGCGTGAGAGAGCCCAGGCTTCCTGCCGGAACTGGCGACGTTCGGAGGCGTCCCCGCTGCGGCAAACCTTGAGGGCGAGGTGCCGACCCGTCCTGACTTCTCGAACGCGCCAGACGTCTCCCGCGGCCCCCTGGCCCAGAAACGCGATTCGCTCGTACCCCTCGATCTCGTCCGCCACGCCGTGTCCCCCGTACATCATGCTTCCCCGGTGGATGGGTAGAATAACGTGTCGCGGTCGTGGTGACCGGTTGTCGGGTCGTCCCCGGAGGTCCATGGTCCCCCCGGAACAGCAGCATGCCAGTCGCCAGGCAACGGGACCCCGGCAGGGCCACCAGCCGGGGCAGCCCGGGAAACCGGTCCCGCGTTTCGGGATGCCGGAACTCGTGTCGGCCGTCCAGCTTCTCGAGCAGGTGTTCGAGAACCTCGAGGAGCGCTACGAGTTGCTCCTCAGGGCGATCGAGGAAGCCAGGATCGCCACACCGGGGCTCGAGAAGCAGACCTACCGACATCCGGTTTCTCCTCACGGCAAGGCGCTCTTGAAGCACGTGACTCTGACCCTGGCCAGTCAGCCGCACATCCTCAAAAGTATCCAGATCGCGCTCGTACGCTTCCAGCAGGCCCAGAAGCATCTCGCGGCGGCTCGCGAGGCGATCCGGTCGAACCGGGAGCGGCCGGAGCTGGTGAGCACACTCAGGACCGATTGCCACCTCCTCACCTCGCTGGGAGAAGCGGTACGGGAGGACTACGTGCTGTCCCAGATGTTTCCGTCGGCGCGCCAGGTGCCCGGGTCCCGGGCCGCCGCGACCACGTCGCTCCTGCCATCCGGGACCACCGCGCTGAAGCAGCCTCAGACCTCCCCGGCGGACCGCCGCCGGCTCTCGGCGGAAGGCTTGCTGCGCTCGCTGGCCCCCTTCTTCACCACGCTGCTCCCCCTGCGACGCCAGCCGGGGGATCCCGCCCCTTCCCTGGCCTCGCTCGCCACGTCGGGCTGGCCCGGGATCCGGTTGCTCGGCCTCAGGATGCTGGCAGCCCCGGAAACGATGGACCTGATCCAGACGTTCCTGGCAGAGTTCGACACGCTCCGCACGGTGCTCGGCCAGCCCGACACCCCGTTTTTCCGGGAGGTCTCGGCGCTCACGCAGACGGTGGCCCGGTGCCAGGAACACCCGCTGCTCCGGGATCTGCTCGACAGCACGCGCCCGACCTGACTCCACGCCCTCTCATGCGCGGCCCGGATTCAGGCGAGCCGGGTATGTTGCAGGCATGCGTGCCAAGTCGTTACCAGCCTGCGCCGTCCTCGGTCTCCTGACCCTGCTGATCGGAGCGTGCGCGCCCCTGCCCGCCGCGCGGATGCAGGGAGGTGACATTTCACCCCTGTCGACCGTCCCGCTGGTGCTGCCCCAGCCGGCCCTCGTCAGCGACCGGGGCAGCGGACTGGTGGGCCAGGTCCTCGCACCGGCCACGCTCGTCGCCAACCACAGCGGGAGCCTCGTGAGCGACCGGGGCGGTGGCCTGGTCAGCGATCGCGGTGGCGGCTTCACAAACGTCCAGTCCCTGCCCGGTGAGATCCCGCTCGCGAGCGCCACCGTGCGCCTCGAGCAGGCCGACGGCACCCCGGTGCGGGACGCCAGCGGGAAGCCGCTCGAAGCCATCACGGATGCCTCGGGTCGGTACCGGTTCGAGGCGAGGCTACCCGTCGCCAACCTCGTGCTGGACGTGCAGGTGCCCCAGGCCTCGGGGTCCCTGCGGGGGCTGGCCCTGCGAGACGATCTCCGGGAAGGAGTGCGTCAGGGAAGCGTCGACCTCTCGAGCACGCTCCTGACCACGTACGTCCAGGACCGTTACCTGATCGGCGAGGCCGAGGCCCAGCAGCGCCTCGACCGGCTCAACCCGACGGTCGTGGAGGATACCCGCACCGCGGTGCGACAGGGAATTGCCGGGATCTCCGAGGCCTTCCCCGACGTGTCGATTCCGCGCCTGCTCGACGCCGTCGACCGGCTGCGAAGCCAGGACACCCGCGTCGCATCGCGCTTCGAAGACCTGCACCGGTTGCTCGTCGATGCCGGTCAAAGCGACCGCGGCAACGGGCGGCTCGCCGACAGCGTCGCACTCGAATACACCCTCGGCATGGCCGTGGATGCCCGCGGATCCATCCATTACTGGTCGGGCGAGCAGCGGCTCTGGAAAATCACGAGCGACGGGTACCTGGTGGCACGGCTCGATGCCATCGCTTCCCTGCCGGACACGCCTTCCGGATGGCCGGGTGGTCAGGTGCGTACGATTCCGAGACGGGAGTACGCGTGTCTGGATGCCGAAGGGCGGCTCGTGTTCCTGTACAACCGGTGGCTGATGCGCCAGGAGTTCGACGGGTCCTTGACGCAACTCGCCGAGGATGGCGAACACTTCGGACGGCGTCCGATCGCCTCCACCCCCGATGGGCATCTCTGGATCATCGACGCCACCACCGCCGGCATCCGGGTCCATGCCTGGCGAGCGGACCAGGGCCTCGTCGAGCACCCGTCCGTTCCGGGCAATCCCTCCGTGAGTCTCTTCGGAGTCGCTGGAACCGTCGGAGGGCACCTCCTGCTCTACGTATCGAGAGAGGGACAGAGTGATGGCGCCCTGCTCGAGTATGCTCCTGCGACGGGCCGGTGGTCGGAACGGTCCCTTGAAGGAAACGGCGTACGCCCCATTCCCGGCGCCCACATGGACCCACGTGGCAACCTCTTCTTTCGGCGGAATCGCCAGCTGTGGTGCCTCCGGGAAGGAACTGACAAGCCCGAATATCTGGTTCACTGGGACCCCGTTCTGAACTGGACGACGGCCGAGATGACTCCGGATGGACGCAAGGTGTTCGTCTGTGGGTACCGGCAGGTCTATCGCGTCGCGCAGGAACGCCTGATCCGGGTCGCCGGTGTCGACTCGACGGTATCGACCGGAAACCAGTCGAGCCAGGATCTGGCGCTATCGGATCCCCGGGCCCTGGGAATCCATACCGACGGGACCCGGTACGTCTGGGACGAGGATCTCGCACGCCTGATCCGCATCGCGCCTGACGGCCGCGTGGATACGGTCGACATGGGGGACCTCACCGCGCTGGTCACGTCGGAACGGATCCGGACGATCCGCGCGGGATCGGACGGAAAGCCGCTGCTCTGCCGGGCTCGGCGCATCCTGGCGCCGGGCCAACCCGGGTCGGCCTTCTTGATGTACGAGGCACGGGCCGACATCGCCGATTTCGACCACGATGCAGCGGGGAACCTCATCGTCAGCGAGCGACTGGAGCCGCAATCGCCGCGATTCCGGGTCGTCCGCATCGGTAAGGAAGGCCAGCGGGAAGACCTCTTCACGACGGAGGTCAACCTCGAATTCACCTCCCTCGCGTCAGGTCCAGATGGCAGCATCACCCTGTGCGGGGATGCTCGACTGAGGCGGTGGACGCCGGGCACGGGCCTCGTCACGCTGGGTACGGACCAGGCTTTCGCCTCGGGAGATCCCGATCAGTTTCTGCGAAATCTCGTGGTCCGCTCGGACGGCATGGTCTTCGGCACGCAGGGGGACCTCGGGGAGGATAACCTGTGGGGTTACGGGCTCCCGTCGATCGAAGTGGATGGCGAACCGAGCAGCGTGTGGCGCTTCGACCCGGCGACCGGACAGCTGCGGGTGCTCGCCGGGAAAAAGGGGCTCCTGTTCAACGGGACGGGCGTCGACGACAGCCTGCTGGATCCATGCAGCCCGGCGTTCAGTCCGGAGGGGGACCTGCTGTTCATCGACCGGAAGCACCGACAGATCAAGCGCATTCCACGCGATCGCCTGGACTGACGGCACGGACCCCGGACGTTTCGGAACCGCCCGTTCGAGGAACATCTGTCATGTCGGTTTCAAGAAAAGGGGTCTCGCGTGATCATCAACATGAACACCCAGCCCGGCCAGATCCCCTCGGCCCCACCGGACCGCAAGAAACCCGCGGCAGGAAACAAACCTAAGGCGCAGACCGTGAAGGCCCGGCGCGACAGCGTCCAGATCGGCTCATCGAACCATTCGGCGATTCCCCTGGTCGACCCGTCCAGCACGTCCCTCCAGACCATCAAGGCCGCGAGGACCTCGTCCGAATTCATGAACAGCGTCAAGAGGCCAATTCCTAAATCGATTCCCGGGCCGAATCCCCATGCAAGTCGGCTGACCTGACACCAGGCCTTCCCGTTCGTCGGCGAGGGTCAAGCCCCGGGCACACGGGGAGGCGCAAGATCGCTGGGCCATGCAGGAAGACGCGGACCGCCTCGCCCGCATCCGCGAGAACGGCATCGCCCGGTGACGAACCTCCGGGGCGGGCGTACCATGAAAGGCGCCCCGTCACCTCTGCCACGAGACCTCGACCATGACCGACCCAGCACATGGCCTCCCCGACCCAGCACATGGCCTCCCCGATCTCCCGCAAGTTCAGACGGACCTGTTCCTGGTCATCCTGGGCGGGCGTGCGCCGGGCTGTCTGGTCGAACTCCACGATGTGCGGTTCGTGGCGGGCCAGACCATCGAGGCCTGCCTGCCCGAGTTGCGGCGCCAGTGGTTCGGAACCCCCGAAAGCCTGCACCTCGATGCGTTCATGGTGGTCAAGGCGATCGATGGCTGGAGCGTGAGCCTGGTGGAGACGCCACCGGAAGACCGAGCCGAGAAGCTGTGGTTCGTGAACCTGGGGGCCTACCGGCGCGACACGCTCGCCGAGCTGCACCATGTGGGTCTGGTGGTGGCCGGGACAGCGCGAGAAGCCAAGGACGAGGCCCTCAGGCGCTGGCTGCCGGACACGCTGGAGTTGCACCGAGACGATCTGCATGCCGTGGACGACTGCCTGGCCCTCGAGCGGCTCAGTCCGGCCTCGGATGCGCCCGCGGGACCGGCCTGGTACGTCCGGCTCGACCCGCATCCCGCTGGCTTCAGTCAGGCCCAGGTGCCCGACTGGTTCGGGTATCGGCCATTCTGAGGCTCTGACCGGGCCTTGCGCCAGGTCACGCGCTCGAGCCCACGGCCCGGGCAAGCTGACGCCGGAAAAGCATGGCCAGCAGACCGAGCGCCACGAGGGTGGCGATCGCCTCCACCGGCCGGCTCCCGAGCCAGCAGACGGCCACCAGCGCGAGGGTCGAGGCGACGGCAAGCATGGCCTTGAACGGAGAGAACCTGGCGTGGCGCGCCGGAAAGATCCCGTAGAGGATGAGAAGTATCCCCGCGAGGCGAAACGGGAGGTGCTTCCAGAAGTTTCCCTTGCGGGCGACCGCGAACATGGTATCGGGGGACACGTCCCCGATCATCATCAGGGCAAAGGGCCGATCGAAGCCTTCCACCGCCGGAACCAGGCGTCCATCCCACCCCGCGCGGGCCAGCACCGAGGCCATGCCGAAGGGGACATGGGTCCAGCGGATCCGGCGATCGCCCTTTCTCGGAGTGCTGGGATGGTTCCCCAGGTAAAGACCGTCAGGTAGCACGTGCAGGGCCATACCCGACAGTCCCGTCGGGAGGGCCCAGCCCTCGGCGGGAAAGGCGACGGGCCGTGGATTCAGGCAGGAAGCGAGCACGGCCTCGTCGAGCTCCAGGTCACCCAGTCGGGCATCCGGAGCGGCAAAGGTTGCCGAGAACGACGACTCCTCACGCCATCCGGTCCCCTTCCGGCGACGCTCCCGGACCTGCGCGAGGCGGTGGATCCAGGCACCGTCCACTTTCAGGTCGAACTCCGGGTCGAGACAGGGGGACCCGGTCACAGGGGCGCGAAGGTGAACGAGCTTTCCTGCGTACGCGGAGAGCTGCGTCGGGTCAGTCACCGTGACGACGGCACGCGCCGCCCGACCGAACATTGCATCTCGTCGCGCCGCATCGAGTTCGCTGCACCCGATCACGCCGCAGCCGATCAGGAAGAACATCAGGTGATGGTTCACGGGGCATCTCCAGGTGTCGAGTGGCGAGGTTGCTCGTGATATACCCGGTGAAAATTGCGTTCATGTCATGTCTGGTGCGATCAGGGCATCGGGTTCCGGGTAGAGTACCGACATCCGTGCTCTCCATCCCCGCCTGTTCAGATTTTCCAGGGAGACATGCATGACCCGCGTCCGATCTGCCTTCCTGAGCCGACTGCTCGCCGCTTGCCTGGGGACGGGCTTATCCACCCCGGCCTTCGCGGGCGAGCATCTGACGATGGGGATCATCTCGCCCCGATCGCCGGACCTGAATGGCCCCGCCTACCAGGCATTGGCAGAGGAAATCGGCCGCGTGCTCGACGGGGCCACGATCGACGTGGATCCGGTCGGGACCTATCCGGAGGGCCTGAAGCGCCTCAGAGCCGGCAAGTGGCACATGGCTTTCGCGACCGACCTGACCTACCTGAAGGTCAAGCCGCTGGGGTTCCGGTCGCTGGTGCGCGTCACCGAGAACGGCCAGAGCGTGTACCGATCCGTCATCCTGGTCCGCAAGGATTCGCCGTACCGGGAACTCAAGGACCTTCGAGGCTTGCATGTGGCTTTCACGGCCACGGATTCGGTCTCCGGCTTCGTGTATCCTGCCAAGATGCTCCGGGACGCAGGCCTTCGCCGGGGACGCGATTACACGCCGGAGTACATCGGAAATGCCCGTCGCATCACGGCCGGACTGGCCCATCCCACGGCGCTGATCACCTTCCAGGCCGGGGGACTGTTCGAGGGCTCCCTGAAGAACTTTCCCGCGGATGCGCCCTTCCTGCGGGTGCTCGCCACCAGTCCCCCCATCCCGCACATTCCCTTCATCGCGGGGCCGACCGTGCTGAAGCACCCGGGATGGCGCGATCGCCTCACGAAGGCCTTGCTCGACATGAAGCGAACGCATCCCGAGGTCTTCAACTTCAAGCCCGCCATCTTCTTCGACGGCTTCGCCCCTCCGGATGACCGCGCCTACGAGACCGTCGATCGCGTGCGTCGTGAAGTCGGACTGTGATTCAGCCCGTGGAATCGACCCGTTCAACCCGACACCAGCTATCGAGTAGGTTGATCCCGGCCTTGCTCGCGACTTTCATTTTGGCCGCAAGTGTTACCACGTTCCTGGTCGGTCGCTGGTCCCGGGAATACGATCTGGCGTTCACGTCCCTCCGGCAGGTTCTCCGGTACACGGTGGGCGATGCCTACATGCGGCAAGACCAGGATCTGCTTGACGTGATCCAGGTCAACCTCTTGCAGAACCAGGGAATCGCGCTGTCGATGGTCGATTCCAGCGGTCACGACATGTTGACCCGACAGCCCCTCAAGCCGGAGTTCCTGGGCCAGTTCAAGCACCGGGACCCCATCCTGTATGCCGACCCGCAGGGTTCGACGCAACAGGTCGGCTGGCTGTATTCCGACAAACGCTTCGACCCGCTGAAGGCCGCCTATCCATTGATCGTTGGCGTATTCCTGGTTCTGTTAGGCAGCTGGTACTTGTTTTACAGCCGGGTCAAGGCGTTGCTGGTCAGCCCCCTGGAAGCGATCAAGGAAGACCTCACGGTTTACTCCGAGCGCAATTTCGAAGCCTTCCATCTGCAGCCGCTCAAGAACACCACCCTGGAAATCGAGAACCTCCGCGAAACCCTCGTCCGCCTCGACGAGCGCCTCCAGGACAACAACCGGCGCATCCAGGAAGCCACCGAGAAGGAAGCCCGGAGCGTCGCCCTGCGCGACATCTACCATGGCATCCGCGGCATGATCCTCAAGGTCTCGGGCCCGGCCAGCAGCCTCCAGAAGTGGCTCGATCGCCGACCCGACCTGCCCGCGGACGATCGCCTCCGCATCGAGGCCCAGATCCGGCTGCTCGGTCAGGTGGCCGACCACATCCGCGCCTACACGGACCGCATCCAGGCCTCGATGTCGGACAGCCCGGATGCCGACCTGCCCGTCGACCTCGCGGTGGTCCGGGTCCAGGACCTCGTGGCCCGCCTGGATGCCGACTACGCGATCGTCTGTGACGGCGACGACCACCACTGGACCGTGAATCAGCCTGCGGAACCGGTCGCCATCCGGGCAGACCGGCTGGTCCTGTTCAACCAGCTCGACAGCCTGCTCCGCAACGCCGTCTCGGCCCTCTCGGCCCGGCGCCCGGAAGGCGGCGGACACCTCGCCCTGGAGGTCGTGCGCCAGGACGGTCAGGTGCAGTTCAGCATCACGGACGACGGCCCCGGGCTCGACGACGTCACCGTCCGAGCCTTCCACCGGGAGCAGCGCATCCCGAGCCGCAAGGGCTGGGGGGTGGGCCTGACCTTCGCACGTCGCTACATCCGCCTCATGGGCGGCACCATCGAGCACCGGGTTCCCGAAGGTGGAGGAACCCGCTTCGTCATCCGGTTCGAGGAGGTACCCCTTGCCTGAACCCCGCCCGCTCATCATGGTGGCCGACGACGATCCGCTCGATCGCGAGGCGCTGCGCGCGGCCCTGCTCGACCTCGAGCCCCTGCCCGACTTCCTGGAAGCCTCGACGATCGAGAGCCTCGTCCACCTCGTGCAGCAGCGCGAGGTGGACCTCCTCACGCTCGACGTGAGCTTCAGCGGCAGCGACCGGTCCACCCGCGAGGGAATCGACGCGCTCGCGGTGCTCGTCCAGCAGCACCCCCGCATCCCCGTGATCCTGGTGTCGGGCAACCTGAACATCCGCATGGCCGGGCAGGTCGGCCAGCACGAGCAGGTCCGGGCCGTGCTCGACAAGGGCCAGGCCGACCTGTTGACCCTTCTGCCCGAGCTGGCCGCCGAGGCGATCGCCTGGGGGCGCGAGCAGCGTCGCCAGGCCGATGCCGTCTACGAGAAGGGCCTCAGGGAACTGGCGGGGGGCAACCCGGTCGAGGCAGCCCGCCGGTTCATCGAGTCCTTCGAGACGGGCGACCTGTCGCTGGGCTACCGTTCTCGCCTCGGGGACGACCTCGGAAAGCTGCTCCTGGTCATCGAACCGTATCGCGAGCTGCGCATCCGGGCCTTCGAGACGCTCATGAAGAACGCCTACAACAACCAGGACGAGATGGGGCTGATCGCGGTGGGGCGCCGCTATGCGCGGGAGTACCCCGAGAAGGCGGTCCTCGCGCACGAGTATCTGCTCAAGGTGGCGACGCTCGGGCAACGCATCGATGCCGTCATCGACGAGCGGCTCGAACTGGCACGCCTGCACCTCGGGAGGGGCAACCTCGAACGGGTACTCGCGGAATGTGCTGCCATCCAGGACAGGGTCTCGGACGTGGTGGACAGTTACCTGCTCCAGATCGACGCCCTCAAGCGCCTGGGACGACGCGACGAGGCCATCGAGTCCTGCTTCACCCTGGCCGCCCTGTTTCTGCTGAACGGCCATCTCCAGCTGTTCGATGCCGTTCACCAGGAAATCACGCTCCTGGATCTCGACGGGCAGCAGGTCCGGCGTCTCGAGGACCTGCTGGTCCATCTCGAACGGATCCGCGAGAACCTCCAGGGGCCCAAGTCCAACCTGTCCCAGCAGCGGTTGACCCTCTGCGAGCGATCGGACTGTCTGGACAGGGCCGTGGCGAAGGGATGTCTGCACCGCATCCGGACCGATCCGTCCGAGGCCTGCAGCATGTGCTCGCGTCCCCTTGGGCGGCCCCTCGAGGCCCTGGCCAACCGCACGATTTCGGTGATCGGCGGCCGCTTCCCCGAGGACTACCGGCAGGCCCTGATCGACCTCGGGGCCGCAACGGTGTTCACCGTGGTGGACGGAGAGGAGCCGGAACGTGTCGCCGAGGCGATCGGCCGGGCGGATGGCGTG